>SMTZ1_10008587_pt1 | contig 10195 bp, 11 predicted proteins | sample DeeMarSWOR136_30_FD_25667 | JGI IMG/M metagenome (IMG submission 25667) | reverse complement strand
GCAGCCTGGAGACGGGATCGCTGGCCCACGCCTATCTCCTTGTGGGGCCGGCACATGTCGGCAAGATGACACTGGCCCTGAACCTGGCCCAGGCGGTGAACTGCGAGGGTACCGGGCCTCCCTGTGGTGAGTGCGCTTCCTGCCAGAGAATCGCCGACGGCAAGCATGCGGACATCCAGGTAATCGACCTGGGCAGTGCCGACGGCGACCCGACTGAGTCTGAGTCAAGGGTAAAAATCAGTGTCGAGCAGATTGAGCAGATGCAGCACTCAGCCTCTCTACCGCCCTTCGAGGGGCGTTGCAAGGTATTTATCCTGGATGGTGCCGAGCTTCTCTCTATTGGCGCCGCCAATCGTCTGCTCAAGACACTTGAAGAGCCGGTGGGTAACGTAATATTTGTACTGCTTACTGTTAACGACAAGCTGTTGCCAGCGACGATTGTATCTCGATGTCAGCGTGTCGAACTGGCCCCGCTAGGCATAACGGAGGTTGAGAATGCGCTCATCAACCGCTGGGGAGTCGAACTTGGGAGAGCTACGTTGTTGTCACGACTGGCCAACGGTTGCCTGGGTTGGGCGGTATCGGCTGCCAGGGACGGGCAGTTGCTCCAGCAGCGGGCTGAGACTCTTGATAAGCTGCTTGATATCAGCGACGCCGGATACGAACAACGCTTTCAATACGCTGCCCAGCTGGTGGTCAGTTTTAACCAGAATCGAGGCACAGTCCTTGATGTTCTGGGGCTGTGGCAGGACTGGTGGCGTGACCTGATGCTGGTCAAGGTGGGCTGTAGTGATGCTATCACGAATGTCGACCGTTCAGCCCAGCTATCCGGTATGAATGCTGGTTATACACTGGACCAGATAAGAGTGTTTATTGATAGTATTCGGGCAGCCGGGGAGCAGCTCCAGCTTAATGCAAATCCCCAGTTAGCGCTGGAGGTGCTGATGTTGAACATCCCGGAAAAGGGTAAAGTTAACAACCCGGCACCCGGACCGAGGTAAACAATGACTGAGATTGTAGGAGTACGTTTTAAAAAGGCCGGTAAGATATACTACTTTGACCCGGCAGGTATCGAACTTGAGACCGATGACTATGTAGTGGTTGAGACGGCCCACGGGCATGAGGTGGGGCTGGTTGCTATCGCTCCGAAGGAAGTATCGGATGATGACATTACCGCAACGCTGAAGCCGGTAGTGCGTAAGGCCGAACCGGAAGAAATCAGTAATGCCGAGCAATTCGAGGAGAAGAAAAAAGAGGCACTGTCAACCTGCAGTGATTTAATCGCTGAACTGGACCTGCCGATGAAGCTACTCTCTGCGGAGTATAGCCTTGATGGGAAACACCTTACGTTCTATTTCAGTGCCGCCGAGAGAGTCGATTTCCGGCAATTGGTCCGGGAGCTGGCCGGGCATTTCAAGATGAGGGTCGAGTTGAGGCAGGTGGGTGCCAGGGATGAGACAAAGCTGCTGGGTGGATATGGGCGCTGTGGTCGCCCCCTGTGCTGTGCCAGCTTTTTGTCCGAATTTGCCCCCATATCTATCAGGATGGCCAAGGAGCAAAGCCTGCCGCTTAATCCGATGAAGATATCCGGCCTGTGCGGTCGTTTGCTGTGCTGTCTCGCTTATGAGAACGAGCAGTACCGCGAGCTAAAGGAGAAAATGCCGCAGGAAGGCCAGCAGGTAAGTACGTCTATGGGGAAAGCCCGGGTGGTCGGGAGTAACCCGTTAAAGGAAAGCGTGCTGGTTGAACTGGAGAGCAAAGTGAGCGTCGAACTGCCTCTTAGTGAGGTTAAGTTTGGCGACGGCAAGACTGAGGTTGACACGGAAAACAAGACTGAGGAGCAGGCTGAAGAGACTAATGATGTGAAGCCATCTCCTGCGAAGTCGGGGCGGAAGCGGGGGCAGCGAAAGAACCAGTCGCGTAGTTAGTGGGGGAGGTACCGCTGCCACTCCTCGCGGGTTTCAAGATATTGACTGGGAATATATGAGTAGCGGTTGCTGCGTGGTGCGATCGGGGCCTGCTTGAGTTTCATCCTGGCTTCCTCAGGTGTTTTGCCGGCCTTACGCCGGTTACAGGGTACACAGGCACTGACCAGGTTTTCCCAGGTGTGCGGACCACCCCGATATCGCGGAATGACGTGATCCAGAGTAAGCTGCCGGGTCTGTTTACCGCAGTACTGACACGTAAAGCGGTCGCGGGTAAAAATCTCGAGTCGACTAAGCTTTCTTCCGGCACGGAAGGGGCGCTTAACCAGGTAGGGCAGCCGGATTACCGAAGGTATCTGGAAGTCCTGATTCGCCCCATGAATAAATCCCCTACCGTCCTCCAGCATCTCGGCCTTTCTCTGGTAGAGCAGTACCACCGCACGGCGGGCCCGGCAGACGTTCAGCGGCTCGTAGTTTTGATTTAGCACCAGTACGGGAAGGTTTAGTACAGACAAGACAGTTCTCCGTATCCAGACCAGCCTATTTTACTACGTGAGTGAGGACTGTGCAAATTATGATGCGTAATATTGTAGTTAGGGTGATTTATATGGGGCGTTGCACTCTGTATACGGGTACTGGCCCTATCCCCTACCTCTCCTTCCCCTCTGGAGAAGGGGAAGGTAATCATACGAAGGCTGTGCACCTTTTTGGCTACCTCTACCTGTCACCTCATCCTTGACGCTATTCAATGGTACTGCTATCATCAGGTACACCGTACCCGATTTGAATAGGAAACCGTGACATGAAGTTTGTCGAGAAGCTAACCAGGGCAATGCAAACTAACGATAGCCTGCTTTGCGTCGGCCTGGACACCGACCCTAAACGGATGCCGGAGGGTATCAGCATCGTGGACTTCAACCGGGCAATAATTAGGGCTACGTCGGACCTCGTCTGTGCCTACAAACCTAACCTGGCCTTCTACGAAGCCATGGGGGACGAGGGGTGGTCTGCCTTGAAGGAGACCGTGAAAAATATACCTGACAATATCCCCGTAATCGCCGATGCCAAGCGAGGTGACATTGGTAACACAGCTACCGCCTATGCTAGGGCTATCTTCGACAACCTGGGTTTCGATGCTACCACCGTTAATCCGTACCTGGGTTTTGATGCGGTAGAGCCATTCCTATCCTACGAGGAGCGGGGGGTGATTATCCTCTGCCGAACATCGAATGCAGGCGCAACCGACTTCCAGGACCTGCTCTGCCAGTACGGAGACGGGTACCGCCCTCTGTACGAGATAGTCGCCCTCAAGGCCAGCCAGTGGAATATCCACGGCAATATCGGGTTGGTCATCGGGGCAACCTACCCGGAGGAACTGAGTATCATCCGGCGACAGCACCCGGAGATACCATTCCTTGTGCCTGGAGTGGGTGCACAGGGCGGAGACCTTGCACAGGCAGTCCGTCATGGTATTGATGCGAACGGCCGGGGTATGATTATCAACTCGTCACGACAGATTCTATACGCCTCGACAGGGAATGATTTCAACAGCGCCGCCCGACAGGCTGCCACAGAACTACGCGACGAAATAAATCGGCACCGGTCCGGCCTTGCCTAAGGACAGCCAATGGTTACCGAGATAAGGCTGGGAGATGTGGTTCGCCTCAAGAAAAAACACCCCTGCGGCAGTGACCAGTGGGAGGTGGTAAGACTCGGGGCCGACATCGGTATCAGGTGCCAGGGATGCCAGCACCGCGTTCTCCTGGCACGCAGTGTTTTCGAGCGCCGAATCCGGGATTTCATCTCCCGTGGACCGCAGTCCGATAAATAGCACCGAATCAGCAACGATAATGGTGAAGTGAAGGGACCCTGCTGATGGCGGATAAAGACAGACCTCTCGTAGTAGTCGAAAACCTCTGTACTCACTTTCCCATAAAAACTGGCGTCTTCAAGAAAACGGTAGCTTACGTCAGAGCGGTGGATGGCGTCAGTCTCACCATTCGTAAAGGTGAAACAGTGGGGCTGGTTGGCGAGACCGGCTGTGGCAAGACAACACTCGGGCGTTCTATCCTCTGGCTGCAGAAGCCCACCAGCGGACGGGTATACTTCGATGGCGTTGACCTTGATAAGCTTAGCGATGGCGAGTTACGCAGCAAGCGACAGGATATGCAGATGATATTCGAGAATCCTTACAGCTCGATTGACCCCGGGATGAGGGTCGGCGGGATAATCACCGAACCGCTACAGATTCATAACCTGGCCGGTAAGGACGAACTAGATGACCGGGCCCGGGAACTGCTGGTCCTGGTGGGACTCGACGCAGATATGGTGGAACGTTATCCGAGTGAGCTCAGCGGTGGCCAACGGCAGCGTGTTGAGCTGGCACGAGCACTTGCCCTGAGACCGAGTTTTATCGTCTGTGACAATCCGCTGGCACATCTAGATGTCTCCATGCAGGCTCAGCTTACACAGATGCTCACCTGGCTCCGCGACTGGCGGCAGCTTGCTTACCTGTTTATCGCCCATGACCTCGCTTTGGTACGGAGAATCAGCCACCGTGTTGCGGTAATGTACCTGGGACAGATTGTAGAGAGCGCTGAGACCGATGAGTTGTTTGATAATCCATTGCATCCATACACCCAGGCCTTAATATCAGCCGTGCCGGTACCGGACCCGGCCGAGCGTGACCGCAAAGTGCTCCTGCTACCAGGAGAGCCACCCAGTCCTGTCGACCCACCCTCCGGCTGTCGTTTCCACCCAAGATGTAACGTCGCTGTCAATAGGTGCAATCAGTCAGTACCTGAGCTGAGGGAAACTGACCAAGAAGGGCACGAGGTCGCCTGCCACCTTGTTTAGACTAGCGAATCATCAACACCTCTGACCTCTATACCGAACACAAGGGCTTGACATGTATCAATCTGGACGCGTAAAGTTAATTGCTCAAGGGCATACATATTCTAGATATTACTACCCGTCAATGCAGAGCCAGACAACTACTCAAGCTTTTTGAGGTGGACAGTGCTACCCGAATTCGCAGAAGGTTCACCACTCTGGGAATCCTTGTGGTCAATAGGTGTATTCCTGGTATACCTGCTGGCTGCCTCGTTGATTTACCTGTTAATGCGTTACGTAGAGCGAAAGCTGGAGGGTCGAAGAAGAAGAACCAGACTAATCCGCCAATTAATATCAAGTCTCCACAAGCCCGTCTTTCTGCTGATAGTCACCCAGGGCATTATCTGGGCACTAGCCACGCCGTCCTACCTGTTTTCGTGGCATCCCGTGTTACAGGAAATAAGTATCGGCGTAGCGATTGCTATTGCCGCCTACGGTGTGGGACTGGTTGTCGCCGCTATCGTCGAATGGTACATGCGCTCGCGTGGCATCCGACGCAAGGCACAGATTGACGAAGGCCTGATCCGCTTTGTTCGCAGGATTTTACTCATCTCATTCTACCTAGTTGGTCTTCTAATTTTGCTGGCATATTATGACGTTGATATCACGCCCATTATAGCCGGTCTTGGTGTTGGTGGTCTGGCCGTAGCCCTGGCACTCCAGCCCACACTGGGCAATTTCTTCGCCGGTACACAGATAGTATCCGACCGCGTTGTGCGGGTTGGGGACTATATTGAGCTGAACGATGGCACCAGGGGTTATGTCACCGATATAGGCTGGCGTAGTACCCGAATCCGCACCCAGCAAAATAATATGGTCATCATTCCCAACTCGAACCTGGCAGCGAGTGTCATCACCAATTTCTACGGCCCCACCATGGAGATAGGCGTTATCGTCAACTGTGGCATCAGCTACAGCAGCGACCTCACAAAGGTCCAGGAAGTAGCCCTGGATGTTGCCCGAAAGGTAGTCGCTGAAATGGACGAAGCAGCTAAAGACTTCGAGCCCAGATTCTATTATGAAGAGTTCGGTGATTCCAACATAAACTTCTGGGTCTGGGTCCAGGCAATAGACCGGCTGGCTTCATTCCGATTAAAAAGTGAGCTTATCAGACAACTCCACGCCCGCTTTGGGCAAGAGGGTATTACCATCAACTACCCGGTACGGCGGCTTGTCTATGATGAAAGAAACCCACCGCTGCTACCGGGTAGTCCGCAATAAAGGGAAGGAGAGCAAATTATGGATTTATCACGGTTCTCACTTGAGGGTAAGGTAGCCCTGGTAACCGGCGCCAGCCGTGGTATCGGTAAAGCTACAGCGCTCGGGTTTGCCAACGCCGGCGCTGACGTAGTGGTGACCAGCCGCAAGCTGCCGGACCTGGAACTGGTGGCCGAAGAAATTAGAGAGTTAGGGCGAAAATCTTTGCCAGTAGCCTGTCATGTAGGGCGGATGGACCAGATACAGGAACTGGTCAAAACGGCAGTAGGCGAATTCGGCACGATTGATATACTGGTAAACAATGCCGGCACCAGTCCTGTCCTGGCCTCATCGCTAGACCTAGAGGAAAGGGCCTGGGATGTGGTGATGAACCTCAATCTGAAAGGACTGTTCTTCCTCAGCCAGGCAGCGGGCAGGGTAATGAAAGAGCACGGCGGTGGCAGAATCATCAACGTTGCTTCAATCGATGCCTATAAGCCTGAATATCACGTCGGAGCGTACTCAATCAGCAAAGCGGCCGTTGTCATGGTGACCAAGGTTATGGCCGTGGAACTGGCACAGTATAATATCCGTGTTAACTGCATCGCACCGGGTGCGGTGGAGACCCGTATCTATGATTCCCACTGGTTTAACGTCTCTGAAGAGCAGATGAAAAAGGACAAAGCAGAGATTGCCAAGAGAATACCGGTGGGCCATATCGGACAGCCGGATGAGATAGCCGGTGCCATGATATACCTAGCATCTGACGCCTCGAGTTACATGACCGGCGAGACTATTCTGATAGATGGCGGTAGTTTTCTGGTATAGATACCAAAGTCAACCACACGCGCTGCGGCATCCGGTGATAAGGGCCCTTTATTTCTAAAGGTGGGTAGCGATGAGAAAATTCCTGGCGATATTTTTTGGTTTTCTGCTGGTGTTGACTCTGGTGACATGGTCTTGCGATGAAACGACACCCGTGGACGGGGAACAGGAAGAAGAGGAGGAAGTGGTAGAGGTTATCTTCACCGACCCAAACCTTGACGCAGCTGTAAGAGAGGTTATTAGCAAGCCCATAGACGCCATCTTCGTTTCTGATCTCACAGAACTGACCTTTCTTGACGCGCAAGAAAGAGGCGTTACCGACCTCACTGGATTGGAATATTGTACTAACCTGACCATCCTATACCTTAGCGGGAACCAGATAAGCGACCTCTCACCACTGGCTTCACTCACCAACCTGACTACCCTCTACCTTAACTGGAACCAGATAAGTGATCCCTCACCGCTGGCTTCCCTCACGAGCCTAACCGATCTCTGGCTCTACGTAAACCAGATAAACGACATTTCATCATTGGCTTCATTGACCAACCTGACCACTCTACACCTTAGCAGCAACCAGATAAGCGATATCTCACCACTGGCTTCACTTACCAACCTGACCACTCTCTACCTCACCAGCAACCAGATAAGCGATATCTCACCACTGGCTTCACTTACCAACCTGACCACTCTCTACCTCACCAGTAACCAGATAAGCGATATCTCACCACTGGCTTACCTTTCCAAACTGATTGAGCTCTGGCTTTCAAATAATCCCCTGGATGAGATCGCAACAAATATACACGTCCCCCAGCTTGAAGAAAGAGGGGTAAAAGTTATTCGCTGATACCCCTCTTTGTTTAGCAAGCCTCTTCGGTTTGCCCAGATGCATTCAATTCTTTCGACGTATGCCCTGCCCCTCTCACTTGTTAGAGAGGTCAAAATAGAGTAAATATCGGGCTGAAACCCTCCCCTCAACTCTCCCGTTCGAACTAGACCACTGGTTCCACCGGTGCATTGCCGAAATAGACCTTGGTGTGCGGCCACGGAATCTCGATACCCTCGCTATCAAACGCCTTCTTCATGCGGAGTCTCAGTTCTCCCATAACACCCCACTGCTCACTGGGCTTAACATCACCGAGCATCTTGATGTCTATCCCCGAATCTCCCAGGTTATTCACCCTCAACACCTGGGGTGGTGTTACGATTAAACTCCTCCACTTTTCGTCCTCGGCCAGTTCCTGGCCCACGCGATTCATCACCCTGATAGCGTGGTCTAAATTGGTACCATAGGCTACCGAGAAATCAAGGTTTACCCTGGCGAAGTGCCTGGTGAAGTTGCTGGCCACTCTTATCTCGCCGTTGGGTATGTGATGCACGATACCGTCCAGATCACGTAGGACCGTCTTGCGGAGTGTGATGTCCTCCACCAGACCTGGGACATCAGCTATCCTGGCCACATCACCAACCCGGTACTGGTTCTCCATGATGATGAAGATGCCGGCTATGAGGTCTCTTATCAGGTACTGCGCGCCGAAGCCAACGGCAATACCGGCAATACCAAAGCCAGCCAGTATCGGCCCGATATCTACCCCAAGCTCTGATAAAATGAGTAACAGCACAATCACCACGATAACCACCCGGCCTGTCCCCGTAAGAATGCCGACCAGTGTATCGTGCCTTTTGGCGACACCCCTGGCACTTTCACCTTTTGTCCTGACCATGAAGCGTCGGACAATTGGTCTCAGTATTTTCCTTAAAAGGAACCAGAGGACAGCCCCCACTGCCAGTATGGCAAGGATACGTATCCCGTGCGACAGAAACCAGTCCCATGCAGTAGCCCAGTCCATAATACTAACCCTCCTGAATGACAGACTTGGATTAGATTATACTATATTTTCATGTGGGAACCCTGCCACCAGCAGTACCCGGCAAAATCGTTTCTCTCTCCACTTTGACTTTCCAGATTCACGATGCTATCCTTGGCACGATATGTACGTCACACTTAAATTCGAGAGGCGAGCTAGGTGATGCACCGGGTTATATTATGCCTCTTAACGACAGCCATTTTTCTGATTTGTAGTACCTCTATAGCCTGTGACCCGCAAGAGATAACTTTTCCCGATTCAAAACTTGACTCAGCTATAAGGGAAGCAATCAATAAGCCCGAAGGTACCATACTTGTTTCTGACCTCAAAGAAATAACCTTTCTTAATGCGCAAGAAAGAGATATCACCGACCTCACCGGATTGGAATATTGCACTAATCTTTCAGAACTCTGGCTTAACACAAACCAGATAAGCGATATTTCGCCACTGGCTTCACTGACCAGCCTGACTAAACTCGTGCTTGACGAGAACCAGATAAGCGACCTCTCTCCACTGGCTTCCCTTACCAATTTGACCGAACTCTGGCTTAATACGAACCAGATAAGCAATATCTCACCACTGGCTTCTCTAACCAACCTGACCAAGCTTGCCCTAGCCACGAACCAGATAAGCGACCTCTCGCCGCTGACTTCCCTCACCAATCTAACTAGCCTCAGGCTCAGCGAGAACCAGATAAGCGACACCTCGTTTCTGGTGTCCTTGACCAACCTGAGTGTGCTCAATCTAGCGATGAACCAGATAAGTGACCTCTCTCCACTGGCTTCTCTAACTAGCCTGACCAGACTCACACTTGATGGGAACCAGATAAACGACATCTCTCCACTGGCTTCGCTTACAAATTTGACCGGGCTCGCTCTCGCCACGAACCAGATAAACGACATCTCTCCACTGATTTTCCTCCCCAACCTGGGCGGTCTCTGGCTTAGAGATAATCCCCTGAATGAGACATCAGTAAATATCTATATTCCCCAGCTCCGTGAAAGAGGGGTTGAAGTTGTTGACTGATACTTCATTCAATCAGTAAGGTACTTCAAGAGCTAACGGGATAGGCCACAGGATTTTTACCAGTGGTAGTCCTGCGGCCCTGTTGAAGAAAAGAGAGGGCTGGCGCCCTCTCTCAAACTCTCCTCTATCTTTATGCTAAGCTCCCTACGCCTTCTCTTTCTTAGCTCTCTTGGCCTCGGCTTTGGCGCGTTTCTTGTCTACCTTGGCCTGAGTAGTGGCGGCTATCTCAGAGGGCGAAGGTGGTGGAGTAGCAGGGGCTTCGGGTGCCGGAGGCTCAGACTTTTTATGACGCATTTTTTCAATCAGCATCATCGCCAGGTGCCGCCCGAAATACCCGATAAACCCGGCGGCGAAGACTATACCAACCCACTTCAATACCTCTATAGCTGTGTCACCCATGAAATAACTAACCTCGTAACTGATTCACCAGCATTATATCATCCGGCCCGCCTTAACACATCCACC
>SMTZ1_10029234_pt1 | contig 10196 bp, 7 predicted proteins | sample DeeMarSWOR136_30_FD_25667 | JGI IMG/M metagenome (IMG submission 25667) | reverse complement strand
CGAGCTCACCCAGAGTCTGATCGATAAAGATTTTGGCCAATTTCCTGTAGAGAAAGACCTGGGTTTGAATTTTGTGACGATGATCGAGTATGACTCATCGCTCAAGGTCAAGGTCGCCTTCCCCCCGGACGGAAAGATCAAGAACACTTTTGGCGAAGTGCTCTCTCAGGCCGGCCTGAATATCCTTAAGATATCAGAGTCTGAAAAAGCGATCCATGTCGGATATTTCATGAACGGCAAAAACGAAGATATCTTCCCCGGCGAGAAGAGAATAGTCGTCCCCTCTCCGGAAGGGATAGGCTCCTATGCCTCCACTCCGGAAATGAGCGCAAGCGGAGTGACCGCAGAAATATCCTCGAACCTTAAAAATCCTTCCTACCGGGTGCTCATCGCCAATTTTGCCAACGTGGATGTGGTCGGGCATATCGAAGCCAGGGAAGCAGCGATCCAGGCCGTCGAGGAGGTTGACCTTCAGTTGGGAAAGGTCGTTGAAGACTGCCGCAGGAATGGCATGACACTTGTCGTCACATCTGACCATGGGACGGTAGAGGAGTGGCTTTATCCGGATGGAGCCGTGAACACCGGCCATACCAAGAACCCGGTTCCGTTCATCCTTGCTGATTTCTCTCTGGACGAGCCGGAGAGCCTCCACTTGAAACCAGAAGGGGAGCTGGCTGATGTCGCCCCCACGCTTCTTGACCTTTTAAGGTTGGAAAAGCCTTTAGAGATGACGGGCAAAAGTCTGCTTCGAAACCCATCCGGAAAAGATGGAAAAAAAAGAAGAATACTCCTTCTTATCCTCGACGGGTGGGGAATCAGGGAAGAAAAAGAGGGAAACCTCATCGCTCAAGCCAGGACTCCCCATTTCGATGAGTTGTGGTCCCGGTTTCCTTGTCTCTCACTCCTGGCATCAGGCGAGGCTGTGGGTATGCCGGCCCATACGGTGGGGAACTCAGAAGCCGGACATCTCCACATCGGGGCGGGGAGGCGGATATTCCTGGACCGGGTAAAGATCGATAAGTCTGTCGAAGATGGAAGCTTCTTCCGGAATGAAGCTTTCCTCTGGGCGATGGAGGGGGCCAAGAGAGACCAAAAAGCGCTTCATCTTCTGGGCATAGTCTCCTTTTACAGTTCCCACGGCACGATTGACCATCTTTTTACCCTGCTTCAGTTGGCAGAGGCGCGAGGAGTGAAACGCGTTTTCATCCATTCCCTGATTGGCCGAAGAGGAGAGAAGCCCGAGAGCGGAGCGGTCTACGTGGCCAAAGTCCAGGACATGTGCCGGTCACTTGCTCTCGGTCATGTGGTGACCGTAATCGGGAGGTTCTGGGCCCTGGACAGAGAGGAGAACTGGGATAGGGTGGAAAAAGCCTACAGGGCTCTGGTGTATGGAGAAGGAACGCCTGTCCTCACCAAGGAATAAATGAAATAATGATGAAGTCAGGAAGAGTTAAAATCTTGATTCAGGAAACTTTTTTCCTGAAATAATCGTATCAATATAAAAATGCCTAAGGTAAGATGTGAAAGATGAGCATCGAGGTCAATGATATCCACTTCAACTACGGAAAGATAAAAGCCCTTGATGGGGTCAGCCTTGACCTGCCTCAAGGAGCGATAGGCCTTCTCGGACCCAACGGAGCTGGGAAAAGCACATTGATCCGGATCATGCTCGGATTCCTCTCTCCGGATAGGGGAGAGGGCCGCATTCTCGGCTACGACATCAAGACCCAGCAGGAGGGGATACGCAGGCATGTGGGCTATATGCCTGAGGATGACTGCTTCATCCCTGAGCTGGATGCGGTCTCTTTTACTTCTTATCTCGGCGAATTGTCAGGAATGCCCCGCCAGGAAGCCATGAAACGGGCTCATGAGGCTCTCTATTATGTAGGCCTTGAGGAGAGCCGTTACCGCAAGGTCGAGACCTACTCGGGAGGCATGAAACAGAGGCTCAAGCTGGCCCAGGCAATCGTCCATGACCCCAGGCTCATTTTTCTCGATGAGCCGACAAGCGGACTGGACCCTCAGGGAAGGACCGAAATCCTGGACCTGATCATGGATATTTCCTCAAAGAAAGACATCCAGGTCTTGATCTCATCCCATATCCTTCCCGATATCGAGCTGACCTGCAGCTATGTCGTGATCCTCAACAAAGGACAGCTCGCTGCTCAGGGTGAAATAAGTAAGCTCAAAGAAATAAGGGATCTCTACGAGTTGAAGATCAAAGGGGAAGCGCAGGAATTTTTCCGCAAGCTCGAAGAGATGAAATGCCGGCTGGAGGAAACGGAAGACGGTCTCCTGAAGGTCTACACACCTCCGGGTTATAACCAGCAGGAGTTCTTCAGGATCGCTGCCGAAGAGAATGTTCAGCTGAGGCACTTCGTCAAAAGCCAGTCTACGCTCGAAGACCTGTTCGCTGATGCAGTGGGAGTGGATTGATGACTATCAAAGAAAAGGGCTACACTCACTGGGACGGCGAATTTCAAGATAAAAAATTCCCCTGGTGGCCGATCACCCGCTATGGCATCAAGCTCACCTTCAGGAAGAAGTTCTTTAAGCTGTTTTTCCCGGCGAGCTTTCTTCTAGCAGTTTTCTTTCTGGCCGGGATTTATATTTCGGAGAGGCTGGATGATTTTAAATCCATGTTCGGGGAATCTGTCCCTTCTCTCCAGATCGACCCGGCCTATTTCAAGACCTACTTAGCTGGAGGCTTCTTACTTTTCATCATGCTCATCATGGTCATTTTCTGCGGATCAGGTCTTATTTCCGATGACCTCAAGCACAATGCTCTTCAGCTTTATTTTTCCCGCCCTCTTAAAAAAAGAGATTATTTCCTGGGGAAGACAGCTGTGATCGTCTTTTTCCTGTTCCTCCTCACTCTTGTGCCTGGCTTTGTCTTTATCATCATGAAGATGATCTTTGCCGGGAGCTTTAAATTTTTTCTCTCCTATCCGTGGCTGCCGCTCTCGGTCATCGCCTATTCGGTTTTGGTGACCGCCTTCTTCTCCTTTTACACCCTCTTCCTCTCATCTTTGAACAAGAGCAGGTTGTTTGTGGCCATCCTGATTTTTGGCATATATTTTGGTTCCGAAATATTAAGGGCGATTTTCTATGAGAATTTCCACAACCATCACTTTTCGCTTCTTTCGATCAGCGCCAACATCCAGCAGGTTGGAGCGGTCATCTTCAATCAGAAAACCCCGTATCCTATTCACTGGATTTTGTCTTTGCTGGTTTTGACCGCCTTCTGTATCCTGGCCGGGTTTGTCCTGAAAAAAAAGGTCAAAGGAGTGGAGATCGTCAAATGAAGCCGGTCATCGAGACCCAGCATCTCTCCAAATGGTACGGGAATGTCCTGGGTTTGAGCGATGTCACGCTGGAGATCGAGCCAGGGATCACAGGCATTCTGGGTCCAAACGGCGCAGGAAAATCAACCTTTTTAAAGCTCATCACCGGGCAGATCAAACCGAACATCGGGACCTGTTTTATCAAAGGAAAAAAAATCCGGAACAACTACCCTCTGTTCTCCTTCATAGGATTCTGCCCTGAACAGGATGCCTTTTTTGACGAGCTGACCGGATGGCAGTTCATCACCGGCCTTTTGAGGCTTCATCATTATTCCCCTGCAGAAAGAGATGACAGAGCTCAAAAGGCTCTGGAGATTGTTGAGCTGGTCGAGGATAAAGACCGGGTCATAAAATCCTACAGCCGGGGTATGCGCCAGAGGCTGAAGTTCGCTCAGGCCATCGCCCATGACCCCGAGATCGTCGTCCTTGACGAACCTCTGAACGGCTTGGATCCTCTGGGCAGACGGAAGATAATCCGCCTCATCAAATCATATAAAGGGGAAGGAAGAACAGTCATGGTCTCCAGCCACGTCCTTCCCGAGATCGAAGCCATGACCAAGAAGATTATCCTCATCCATCAGGGAAAGATCTTTGCCCAGGGGGATATCCACTACATCAGGGATCTGATCGAGACACATCCTCATATCATCTCGATCAAGTGCAGCGACCCGCGCCTGCTCGCATCGAACTTCATCCAGGAGGAGTTTGTCTTGAATGTGAAATTCAGTTCCGCAGAAAATACTCTTCTGGTTGAAACCAATAACAGGGACAAATTCTTCAGCCTTATCCCTTCTCTCTCGGTGAAGAACAACATCGAGGTGGAGGAGATCACCTCACCCGATGATAATCTGCAGGCCGTGTTTGATTATTTGGTAGGGAAATAGAATGACTCAAAAGAGTACAGGCAAACTGTCATTTTATCTGACTTCTTTGAAAGATGTCTATTCGTTTTTCTTTTTCATGGGAAGGAAATCAAAGAAGATGAAACTCTTCTTTCTGATAAGCATTCTTCCTGTGGTGGTTGCTTTGATCATCAAGATCAATCAATTCTTCTCTGACCGGACGGCCATCCAGGGGATCTATATCTTCAACAACATGACGGTCGTGATGTATCTTCAGTTTCTGATCCTCATCCTGGCTCTTTTTTACGGGACATCGGTCTGCTCAGAGGAAATGGAAGGGAAGACATTGACCTATTTGACCACCCGGCCGATTGCCAAGTCAGCCATTCTGCTCGGGAAGTATGCAGCCTATACCTCATTGATCATAATCCTGACGGCTATCGGCGTGACGCTGTCATTTTTTATCTTGAATTTGAATGACCTGCTCAATTTTTCTCTGTACAAAATCTTGCTCAGAGATGTGGTGGTCCTGAGCCTGGGGCTTATCTGCTACACGTCCTTTTTTACGTTTATCGGCACCATCATGAAGAAGTCGATTATCTTCGGGCTGGTCTTCAGCTTTGGCTGGGAAAACGTGATCCAGTATTTCCCCGGGTCCACCCAGCGCTTTGCCATCGCCCATTATCTGAAGTCCCTGCTTCCAGCTCCGAAAACAGGAAGGTTCTCTTTCCTGATGTTCCGGCTGGAGCCGAGTCCTCCGCTGCTCGCAGTCTTTATGATTTTCCTGATAACAGTCGTTTTTCTGGGATTGGCCTGCGTGCTGTTTTCCTGGAAAGAATATATCTTTGAAGACTGAAACATCGACTCCGTGAATAATCCAGGCCCCTGAATTATTCATAAAATCTGCCGACGCAAATTCTTTTTTCTTAAAAGTGGATAGTCCCCATTTTTTTATGTCGGCATCTTCCCTTCGGGCGAGCCGATCTCACCGCATCTGCTTTGTTGCGGCCCATTCGCGGTGGACGACCACAGCTTCATGGCCCGACGCCTCGCACCTGCGGCAACCTCGACTCGTGAATAATCCAGGGTAAGAAGAGACTTTTGGCGAAGAGGATTCCCTAATTGGATTGAGTTTTAGGATTATTTTATTTCTTCCCCTTTACCCTTTAAGGTGAATTTGTCCATGAAATTGTTGAAGAAATCCTCAGGAAAGCTGGCAAAAATCTTGACGTGGTCTGGGGCTGAGAAGATTTCGATCCTGTCCAAAACCTCGACGAAGTTGAATTCCTGAATCGTGATCATAGAGCCCATGCTTTTCAGGTTGACCAAGTTATCTGCGATTTCCTGATTTTTGATCGGATCATCACTCATCAGTTTGATCTCAGCCATGATATTCCTGTCGTCGTAGTCAAAGAGGAGGGATACGGCCTGAACTGCTTCCATGCTGCTGGCCATGGGGACTTCCTCCACGAGCTTGGCTGTGGCTTCCGGTGGAATAATCACACCACCCCAGAACAGGGCGCCTTTATCCATATCTTTAAACAGGGCTGAGAACTTTTCATTTTTCAGAACACTCTCTTCTTTTTTCTGCATGACGTTTATCACGGATTTAACCAGGTTGACATCACCGGCGACTATGTTTGACTCGTCTATGAAGGCAAAGCTATGTTCTTCCTCTTGTTCCTTTACTATTTCTTTCACTGTATAAAGCGTCAAGCCGCTGTATTCCTCCTCGATGAGCCCACTCCCTTCTTTTTCGTTCTTGAATCGAATGAAGGACATCAAGGATTCCTTGTTGTATTTGAGGTTGACGATCCCAACTGCCCATTCATCCTTAGGGCCTTCTCCTTCTTTCATGGCTGCAGCGATGAAGTGGATATCTTTTTTCGGGTCGATCCCGGTCATTTCGATCAATTTCTGGTAGTCGGAATATCCTTCGAACTTCTCATCTTGTACCTTTTCGTTAAAGAATTCAGCCACCTTTTCAATTTGCATGGCTCCATTAAAGTTGATGAAGAAGACAGCTGCGACATCTTTAGGAATGAGCCGCAGCATCTCTTCGGCTACAGCCGAATCGCTGGCTGGAGCAAATATGCCTTTCTGGCAGGATATTAAGGAGAAAAGGGAAAAGACTACAGCAATTGCTGTTGTTGTGGCTTTTTTCATTGTCTTGCCTCCTTTGTTTATCTCTTAATAAGTTCTAGTCGTTGAGGACTATAGCAAAAAAAGCACGATCAGGGCAAACGGTTTTTTGCCTTTTGTTTCCTTTTTGGATATCGTGCGTATTAGCTGATGATTCATGAAAATAGAATCCAAGCCGTATGATGATCCTCAAAGGTTTATACGATTTTCTTGCCTGATTCGTTCATCTATAAGCAGCCCCTTTTATTTCAGGTATCTGTAGAGTTCCCATTGGCTGGCGTAGAGCAGACACCGAATCCAGATAAGGGCAAAAATGAACAACTGCTGGAGGAAGAAAGCTGACAGCACTGTCAGTACATCTGATTGGGGAATGATTTCTTTAACCAGGATATAGATCACTGTGACCGCGATGTTCAGGAAAAATATCAAATAGAAGAGCCCTAAAGTGGAGAAGGGACGTTTGAAGACAAATCTGAAGGCTTTGCCGGTGGCTTTAAGAATGTTGTTTTCATCTTCCAAGACAACTTTGATGCGGGCGTAGTCAAAGACCATCTGGATGAAGAGCAGCAGGAATAAAGTGATGGCGCTCAGAGCGAGCATGAGGAGGAAAGGGATGACTTCAGAGTAGGAATCCGAGGAAATGTCATAAATGATCGGCAGGAGTGCGTCGTGAAGAAAAGCGCCAATGACAAACAGAAACAGCCAGGAAAACAGCATGAGGGCAAAAAAGCGAAGGAAATGGGAGCCAGCTCCTTGGAGAAACGCTTTCACTGCGAACCTTGGTTCATCCTGGTTGAATGTGGACAGAATCCCTCCAGCGAGAAAGGTATGCAGGATGATGTAGAGAAGCCCGAATCCGATGAGAAGAGGCGGGGCAGAGAAAAAGCGCATCTGGAAGAGGCTTTCCAGGTTGGTCAAGATGGCGCCCTTGCCGATGATAGAAGGAGCGAAGGTTGTCTCCAGCCCTTGGGCCTCATCCCTGAATTCCTCCCACCAGATGTAATCGAAGCTTTCGGCCATCCTGTTGCCCGCCTCACTGGTGCCGAGCGAGTTTTTCAAGGAGTTATACATGGGGATGGCAAGGATCAGGGAGAAAAGCAGGTTGATCAGGAACAGGAAGAGGACCATTTTTGTCGTTTTTCCTGTGGTCATGAATCCTTTTCCGAAATTGATAAAGATTTTCATTTTTCTCCTCCGTGCTCCTTGTCAGCCACCCAAAATCGTGAAGAACTCCAGAGCATGCTGGAGCCAGACCAGCCAGTTGGAGATCCATTTGAGCGGGGCCAGCCTGTTCGGTTTTCTCATCTGGCTGTTATTGGTGCGGTTGATGTCCAGGACCAGTTTGAACTCAGGATCGACCACAGCCTTTTGAATCCGGGAGGGCTGCTGATAGACGAATCTTTTCCACCTGTACTGGCCATCCCAGGTTTCCCTGACTTCATTTCCGTCCTCAAAGACAATCAGGACTTCCACCGGCAGCTTCACCTCTCCCAGCCGGCGCACGATGACCTCAGAGAGGTAGCGGTTCGTTTCGATCTCTCGTTTGATGTATTCTCCGTCGAACCAGCCCTCACGCTTTTTTTCCTTTTGGCTGGAGATATTTCCGATCGCATAATCGAGTTTATCCGAGCCATACACAAATTGGTCCAGGAACCAGCTCATGTCCCGGCCGGCAAACTCGGAGACGACTCTAAAAAAATCAGGCGGTTTGGGATGTTTGAACCAGTTACGCCGTGAGTAGGTTTTTATCATCCTGGCAAAGACATCCTCCCCCATGAATCTTTTGAGTGTTCTCAGCATAAGCTCGGCTTTCGAGTAGGAATTAGCGCCGTAGCTTCCTCCCTCCAGGAATTCCCAGGCGAAGCGCTGTATCACATCCATGTTATAGGTCTGGCGGTGACTGGATATTCCGTCTGATTCGATCGGGATTTTGACGTCCTTGAAGGTTACGGGAATCCCGAAAAAGGACCGGTTATAGAGAGGCTCTCCATAAGCGGTGTAGTAGATTTCGGTATCCAGAAACGAGGTGAATCCTTCATCCATCCAGGCGTTTTCAAACTCGTTGGTACCGACCAGCCCGTAGAAGTAGCCGTGCCCGAATTCATGAATGGTCACACCTTCAGGACTGGGAATGCCTTTCCAGGTGAGAAAATAGGCTCCTCCGGTAAAGAACGTGGGATACTCCATCCCTCCGGAGCGGCTGTTGTAGGCCGGGTCCACACAGGTAGCGGTGGAGTATGGGTAATCTCCGTAGAAAAGGCTGCTGTATTTGATGGCGTTTTTGACTGCATTCAGGTAGCGGTCCTTGAGCCTTTTATGTTCAGGCTGGAGGAGAAGAGTGATCTCTGTCTGTTTCCCAGGTGTAAACTCGTAATTTTCTGTGTATTCGAGGAAACGGGGGCTGGCTGTCCAGGCGAATTCGTGCACGCTGTGCTGGTAGAAATGATGAGTGGCGGTGCCGTCTCCGTTATCGATCTTTTCTCTGTGTTCTCCGGTTGCCCCGACGACAAAGGAAGATGGGAGCGTTATCCTGACATCATAGGTCCCGTAATCAGCGAAATACTCACTCGCTGAATGATACTGATGGCAGTTCCATCTTCCGTCCTGGAAGACACCGATCTTGGGAAACCACTGGGCGATGAAGTAGTAATCTTTGTAAACTCCTGTCCTGGAGATAGGACGGGGAATTTTCGATTCGAACTCGATTCTCAGCAGAATGGTTTGACCTGGCCCCACCGCGTCGGGAAGCCTGGCTGAAAAGACAGTCTGGTCGTACAGGTTTTCCACATCAGGATAACGAAATTCTAAAAACGGCATCAGGTCGTATTCCTGGAAATAGGGATTGGCAACGACCTTGATCGACTCCACCCGACAGTATCCCCAGTCGTCTTTTTTTAATCCGGATACACTCCTCCCTCTTCTTTCCGCTTCTGCAAGAAATGTGCTCATATTGTTCTGGAAAGCATTCCAGTACAGGTGGAACCAGAGCTCATTCGTGGAATATCCCGTATCATTCGTCCAGGATAGAACTTCTGTGGCCTTTATCATTTTCGCTTCCGTATCCAGCGTCACGTCCATGGTGTAATTGGCAATCTGTTTACAGAACGTTTCCTGGGAAGCGGCGGGAAGAAGGAAAAAAAGGAGAGCAAGGATAAAGCTGAGTGCTTGATATTTTTTAAACAATACAGGCCTCCTTCTTCATTATTTATCTCATATTATTAAAGATGCTTTTTTTTCGCAATATGCGTCACACATATTTTTAAATAACCTTTATGAATTGGCGCCGACATTCTGCCCAAAAATGAGTTGATTTCTATTGCAAATAGATTTAGCTTTAAGTCCTCGGGAATGAAAGGTCCGATTCATTGACGGAAAAAAATATCAGAAAAATAAGGGAGGAGGCCTTAAGAGATGATGGAGAGAAAAAAAACGAAGAGTTTTTTCCAGCAGCTTGTTCAAAACCGGAGAAGTATCCGCAGGTACCTGGATAAACCGGTTGAAAGAGAGAAGATTTTAACCTGTATCGAGGCCGCCCGCCTGGCGCCATCCGCGGATAATGTTCAGCCCTGGCGGTTTTTGATCATTGATGACCCGGAATTGAAAGGCCGACTCGCCGCGGAGGTTTTTTCCGGAATCTATTTCATTTCGAGGTTTGCTGGGAACGCTCCGATTATCATCGTGGTTCTGGCCAGACTGGACATCATTGCCAACAGGATCGGGAAACAGATTCAGAACATCCATTATTATCTGATTGATATAGGAATTGCCGGAGAACACCTTGTCCTTCAGGCTCAAGAGCTGGGCCTGGGGACATGCTGGATAGGCTGGTTCAACATCCGCCGGGCGAGAAAGATCCTTAAGATTCCCC
>SMTZ1_10023205_pt1 | contig 10196 bp, 4 predicted proteins | sample DeeMarSWOR136_30_FD_25667 | JGI IMG/M metagenome (IMG submission 25667) | reverse complement strand
TTTTTTGAGTCGTGAAAGTTCCCTGATGATGTCCTGTCTGAATACAAGAGAAGATCTTTTTTCACTCTCAAGTAGTTGAGCACTCAGCCGCGTTTTTTCATCTTCCAGTTGACTTCGCACTACATTATCTCTGGGTAGTATTGCTTCTGCCTCAGATATATAGGAAGCTAATGGCATCACATCATTCAAGAGTTTATTGACAGATTCGACCTCTTTGATTACATCAAAGTTTTCTCGTTGCTTTAGAATATCCTTGCTAGTGTACTTGAAGTTCTTGAGCTTCCCCGGAGTATTATATATTTGAAGGGATTCAAGAAACTGTTTCAATTCAGAGAGCTGGGTTTGCATTCTCTCTTTTTCTTCATCACTCAAGAGCTCTACATTCCATATACTGAGGTTGCCCCGTAAGATTTGCTGTGACTCTACTACAATCTTAAGAATGTCTCCAGTTTTCTTCTGCAAGGCTTCTATAGCGTCTTTACGTTTTTCAGGGTCCCTTATCAGTCCTGGTACAAGGTCCAAAATCCTAAAGAGTTCAATCAACGTTGAAAGAGGGAGTTCCTTTGGTCTTTCAATGTGTTTGAACCTTCTCAAATCATTTACAGACATCTTTAGTAATTCATCCAGGCTGGAAGCATCCACCCTTTTCCCGGGATAGCTGATAATTATGTCACCATTGTACACGAGAGCAGCCAGTATTACCACCACAAACTCAGGCTCCAAGCGGAACTTTTCATCATACTCTATACCCTGGATATCTTTAAGTATTTCTCCGTGATTCAGTACTTGTCCTTCTCCTTTTTTCTGGAGATTCTTTAAAATGTACTTGGCATACTTAGATTGTCCAGGCTTCAAATCCTCTCCATCCAAAAGTTGAAGACCATCAAGAACAGCTGTACCCTGTTTGGTTTTCAAGCCACCTTTTATCCATTTTAAAGCATCTTTTACAGCATCCCCTATAGATTCACTGGTAATAAGTACAGAGAATGAAGGGTAGTCCGGTTTTGTATCTTTAAAGTGTGAAGATAAACAGAAAGCTGCAATAGAATCTGCAGATTCTTTTACTGTCGCATGAGGAATATGAGATAAGTCACCCCATTCCACCATCTTTTTGGTGATCCCCTTGTACGTGACCTCAAAGGCGTCAACCATGTGTTCCTGCAGCCAGCCCACAATTTCTTTCAACCGTTCTCTAGCTTTGTTCTCATAGATCTCCCGGTGTTTGGCAGAAGATGTAGTAGCCATCTCTTTTGCTCCTGCATATAATTTGAGAGAATGAATGAAATCCTCTGTGGGTTCTACCAGCCTGAAGAATACCTCATCTGGCTTTTTTTCATCAGTATACACAGGAGGATCAAAGTGTTGGAGAAAGTATGTGTAAAAATCCCGGGGAGGCTGAGCAGTGCAGCGTTCATTCGGGGCACCAAAGAACAGATAGCCTAATCGACCGATGTTATGTTCTTTCCAGATAACTTCATACTCCCAGATTCTATACCCTGTAACATAAGTGGCTTGAGGACGCTTCATTATCTCCACCAAAGCATCAAAATAGTAGTGGTCCAACCTGTTTTTGTCTAACATATCTGCTCTCTGGGCAATTTTCGCATCATAATCAATGTCTTTTTTAAGATCTATGTAGTATTGTGCATTGTCTTTGTTGTAGGATATGAATTGGCCGCTCACTGTTTTTGATATGTCATTCAGAACAGTTTCAACAGTTGTCAAAAGGAACTCTGAGTCCTTTTCAGGAAGATCAGGTAGAAAAATGCACAAAGTGTCCCGTAATTCTTCTGCACTCATTCCTATGGGATTGTATATGTCTCCAGTGGTTAACCGGTAAACGCTGAGACCATTGATAATTCGCAAGGCTGCTGGACGATATTGCTTTTTGGAGTAAGCATTCTGGATTTTTCCTTCTAGTATCTGGCCCTTCTCCAAAACCTCTCTTATATCAGGAATTGCATTCAAGGAAGGATCATCTTTCATGTGCCTCCAGTATGAGTCATAAGAAATGATTCCTGGCTGGTCTTCTGGTACATCTTCTTCAATAATTTGTCTCATATCTTTGCTGAAAGTTGTGAGAATTTCTCTTTTCTCTACCACATAAATGCGTTCAAATGTTTCGATATATGCTGGATGAATGGGGAACAGATCAATATAATCATCAAGTCGTTCATTCATATCGCTATACATTGAGGTAAACTTTTCCAGATGGCTGCGTATCCATGCTTTCTGTTTCTCATCTTTTTTTAAAAGGCGCTCTGACACAACATAGGAAACGTCCTCCCGCACTATTCTCACTTGCTGGAAGCGGTCCTTTACCCTCCTAATGGAAGATGCCCAAAATTCAAATCGTGGATTATCAAAGAGTGCTTCCTGCAATCCAGCTATGAATCGGAATCTAGACAGTCTGCACACTTCTCCTATTTCTCTCAAGAAATTTAAATCTAAAATGAGTTGCTGCTCTTTTCGCGAGAGGAGGTAATCCAGGAGCTCATCAACAGCAAGGATGAGTCCTTTTTCGGGATATTTTTCATTGAATATACCCATCATCTCGATGAAAAGATCTTTGTGATTAGTTACTTCGCTGGCAGGTGGAAATTTAAAAGATATTCCCATTTTTTTGAGACCTTTTTCCAGTTCATCACATATGATGTCTCTGAAAGATCGGGTGACTGCACCTATCTCAGTACGGATTACTTTGAATTTACCACAGATTTTTTGGGCTTCTTCTTTCAAAGATTGATTTTGAAGCATGCCAAGAGTTTCTGGGTATTCTGCTAGTGAGGTCACAACTGACATCAGGTGGGATTTACCAGTTCCATAATTGCCAACAATGAAAAGTCCTTTGTTATCTAAAGGGTTCTCGATTTGAAGCTGGGGAAGTATGATGGATAAGAGATTTTCTGCCATCCTCTTGGAGATTACATATGTTTTCACTAATCTGAAGGCATATTCTTTTTTATCTGCTTCTCGGAGCTGGATAATAGATTCAATGGGTTCAAACTGCACGAGATTTCCATATTTCATTTTCATTTCACCATCTCTTTGTTTAATGAATAGATTTCAGCATCAACTTCTTTTGTGGTGTATGCTCTGTACTCGGGATGGTTTGGTTCAGCATAAGTGAGGGTATTCCCATTGTATGTTCCATTCCATGAGACTATTAAAATCTTTTCCCTGCTTATTATGTGGAATAGACGGAGAGGGTCTATCTGCAATTCTGGAGTAAACAGCAGCTCTGTATTATCCAGGAGGACGATGTCTTCAGTAGGAGGTAATAGATCTTCGATGTATTCCTGTACATGGGAGGAACGCTCTTCAACTGGGATATCAAGAAGGTTCTTGCTGAGTTCGAGGCTGAGGTTGATGTAGTGATATCCTTTTGTAGTGTTTATGTGGAGCATTGCATCTGTTTTCCCAGAGCCTGTGGGTCCTACAAGAATCACCAACTTGTAATATCTCCTCTTAGCTCTGTCTATAGTTTCGTCTAGCATTCCATCATTATTATTGGCTGATCTATATATACTTTCTTGGGTAAGAGAGAGAATTGATACATCAAAAAAATATGCACTTTAGAACATGATGTCATGATTATACCACGGGCGCTTGTTCAACAGCTGCTCAGAGAAATCTCAACTAATGAATCCATTGCACTAATTGAAGAGATTTCCAAGAATAATACTTTGTAGCAGGAGATTTTTTGCTTTCCTATTTGAACTCAACAATATTTTTCCTCTGCTCTCAGATTACATTTATATAGGGTGGATTTAATCTGATGTGGGTAGTATAAGCTGCCTAACAGATAAGAATACACTAACCCAGCAGAGGAATTCCTGCAAGATCTACCTCTGCTGGGGGTGAAGGTGATTGCGATGACGAGCAAAGAAACCACCTCCACCAATACCAAAATTGGTGATGAGGTTAATAAAGATACTGGTCTTTGCAAGACCAATAAAATAGATGAACAGATGGGCCTGGCCAGGCAGGGGGCTGAAAGCTTACCAGCCCATGAGCTTCTGGCAGTACTAATTTCTCCAGGATACAGCAGAGAAAAGGCTGCTGAGATTGCCGTTGATCTGTTAAAGACATTTAATGGCAACCTTGTAGATCTATTTAGTGCTTCAATTGAACAGCTGACAAAAGTGAAAGGAATTGGATTCGTCAAAGCCTGCCAGATCAAAGCAATCTTTGAATTAGGGAAAAGAGTTTAATTTCCTCTACTGAAGATGTAGTGAAATTACTGGCACCACACATGCAATTTCTGAAGCAGGAGGAATTCAGGGTTGTCCTTTTAAACTCTAATAAGAGACTGATCCGTCATGAGAGAGTTTCACTGGGTTCATTGGATGCTGCTCTCGTTCACCCGAGAGAGGTCTTCAGACCAGCTATTGCTGCAGGTGCTGCATCTTTGATCTTGGTGCATAATCACCCTTCAGGAGACCCCACACCCTCTGAACAGGACATTAAATTGACCGAGCAGCTGTACATGGGTGGTAAAATAGTCAGCATTGAAGTTTCAGATCACATCATCATTGGGTTACAAGATCATGTGAGCCTGAAAGATGAAGGGTTGATGTAATCTGAAAATGTGTCAATTAGGGGCATTAGTGAATCTTTCTCAAAAGAAAAGCAGTGATATTTCTTCAATGCTCACCAGAAGCGTTTTTCCTATGCCTGAAGAATGTAATAATGAAAAAGAGAATCACAAGAACAATGATTACAAGAACAAGTGAAAGATCTTCCTTTGGAGAAGGCTCTCCTGTAAGTGGAATTGGGCAGCACCATGTGAAGTCTGTGTCATTATAGGGATTGTTGGTCAGATTTACCTGATTACTCCCATCAGCATTCATGACATAGATCTCGGAATTTCCATCTCTTCTTGACACAAATGCAATCTTTTTGCCATCTGGAGACCATGCAGGATTTTCATCTGAACCAGGATGTCTACTTATATTCACCTGATTACTTCCATTACTATCCATAATGTAAATGTCAGTATTACTATCTCTGTCTGATGTAAATGCAATCTTTTTACCATCTGGTGACCATGCAGGATTTTCATCTGAATGCGGATCATCTGTCAATTGTTCGACCTCACTTCCATCAGCATTCATCACATAAATATCTGTATTTCCGTTTTTTTCTGACACAAATGCAATCTTTTTACCATCTGGTGACCATGCAGGCTGCATATTGTTAAAATCATCATTAGTCACCTTCACCTGATTGCTTCCATTACTATCCATAATGTAAATGTCAGTATTACCATCTCTGTCTGAAGTAAATGCAATTTTTTCACCATCTGGTGACCATGCTGGAAATCCTTCATGAGCTGAGCTGTTGGTCACATTTGTTACATTTCCCCCCATATCCATCACGAATATTTCAAAGGCTCCCTGTTCATGTGTGAAGAAAGCAATCTTTTTACCATCTGGTGACCATTTAGGGGATAAATACATGGCATAATCATTGGTGAATCTTCTCACATTACTCCCCCTAATATCCATAATGTAAATATCAGTATTTCCATCTCTGTTTGAAACAAAGGCGATTTTTTCTTTGTCAGAAAAGTAATAAGGATCCCAAGAACTATCAAGGCAAAAGGACTGTTCATCTGCTGAAGTTGCTTCAGAAGCATAGGGCACTGAAGGATCTATGAACCCTGGAGTGTTGGTAATGTTTATCATGTTGCTCCCATCAACATTTATTACAAAGATTTCATGATTTCCATCTATTCTTGCATCAAATGCAATCTTTTTACCATCTGGTGACCAATCGAGAGATAATTCGCCGATTGGGCTATCTGTTAGTCTTTTAATACTGCTTCCATCAGCATTTATGACATAGATGTCAGCATTTCCATCCCTATCTGATGTAAATGCAATCTTTTCACCATCAGGAGACCATGTTGGGTATATATCATGAGCTGGGCCGCTGGTCACATTCATCAAATCGCTTCCATCAACATCAATGACATACACTTCAGAATTTCCATCTCTGTCTGACATGAAAGCAATTCTCTCACCATCTGGTGACCATACAGGATGCGTATCGAAAGCAGGATCATGGGTAAGCCTTCTGAGGTTACTCCCATCACCATTTATGATGTAGATGTCAGTGTTCACACCTCTCATCGATTCGAAAGCTATTTTCGTCCCATCAGGCGACCATGCAGGAGAAGAATCGAAAGCAGAATCTCTGGTAAGTGCTGTCTTATTGCCCCCATCAGCGTTCATCACATAAATATCCCAGCGCCCACTTCTCTCTGAATCAAACGCAATTTTTTCACCATCAGGCGACCATGCAGGAGCAGAATCGATAGCATGATGTGTAGTAAGTCGTCTCACATCACTTCCATCTGAATCCATGACGTATATATCCCAATTCCTATATCTGTTTGACATGAAGGCAATTTTTTCACCATCAGGCGACCATGCAGGATTGAGTTCATGAATAGGAATATGCCCTTTCTCATCCCCTTCATCTCCCTCGCCTACCAGTGAAGGTAAAAGGATGAGATTTAAAACCAGGAATACCGCGACCAGGAAGGCAAAACAGTTTGGTTTCTTCACTCTTTTCACCTCAGATTTTGCATCTTCATCATTCACTCTCATCAGCTCTTTAAGTACTTTCCTCACTACGCAACAACACGTCCAATGCGCGGCAGCCACCTCTCCATGATTATGGGCATTGGTGTCTCACCAAGCAAGGAAGGATCACGAACGAGTATTTGGGTATTAAGGTGGTCTATGAAGTGATCTGAGAATTCAACGCCAAGAAACACATTATATGCTAATCTAAATGAATATTCCACACTGTAGATGATGTCATCTTCATAATGACGATCACCAAACCTGCCAAAGAGAACAGCATGGCTCACTTCATGGAGGATGGTCAATAATATATCTCCCACTTTGGTACATAATGAAAAGTTGATTGCTATAGTGTTTGTGTGATGATCGAAATTTCCCCACGCTGGTAAACCTCCTACTTTCAAGTTGTTATTGAATGTTATGTCGATAGACTGTCCGTCATCCAACACTATTTTGAGAGTATTCTTCCTATCTGTTTCTTCATATCTAAATCCCAGTGCTTTCAGAGCTACCATGAGAGCCTTCAGGTATTGTCCAGCATTCATCAGTTCCTGGATTTCTGCAAGTGAATCCTCTTCGATGTTATTCATCTGTTGAAATATCTCCTCAACTCTTTCCTGAGGAGTCTTTGGCTCATTTCCTGATGGATCAATGTATTTTAAAGGGTTATTGAGACAATATGCATATCTATTCAATGTCTGTGGGGCTTCTGTTTTTCCCTTCAGTGGGTCTCTGGTTATGAATCTTCCAATTTCAGGATCATAATAGCGTGCACCATAGTAGTAGAGACCTGAGGAATCCCTTTCTTTTCCATTGAATAAATAACGCTCTTTTTGCTCGTTTACGGTCTCTCCAAATGGTGTGTATTGTACATCTGTGACTGTGTTCCCTGATTCATTTGTTATCAGTCTTGTACTCCCTAAATAATCTGTGTGGTAGTAATCTCGTAATCCATCTACTTTCTTTGCTATTTTCCCTGTTGGACCATGTACATAGAAAGCCTGCTGTCCTGTGTCCACATTTTTTTCGTAGATGACATTCGAACCAGAATAAGCGTAGATAATGGTCTGGTATCCTTGTAAAGACTCTATCCATTCTGTTTTTTCAACCCTCTTATTACATCCATCATTCACGTACTGAGCAATTACCTGCTGGTTCTTCTTCACCTGTTGGAGTAAGTTGTTCGTGTCATACGTGTATACCCATGTGGCAGTGTCAGATCTTGTTATCATATTCCCATTGTCATCATACGTGAATACAGTGCCATTGTTCATGGAGGTTAATCCATTCATGTTGTTATACGTATAGGTCAGATTATTCTGTGATAAGCGATTTCCTGCAGGATCATACGAATAAGAAAGCACTCCATAATCTCCCTGGGCAGATACTATTCTATCCAGCCAGTCATATGCAAACACTTCCAGAGACTGCACCCATTCCTGCCCCTGTCTTCTGTTGTATTCTAACTGAGTCACATTACCTGCTGGGTCATACTGGTAGTCCATTGTCAAGAGAGGATCATTCTTTTCGACACAGATAGTTACAGGCCTTTGACGAGAATCATACTGGTACGTTGTTACAGTGCCATTACTATAGGTCATGCTGCCCAAGAGTGAACCATCGTAGCTGAATTGCGCATATCCTGGTATGGATATCACCCGACCGAGGGCATCGTACTGGTAAGTGATGACACTCTGGTCAGGGTATGTAATAGATACTACCCATGACACTGCATCATAAGTGTAGCTGACAGTATAGGACTCGCCTTCAATGGTACGGGTTTCAGACGTACAGCGATTCCTGCTGTCATAAACACACGATGTGGAGCCCGCAGGATCTGTCATCAGAATAGTGTTGCCATTAGCATCATATTCAAAGGTGACCACAGATTGATCAGGGTGTGCTATGTCCACTAATTGATAGATATTATTGTACGAGAATGCAGTAGTACCATACGCATCTGTTCTTGAAAGTATGTTACCTGCAGCATCGTAAGAAAAGGTTTGTACAGTTGAATCAGGATAGGTTGTTTTGGTTACACCAAACAGTGAATCATAGTCGTAAGAGGTAGTATTTCCATTGGCATCAGTCACAGAAGTTAGATTTCGTGAGGAATCATACTCGTACTGAGTCAAATAGTAGTTGGCTGAATCTGTGTACTCTTTCATCCATAATAAGTCTCCCATCCAATCATAATGATATTGCTTCTTGTGATTATTCTCGTCAAAAAGAGTCATTATACATGCAATATCATCGTATTGGATTTTTTTGAAAGTAGAATCTGGATTAATCATCTTTGTTTCTCTTCCTCTTGAGTCATACTCATAAGAGTAGATGTGTCCACCTTGATCTGTTCTGGCTATCAGCTTGTTCTGGTAATTGTAGGTGTACAATTCGGTAAGTTTCTCAGTCGGTGATAAATACCATTCAGTCTTTGTTAGGCGGCCAAGACCATCGTAGTATTTCATCACGTAGTGATCCAGTTCATCATAAACGGTCACTGTATTGTTTAGATCGTCGTAGACAGCTTGATTTTCTGTTAAATCGGGATTAATCTTTTTGGTTATCCTGCCCAGAATATCATATTCGAAAGAGGTGGTGTTACCTTTGGCATCTGTTATGGAGGTTAGGAGTCCAGTGTTGAAATCGTAATTGGCAATTGCTGTGTGATTTAGTGCATTAGTGACAGAAGTTGGGTAAATATGGTGTGCACCGTATCCAGATGATGTCATATTTCCTAGTGCATCAGTAATGGAAATGACATTTCCGCAAGTATCATAAGTGAGACTAGTTGTATACTCTTCTGGTGTACTTCCTTGGTCGATGTATAAGATCCAGTTAAATTTCGTTTGATAAATATTTGATTCCTGGAGATATAATGTGTTCAGACCCTGGACAAAAAATGAAACAGGAATAACAACAGAAGTGGTGCCAGAACCCAAATTATCTGTAATTACTGTCCATGAACTACTGTTCAACTTGTATTCTGTCTGTCCAGGATATTCATTGACTACAGCAGAGTAACTGGTCTCAACATACTGTGTCCTGTTATCTTCTACCCAGGTAGTATACCCTGTGTAGTTTGGTGACCCCGGGTAATGTTCAAAGGGTCCAATCTTCGTTTCACCATCAAAGCAGTCTGGGGGAGTACCAGGCTGGCATCTCAGGTACTCTGCCAGAAAGTACTTTCCTGACCAGGAACCTGAATTCAGCCAGCCATTACCTACTTCAGAGTGGGTTTCATGTAAGGTCTCTTGAGTGGGAACTGCAATACTGCTTATCACCAGGATACCATCAGTAATGGATAATCCTGTTAAATCGAATTCAAAGATTATTTGGCCATTCTCATCAAATGTACCTGAAAATACTGCATAATCGCGAGTGGGGAACAGAGTTTTGGTCTCTGTGAGGTTACCATTTGTGTCGTACTTGTAGTAGGTTTCTTGAGCTTTCCCACTGTTGATGGAAGCTTCTCCTACAGTTAATGTGTGGCAGTTTGAAGGAATATTATTGGTGTAGAAGGCATTGCTGAAGAGGTTTACAGGTTCTCCTTTTGAATCTGTGAATTGATTTTCGCAATTGGTATTAGCATATGAATAG
>SMTZ1_10012477_pt1 | contig 10196 bp, 9 predicted proteins | sample DeeMarSWOR136_30_FD_25667 | JGI IMG/M metagenome (IMG submission 25667) | reverse complement strand
TACCTCGGATTCATTGAGGGAGAGGGAGAGGAGATATCCAAGATCGCCCACGACAACGATGCGGTATGCATTGTAGGGGTGGACCCGATCTCTTTGGGGGTTCTGGCACCCCCTGTCGAGTACGGAGCGGACATCGTTTGCGGGGACATTCAACCCCTCGGTATGCACATGCAATTCGGGGGTGGCCACGCCGGTTTCATCGCGACTAGGGACGAGGAGAAGTACGTGGCGGAGTATCCTTCCAGGTTGTTCGGTATTGCCCCGACCTCCGTCGAGGGAGAATACGGTTTTGGCGACGTTGCCTACGATAGGACATCCTTTGCGCTCCGGGAGGAGGGAAAGGAGTTCATAGGAACAGCAACCGCCCTGTGGGGCATAACCGCAGGGGTCTACCTCGCCCTCATGGGGCCAAAGGGCATGCAGGAAATAGGGGAAAGGATCATGCAGACGTCGCATTACGCCATGGCGAAGATGTCCGAGATCGATGGAGTCAAGGCTCCTGTGTTCAGGTCGACCCACTTCAAGGAGTTCGTCGTGAATTTTGAAACCGGCAAGTCGGTCGAGGAGATTAACAAAGGGCTGTTGGATCATAGTGTATTCGGAGGAAAGGCCCTGATAGGGGAGTTCCCCGAGCTGGGGAACAGCGCGCTCTACTGCGTCACAGAGGTGCACACCAAGGAGGACATCGATAGACTCGCCGATGCGATAAAGGAGGTCGTCGGCTAGGATGGTGGTGGATATCACGGCGAAACGACCGAAGATAAGGCGGTTCCATCAGGCCAAGTGGGATGAGCCCATAATCTTCGAGCTGAGCCAGGCAGGGGAGAGAGGCATCCTCCTGCCTGAAATCAATGAAGAAGTGAAGAGAGAGGTCGGAGACGTACTCTCATCCATACCCAAGGGCGTCCGAAGGAAGCGTCCTCCCGAGCTACCTGAGGTCTCCCAGTCGCGGGTCCTCAGGCACTACATGAGGCTGTCGCAGGAGACACTTGGAACGGACCTGAACATCGACGTGGGACAGGGAACCTGCACGATGAAGTACAGTCCGAAGATCAACGAACATCTGAGCAGGTCTCCCAAGATGAACGAGATCCACCCGCTACAGGACGAGGAGACCGTTGGGGGCATCCTGGAGGTGATGTACAGGTTCAAACAGATCCTCAAGGAGGTCTCGGGGATGGACGAGTTCTCCCTCCAGCCCAGTTCAGGCTCCCAGGGCATATATGCGAACGCATCCATCATAAGGGCATATCACGAGGAGCAGGGGGAAGCTGATACAAGGGACGAGATGATCACGACGATCTTCTCCCATCCCTCGGACGCCGCATGCCCCAGAGTAGCCGGATTCAAGGTCATCACCGTATATCCCGACGAGGACGGCTACCCCGACCTGGAGGCGTTGAAGGCAGCGGTATCGGAACGAACCGCCGGATTGATGATAACGAACCCCGAGGACACTGGAATATTCAACCCTAAGATCAAGGAGTTCGTTGATGTCGTCCATGAGGCCGGGGGTCTTTGCGCATACGATCAGGCGAACGCTAACGGCATCATTGGGATAACTAGGGCTAGGGATACTGGCTTCGATCTCTGCCAGTTTAACCTTCACAAGACGTTCTCGACGCCCCACGGGTGCGGAGGACCTGGGGGAGGTCCCATCGGCGTAACCGAAGAGCTGGCAGAGTACCTGCCAGCTCCCGTCGTGGCATTCGACGGCACCAGGTACCACCTTGACTACGACAGGCCCAAGAGCATCGGTAAAGTCAGGGCCTTCTACGGCGTGGCGCCTGTCGTGCTGAAATCCTATGCATGGGTGATGAGCCTTGGCGCGAAGGGCCTGAGGGAAGTCGCTGAAATCGCGGTTCTAAACAACAACTACCTCCTCAACAAGGTGCTGGAGATCAAGGGGGTAAGCGCTCCCTACGCCAAGGGCAGACGCAGGATCGAGCAGGTCAGGTACAGCTGGGAGGAGTTGAGGAGAGACACGGGCGTTCGCTCAGAGGAAGTAGGTATCAGGGCTGCGGACTTTGGCGTCCATTATTGGACGAGCCACCACCCCTGGATAGTCCCAGAGCCTTGCACCCTTGAACCGACCGAGTCATACTCGAAAGCCGACCTAGACGAGTACATCGAGATACTTAGACACGTCTCCAACGAGGCGTATTCGAATCCTGAGATCGTTAAAACCGCACCCCACAACAGCACAGTCCACAAGATCGATCACGGACCATTGGATGATCCATCCCAGTGGGCGATTACCTGGAGGGCGTACAAGAGGAAGATAGGCAAAGTAGCACGATAACACGGTTAATCTTTTATTTTAAAATACGAAGCCGTATCCATGCCAGCCTTAAATGAACATAAACGTAGCGGGTTGCTGAACGGTAAGGTCGCCATGATAACCGGCGGTGCCTCCGGCATCGGTAGGGCGACGGCCCTACTGTTCGCTAGGGAGGGCGCTACTGTCGTGGTGGTAGACATAGACGAGCCCAAAGCCCGGGCAGTGGTTCAAAGGATTGTTGACGAGGGCGGAAAGGCGATCTTTCTGCACTGCGATGTGACGCGCGCATCGGACTGCCAGTCGGCCGTAAGCGAGGCCGTTGAGGAACTTGGTAAGATCGACGTCCTGTTCAACAACGCCGGGATCATACGGCGCGCTTCGGTGGTAGATACGACCGAGGAGGAATGGGACCGGGTGATGGCCACGAACGTCAAGTCGGTCTTCCTCCTCTCGAAGTACGTGGTGCCCCTCATGGTCGAGGCAGGCGGAGGCGTCGTCATAAACACCGCGTCGGGATGGGGGATGGTCGGCGGACGAAACGCTGCCTCATACTGTGCGTCGAAGGGAGCCGTCGTGCTCCTGACCAAAGCGATGGCGCTTGACCACGGACCGCAGAACATCCGCGTCAACTGCATCTGCCCCGGCGACACGGACACCCCAATGCTGCTGAGCGAGGCCCGGCAGCTCGGCATCCCCACGGAGGATTTCCTGGCGGAGGCCAAACAGCGCCCCCTGCAGAGGATAGGTAGGCCGGAGGAGATCGCAAACGCCGCGTTGTTCCTGGCGAGCGACGCGTCCTCCTACGTCACGGGCACGGCGCTGGTTGTGGATGGTGGAGGTCTGGCTGGGTAGAGGTGAATGAATGATGAGAGGTTTGAAAGATAAACGAGTTCTCATAACCGGCGGAGCCGGCGGCATAGGCACCGCGACGGCCAAGAGGTTCCTGGAGGAGGGCAGCCGGGTGGTCGTCCTGGACTGCGACGAGGAGGCGATCGCCCGGATCGAGGGCGAGTTACCCTCTCTGAGCGGGGCGATAAACGCCGACGTGTCGGATCCGGTCGCCGTGGCGCGTGCGTTCCGTGAGCTCGACGAGCTGGTGGGCGGCCTGGACGTGCTGATCAACAACGCGGGGATCAGCATTCGACACGGGTTCATGGACATAACGCCTGAGGAGTGGCGTAAGGTGCTGGATGTCAACCTGAGCGGTGTGTTCTTCGTCGCACAGGAAAGCGCTCGGCTGATGCTCAGAGGCGACGGCGGCGTGATATTGAACATGGGTTCGACCAACGGGATCATGGGCTATCCCTTCTACGCCGACTACAACGCATCGAAGTCGGGGGTTATAGAGCTCACACGCTCGATGGCGCTGGAGCTGGCGCCGAAGATCAGGGTGAACGCGGTATGCCCGGGCTTCATCCTCACGCCGATGCAGGAGGCTGAGTACACACCGGAGATGCTCCAAGCCTTCGAGGCGAAGGTTCCACTGAGGAGGGTGGGGAGCCCCGATGAGGTCGCCGCACTCTTCGCGTTCCTCGCCTCCGACGAAGCTGCCTTCATCACGGGACACTACTTCGTGATCGACGGCGGGGAGATCGCGGGAGGACTAGCCAGCCGGTAGTCGCATGCGAGTACCCTCTTCCCAGTGTTTTTCGTGTTTCCTCGCTCTTTTGTGTGTTCTGTCTTTGGGGGGGAGGGGGTCGTCATCGTCTTTTTTTCTGTGTTTGGTTAGGCCGCGTTCTTGTGAGGGATTTGATCGGGGGGGAGCGTTTTTCGTGCGCGAAAGTCTTAACTTCAGTTCTTTTTAATGGAGTAGGATGGCAAGCATGTTCGACGAGGAACTCGTTGAGAGAATCAGATCGAAGTTCCCGAGAGCCGAGAGGGACGCCTTCGGTAGGGTGCGGGCCTTCCTAGACAACGGCACCGGAACCCTCGTGGTCGGGAGGGCCGCCGAGGCGGAGGCAAAGGCCAGGGTCGACTGCAGCGCAAACGTCTACGGCATCTTCGACGAGTCGAGGATGGCGGGAGAGGTAATACTCGAAGGGAGGAAGGCCGTCGCGGACCTCCTGAACGCGTCGTCCCCCGACACTATCGTCTCCGGGGAATCTGCCACGAGCCTCCTGTTCAGTCTGAGCTACGCAATAGGGAAGGAGCTGACGGGAGAGGAGAACATCGTCGTGACAAACTACGAACACTACGCTAACCTTAGCCCTTGGCTTGAGCTTGAGCGTAGAGGGGTCGTCGACGACGTGAGGTTCACCAGTCTGGATCTCGAGGAGGGAACCGTGGATCTAGACCAGCTTGGAGGCATCATCAACGGGGACACGAGGGTCGTCACGGTCTCAGCCGCCTCAAACGTCCTCGGGACGAAGACCTCATTGACGGAGGTTGAAAGGATGGCCAGGGAGGCTGGAGCCCTCTTCGTAGTGGACGCCGTCCACCACATAGCCCACGGCCCCTTGGACGTCGAGGCAATAAACTGCGACTTCCTCGTATTCTCGGGCTACAAGATGTTCAGCCCCCACGGCAGCTTCATGTACGGGAAAAAGGAGCTCCTGGAGGAGCTGAAGCCCTACAAGGTGAAGCCGGCCCCGGGTCACCCGCCCGACAGCTGGGAGTGGGGGACAAGGGACCAGGCAAAGTTCGCCGCCATCAAGGGCGTCATAGACCACCACGAATGGCTGGCCGGGCAGGTTGAAAAAGACTTCTCGGGCAGACTCGGCCAATACTCAAGCAGGCGCAGGGCCTTGAAGGTGGCTTTGACCGCCGTCGAAGAGTATGAAAAGGAGATCTCGAGGGTCATGCTCACGGGCTCCGAAGGCACACCCGGCCTGACCCAGATGCCCCACGTGAAGGTATACGGCCTGAAGGACCCCGAGAGGATCGAAGAGAGGGATCCCACCTTCTCCTTCAAGGTCGATGGGCTTTCGCAGAAAGAGGTCGTGGAGCGCCTCTGGGCGAAGCACGGCATCGCCATGAGGTCGGAGGACTTCTACTCAAGGGTCCACGAGGTCTACGAGAGCCCCACCCTGATCAGGGCCAGCTTCGTCCACTACAACACCGTGGAGGAGGCCCTGAACCTGTTGAAGGCCCTAGAAAAGATGAAGGCTACCTAGTCCTCAACCTAGCTGCGCGCGTGGAGGTGGTCAGGAGGAACACCGTGGAGGTCACGGGGTTCAGTCATGGGCCAGCGGGGACTGTGGCCTCCACGGATCAGCGGAACTTCATAAACGGTGCGGGATCCCAGCCATTACCTGGGGGCCCGGGTGGGGGAAGAGCCACGAGCAGGACGAGTACGTGGAGATCGACCAGGTCGTGGACTGCGCCAAGATCCTTGTTTTAACGGTCTTCGACCTCCTCAAGTAGCTGGCTTCACAGGATTTGTAAGCCGCTTTGCCTGGCCTGGGATACCGCTTCTTCGCTCCACTCCCCGAAGATACTTGATGCATGCTTGAGATAGCTTATCTCGTGGGGATCCAGACCGATCATGGTCGCGACGACGGCGTCCAGGTCCAGAAGCTGCTTCGAGGCCGATGCGAATCCGGGATTCTCATGTATGTTCACCTTGTGGAGCGTCTCGGCGACGGACGCGGAAAACACGGCCTCGACAACCCCTTTGACGTCGAAGAGGCTCTCGTAGATCTTGTAGATGTCGGCTATGCTCTGGTTTATCTTGGTGTTCTTCTTCCCGTGGTACCTGAGGCGTCCGGGTCCCGGGATCATCCCGAAGAGGTTCTTCAATGTCAGGGAGATATTGAAAGGGGGCAACCAGATCTTCACCTTCGCGAGGCTCAATAGGTCGCAGCCCCTTATCTCGAACAGCCTCTCAGGGACGAAGCCGTACATCTCCTCCATGGCGACAGGCGTGTGACTCTCCTCCACGAGGTTCCTGACCTCCTCAGGGTCTGCGGTCCTGTGGCCCCAGTTCTCCTCGGTGATGTTCATGAACTCTACCCCATGTTTCTCCAGAACCTCGTCGACCCCCGAATACCTGAGGAACCACTTGTCGGCCCTCCTGAGGTATCCCCGTTTCTTGGAGCCCGGTTTCCCGGTCTTGACGGACTCCTCGGTCCTGGCCCAGCCATAGCTCTCTACGACAATGGCTTCTCCGTCGACGGCAGTAAGGACCCAGTCCAGGATTTGGGCCTCTATGAAGCAGTTGGAAGTGCCCCAGTTGGGCTTTACTATGACGGGGGGCTTCAGGTCCAGGGTTCCCAAGAGTTCGAGGAAACCCTCCCGGTCTACCTGGGTGTCGAGATGGACGGAGCCGAACTTCATGCAGGAGCGAAGGTATGTCTTTCTATTTAGTTTATTCGAGCGCTATAGGAGTACGCAAGTCTTATTCCATGTTACTGGGAATAAGCGCTTTCAGGCACGCGTGGCCAGGGCAGATCCTCCAAATGCCTCCCGCTCACGCGTAGCGTGTGTGGTTGTTATTGCTTATTCAAGCCATATGGGCAGATGTATACGCAGAGTCCGCATAGTCCCTCGCCTAGCTGCTGTGCCCTCCGTTGGGTGTAATCCCTGCATTGGTGGGCTCTGAACCTGACATCCCTCGGCTCTGAGGCGTCGAACGAGACTCCGGTGAAGGCTCCTGGCGGGCATATGTCGACACAGTCTCGGCAGTCACCGCACTCGTTTTTCACCGGTTTCCCGGGTTCGAATGGTGCATCGGTCAAGATCGTCGCAAACCTGACTCTTGGCCCGTGCTCGGGGGTTATGAGGAGGCAGCTCTTCCCTATCCAACCCAATCCAGATAGGTGGGCGGACAGCTTGTGGGAGATGGCTCCCTCCAGCTTCCTGTCGTCTATGGTCTGGGAGGCGGGTATGGGATAAGCCTTGAAGCCCGCCTCCTGGATCTTCTTCGCGATCAATAGTGAGGCCCTGTCTAGGTTTGCGTTAGCCGAGTTGTAGAGCCCTCGATAGCTGTATAGCGCCGAGGGTTCCTCGTGACGGTAGAGCTGATCGACAATTGGATCTAGGAGCCTGATGCCGAGGGAGACAGATCTGGGGAAGCCGGATATGTGTTCACCACCCTGCCTCAATATGAAGCTATGTGCCTGGCTGTCTGTGAGATCTGCGACACCGAAAAAATCTACGCCCAGACCCCTAGCATACTCCTCCAGTTCCTCTCTTAACTCATCCATCCTCACGATCTCCTGATAATGATCAACAATACGCGTGATAAAATATGCTATGCCTGTACCACGTGCGCTCTAGGGTCGAATATAATTACGTACGACCAAATTCCATTAACTCGCTCCTATCGCGCGAAGCAATAATTCGAGGATGGTTTGGGCGTATGCGGGCTAATAAATTAAGTATAATCCATTTTATGTATCGTTAGTAATTGCTTTGTTGTGGGTGAGTCGAGTGAATTATGAATTGAAGGAGAAGTTTTTGAGACTCTGGGAAGAATATTTTGATGATGCCGAGCTTCCTATCGTATTCTATTATTCGGATGAGGAAAGTATCTCTGAAAACGATCCTTCGAGCACCGAACAGTGTCTGATAGCGAACCTGGTAAGGGTGCGAGGGGGTACTCCTTTGCGGTTCGGTTCGGAATCTATCGGTTGCCCTGGCGGGAGGAGGTATGTTGGTTTCTCCGAAACCTTGGCAACGAATTTTGAGTATTTCCTTTCATGTGGCATTCCGGGAGTCTTGGAGGGAGAACGCTACAAGAAATCGCCGGAACTGGTGAGAGAGGTGTTGAAGAGTTATCCGGCGTTCAAGGCGCCTAAGAAGTTCATTGTCTTCAAGCGGTGGGATCAAATAGATGAGTCGGATGAGCCAGAGGTGGTTATTTTCTTCGCCAAGCCCGATGTTCTGTCGGGGCTGTTCACGCTTGCGAACTTTGATGAGGTCGAGGATGGAGTCAGGGCTCCTTTTGGCTCTGGGTGCTCTTCCATAGTCATGCATCCATATCTTGAGAAGGATAGCGAGACGCCGAACTCTGTGGTTGGAATGTTCGATCTCTCGGCATGGTCGAGAACATGTCGGAAAGCTTCCTAATAACCCCCACCTGGGAGAAGATCAAGCAGAGGATCCGGAAATCAGAATCGGGATGAGATCGCGCTTGGTTTCTTAGAGTCTGATATGCGTTATAATCTTCATCGCATTTTTTTTAAAAATACAGGCGTGCGCGCATCATATCATGATGCCGCATGCGTATTCGAGAACTACTTGGGCTCGATTTCCGGTGCGCGTGCGCACCATCCAAATGCGATCCTGAAGAACATAGGTTGAGCCTGTCATTGCGTGTGCGCGTGCGATCTCAAGCCAGCACATCGTTCATCACGTAGCCCATGATGACAACCCAGGTCTCTCTAACATCACTTTTGTCCGCTCCCATCATCAGATGACTGTATAGCCCATCGCGTAGAGCCAGGATCCCCCTCGACAGCGATGAAGAATCGACATCATCCCTTACGGTGCCAACCCTCTTCATCTCATCTATCAACTCCACGAGTCCTCGACCCCAGCCATCTGCGACGCCGATCAGCATCTTCCTAAGCGCCTCATTTCGGGCAGTTTCGCGAAGCAGATCAGTGTTAAGCGCTAGACTACCCAAACGCAGCTCAAGCATCTCATCGAAGAACTGGCCGGTGGAAATTGACTCAAGAGAGCCTGACTCCAGAAAATCTCGAACTACATCGGCCCTCTTTCCTCCATGATGCCTCAAAGCCTCGATGAACAGCTGCTCCTTGCTCTTGAAATACTGATATATTGCACCCTTGCTCACACCCAGGCTGTCGGCTATGTCCGCCATCCTAGTACGATAGAACCCCCTCTCAGAGAACATCTCCAGAGCCTTTTCGATTATCCTCATCCGAGCCTGTTCCTTGTATTCAGGCACAACTTTGGGCATAGAGAGTACCCATAGTATTGAAGCGAAAAGATACTTAAATAACTGACCCTCAAGTAAGATATACTGACCTTTAGGTATGTTTTTATACTAAGGGGTCATAACGAATTTTGGTGCGCCAATATGGATGAAGAACTCCTATTTCGTATTCTCTTCATAGCCATCTATGCCGCTTTCTTTGGCGTCAGAATACGTTACCGTGTTGAATCCGTAAGAAGGGAGCCCGAACAGCGCTATCAAACATACAGCGTGGCCACCAAGTTTCTGATCTTAGCAATACTCGGCTATTTCGCGTCCATCATCCTCTACATGCTGTCCAACCCATGGACGGCTTGGTCACAAATAGCACTGCCAACTTGGCTGCGTTGGCTGGGTGTACTCGGAGCAACATCCTCCATCCTGCTCGTGGCGTGGATTCACCGAGAACTGGGAAGGCAGTACTCCGCCGAGTTCGCCATCCAGAAGGAGCACACCCTCGTGACGACTGGCCCGTATGCCAGAACTCGACACCCGATGTACACAACTCTTAACGCAATCCTTGTTATCGTGCCGTTTCCATGGATCGCCAGAGCAGAGGAAGAAATGCTACTCGAAACCTTTGGCGAAGACTACCGAGAATACATGAGAAGAACAGGGCGATTCTTCCCGAGAATACGGCGGAGGCCCAGCTAGCGCGTATGTGCATGAAGGAATAGGTAACATCCCACAGCTCCTATGCCACAACGCACGGTGCACCCACATATGGGCGCACGAAAAATCATATTTCCTTTTCTAAAAGATCAACGATCAGGAACTCGCGCGTTCGAGGCCACTCGACTTCGACGCGCGCGAGTTTGGATAGTCACAACAAGTGAGTCCCCATAAGTGCGTCCAATCATTCTTTCTTTGATTTTGGTATTCCTAGCCATTGTGGTGTTCTATTCATGTATTCAAGATAGGCGGCACCGTAATGCCCAATGCACTGGGCTTCTTCAATCTTTACGAAATATGGACGAGTTACTCCGACTCCGAGTATGATGGTCAACAACAGGAAAAACCATGAAGCCGAAATGA
>SMTZ1_10011243_pt1 | contig 10196 bp, 11 predicted proteins | sample DeeMarSWOR136_30_FD_25667 | JGI IMG/M metagenome (IMG submission 25667) | reverse complement strand
GGTGAACCACCAACACCCTGCCACAGCTCTCCGCCACCCTGTGAAACGTCCGCAGCCTATCCATGTCCCGCCCCGGCTGCGTATAGATCACCGATTTACCACCCCTATCAGCCGCCTCACACACCCTCTTGACGCCACGCTCCACCTGAGCCTCACTCAGGTTACGGCGCCTCCCCCGGCGCGCCATACGCGTCCCCTCACACACCATGACGGAGGGCTCCGCGTACTGGGCGGACTCCAGAAACTCCTGCGTCATATCCGCCCTGGGCCCATGGACACGCATATCCCCCGTATAGACGAGGCTGCCCTCGCTGTGACGAATAACATACCCGTAGGCAGCGGGGATGCTGTGATCAACATGAATGGGCTCCACCTCGACCCCGTCAACCCTCACCACGTCACCCGTCCTGAAGCCCCTGTACTCGTGCTCCCCATAGTTGTTCCATGCGCTGGTCCTCTCCAAGGCCTCCATGAACAGCCTAGTCCCCTTCCCCGTGTACATCGGGATACATGGGTCGATGAACCTGATGTGGCTCACATGGTCGCTGTGGGCGTGGGTGATGAACACAGCCCGGTACTCCGCCTCACAGTACCCTAGCGGCGTCCCTATCAACATCTCCTCGCTGTAAAGCCCCTCCAGCTCCGGCAGCAAACCAAACTCGAAGTAGTCCCTGAGGCAGCTACGAGGCTGAAGCCAGTTCACATAGTAGTCGGTGCCCATGGTGAAGCTTTGCCCGAAGTCGAACCATACCTTCGTGTCACCGTCTGCCAGCAGAATCTTATTGCCCCCGATCTCGTTGACCCCGCCGTAGAAGGTTAAAGACACCATGCCAATGGAGAATGCCGCTGGTTCTCATATAAATCAGGCGACGCGCCTGATACGAGCCATCGAGATTAACACAGCGTTGAAAAGGTTGACCGCCACACCCACGTAGAAGGGCGTAAGCGGACCATACCTGGTGTAGACCAGCATGAACACCATGGGGCCAAGGAACCCGCCCACGTCCATGAAGGTCCGGTACAGCCCCACGGCGCCCCCCCTCGCGTTGGGGGGAGCAATATCCGTCAGCAGAGCCAAAATGGTGGTCATGTCGAGGCCCTCACCCACACCGGCGACGAACCCAGACAACAAAAGGAAGGGCAGGCTCCTCGTGAGGGTGAACATGAACACCGACAGCCCGCTGATGAAGAAGCCCACAACCAGCACAGGCTTCCTGCCGAACCTGTCGGACAGCATCCCCGCAACGAGAAGCGACAGCACTTGGCCCAGGACCTTCATGCTCACCACCCAGCCGATGCCTGCCATGCTGGTTCAGGAACAGCTGCAGCACAGTCTGGAAGACGCCCTGTATCACCAGCGTCCTGAGGAGCGTCGAGAAACAGACAGCGATGATGCCCCAGTTCCTGAGGCTACCAGATATCTGCCTTAGGGTGAGCCTGGGCTTAGAAGAGCCGCCCCCCTCCAAGCCCCTGATGTCTCTGGACCTCATGGCCACCGTGAAGCTAAAGAGGGTGAACATGAGGGTGAAATAGAAGACCTGGGTGAAACTAAGGTACACGGCCAAGAAGGCGCCTATAGGCGCCCCCACGAAGCTCCCAAGGAACTCGATCCCCTGGAATACCCCCAAGGCCCTGCCCCTCGTGGACTGGGGCAGGATGTCCATCAGGAGAGCCATGTTGCTCATGAAGTAGAGAGCCGTACCCATACCCCAGATGGCTCGCCCCAGGATCAGAATGTATACGTGGGTGGCTTGACTGCAGAGAAGAGGCCCCACGAGACTCAGCCCAAGCCCCGTGACGAGGAGCCTGCGGCGGCCCACTCTGTCGCTGATGATCCCTGCGGGCAGCTCCATGAAGATCCTGGACAGGAACCAGGCGGAGACCACCATGCCCACCATCACCCCCGACGGATCCAGTTCGTTCGCCAGTAAAGGTAGGAAGGATGACGATAGGCTCATCCCCATCATTATGCTGAACCCCACGAACAGGAGTTCATAGTAGACCCTAGGCAGGTCCGGAGAGAAGATCCTCCTCAGCGCGCCCGTCTGCCCCAAACCCACGACCTCAACAAGCATCCCCAAACTAAACTGGTGGAAATTAAACCTATCCCCAGGAAACCATGAGGATAAATAAAGCGAGGCCGTGGATATCACCATGACCTCCCCAAAGACAGTCGCTGTCGTCGGCTTCAAGAACTCCGGGAAGACGAGGGTTGTGGAGGCCCTCGTAGCTGAGCTCACCCGAAGAGGCCACATTGTGGGCACAGTAAAGCATACCGCCGAGAACATCGAGTTCGACACGCCAGGCAAGGACACGGCCCGGCACAGAGAAGCCGGGGCCATGTCTACTGCCATACTCCACCAAAACGCCGCCGCCATATTCATAGACGACCACGTTAAAGTCGGGGACGCGGCAAAGGCCCTCGGGGGCCTCGACATCCTTGTGATCGAAGGCTTCAAGACCTTGGACACTCACGCCAGGATACTAGTCCCGCTTGAGGACGACGACATCCCCAAGCTCAGCAACGGGCTGGAGATAGCCGCCGTGAAGATACACGGCTCAACGTTCATGGGAGACACCGACCTACCTGTCGTGAACCTCGCAGACGCCATGACCCTCGCAGACATCGTCGAGGAAAAGGCCTACTCCATGCTCCCAGGCGTTAACTGCCACGGATGCGGCTACCAGGACTGCCGAAGCCTAGGCCAGGCCATACTAGGCGGCGAAGCACAGGCCAGACAATGCGTCAGGAACAGCGTCGAGTTCACCCTCCGAGTTAACGACGAGCCCGTGCCCCTAGGTGGCTTCGTCCAGCGGGCCTTCAAAGGCATGCTCCTCGGCTTCATCCGAAGCCTCAAAGGCGGAGACAGCCCCCGCAGAGTCGAGATAGCCTTCGAGGTCGACGACGATGAGTGAAGCCTTACACATCTGCATAGACAGCAACGAGGCGTCCAGCCGTCGCGACATAGTCAACTACATGATGTGGAACGGTGTCGAGGTCGACATCAAGAAGCTCGACGTCTGCGACTACGTCGTCAGCGACCGCGTCGGCGTCGAACGCAAAGACGCCACCGATTTCCTCGGTAGCATGAAGGACGGCCGCCTCTTCAACCAGGCACGAGACATGGCCGCGCTGTACGAGCGGCCCATCGTCATCCTCGAAGGGCAGCTCAGCCGCGCCTTAAAACGCAGCGCCATGAGGCCCGTCAGCGTCTACGGCGCCCTCAGCAGCCTGGCCCTCGACTACGGCGTCAACATCATACCCACGGATAGCCCCGAGTCCACCGCCGTACTCCTCCACAGGCTCGTCTTCAGGGAGCAGGCTAAGGAGGAGCGGACCATACAGCTTCGCAGCCTGAACAGAAGCCTCCCCCTTCACGACCAACAGGTGTTCTTACTCTCGGGGCTCCCCCAGATAGGCACAACCCTCGCCCAAGAGCTGCTTAATGCATACGACACTCCCTACAGGGTGATAGAGGAGTTCGCCAAGGCTGAAGTCCGGGTTAGCAAGAGCGGTAAAACCAAGAGGCTCCTAGGCCCCCTGGCGGACGTAAAAGGCGTGGGCCCCGTCATAGTCGAGAACGCCCAGCGGCTGCTCCACGAGTCTTACATAGCGCTCTGCGGAGCCGAGAAGCCATCCTAGGAGTCACCGGAAACTCTTTAATCGCGTCCATCTCGCCTATTTGTGTGCGGGCCCGTAGCATAGTGGATAATGCACCGGCCTCCGGAGCCGGAGATCGCGGGTTCGAATCCTGCCGGGCCCGCCACTCTAGATTCTCTCAAGCTTGAACACGACGGGCCTGAGCCCATCGTTACAGGAGCCCAAAGCGATACCCGGCTCGGTCCCAGGCATGTTCCCACCCATCAACAGCATCCGTAGATGAGGATAGATAGCCACCCAGGCACCGCTACAGAAGCCCTCAGGAATCTCTCCCTCGTGCACAATAAACTCCTGCCCCACAGTATGCATGTAGCAGGGTCCCATCCATTCCTGTTTCTCTATTGGGTATTCGTCACCGAACACCTCATCCGGGTGAAAAGCCCGTAAAACAGTGATCCTGAGATCAGGTATCATACAAACAAGAACACACAATATCATCATAAAACTTCCCAACGCCTCACACCCCATCCCATCCGCCTGAGAAAAATTGAACCTAGTTACCGCCACCGGACCCCAATAACAAACTTATAAGCCCCCCTCCAATACAATGAAACCGTCAAACAGGAGACAAAAAATGGACCCCCTCGCAGAGCTAAGAGCGGAGTGTGAGAGGCTCCTCGTGGACGCCCTAGAGGCTGCGTACTCCGGGACAGAGCTGCCCCAAGCCAAGTACAGCGAGCCCCCGTCCCCCGAGATGGGGGCCATATCATCGCCGGCGTGCTTCCAGCTCGCGAGGATACTCAGGCAGGCCCCAGCCAAGATTGCCGAGAACCTAGTGCAGCACGTCAAGCCGGGGAAGGGCGGCGTGGTGGCCTCGGCTGAGGCGGTGAACGGGTACATCAACTTTCACACCGACGCAGGTAGGTACGCCGAGCTGGTGCTGAAGGCGGCCGTCGAGGGCGACGAAGATTATGGGTTCCTCAAGACCGGGGAGCCCAAGAAGGTGATGGTAGAGCACACCAGCGCCAACCCCAACAGCCCCCTCCACATAGGCAACGCCAGGAACAGCATCCTGGGCGACAGCCTCGCCAAGCTCCTGGAGAAGCGGGGACACTACGTCGTGAGGCACTTCCTGGTGAACGACATGGGCCGCCAAGTGGCCATGGCCACGTACGGGTGGAGGCTCATGGGGAAGCCCGAGCCCGAGACACCCGCGGAGCTGTGGGTGGGCACCATCTACGCCTCCGTCAACGTCATCACCGAGTTAAACAGGTTCAAGGCTGACCTCAAGGAGGCGGAGGAACATGGCTGGGTCTACGAGGCCCAGGAGGCGAGAGACGAGCTTGAGAAGTATGAGACCGCCGCGGATGACCTCAAGGGTAGGTTCCCCGGGCTCTACGAGAGCCTAGCCAAGACGCTACCACGAGTCGAGGACCCCACGGCGGAGATAGTGGCTCTGAACACCGCCTACGAGAACAACGAGCCCGACGCCGTAAAGGACGTGCGGCAGGTGGTCCGGTACTGCCTGGACGGCTTCGAGGCCATCCTGGGGCAGCTTGGGATAGGGTTCGACAGCTTCGACTACGAGAGCGATCTGGTCTGGAAGCGGGCCGCAGACGACGTCCTGAAGGCGCTGAACGAGTCAGGGTACGTCATTAAGGACATGGGAGCCCAGATACTGGACTGCGACTGGATAGCCAGGGACCTCGGCCTCAAGGAGAAGTGGGGCCTGCACCCGGAGCACGAGATACCTCGCCTCGTGCTGGTACGCGGCGACGGCACCACCCTATACACGCTGAGGGACATGGCGTACCACATCTGGAAGTTCAGCTTCGTGGACAGGGTCATCAACGTCATAGGCATGGAGCAGAACCTGGCCCAGCTGCAGCTCAGGATAGCGCTGGCCGCCATGGGCAACCAGTGGATGGGGGACAACCTCCTCCACTACAGCTACGAGTTCGTCAAGCTGCCCGGCGTGAAGATGAGTGGACGCCTCGGCAGGTACGTCACCCTAAACGAGGTGCTGGACAAGGCGGTGGAGCTAGCCTACGTGGAGGTCGACAAACGGAACCCCGGTCTCGGCGAGGCCGTCAAGAGGGACATCGCCCGGATGGTGGGCTTCGGCGCCGTCAAGCACACGCTCCTCAGCGTGGACCCCATGAAGCAGGTGGTCTTTGACTGGGAGAGGGCCCTCAATTTTGAGACCAACAGCGCTCCCTTCATACAGTACAGCCACGCCCGGACGTGCAACATACTCAAGCGAGCAGAGACGACGCCCGACCCCGACTACACTCAGCTCTCGGACGTCAAGGAGATAGAGCTCGTGAACCTCATAGCCCACTTCCCCGAGGTTTACGAGAGGGCCGCCGAGGAGTTGAAGCCCGGGGACGTGACCGCGTACGCGAACAACCTGGCGGACAGGTTCAACAGCTTCTACGCCACCCAGAGGGTCATCGACGCCGAAACCGAGAGGCTCATAGGCGCCAGGCTGGCGCTTGTGGACGCCACGAGGATAACCCTCCGGAACGCCCTACAGGTGCTGGGCATCGAGGCGCCTGAACGGATGTAATAGAACCCAATCTCTTTATATTCCGGGCCGTTTCGCAGACTATTGAGGCTGCAAGAATGAGCCTGAACAAGTTGAGACTATCGATGGCCGGAACCGCGGCGGTGATCATAGGCGCGTCCACCCTAGGGCTCGCGTTGATAATGTCCAGCCTTGGGACGCTGAACCTCACTTCGCTGATAATCCTGTCGGCGGGGTTCAACCTCCTCCAGTGGCTCCTCGCCCCCTACCTCATCAACTTCACCTACCGCGTCAAACCCTTGAGCCCCGACCAGAATCCGGGGCTCCACAGCAGCCTCGAGGAACTCAGCAGACGCTCAGGCATCAAGACCCCCAGGCTCATGGTGTCAAGCCTCCCGATACCCAACGCCTTCGCCTACGGCTCCCCCCTCACTGGAAGCCACGTGGCTGTGACCCGGGGGCTCCTGGACGCCCTCGACGAGGAACAGGTGAACGCCGTCGTCGGCCACGAGCTGGGCCACATCAAGCACAGGGACATGCAACTAATGATGATGGCCAGCTTCCTGCCCAGCCTCTTCTACATAGTCGCCCGGTCCACCATGTTCAGCCGCGACAGGGAAAGGGGAAGCACCGGGCTCGTGGGAGCTACCAGCCTCCTAGTATACTTCGTGCTCAGCCTCGCGAACCTGAGCCTCAGCAGGACGCGGGAGTACTACGCGGACATGCACAGCGCCGGCCTCACGCCTGGAGGCACCCGAAAGATGGGGGAGGCGCTGGCGAGGATAAGCCAGGCAACCTACCGCACCCAGATGCTTGCCCCGAGGCAAGCGGGCTCTGGGAGCTTCAAGGCGCTGTTCATCTCAGACCCCGACAGGGCCCGCAGGGACCTCGAGGAGATGAACGAGATTGGGTTCATGAGCGACTCCGCGTTCTTGGACAAGATGGCCGCAAGGCCGGTGTCTGGGCTTGAGAGCTTCCTCGAGTTGTTCAGCACCCACCCGAACATGGTGAAGAGGCTTAGGGCGCTAAGGACCCTCGAGCCCAGCTAGTCTCTTCATGTCTTGTTCGAGCTCCTCGACGAGCCGCCTGTTGTAGATGGCGGCCGCGGGGTGGTACAGCGGCACCAGCCTAAACACGCCCCAGCAAGCCTCTATCTCGTACTCCACTCCATGGACTTCCCCAACCACGGCCTTCCCCAGTCCATGCTTCTCGAAGAAGTAGCTTATCGAACTGTTCCCCATGGGGGCCACTACCCTGGGCCTGATGATGTCGAGCTGCTCCGCGATGAACCGATCGCAGGCGTCCATCTCACCCTTCTTGGGGCGACGGTTGTTCGGCGGCCTGCATTTGACGACGTTCATGATGAACACGTCGTCCCTGGAGAGACCAGCCTTCCCCAGCATTTCGTCCAGAAGCTTACCGGCTCTACCGACGAAGGGTAAACTCAACTCGTCCTCGGTTCTGCCCGGCGCCTCCCCTACGAGCACGATCTCGGCGTCGAGGCACCCAGACCCGACCACGGGGTTCGTCCGTGACTCCCACAACGCACAACGCCTGCAGGACTCGGCCCTGTCTCTGATGGCGTCCATGCGCCTCGTCTTGGCATCATCCGTCGAGTGGTACACTACACCACCCCCCGCTCCTTGAGCCTCTCGTACTCCTCAGGGCACACGCTTAAAAGCTCTCGGAGCACCTCATATGTGTCTCCGCCAAGCGACGGTGCCGGCCCCCTGGGGATGGGTCTAGTCTCGGACATCTTGACGGGGTTGCCCTGCACCCTGACGGCTCCGACGCCGGGCTGCTCCAGCTCCACAACCATGCCTCTGACGCCTCCGATATGCTCGTCCTCTGACGTCTCCCTGACGTCGTAGATCGGGCACGAGGGAACCCTGTGCATGTTGAGCAGCTCTACGATGGCGTCCTTTCCGTGGCTCGTCGTCCATTCCTCGATTAGGGGCTTCAGCGCCCCATGGTTCTCGACCCTGAGTACGTTGGACGCGAACCTGGGGTCCTCGCCGAGCCCCGTGAGGCCTGTCACCTCGGTGAACCTGTCCCAGATGGCGTCGTTGGCTATGCCTATGACGACCCAGCCGTCCATCGCCCGGAAGGTGTCGTAGGGGTAGACGAACTCGTAGCGGTTCCCGATCCGCCCCGGGATCTGGCCGTCGACGTAGAACCGTTGGGGGATGTTCTCCAGCGCCGCGAAGACGCTGTCCACCAGCGAGACATCCACCATCTGCCCCTCCCCCGTCCTCTCCCTAACGTTGAGGGCGGCGAGGATGCCCACGCAGCAGAACAGCGAGCTCAGTATGTCGCCTATCGCTGTCCCTGACCGCGTGGGCGGGCCATCAGGCCAACCGGTGATGCTGAGGAGCCCTCCCATGGCCTGGCCAATGATGTCGTACCCAGGCCTCTCCCTGTAGGGGCCGTACTGGCCGAACCCCGAGATGGCGGCGTAGACCAGCCCCGGGTTCGCCTTCCTGAGCTCCTCGTAGCCCAGTCCTAGACGCTCCATGGTGCCCGGCCTGAAGTTCTCGAGGAGGACGTCGCATCTCTTCACCAGTTCAAGGAAGAGCCGCTTGCCCTCGTCGGCCTTGAGGTTCACAGTAATGCTTCGCTTTCCCCTGTTCAGGTTGACGTAGTACATGCTCTCCCCTCCCAGGAAGGGGGGGAACTGCCTGGAGTCGTCGCCCCTGCCTGGGATCTCCAGCTTTATAACCTCGGCCCCCATGTCAGCCAGCAGCATCCCGCAGAAGGGCCCCGCCAAGACCCTGCTCAGATCCAGAACTCTCACGCCGAGGAATACATCACCGTCAAGCATAGAGAAAGATACGGACGATTACGCTATAAAAGCGGTTTCAAAGAAGGGGTGAAAAGAATGGGGGCTACTCTATTACCATCACGGGGGTGTATACGGCGGGTAGTTGACGCTCTATTGTCATCACTGCGCCTTGGCTCGGCCTTATCTCTATTCTAAAGTTCTCGTATGGGTGAGTGTACATTTGGGGCCTGCTAGCTGGGATCGGGTCGAGGTCCGTTAACGGCAGCTCGGTGAAGTCGATTGTCACCTTGAACTTCTCCCCCGTCTCGAGCAGGGTGTCAGTGTCCCCATTGGCAGTAGAGATGGTCATGACCGTCCCGTTAGTGTTATAGATCTCGCCGTGGCATACGTCGTTCGTAAAGGTGGCTACCAACCTGTTGTCATCGCAGTCGACCGGCTCATGCCCCTGACTCAGCTTCATGTAGAAGACGACTTTCGTTAAGCAGATGTCTGCCTGCTGTGCCCCAGGGACAGTTGTGTTAGAGAAGAACGCGACAAGGCCACTGTCAATGAGCATGGAGCTGCTGGCCTCGCTAATGCCGGCAGAGATCACTGACTGGGCCTTCTCGGCCGTCAGGAACCCCATGTTTAGTATGACGAAGGCGAACGCCGCGGCGGTGATTACGAAGGCGACGAGGATTATGGCGGTCTCTAGACCGGTCATGGCTCGTCTTGACTTGGACATGGTCTTCATTATTATACCAACACCAGTTACCTAGGTTTGGAGAGCACTTCCCGTACTGCTTTATTAAGAAAATGTATGTAGACTCCATAAACAACAGTTAGTGCCTGAGCCAAAGGTTATCAATCGACGCCGCCCAGATAGCCATGATCATGGTGCGGAGAGCAAGACCGGCCTACAAGCTCTGGCTGGAGACCGACGAAGGCCACGTCTTTGGCCCAGGCGTCTACAGCCTCCTCAGGAAGATACAGGAGAAGGGGACCCTCAAGGAAGCCGCCGCTTCCCTAGACATGAGCTACAGGTACGCGTGGGGCCTCATAAAGAAGGCGGAAGAGAAGCTGGGGGAGCCCCTCATATCTGCCACGAAGGGGGGGAGACACGGAGGGGGAAGCACCGAGATAACGGAGCTTGGGAGACGGTACGTCAAGGACTTTGAGATGTTCAGGATAATGATGGACGAAGTCTCTGAGGCCTCTCTCTGGGAGATACAGGTCCAAGGCACCGTCCTCGACGCGGCTGAGAAAGGAGACCATGTGGAGTACATCGTCGAGATGAGAGATGAGCC
>SMTZ1_10010727_pt1 | contig 10197 bp, 13 predicted proteins | sample DeeMarSWOR136_30_FD_25667 | JGI IMG/M metagenome (IMG submission 25667) | reverse complement strand
TTTGTCAACAACCAGGTCTCGGCGTCTCTGATACCTAGCATTCTGCTCTTTTATTGAATCCTGGGGACCAGTCAGGGCCTCAATAGCCGCACACTGAATGGCCTGGGGAATCCCCGAGTCTAGGTTTGACTTAACCCTGCCCAAGGCATCTATCATTTCCGCATTACCCACTACCATCCCTATCCGCCACCCGGTCATATTGTAGCTTTTGGAAAGAGAGTGAAACTCAACCCCGACTTCCTTAGCTCCCTCGGTCTGCATGAAGCTAACCGGCTGGTAGCCATCGAAGGTAACCTCAGTATAGGCGGCGTCATGGCAGACAGCGATATTATGCTGGCGAGCCAGGCTGACTACCCGCTGGAAAAGATCAAGGTCAGCTACGGTACCAGTGGGGTTGTTGGGGTAGTTCAGCCATACGAGCTTAGCCTGCTTCAGGATATCATTGGGAATAGCCTCTAGGTCAGGAAGAAAATCGTTTTCCTCAGTAAGGGGGAGATAGTAGGGCTTGCCGCCAGCCAGAATGGTACCCATGGTATAAGGGGGATAAGCCGGGTCAGGTACTAGAGCTACATCACCGGGGTCGAGAAGGCAGAGAGCAATATGGACGATGCCCTCTTTAGCACCGATAAGCGGCAGAACCTCTTTATCGGCGTCAAGGGAAACGCCAAAATGATTTTGATGCCAGCTGGCAATAGCCCGACGTAGCTCAGGTAAGCCCACTGTCTCTGGGTAGCGGTGATTAGCTGGCTCTTGTGCCGCCTGACACAGGCGGTTAATGATATGAGGTGGCGTCGGGAAATCCGGGTCGCCAATGCCGAAGCTAACTACATCCTCGCCCTTAGCCTTCTTCTCGGCAATCTTGCGAGTGATCTCCACGAAGAGATAAGGTGGCAACTTTTCCATTCTCTTGGCTAGTTTCATCTATACTTCACCTGGCCATTTTCCAGTAAATACCATGTCTGCCGGACCACCTAGGAATATCTCACCCACTCCATCCCAGCCTACCTCCAGATTGCCTCCAGGCAATGCTATGGTTACTCTATCAGCCACCAAGCCGTTTGATTGAGCAGTTACCGCCACGGCTGCGGCACCACCTACTCCCCTCTCCCACACCCGGGCTTCTATCTGCTCCCGACTCAGCACCCTAGCCACTTCAAAGTTTGTCCGCTGGGGGAACATCTTGTGGTGCTCTACCCTTGGCCCCAACCGTGTTAGGGGGAAGCTAGCCACCGGCCGGCTAGAGAAATGTATGGCATGTGGATTTCCCAGGGAGACAAAGTTGAGCCTTAATTTCCAATTACCCACGGTTGCAGTATAGCCCAGCATAGACTTTATGTCAACTAACCTGGTACTACCATCTTCTATTACCACTGGGATATCTTTGGCTTCAAACTTTGGCACCCCCAGGCTAACCCTGATTTCAGCTGGCCTCCCCGATACCTCGGTAATCTTGGCTTTTCTTGTGCCGGCTACCGTCTCGATCAATAACTCCTTAGCTCCCTGGTTAGCCACTGGTCCCCTCTCTAAAACGTATCTCACTAGGCATCTTAGTCCGTTACCACAAGCCTCAGCCTCAGAACCATCAGCATTGAAGATGCGCATCTTGTAGTCAGCTACATCTGAAGGCATAAGTAGGATTAAGCCGTCGGCACCGATACCAAAATGCCGATTGCAGATTGATACTGCCAGCTGAGACCAATTGCGTGCTATATCAGCGGTCTCTACCAGCACGAAATCATTCCCGGCCCCTTGAATTTTAGTGAAATTCATCTGTTTATGCCCTCACGAACTGAGTAACTAGGTTCACGAGCCCTGACTCCATATTATCGCTAGCGATATCAAACCATCTGATTCGACTGTCTGGCAACCGGAACCAGGTATATTGATGCCTGACAAAGCGGTGGGTTTCAAATTTTATTTGCTGGATAGCTGCAGTTAGGGTTAGCTTGCCCTTAAGAGACAGGCCAATTTGCTTGTAACCAATGCCGGACATTGACGGCAGACCAAGGTCGTAACCCAGGCTAAGCAGCTTTTCTACCTCAGCCACCAAACCCCGCGCTATCATGTCGTCAACCCTCAAATCTATTCTACGATATAGCTTTTCCCTATCCGCCGTCAAACCTATAATTAATATCTTGAAGGCTGGTTTCTTCTTATGCTTAAGCTGGGAAATGGGAACCCCCGCACTCCGGTAAACTTCGAGTGCTCGAATAATGCGGCGCAGGTTATGCGGACTAATCCCCTTAGCCGCCATCGGGTCGACCTTCAGTAGCTCCTGATAAAGCTCATTCTCACCTTCTTTAGCGGCCCTTTTTTCCAGGCGGCGTCTAAAGTTCAGATCCGGTGGCACTGGGGGTATTACCCAGCCCTCCACTACCGACCAGACATACTGTCCGCTACCCCCGACCAAGAACACCAGTTTGTTGCGCCTCTGGATATCATTAATCGCTTCGGATGATAATTTATGGTATTGAGCCAGACTAAAATCCTCGTCAGGGTTAACAATGTTTATCACGTGATGAGGGACGAGGGATAACTCCTCGGGGCTAGGTTTGGCGGTACCGATATCCATAAAGCGGTACATCTGCCGGCTATCAGCATTTACTATCTCCCCGTCTAGCGCCTGTGCCAGCCTTATCGCCAGCTGGCTCTTGCCAATAGCTGTAGGACCAACAATTGCCACCAGATGACTCATGTTTGTGAAGAGCCTTTAATATCCGAGGCTTGTTTAGTGATGCTCAAGAACTGGTCGGCTTTCAGGCTGGCCCCCCCCACCAGGGCACCATCTATCTCTGACTGCTTCATAAACTCAGCGGCATTGTCAGCGCTAACACTGCCGCCATAGAGAATCCGCACTTCTTGAGCCACCTTCTGACTCTGCAGCTTGGCCAGACTCTGGCGAATGAGGCCGATAGTCTCGTTTGCCTGCACCCCCGTCGCTGCCCGGCCGGTACCAATCGCCCAGACCGGCTCATAGGCTACCGTCAGACCGTCACCAAAATCTACGTCGGCTAAGGAAGCCCTGATCTGCTCGGAGATAACCTCCCTGGTTCTGCCGGCCTCGTTCTCCTCTAGCTTTTCGCCAACGCAGAGAATGGGTTTCAACCCTGCCTTTAACGCTGCCTTGACCTTCTTATTAACGAGCTCGTTGGTCTCGTGGAAATACTGCCGGCGCTCGGAGTGTCCGATGATGACGAACTCGCACAATTCAGCCAGCATCGGTGGCGAAATCTCTCCGGTATAGGCGCCCTTTTCCTCAAAATAAAGGTTCTGTGCCCCCAGCTTTATTGAGCTTCCCTTGACTATCTCCTTCACGGCGGCTAAGGAGATAAAAGGGGGGCAAATCACCTTGTCAACGTTAGCGATGGCATCAAGGCCGGCTTCAAGGTCGGTGAGACAGATACCGGCGGGGCACACTACCCTCTCGGCGTGAGGGGCAGCGTGAATGCCGCCATGCATTTCACGAACCAGCGCTACAGCTTCACCGATCGTGGTGTTCATCTTCCAGTTACCGGCAATCATCGGCATGCGCATTTTTAGCCTCCTAAGCACCCAATTTAGTTAACTTTAGAGCATGCGCCATGGCTAGGGACATAATCTGGGTGGCTGGGAAGTGCCCTAACCCGCCGCCAAGACAGGCTGACTCAGAAAACTCGTCCGCTACATCCGGGCGACACCATTTGGAGTAAAGAAGAACCGGTACTGGGTGCCAACTGTGCCCACTAAGGACGGCTGGGGTTGAGTGGTCACCGGTAACAACGAGAACATCCGGCTCCATACCTATTACCACGGGTAAGGCCCGGTCAAACTCTTCAATGACCTTAACCTTGCGGTCGAAATCACCGTCCTCACCAGCACTGTCTAGCCACTTTACATGCAAAAAGAAGAAATCGTGGTCAGCATAATTCTGTCTCAGGGTGACAAATTCACCATCAATATTAGTTCCGGTCTTGAGAATCTCCATGCCGATTAGTCTCGCCAGTCCCTTATACATGGGGTAAACAGCAATGGCAGCTGGCTTTAGCTTGTAGACATCAGCCATGGATGGTAACTCGGGCCTATGCGAGAAGCCGCGCAGGAGAACCATATTAGCGGGATATTGCTCAGCTAAAATCTTCTTTGCCTCGCCTATAAATTTATTAGCTACGTCAGCTAGGCTGGTCGCCTCTGGCTCTAGAGCGGTGACGACCTTCGGGGCTACTCCTGGCTGCTGTGGGTCAGAGTCGGTAACCTTAGCATTAAGCCCACCACCCCTAAATACGACGACAAAGCGGTGTTCCCTCACCGGGCGAACCAGTACCTTAACGCCGTCTATTACCGTGCTGTCAAGCAGCTGACATAGCTCAGTACACTTTTCGTTGGAGATACGTCCTGCCCTGCGGTCGGTAACCAGGCCAGCCTCATCAGCGGTGCAGAAGTTCCCCCGGGCGGCGATATCTTTTGGTTCAAGGTTAAAGTCTATGCCGACGGCTTCTAATACCCCGCGACCAATGGTAAATCTGAGTGGGTCGTAGCCAAATAGAGCTAAGTGTCCCGCACTACTACCCGGGGTTATCCCTACCCCGACTACCTCAGCCAGACCGCATATGCCGCTGGTTGCCAGCTGGTCAAGATTAGGTGTGCGGGCTGTCTCCAGCTCTGTTTTACCGGTTTTGGGGTGGGGTAAGCCACCTAAACCATCAAGGACGAAAAACACGATCTTGCTCGGTGAGGGCTGACTGAGTTCTCTCATTAACTCTAGGTTATCCATAGCTAAGACTCCTTATTTGGTAGCGCCTCAATCCCGGGTAGTGCCTGGCCGCTGAGGAACTCGAGAGAGGCGCCGCCACCGGTGGAGACGAAGGTCATGCTGTCGGTGAGCCCCATGTCGGCGACAGTATCTGCGGTAGAACCGCCTCCGATGACCGTGGCTGCCTCAAGACTAGCTATAACCTTAGCCAGGGCTTTCGTCCCCGCAGCAAATTGGGGTAATTCATAGATACCCAGTGGCCCGTTCCAGAAGACGGTCTTACATTTCAGTAACGACCTCTGAAAGCCCTTGATCGTTTCCGGACCTACGTCCACAATTCTCTTATCATCAGGGATGTTTTCTGTTGATACCGTTTCGCCTTTGGCCTGGGGACTAAGCTCGCCAGCAATAACTACATCAGCTGGTAGCATTAAGCTTACCCCGCTTCTTAAGGCTCTTTTCATCAGCTCAAGCGCAATAGCTACCTTATCAGCCTCAATCAGTGACTTGCCTACTTCACAGGATTTAGCCTTTAGGAAGGTAGCTGCCATCCCGCCACCAATCAGAATATAGTCCACCTTGTCCATAATATTCTCTATTACGCCGACCTTATCACTGACCTTGGCGCCGCCCAGAAGCGCCGCAAACGGACGGGCCGGACTTTCTAGAATACCGCCCAGGTTTGTTATCTCCTTCTCAACGAGCAAGCCAGCTGCCGCTGGCAGGTACTGAGTGATGCCGACTACCGAAGCATGAGCCCGGTGAGCGGCACCGAAGGCGTCATTAACATAGATGTCAGCCAGCCTCGCCAGAGCCTGGGCAAAATTAGCCTCATTTTCCTCCTCTTCAGGGTGGAAGCGGACATTTTCTAGAAGTAAGATGTCCCCCTCCTTTAGCTTGGCTATCGCCGCTTCAGCATCAGGGCCAATACAGTTTCGGGTGGTTTTTACCGGCTGCTTAAGAATCTGGGACAGGCGCTGACCAACCGGCGCCAGGCGTAGCTTGTCCACTGCCCTACCCTTGGGACGACCCAGGTGAGAGCACAAAATGACCCTAGCCCGGCGCTCGGTTAGATACCGAATGGTGGGCAGGCTTGCCCTGATACGGCTGTCATCGATGATAGCCCCGGTCTCTTCATCAAGGGGGACGTTAAAGTCAACCCTTACCAGGACCCTCTGGCCACCAACTTTGATGTCCCTAACAGTTAACTTGCTCACCTGCCCCTCTGACTCATAGCGGCCTTTATAGGAAAGTCTACTATATATTAGTCCAACAGTAAACTAGTGAATATCGGATTGAATACTGGGTGAGGCAGGGGCTATTGGTGACTAATGGCTTCTGGCTGGGACAATAGTAGGAAACCATACTCATTCCTCGCGTTTAGCAAGTACTGACAGAGCTTGAACAGTAAGGCATCACCATTTTGTAGCCCCGTATCGTTTTGGGAGATTCGTTTTCAGTTCTACAGTTTAAGAGGTAACCTTTGGTCAGGGATTCGGGGCTGATTGCGGAAACTAGAGATTGTGAAAGCAGTTGGTCGACGACTTGTCTTGCCATTTCTTTTGTCGTAGAATCTACGTGTGATTCGTTCTTGTCCCTGTAGCTCAGTGGATAGAGCGGCTGCCTTCTAAGCAGCGGGTCGCAGGTTCGAATCCTGCCAGGGACGCCATCATGCCTAACTAAGCCATCCAACCCCCCAAATAGAGCCGCTGCTTTACCAAAAAATGCAGTAAGTTTGTATTGTGGTGCTTGCTAAGCTAAGGCTTACTAAAGGCTATTGACAATCACTATTTGGGGGTGTAAGGTAAACCCTGAAACAGAATATCATGTATGTACTAGTGGTGATGTGGCAGATGAGGGGGCACTGAACCGCCACCCTTAACTGGGCACTTGGATGACGGGGAGCCAATAGTGAAACCGACCTCAAGGGGTCGGTTTTAGTATTTATTGAAAGGGGGTGATAGCTTTCTAAATATGTGAATAAAAGTCCGATTTGTTAGTCCCAAGATAAATTCTTTTGGGACCATTTGGATGAGGAGGCAAAGGATGAAAATAGTAATGTTATGTAATACGAAGGTACTACCTGGAAAGATGACAGAGTACATCGAGCTCGAGAAAAAAATGTTCGCAGCAACAGAAAGTGCGGAGGGAATGCCATCTTTTAGGCGACTGACGCTAATGAGTGGTGCTGGTGACATGCAGCACGTCGTAACCTACCTAATCGAGTTTAATGGCTTTGCAGCAATGGACAAGTTTGCTGCGATGACTGAAACTCCAGAGTTCAAAGCAACTATGCCACAGTGGGACTCAATTGTCGAGAGTCATAAACATGACGTTTTTGTGGAGACACCAATGCCATGACTGGTAAGATAAGCTAAGCCAAAACTGGGGAGTGGACATCACAGAGGGACTAAAATGTGTAAGCAAGAAATGAAGAGGGTTTGTCAGTATCCTGAGAAACTCAAAGGGAAGCCGGAGGATTGTACACCTGAGCAGATAAAGGAATGTCATGGTGATATCAAAGAGCATCCATGCGTAGAGAAAAAGCCGGGGTAGCAAAATAAATGGTATTTCTGAAGATCTTCTATTAGTAGGTCTCCTTTTTGAGGTAATGACAATTCATATGGAGGCGATGGGAAAGTATATTTAAGCAGGGAGGATAAGACAATGCCAACTTATATCGCACTAATGAGCTGGACACAAAAGGGTATAGAAAATGTTAAAGAGAGCCCTGCACGGCTTGACCGTGCGAAAGAGGCATTCAAGGCCGCGAATGCAGAAATAAAAGCGTTCTATCTAGTAAATGGCAGATACGATGCAGTCGTAATAGCCGAAGCACCAAATGACGAAGTAATAGCCAAACTGGTTTTAACTACCGGTTCTCAAGGTAGCATTCGCACCGAGACGGTTCGCGCATATACGGAGGCAGAATACCGTAAGATCATTGCTAGCTTGCCTTGAGTTATTCTTCTACGATGTGTTGGGAATGAACTTATGCGAGTTCATTTCAAGCCAAAAACCAAGTTGGGCAAATGGTCAATCTGGCTGATTGTCGCTTTCGCTGTATGCCTCGGAGTGTTCCGAGCTAATATTGTTTCAGCTACGGGTGTCTCCACGTGGCATCGTTACCTTCTCCTGGCTCTTATATTTTCTCCTGCACAACAGTTGGGGATAGCTGCGTTTATTACTGGCCTTATCAGCATCTTAAGAGGTAAAGAGCGGTCTGTAGCTGTTCGTTTGGCCGTCTTCTTCGGCTCTTTCGGTATACTTGGTTTAATTTTTTGGATTCTCTTAGTTACATTTCCGCATTAAAGGAGATCTAAGGATGAGGAAAACGGGAGGTGTTTTAACCATTATTGGTGGGATTATGGGGATTCTTATTGGTATTATTTTCATTATTATGATTGTTACTGGTGAAGGTCTTATCGTTAGGCCTGTCGAGGCTCCGTTTATGTCTTTCGCAATAGTAGCATTGATAGTCGGAATAGTAGCATTGGTCGGTGGTATCTATGCTCTAAGCGCGAAAGTTTGGGGCTTTGCTCTCGCTGGTGGGATTGTTTTGGTCGTTAATGGTGCAGGTATTATCGGCCCTTGGTCCAAAGTGGTTGGCGAATCTCTTGTTATTGGATTCGTGTGGTTTGCGTTAACCGCCTTAGGAATACTAGGTACTATCTTTATAGCACTGAGAAGAAGAGAATTTGAATAGGCTGTCAAGCTAAAAGTCAGCCACAGAAACATAGGTCAGTTCTTATAGGGATTACAAGAATATTGAAGCCCTAAGATTAAACATCATATACAATGTGTAGGTTATGAGCTTATGCAGGTTTATTTCAAGCCAAAAACCAAGTTGGGCAAATGGTCAGCCTGGCTGATTGTTGCTTTCGCTGTATTACTTGGAGCGTTTCAGGCTATTTGGGGTTCACAATTAGTTGGCGACACGCTCTTAGAAAGATTTTTCAAAATTTGGGTTTATTCTCCTGCACCACCGTTAGGGATAGCTGCGTCTATTACTGGCCTTATCAGCATCCTAAGTAAAAGGAAAGAGCGGTCTATCGCTGTCTATTTGGCTATCATCTTCGGCCTTATAGGTCCAGTTATTTGGATTGTCGGTATGATTATGTGGCTTTCTAGTGTTAATCAATAGGACTCACCACCAACTTTGGTGTCAATTGTATAATTCTGCAGATAGAACGATAAAGCCGCAAGCTCTCCTCAAACCTCACACTCCTCGTATACCTTAACACCATATCAAGGCTCTCCCACCCACCAAGCCTCATAATATGCTCCACATCCAACCCAGCCCGATGCAAATTCGATGCAAATGTCCTCTTGAAGGTATGTGGATTACAGTTTAGCCCAGTCCTTTCCTGAAGCCGATACAGCATCAGTACCCCTTTTGGGCACAAACAAGAGGGACGTATCGACACCCTCCAACTCGAGTAACTTGACTTTTTTGCTAATGCCCCCGGCATATCCCGTTAAACTGCCGTTTGACCCCACAACTCGGTGACATGGGATTATGATAGAAATAGGATTATGCCCGACAGCCCTGCCTACCGCTTGACTGGACATACTCTTTTTATTCATTTTCACGGCCATTCTTTTTGCAATGTCGCCATAGGTAATAACTTTGCCGTACTGTATTTCACATAGAATGCCCCACACTCCTCGACGAAACTCCCCCCCGATAGGAGCTAACGGCAATTCCGAAATGGCGGGCTTTTCCCCGGCAAAATATCTATCCAACCATTTTTTGACAGCGTCAAACACCGGCATGTCGTTTTTTTTTGTCATTTCTTCGGGTATGGTATCGCCATGATATTTTTGCCCCTCCATCCACAAACCAACAAGATTGTCACCGTCACACGCCAGCGTAATTGTGCCTACGGGCGACGGGTAAGTTGTTGAATAATACATTATAGTCCTCCTAAATTTGTTTGTATTTTACAGCGACTCACAAGACTAGACCAGGGCCATATGTTTGTCAAATATCCCTATAAAATCTCCAGCTCTCCTCAAACCCCAACCTTCCGATGTCTCATCAACAAACACTTGCGCCTAAATACAAAACCGCACTTTGCTAGTACTTTTCCCCAACCATGCACTGAAAATACAGTAATCTTGTATTGTGGTGCTTGTAAATTAAGGCTTGCTACTGGTATTGACAATCACTATTAACCGGAGTACATTGAAGCCCTAAAATTGAACATCGCATACAATGTGTGGGGATTGATCTTATGTGGGTTCATTTCAAGCCAACAACCAAGTTGGGCAAATGGTCAGCTTGGCTGATTGTCCTTTTTGCTGTATTTCTTGGAGTGTACCAAGATGTTTATGCTTCATCTACAGGTGGCTTCCCGTGGTATCGTGACCTTCTCCTGGCTCTTGCGCTTTCTCCTGCACAACCGTTGGGGATAGCAGCTTTTATTACTGGCCTAATCAGCATCCGAAGAATGGGAGAACGGTCT
>SMTZ1_10008586_pt1 | contig 10197 bp, 10 predicted proteins | sample DeeMarSWOR136_30_FD_25667 | JGI IMG/M metagenome (IMG submission 25667) | reverse complement strand
AAGACCCAGCATGACGTAAAAAATATAGTTGTTATCCACCAGCATGATGTATCGATTAAGTATTTTGTTTACAGAAAGCTCCCACCAGTTGAGAAGCTCCATTATGAGTACAACGAGTCCGAAGGTGAAAATGGTAAAATATATCCCCCTCAGCCTCAGAGTTAGGGCGCCAGCGCCAAAGGCGATTATACTGCTTGCCAGACCGCCTATAAGGACTACCACCAGTATCGGAAGTTCCGCTCCTGTAATCGGCAGAAACAGGGCTGAAGCGTAGATACCGACCCCGAAGAAGGCAGCCGTAGCTAGTGACATATAGCCGGTAAGACCGGAAAAAAGTACCCAGCTCACCGTAAGGTTAGCATACATCAGGAGGGTTGTTATTAGTATGACATTATAAAGCGAGCCGAAGAGGGGCAGGGTAACCAACCCGGCGAATATAATGAGGGTGATTATTCCTGGTATATAAAAACCTTTGGATTTAAATCTGGTAATATCCATACTTTACTTTCCAAAAATACCTTTCGGTCTCACCAGTAGCAGGAGCATGAAAATGAAATAGTAGGCAGCCATTGATAAACTCGGATCTATAGAAGTTACTACTTCGCCTATAATACCCAGTATAAGACCCCCGATAAAAGCCCCGGGGATACTGCCCAGCCCGCCTAATACGATAACTATGATGGCAATGATGGTGTATTGAGTACCCATAGCTGGATTGAGGGGTATACGCATGCTGTAAAGTACACCGGCTATACCGGCCATCGCCGCACCGAAGCCGAAACACAAAGCCAGCACGCGGTTAATATTTACCCCCATCAGGCTGGCAGTTGCCGGATCTTGCGCGGCTGCCCGGATACCCTTTCCTGTACGTGTACGGGCTAAAAATATGTAGAAAATTAAACCTATTCCTATAGAGAAACCGAGGATCACCAGCTTGTTGGCACTGAATATAGCTCCTCCGATACTGACACCAAAATTTAAATAAGTGTATGCCTGATAGTCGGCTCCCCACCCCAGCAATGCCAGATTCTGGATGATGAAAAGCAGCCCAAAAGAAGCCAATATAGAACTGGCCGCATAGGCATCAGCATTCGGCGCCCTTAGGCTGAGTTGGTGGAATAGAGTCCGATGAAGCAGAAAACCTATCAGGAATATAACAGGACCAATAATAACAAGACATATAAGCGGGTTGATGCCCACCACGGTGTAAAGCGTCAAGGTGCTGAAAGCCCCGACCATAATGAATTCGCCGTGAGAAAAATTCAGCACTCGGGCCACACCGTACTGCAGGCTCATGCCCATCGCAATCAGAGCGTAAATACCACCCAGCAGCAAACCGCCGATTGCTATATCTAGGATATTTACAATGCTTTCAGGCATAATGTTAGCTTTCTAAACTCGTCAAACACTGACGCAGGCTGTCTACCGGGCGCAGAGTCTTCTACGGAACAACCATCCTTCAGGATCGTTGCACACCCTTTAGACAGCCTGCAATTAATAATCAAGCAAATATATACTACTCTATCTTACAATTATCTTTGAACTACTAGGGCGCTGGCCAATCTGGCTTGGGATAGACCCACTCTGACGTGAGTACTACAGCTGGCCAATCACCGCCTCCAACGATTTCAACTATCCCGTTCTGCCACTGTCCGATCTCACCGGGATGGGTTTCCTTGACCATAAGTCCGCCACCTTCACCGAACATCTCGAAATAGGTATCACCTAGAATGGTATCGAAATGGTGCGTAGCTATGTAATCCCTTAGCACGTCGTTATCAAGGGTTCCGGTCGCCACGATAGCCTGCTCAATGATTTCCACCAGCGGCAGGTAGTACGGAGCTCCCCACCAGTCCAGGTTTGCCCAGCCAACGAGTTCCTCCAGGGCAGCAAATGCCTCGGCAAATTCGGGAGATGTCTTGCTGTTAGCAGCGGCAAAACAGGTTACTCCCTCTACTACTAAGGGATCGCCGCCGAACGATAGGCCATAAAAGCCGAAATTAGCTCCGGGGCCCATGATAACAGCCGGCGGGTTAAAGCCGATTGCCATCATCTCACCGGTAACCGGAAGGACTATCGGGGGATATGCAAAAACGCAAAATACATCGGGGTCAGCTGCCTTGGCTTCCTTAACCAGGAGCGAGAAATCTGTATAAGTTATTGGAACGGATTTATTAGCGATTACGTCGATTCCGACCCTGCCGAATTCCATATTCGCTACACCGCCATATTCCACGCCGTGAAGGTCCGCAATGGAGATTATATAAGCGGTCTTGGCGCCTTTAGCGGCACACATGTCAGCGAAAACAGGTAACTGATAATGGTCGGAGAAAGGCAGGGAGACAAATACGTAGGGCAGACCGGGAAGTGACTCCCTCATCGTTGTGGCGCCACCCTCGGCAGTGATAAGTAACTTACTGTACTTATTAGCAATGGGAGCTTGAGCAGAAATGAAAGCGGTACCACAAGCCGAGAAAAGAAGATCAACCTCGTCTTCCAATATCAGTTTTTCCGTCAGCCTTACCATGGTGCCTATGTCTGTGGCATCATCATATATGATGAACTTTATGGGCAATTTCCTGTCGTAGTCTGCCACGAATATCCCGCCATCGGCATTAACCTTTTCCTCCCACATCTTCATGACTGGCCCATATGCCGCGTCTCCGATAGGCGCGTTTGCACCGGAGAGAGGCCTGGACGCGCCAATAAGGATGTATTCTTTGGTATAGTAGTCGGCGGGCTTTCCCTCGGGTACCGTGGTTGTAGGCTGGGTTGTAGGTGCAGTGGTTTCTTTCTCTTCACCACATCCGGTCATTATCAGCGGAGCTGCCATCATGGCAACTACACAGATTCCGATTAGTATGATTAATAGTCTCTTTTTCAAATGTGTCCTCCTCACTCGTATTTTGGAAAGATGTAATAATATGGACATCTAGGTCATATCTCACCCCCTCTCCCAAGTTTGATAATTTTTTTCTCTCTTTAAGAAAGGTTAATCTTCTTGAGTAACTTATGCACAAATATTGCCAGCGTCGTGCCTGAGCAATATTTATTGGTAAATTTAACATATCGTAAAACAGAATGCAACAGAAAAGGAGACAAATTTCTAAATAATATCATAGAAATATTACGATTGGGTGTAATTCAGGGATTTAACAGACAAAAAGGAGGGTTTGGCGGATGAAGCAATCGGTAAGTTATCTAGGATTTACCTTTAACAAACGGTGGATATTATCCAGCTGAAGCTTGAGGTTTTCACTTTGCTGTAAAATTGTTCTGACGAATTCTTTCTCGGCAACCGCGTCGCAGATATTATCATCCAGAATCATCCTGGCGAACCCTGATATGGAATGCAAAGGATTATGCATTTCCGTCAATCTATCCAGTAAATCACGGTACTGGTTATCGGTGGTGACGTACGGTTTATAGCCGGTTTCTGTTTCTTCCTTTATTTTCCGACTCTCTTCCCGGGCTTTGTGTATAATCTCGGCGGCGGTCCTTTTAGCAATCTCGGCCTCTTCCCGGGCTTTCTGGCTTTCAGCTTCGGCGCGACTGATGGCTTTACGGCTTTCGTGTCGGGCTGTTTCAGCTTCCTCTTTTGCTTTAAGGATTTCGGCTCTGGCTCTGTTTGTATCGACTGAGGCCTGTTGTTGAATCTCCTTTATCTCTTCGGACGCCATCTTAACCCTTTCCCGAGCAAGGGAAATGGCTAGTCGGGCGTCATCGCTGGCTTTTTCGGCTTCTTTCCTGTACCTGCTGGCTTCTTCTTGAGCCAACCTGATGGAATTTTTAGCGGCTTTTTTCACCGCCTCAACTTCATCCAGGGCTTGCTGTGCCTGGACTTTATAGATTCTGGTTTCTTCGTTTAGTTGCTCTGTTTTTACCTGAGCCTTTTCCTCGGTCAGGTCGTGAATAAGCTGTATAATCTGCTGACTCCCGCTCATCTCGGGATTGGCCGTTTTTCTTTTTATCTCCGGATATATGTCGATGGGTTCATCGGGAAATGAGCCGTCAGCTGGTTCGGAAACGGCTTTCTGCTTTCTGGCATTACTTATTCGAACCCTCCGTTCCGCTTCGTCGAGGATTTGAACCAGGGTTTCATCGAAGTTTTTCATGGAATTTCTCTTCCCGCCGACCCGGCTCATCGCTTCCCTGGCTGTTTCCCTGGCAATAATGGCGTTTTCCCGGGCTTCAAGCAGTAAATTATGGCTGTTGTCTATAATTTTATCGTTGTCGGGATTTTTATTCGTTTGATTGGTAGTCATCAGTTCTGTTCCCCGCCAGCCCGGTATATCCTGTTGGCTTCGTTAATGAGTTTGTCCACGTCGTCTTTTGTAAAAAGTCGCCAGCGTCTCCTGTCGCGATACTCGCTGATTTTCAGATAATCATCTTTCAGCCAGCGTAAAAGGGTACTTCGGCTGATGTTGACCATCCTGCATACTTCAGATGTACGGTAGAATGTTCTATTACCCAGTGTTACCGGCATAATTTTTGCTTATCCACTCCCAACGACTTGGTCCTGTTTGCCACGGTTTGACACAGGTTGATATACCTTGATTTATTTGAAGATGTTAATACTTACGGGTAAAAGCTAACAGGGTGATATCACCTAAATTGATTAAGGGTTAGCACCCATGAGGATCTAAAACATCACGTGATATTGGAGAGATGCCAGGGTAGGATAGGGGGTAAAAAGGAGAAGCCGTAATTGTTTATTGCTCCATCAGGGCGTCCCACGGCGTGTCCAGCAATGGCACCGGTGTCTCAATGAGCACCGGGCGGTTTGCTCCCAACGCTGACCTAAGTGCGTCTCCGAGCTCCTCGTGACCTGATAATCTGATGCCAACAGCGCCGAATGACTCGGCAAATTTGACATAATCAGGATTATGCAGCTTATTACCGATGAACCTCCCGCCAAATTGTCGGCGCTGGATGCTGGTTACCGTACCGTAGGCATTATCTGAAAAGAGCAGGGTGATTACGTTTATTTTCTCCTGGACCGCCGTGGCCAGTTCCATTCCGGCGTAGGGGAATCCTCCGTCGCCGCATATTGCCACCACGTTTCTGCCCGGATTGCCAATCTTGGCACCCAGAGCGGTGGGAAAGGCGAAGCCGAGAGTACCGAAGTATGAAGAATCGATGTAGGTGCCTGACCTGTTCACCGGGTAGGCGATGTCGCACCAGTAGCCGATGTTGGTAATATCCGGCACGACGATATCGTCATCGGTGAGCACGCTGCGGATGGACATGACGACGGACATCTGCAACGGGGTGGTCTTTTCCAGTCGATTTCTGAGATCCTTCCTTATTCTGGATATTTCTTCAGACTGCCACCGGCTGGCCGAAGAGGAACCGGTTTCCCGCATAAGGGCATCTAAAGCGGCGCGGACATCGGCTTTAATCCCGAGGTCGATGCGGTGGTTGCGTCCCAGCTCATCGGGGTCGTGGTCTATCTGGATAACCTTCTGGTCAGGCTTCAATTCCAGCCGCGTGTTACCCGATGCCCGCAAACGGCTACCCAGCACAAGTATGAGGTCGGCTTCTTTAAAGACGGGATTGAGCCAGAGGGTAAAATTCCCCGCGCACAACGGGTGCTCGCAGTGGATGGAACCCTGGCCCTCGGTCGTCATGACCACCGGTGCGTTCAGGCGTTCGGCTGCCTGCGTGATTTCCGCGGAGATTCCGGCTTTGGCGGCGCCACCGCCGGCCAGAATCAGCGGGCGTTTCGCGCTTTTCATCATTTCGACTGCCCGCCTGATTTCCTCAGGTGTCGGCTGCTTTGGTAAGCCTGTCCGGGCAGCTACCGGGGACATTTCTGCTTTGTCCGCCCACAGGTCATAAGGGACCTCTATCTCTACGGGACGGGGCCGGTCGCTCTTCAGTCGGGCCAATGCCTCCTGCAGCAGGGTGGGGATATCCTCCACTTTCATGGCGCGTCCGCTCCATTTGGTCAGGTGGCGGAAAATATCGGTCTGTTCGTCCAGTTCGTGGAGTACTCCCCGGTGAAAACCCAGGTGGTAGCTTTCTATCTGTCCCGATATCAATAAAACGGGTGTCGAGGCAGTGTAGGCGGTGCCGATGGCTGCCGCGGTATTGAGAGCCCCCGGACCGGGCAGCACCATGGCCACCCCGATTTTACCCGTGGTGCGGGCGTATCCGTAAGCCATGTAGGCGGCCGTCTGTTCGTGGCGGGTTGATATCCAGCGGATGCCTTTATCGCGGTAGATGGCATCAACCGCGTCCATTATCTGAACGCCGGGTATCCCGAAGATTACCTCCACACCTTCTTTGGCCAGAGATGCTACCAGAACCTCGGCGCCGCTAAAGCGGGGCATCGTTCCCTCCGTACCTGATGTTAATATACATTATATTATATATAGCAGCAGGTACGGCAAATTTAGTGTGAATTGACCGGAGAGTTATCGCAAATTGGGGCGGATGTGTGTCGCGGAGAGTTATAAAAAAACAGCCGATTATTTAATCGACTCGTAATCTTCACTGTCGTTTTATATTATTCGATCAGTTTGTGAGATATTGCTCTATAATAGTGATTAGTACTACGCTGTTATGCCCAGGGAGTTACCGTAGTATTTTTGCAGGAGATTTTTTATTTCCTTGAGCCTTTCCGCTTCGCTGGCTCCGTGATTAGACCGGTTGGCCGTCCACCTGTTTATTTCCTGTTCAGGTACACCGAGGGCTTTGGCAATTCTTATCGTGGTCTCCAATATCTTTTTAGAGTAGCCGGTACTTTCTTCGAATCGAGCGCGTACCCCACATGCAATCGCATCCATCCTCTCCAACGATGAATGCCGGATTTTTTGACTCTTGGTTTCAACTGCACATAGGTTTGAGGTCTTCATTAAATTCCTCCTTTCTATGATTCTACGTCTTCGAATAACCATCCCTTGACGGGAATGTTCCATGTTTCCAAAAACTCCCTGAAGTCTTTTTTATCAATACGGGAATGTCCGCTGGGCAGGCTGAAAGCCTTGAGTCTGCCGCTTTTTATCCATTCGAGGACGGTACTCTTACTCACCTGGCAATATTCAGCGATATCACGTGTCGTGAGTCTGATATTACTTCGTTCGTTTCTTTTCAAGAAACCGGGCTCCTCCGGGATGGACTAAATCCCCAGCGTGTTTGTTTTCTGTATTTTTTACGATGTGTGCATATTACACATATCATAATTTTGGGAGGTTACATAGAAGTCACAAAATGTTAAGAAAAAGTCACAAAAAAGTCACAAAACCAAAATTTATCGCTGGTAATAGATGCGGACAGGGGTGGAATTTGACATGACGTTATATTGCTGGTAATATAATGTATCTCAAAATCACTGTTCGGGGGATAAAATGAAAAAGACCCCATCGAAAGTGCCGGAATTTGGAGTCAAGCACCTTTCCCGCTCGGGTCACGAGGCTGAATCCGGATTGACTATCAGGAGCAAGGTTTGGGTGGAAAAGGATGGCAAGCTGCTCATGGGGTGGGGTCGGGCAACATTGCTGGAACGCATTGATGAACTGGGTTCTATCTCAGCAGCGGCCAGGTCCATGAAGCTGGCATACCGCAACGCCTGGCTCTGGGTGGAATCCATGAACCGTCTCTCCGGCAAACCGCTGGTGGAAAAAGCCACGGGCGGTACTCACGGCGGTTATGCCAGGCTAACCGAAGAGGGACGCAGGATAGTCAAGGATTACCGGGAGAAGCGGGCTAAGGTAAGGAAGAGTCTAAAATAGCAATATAACCTGTTTTTTTAAGCATCGTTATATTTACAATAATATAGCGAACGAATGTTTCATGCTACTGAAATCAAATGAAAAGACTTGCCCGATGAAAAAATCGCTGTTTGTGGTAATTGCGGTTGTAATGGTATTTATAACTTTCGCCGGCTGTTCCCAGGAAGAAACAAAGTCGATAACCGTTTTCTGCGGCTCCGCCAGCAAACCGGCTATGGAAGAGGCAGCGCAGGTATTTGAAGAAGAAACGGGAATTACTGCATACCTTAACTTCAGTGGCTCCGGGACGGTGCTTTCGCAGATGAAGGTATCTCAAAGTGGTGATTTATATATTCCGGGCTCGCCGGACTATATGGCCATGGCGATAGAAGATGGCGTTGTCGAACCGGATACGGTGGTGATAATCTCCTATCTCGTCCCCGCCATTCTGGTTCAGGCCGGAAATCCTCTGAACATCTGGGGACTGGCAGACCTTGCCCGTCTGGGTGTCGAAGTGGGCATCGGCAATCCGGAAGCGGTATGTGTCGGTCTGTATGCCGTGGAGATACTGGAATACAATGGTTTACTGGAGCAGGTAAAACCGAATATCGTTACCCATGCCGAGAGCTGCTCCAAGACCGCCGCCTTGGTGGCTTTGAAATCGGTAGACGCTATTATCGGTTGGCGTGTCTTCTCCGAATGGCATGATACCATCGACGTGGTTTATCTGGAATCGGAGCAGATTCCCCGGCTCTCCTATATCCCCGGTGCCATATCTACCTATGCCGAAGACAAGGAAAGTGCCCGGGAGTTCCTCGATTTCCTCATATCACCCCGGGGACAGGTAATATTTAAGAAGCACGGCTATCTGGCTACCGAGGAAGAGGCCAGGGAGTATGCCCCGTATGCGGAGATAGGCGGCGCTTATCGGCTGCCTGACGACTACTAGGGAGGTAACAGGACAGGAGAATGATTGCATATGTTTAGGATATTAGGTGGTGGTGGCGGTGAGAGGGTTTTTAAAGTCGCTACCATCAGTGCCCTGGTGGTACTGGGGGTATTTTTCGTCGGCATATTAGTCTCGATGCTGGCATATACTGACTGGAATACCTTTATCGATGCCCTTTTATCCGAAGAAATCCTCTTTGCCATCAGATTGAGCCTGATAACCGCTACCATATCGGCGGTTATTTCTATTCTCATTGCCATCCCGGTGGCTTACGCCATCTCGCGCACGAATTTCTGGGGCAAGGATATCGTTGACAGCCTGCTTGATTTGCCCATCGTTATCTCGCCGGTGGCGCTGGGGGCGGCGCTGCTGGTATTTTTCAATACGCCAATAGGCGAGGCAATCGACGATAATATCATCGGCTTCGTGTTCTCCGTGCCGGGAATCGTGCTGGCGCAGATTATGGTTATCAGTGCGCTGGCTATCCGCCTGCTCAAGTCGACTTTCGACAGTATTGACCCGCGCTACGAGCAGGTAGCCCGCACACTGGGGTGCAGTCAGCCCGAGGCGTTTTTCCGGGTAACCCTGCCTCTGGCACGGGACGGACTGATTGCTTCCACTATTCTTACCTGGGCGCGGGCCGTCGGCGAATTCGGCGCCACGGTAACCCTGGCCGGTGCTACCGCCATGAAAACGGAAACACTGCCCACCGCCATTTTCCTCAGCCTGGCTTCGGCTGACGTGGGCAAAGCCATCGCCGTTATCTTCGTGCTGGTGATTATCGCCATTATCGCCCTCCTGGCAATAAGGAAAATAATCGGGAGAAGACAGCAGATATGATTGAAATCAAAGACCTGTCTCTCACCATGGGGGACTTCTCCCTGAAAAATATCAACCTGACGATTAACGATGCCGAGTATTTCGTTATTCTGGGACCCACCGGGGCCGGAAAGACCGTTTTAATCGAGTGTGTTGCCGGACTTCATCGCATCAAGCACGGAGAAATATGGCTGGACGGCAGGGAGATAACCCGCCAGACCCCTGAAGAGAGAGACCTGGGTTATGTTCCTCAGGACTATGTTTTATTTCCTTTTCTTAACGTAGCCCAGAATATCGCTTTCGGACTGAAGCGGGCCGGACGGAAAAAAGACGAGATTAAAAAACGTGTCGAAACCATAGCCGACCTGATGGGTATATCTAACCTGATGCGGCGGGATATCCGCTCTCTGAGCGGCGGCGAGAAACAGCGGGTAGCCCTGGCTCGGGCACTGGCGCCTTCTCCCCGCTTGCTGCTTCTCGATGAACCGCTGGGAGCGCTGGACCAGCAGACTGCCAAGTACCTCAGGCTGGAGCTGCGGCGTGTTCACCGCGAGCTGGGTATTACTACTGTTCACATTACTCACGACCTTATGGAGGCGGTGGAGATGGCAGACCGCGTGGCGGTTGTTCAGGACGGACGTGTGCAGCAGGTGGCTGAGCCGGAGAGGGTGCTTTTCTATCCCGAGGGAGAGACGGTATCCGACTTTATCGGCG
>SMTZ1_10012411_pt1 | contig 10198 bp, 6 predicted proteins | sample DeeMarSWOR136_30_FD_25667 | JGI IMG/M metagenome (IMG submission 25667) | reverse complement strand
AGTCTGAGTTGTTCAGCGTAATTGCTTTTCAAAGTTATTCTGATAGATACAGTGTCGTTGGGGTAAACTGCCTGGCTCGACCACGTTAGAGATAATGAGATATCATCTTGGTTAAGAGCAGAAACGAGACTACAACATAGAATGCAAATGAGGCTAATAGAGGTAAGGATAAGCATTAGTCTAAGTGGCCTCAACAAATCTCCTCCGATAATCCCATGTGCATCGAGTTGCTTATATGTTTTAGGCATCTCCGGTTTCCGCAGAGATGTGACCGCTCCACACCAGTCCACTAGTTTTGCGTTGGCGCATTCGTGAGTAAGTTTTAATAACGTGTCAATATAAAAGAGAAAGTCAGCCTGGTTGATGTCTTAATGGGAAACGAAGGAAGAGGAACCATGTTCAGGAGAAAAGACTCAAAATACTTGCTTTATCTGCCTGTAAGCGTAGCAGACGACAGCATGTTTCCCTTCAAATGTGATAATTCAATACGTGTACGGGTAAGTTTCAAGCCTGGCGACGACAAGCTAATTATAGAAAAATGGAAAGAAACGGAAAGCCCAAAGGCTTAAAAGCTTTTTAGACATGCCCTTTCACAAGCGGCTACGTCTTAGCGGTGATTGCTCAGATAAGAAACATGGGAAAAGCTGAAGAGCATTTGTTGTTTATTTGAAAGTGATGGGAAAAGAAAGCTTGAGCCCTGCATCTTCGCGCCTTTTGATTGAAATTTTCTCCTTGAGCTTGTCTCGAGCAAGTAATCTTTCAAACTCTTCGATTACTGGTTCTGGGCGGGAGCAGAAAATCACTTCGTTTTTCTCGTTCGCCCAAACTGTTAAGCCTCTGGTTTTTCCCTTGTGAATCAAGTGCAAGAACGCGTTTTCTTTGTCAACGTGAAACATGCTGATGGCGTTTGAACCCTGCAAAGTACAAAGAAGCTTGTACAGTGCTTCGTCTGCACTCTCGGTCTCATTAATTAATTCCGAAAAGTAATGCGGAATAATTTCCGAATCAACCAACCCCGCTTTCGCACTCTCAAAAACGTGTCCTTTCAGTCTCTGTTGGAGTTCCTTATAATTTTCCACTGTGCCATTATGCGCCGAAACAATAGTCAACTCAGGCTCGAATTGCCCAACGTAAGGCTGGGCCGCCTCTTTGAGCGAAGCTGTCGCCATGAATTCTGGACTTGGATAACGCACGTGTCCAATCAAAACGGAGACATCGGAAAGCTTCGGCTCCATAATTTTTGCAAGATGCGCCGCTGGAGAATCAGCCACTTTCCCAACCTTTTCCCATAGGATGCTGCCGTCGTTGAGCATGAGAGCAACGCCAGCGCCGTAGCCGCCAACAGGCTTGGTTTCCCCTGGATATTGGCTAACTTCAAGTTTTTGAAGAACCCTGAAAATTATAGGAACATGAAGCGGGTTTTTGAGTACGAATCCAAATATTCCACACATGCAGATGCCACGGTCTCCTTGAGATTATTCTGCAGTCTCTCACTAATAGCCCTTTGGTGCCAAGCATAATCTGCACTTTGTAGGCAGTGCACTTTAACAAGTCACGATTTGATGGCTAGGCAAATTTTTTATTTGCCAATGCAGCATATTTTCTTTGATTATTCTGGGAGGCGATGCTCATGAAAAAGTTGTCTGTAGAGAGTTCTACGTTTGAAAATAACCAGCTTATTCCCACAAAATACACTTGCGACGGAGACGACATAAGTCCCCCTTTAACCATTGAAGGCGTACCTGAAGGAACAAAAACGCTGGCGCGAAGGAATGAACGATTTCAGGAAGCGCTCCTATGGTGGGCCTTGTCCTCCGTCTGGAACGCACAGGTATTTCTTCAAAGTCTACGCCTTAGATGTGAAATTGGATTTAAGTCCGACTTCAAGGAAGAGGGACGTGGAAAAGGCGATGCAGGGTCACGTGCTCGACAAAGGTGAACTTGTAGGTCTTTACCGCAGGTCTCGATAACGCGAAATGAGACAACATTATTTAATAGAACAGTCTTCAAGTAAAGTTAGTTTATGGCAGTTGAATGCAGATTGGGTCAAAAATCGGTCGCTTTGGGAATCATACTTATCGCGGTTCTTTCTGTGTCAATTATCGCAACAATTGAGTGGTTAGGCAACGTCCATTCAGACACAGAATTTTTTGTCGGTGTCGAATTTGCCTACAGTGACAACGTAGGTGACTTGAAGGATTTGGTGGATAAGGTGAAGAATTACACGAACCTTTTCGTAGTGGGCGCACTTGAGATATCCTTCAATCAGACTGCATTGAATGAGGCATGTGATTACGTTGTGGACTCTGGGCTGCACCTGATTGTTTTTTTTACAGATAGTACGATGTACAATTATACAATCTTTAATTGGATGGTTGAAGCGAAGCAAAAGTACGGTGACAAGTTCTTAGGCGTCTACCGCTACGATGAACCTGGAGGAAACCAGATGGACCAGAGTTCCTCTAGGCTGGTTAAAAACGCGACAAGTTACGCCGATGCAGTTGCGAACTATACTAAAGGCCTTGGAATCATCATAGAATATTATTTAAACTATGCTCCTAAGATGTTCACTGCGGATTATGGGCTTTACTGGTTCGACTACAAAGCTGGGTACAGTGCTGTTTTCGCCGAGTTCGGATGGAACCATAGCAGATCCTTGCACATAGCGCTTTGCAGAGGCGCCGCAAAAGCTTACAACAAAGACTGGGGCGCCATAGTCACTTGGGAGTACACCGATGAGCCGTATATAGAGTCTGGAGAAGAACTTTACGACGACATGATTTTGGCTTACAAAACTGGAGCAAAGTACGTTGTGGTTTTTGATTACCCAAAAATTGGGCAGTATGGAATATTGAATGAGAATGAGGGACATTTTGGCGCGCTGAAGGATTTTTGGAACTACGTTCACAGTAACCCGCAAGAGCACGGTGTTATTCAGGGAGAAGTGGCTTACGTTCTGCCTCAGGATTACGGTTTTGGCTTTCGAAATGCCGAGGATAAAATCTGGGGTCTGTGGAATGATGACTTGTCGCCGAAAGTTTGGGCTGACGCGAACACGCTGATTAACCAGTACGGTTCCCGCTTGGACATTGTTTACAGCGACCCAGAAATTATGGATGCCGTGAGAAGCCGCTATGATAGGTTGTTCTTCTGGAACGGAACAATATCACAAGAAACTGGGTTTTAGAGAGAAAGAGAAAAAAGCGGGTTTAGTAGTTTTCGCGCCAAACCTCAAAGTAGCTTCTCGGGTGACTGCACACTGGGCATTTCTCGGGTGCTTCGCTGCCTTCATAAACGTAACCGCAGTTTCTGCATTTCCACTTTATAGGCTTGTCTTTCTTGAACACTTTTCTTTGTTTCACATTCTCCAGCAGTTTCAGATACCGCCTTTCATGGTTGGCTTCTACCTTGGCTATGCTGCGGAAAGTTCTGGCTACGTCGCTGAAGCCTTCTTGCTCAGCTACGTCTGCGAAGTTAGGGTACAGCGTTCCCCACTCCAGCTTTTCGCCTTCCGCCGCAGCCTTCAGATTTTCAGCTGTTGACGCGATTACGCCTGCAGGATAAGCGGCTTTTACCTCAACTATTCCGCCTTTGAGATGCTTGAAGAACAGTTTGGCATGCTCCTTCTCGTTGTCAGCAGTCTCTTGAAAAATGGCGGCTATCTGTTCATATCCTTCTTTTTTGGCTACGCTGGCAAAGAAAGTGTATCGGGTTCTAGCCTGCGATTCGCCTGCAAACGCCGCTAAAAGGTTCTTCTCTGTGTTGCTACCTTCAAAATCCATAATCTTGTTCTCCTTTACAATAGGTTACTCAAACGAAAAATAAAAGGATTCTTGCTATGTGTTGTGGAAAGTAATTCTAAGCTTGAAGGTAAGTTTGGAGGGGATGATTGAAGAAAGCAACTGTGAATGGATCAATGGCACTGAATTAAAAGAGTTGATCAGAATAGTGCCCACTCAAATTTTTTGTTCGAAGCTTCAGAAAGAGAACCATTCATATAAAACCACAAATGTTAAAGTAACCAGCATCATAGCAACTGTTAAAAGCTATGGTTCAAAATCGTGATTCAATGCCACAGGATGATTTCCCTTTAATTCGAGAAAAATACGTTTCTCCAACGACGCGCCGCATCGAAGATTGGAAATCTAGGCTTATAGACCTATCGCGGCGAAACAACCTATTGTACTTCAACCCCAGCAAAAGAGGAAATCTTGCTGTTTCTCGCCCAAACATGGAAACAATTTTCAACAGGCTTGTTTTGCGAAATCGGAAACTGAAGTTTTGGTACCCTCCCGAGGAAGCAGAGGGCTTTCAGGGGCAACTGCAACAAGCGAACCTTTCGTTCCTCAGTGAAAAAGACCGACCAGCAGCAAACCAACTGGTATGCGAAGGAATCAGTAGAACCGATCTTGAGAGAGTCCTTAAGAACCTCCACAGACGTTCACTTTTGGACTACAGGGAACGCGGAGTGCGTATATTGCACGCTGCTTTCGGAATTTTAGTTTGGAAGGAAAAGGAAACATCCGAGGAAGTCCGCTCGCCCTTGGTGCTAGTGCCAATCGAGTTGGCTAGGGAATCCTTTCGAGACCCCTTCTTTATCTCAGTCCCTCCAATAGAAGAAGAGGTAGTTCTAAATCCTGCTTTACAAGTGAAACTGAAGGCGGACTTTAAAATCGAGCTCCCACCTTTGCCTGAGTATTGGGAATACCAGAGCCTGACTGACTACTTCAGCGCCGTCACAAAAATCGCTAACGAACTCGGTTGGAGAGTAGAAGCCACCGTGGAAATCGGGCTTTTCTCATTTCATAAACTAGTTATTTACAATGATCTTGATACAAACACGGCAGTAATAAAGCGGCACCCTATAATTCGCGCCATTGTCGGAATTGAGGACATACCACTTACAACAGGCTCTCTGCCTGAAGAAAAAGACGTAGACACAATACAGCCACCTGAAAAAACATTTCAAGTCCTAGATGCCGACAGCAGCCAAATGGTATCAATCGAATATGCCTTGCGCGGACAAAGCTTTGTAATGCAAGGGCCTCCAGGTACAGGCAAAAGTCAAACAATCGCAAACATCATCGCCGAATGTATAGCTCACGGAAAATCTGTTATCTTCGTCAGCGACAAAATGGCTGCCCTCGAAGTGGTTTATAAGCGACTGCGTGAGGTCGGGTTATCCTCCTTCTGTCTGGAACTTCATAGTAGCAAAGCCAACAAGCGGGAAGTTGTGGCTGAGCTTAAACGTTGCCTTAATGAGCAGCTTGTTCCTCGCAAACTGCCATCAGCGCACGAATTTGAAAAAATGGCAGAATTGAGAGGAAACTTGAACAACTACGTAATCTTGCTCCATCAAAAACGTCCCACTTTGCAGAAAAGTGCCTACGAAGTACTAGGCGAACTTTCAAGTTTAGAATGCATTCCCTTCGTCGCAGTTGAGTTACCGAATGTGGGAAGCTTGACACCTCAAAAAATGCGCGAACTAGAAGATTTAATGCACCGACTGAAAAACGTCTGGCAGGTAATGGAAGAACCAGACTTTCCGTGGCGTGGCTATCGAGGAAACAATTACAATATAGAAGTCCGCTCAGAATTGTCAACAGTTCTTGGCAATCTAATTTCAACAATAGCCTCGCTCAGACTAGAATCAGGCAAATTTGCAAACCAGCTGGGCCTGAAAACACCGTCAACATTTAATCAGGTGAAATGGCTAATTGGAATTGGCGGTCTTCTATTGGAAAGCCCTAAACCCGAAGCAAGCTGGGTGGTGCATCCTAACCTTGATCAGCTTATTTCCGAAGCAGAAACACTCCTAGCCACCTCTGAATGGTGCAAAGCAACCCGCAACCGTCTACTGGAGCGTTACAACCCCTCTTTATTCAGCTTAGCTCCCACCAGATCCGCAGAATTTGAAAAAGCCCTTTCAACAATCAACAAACTGCTTCTACACTCTGCTATAGAAGAAAGTGAACTTCTCAAAAAGCGAGAGAAACTCTTGGATTTTGCCAAGCGTACCCAAGTTCTATCAGAAAAGTGGAACGAAAAATCACAACAGCTTGCCCTGATGTTGGGTTTATCAACAGAAAACCTCATACCTGACCGCGTTGGACAACTATCCCGTATTGCCCTTATTTGCTTCTCAGAGGATAAGCCAGAACCGCAATGGTTAGAGCCGACTTATTTTCAGCGAGTAAAAGAAACGTTTTCAAAAGCAAAAAAGGATTATGAGGAACACAACTCGCTGAGGCTTAAGCTAGAAAAAACGTACACCAACGAAATTTTCAAAATAGACCTCGATGGATTCATAAGACGCTATAATGATCTGTACAAAAGTTTCTTTCGATGGTTCCGCCCAAGTTTCTATCGCGACCAAAGGCAGATAGCTCTGCTAACTCATGACGGCCAAGTTCCCAAGTCTGTTTTGCAAGATCTGCTTGACGCGCGCAGGCTGAAAACGTTAAGTGCTGAGATCGAAGCTTCAGCAGAATCAGTTCACAGTCTGCTAGGTCATTTTTATCAGAGATATGAGACAGATTTTCAACAGACAGAAAAAGCGATCGAAATCACATCAGAACTCTTTAGGTTGTCAAGGGCAACAGGGATACCTGAGAAATTAGCCTGTCAAGTTTCATACGGATCAGATCCCCCGCTTGTAGTCAGACAAATCGGTAATGAATTACAAGACTCATTTGAGAAATGGGACCAGCTTGCTAAAGAGTTAAGCTCCCTGTTGCCAATATCCCGTTTGCCCAACTCAAGTTTACCGCTCTATGAGACGCCTATAGCAATGCTCCAAGAATGGGCAAACTCGGTTGAAAAACAACTCATCGCTCTTTGCGAAATAACAGAAGAAAACTTGAAGACAAACAAAGGCGAAGAGCCACAAAACTACAAACAACTAATAACTGACCTGAAAGACGCGGAAAATGTTAGAAAAAAAGAAGCAAAAATTCTCGACGAAAGAACACTGCTCCAAACAAAATTCGGGTATCGCTTCTCAGGTGTCGAAACACTCTGGGAAGAAATTCTATCAGTTCTTCACTGGACCAGAAAGCTCCAAACGTTGTTTGGTTCCTCTCCGATTCCCAGACTCTTCGCGGACATTGTCTCTCGTGGAGCCGCATACGCTCCGTCTAACATTGAACTGATTAAACATTATGATGCGGCACTGAAAGCCTTAGCAACGCTGGAGGCTCGTTTCGAAACCGAACTGACATACCAAGGCCAAAAACTGCAAGAAATGAGCCTCGAGGCGATTCAAAGCAGGGTCAGATGGCTCCGAGAACGAGTTGACGATCTGCAAGTTTGGGTCGATTTTAAAGAAGCAAAAAAGATCTTTTCACTGAGAGGCTTAACCGCGTTTCTTGACAGACTCGTCAAGAATCCCCCTCAAGCTGCTCAGCTTGTTGACATATTTCGCAAAGCAACATACCAAGAATGGCTCAATTATCTGTATGATGAGGACCCGCACTTAGGTAAATTTAGAAGAGAAAGTCACGAGCAACTAATTGCTGAATTCAGAAAACTTGACCAAGAGCTGATTCGCCTTTCTTCGAACCGAGTTATAGAGGCAGCAAATAGTAGAAAACCACAGGACATAATTATCCAAGCAGACAATTCAGAGGTAACCACTTTACTGACAGAGGCAATGAAAAAGAGACGGCTAATGCCGATCCGCAATCTTTTGCAGAAAATTCCCAACCTCCTTTCACGGCTTAAACCTTGTTTGCTTATGAGCCCACTGTCTGTGAGTCAGTTCCTCCCCCCTGAACTGATGAAATTTGATGTAATTCTCTTTGATGAAGCATCGCAGATTGTTCCTGAGGACGCAATTGGAACTATCTATCGCGGAAAGACAATTGCCGTTGCAGGCGACAACAAACAACTACCGCCTACTTCCTTCTTCCAAAAATCCCTACTTGAAGATATAGACTGGGACGAAATCAGCGACGAAGATGTCGAGGTTTTCGACAGCATTCTTGACGAATGCGTGGGGGTTGGACTGCCAGTAAAGACTCTTCGATGGCATTATCGCAGCAAACATGAGGAATTAATTGCATTTTCTAATTACCATTTCTATGATGGCACTCTCATAACTTTTCCATCAGCGATAGCAAAACACGAAACTTTGGGTGTAAAACTGATTCATGTCCCAGACGGCGTCTATGATCGGGGAGGGCGACGAGACAACCTTAGAGAGGCAGAGGTTGTTTCCAACCTGGTTTTCGAGCATTTTGAGCAGTATCCCAAGAAAACTCTGGGAGTGGTAACCTTTAGTATAGCACAAATGGATGCTGTTGACGAAGCGATTGAACGCCGCCGCAGACAGCACCCTGAATACGAGCATTTATTCAAGGAGGATCGACTAGAAGGATTTTTCGTCAAGAACCTAGAGAACGTTCAAGGTGATGAACGTGACGTAATAATACTTAGCCTCGGTTATGGTTATGACCAGCAGGGCCAAATCACGATGAACTTTGGACCTGTAAACAAGGCTGGCGGAGAGCGACGACTGAATGTTGCAATTACACGTGCTCGAGAAAGGACAATCCTCGTCACTTCCATTAAATCCTCCGATATTGACATAGAATCAGTCAAATCAGAAGGCACAATTATTCTGCATAACTATCTTGAATATGCTGAAAAGGGTCCAGAGGCATTAAAATTGCCTAAGCCAAAAACAGGCGAGTTCGAGTCCCCCATTGAAGAAGACGTGGCAATGGTAATCCAACGTCTTGGCTACAATGTCGTCCCCAAAGTTGGGTATAGCGGCTGCCCCATCGATATGGGCGTGATTGATCCAAACAATTCTGGAAACTACCTTTTAGGAGTAGAATTTGACGGCGCAACATACCAGTCTAGTAACAGCGCACGGGACAGAGATAGACTCAGAGAGCAAGTGCTCAAACACTTAGCATGGAGAATTCATCGCATATGGTCACCAGCGTGGGTTGCGAGAAGAGACTCCGAAATCAGACGGCTAGCCGATGACTTGGAAAAAGCCCATAAGTTCCAGCTAGAAGCAGAGGTCCCAAGTACGAACCTTGCTCCAGAAGAGCACAACGATGACTCATCACAAGAAGTTGATGTTCAAAAGGTTCAATTTTCAGGCATCGAAAAGATCGGCGTTCCTTACAAAGTGCATGCGCTTAAAGCAAAATTTAACCCCTATATGAGGGTCCCATCCTCTCGACATGGATGGGTAGTTCGAGCCAACGAGTTTCACTTTCAAGAGAATCGTCAACTGCAAAGTCGCCTCTTGGAAGAGCTTGTCAATGAAGAAGGCCCAATTCACTTTGACTATGCAGTTCGAAGATTAGCATCGGTATGGGGACTAAAGCGAAGAGGCCCCAGAATTGTTCAAGCCGTGAGGGAAGCGCTTAATCTCCTGCTCCGAGATCAAAAGATAGTCATCAAGGGCCATTTCCTTTGGCCAACGGACCTACAAGAGGTTTCAGTGCGCGTTCCGGTTCCCAGCGTCCCAGAATCAAAAAGAATAATTGAACATATCCCACCTGAGGAAATCGAAAACGCCATTAAACTAATTGCTCAATACGCTTTAGGTATAAGTGTAGAATCTCTGAAAGTTGAAACTGCAAAAGTTTTTGGTTTCAACCGTGCAGGGGAAAAGAGCAAAAAAAGAATCTACGAGATATATAAGAGACTGTTATGGGGAAAGAAGCTCCGCTGCACTAAAGATGTTGTCACTGTTACTTAATTGGCAGTAACCTTTCAAAATGAACGCTATAGGCGAAAACGCCTTGAAAAGAACTCTTCTGGGTACGGATATAGCTAAGCCAATTCTGAGGTATAGAACCAGAGGATGCAAAAACAGATTAGTTGGGTAGCCATAGATTGCCCTTGTTCGAAGCTGATGCTCAAGAGTGCATTAACAAGTAAAATATAATCAGAGGTAGCCAAAATGTTGCACTGGACAATGAGAAAGCCAAGTCGAAAGTTGCCTATTCTAGGATACGATAATCATGAAGTTTTAACGTGGAGAAATGTGTCATGACCGTTTATTTCGTTAAATGGGATACTGAGCGTGACCTGATGAAGGAAGCTAATCGTCTCTATGATGCGGCCGGTACTTTTGATTGTGTGGAAAAGGGCGACCTTGTAGCCGTCAAACTGCACGTGGGGGAGTTGGGCAACCCGTATTATGTGCAGCCGTTTTTTGTGCATGACATAGTCC
>SMTZ1_10008583_pt1 | contig 10199 bp, 9 predicted proteins | sample DeeMarSWOR136_30_FD_25667 | JGI IMG/M metagenome (IMG submission 25667) | reverse complement strand
CTGCTCATGGGCTGAGCGACTCAAGAGCGACGCATCATTCCTGAAGTGCGCACAGGCGGTACGCCTGTGCGCACACAGGCGAGTCCCTTGATCAAGACGAAAACAGAGGGGGCAGCATGCAGGAGGTAAAGTATTCACGGTATCCCATCGAGTGGCTGTTTCCCGTTCTCATCCTCGTGTTCCTCTTCACCGCCTTCCCGGTTGGCTACGCCATCTGGAACAGTCTGCACCAGATACTCCTGGTGCTGCCAGTTACGCCTTTCGTGGGTCTGAAGAACTACAAGGAGGTGTTGACCAGCCCCTATTTCAAGGAGGCGCTGCTCAACACGCTCATTTTTACCGTGACCACGGCACCCGCAACGGTCGTCATATCTCTCGGTGTGGCACGGCTTCTGCTCACGAAGTTCTTCGGCAGGACCGTGCTCCGGCCTGTGGTGCTCCTCCCCTGGGCCATACCCGGGTCGGTGGCCGGTATTCTCTGGCTCTGGATCTTCCACGGGCAGTGGGGCTTGCTGAACGGGTTTCTGTTGAAATTCGGCATCATTGAGAACTATATTCCCTGGCTTGACAATTCCCGGCTTGCGAAATTCTCCGTGAGCGTTGCCCACATCTGGACACAGGTACCCTTCGCGAGTATTCTGCTCATGGCCGCGCTCACCACCATATCCCAGGAGGTGTACGACGCTGCCGCAGTGGACGGGGCGGGTCCGTTGAGGAGGCTGTTCTCCATAACCCTCCCCCAGATCAAGGTCATGCTCATCATCACCCTCATATACGAGTGCATCATGGGGCTCACCACGTACGACACGGTCTACTCCATGACGGCAGGAGGACCGGGCGGGGCCACGACACTGTTGTCCTACTTCATATGGGCCGAAGCCTTCAAGCTCCTCAACTTCGGTACAGGCGCGGCACTGGGGGTCATCATGGCGCTCATCACCTTTGTCCTCATCATGGCCATTCTCAAAGCCATTCCCAGCGATATATTGGTAAAGGAGTAGCGGTATGAAAGTGGCAAAAAAGATACTCATCCATTTCCTGGCCCTGGTGGTGTTCTTCTTCTGCATCAGCCCGCTCCTGCTCACCCTCTTGGGAGGCATAATCCCCGATGCCGCGCTCCTCTCATATCCTCCGAAGTGGTTTTCTATGAAGCCGACCCTTGCCTACTACAAGTACATATTTCTGGGTATTGTGCCGCAAGCCTATGAGGAGCGGGGAGCCATGCGCGGCATGATCACGCAGGAGGCACGGCAGATACCCCACTCCATGATGAACAGCGCAATCACCGCGCTCTCGGTCATGGGGATCAACATCCTCTGCGGGAGTATGGCCGCCTATGCCTTCGCACGAATACGGTTCAGGGGGAAATCCGCGACCTTTCTCGGCATCGTGATGTGCAGGCTGCTCCCGGCATCGGCCCTGGCCGTTCCCTTCTACCTGATCGTGCAGGCCATGGGCCTGCTCGACACCAAGGTTGCCATCGTCATGGTGCACAGCCTTTTGACCCTTCCCTTCACCGTGCTCATACTGAGCGTGTTCTTCAGGCGGATACCCATTGACCTCGAGGAAGCTGCAACCGTCGACGGCGCGAGCCGGATGCAGGTCTTCACCAAGATCACGCTTCCCCTTTCCGCGGCGAGTATGGTGGCCACCGGGCTCTTTGCCTTCATGCTCTCCTATTCGGAGTTCCTGTACAGCCTGATCCTCTCCGGAAGCGCAAAGACGCGTACGCTCTCGGTTGCCATGGCGGCACTTTCCACGAACACGGATGTGGCATGGGGCATGCTCATGGCCGGCATCTTCATAACCCTGATACCGTCGCTCATACTCGCGATCGTGGTGTGGAAGTTCGTTGTCGAGGGCATCATCCTCGGGGCGCTGAAGTACTAGGATCACATCCCGATGTTCTTCTCCGATCGCATCACATCAATTCCTGTGTTCCAGGGGTGCAGTTCTGTTCGTATCCGATGAAAGAGGTTAGGGAAAAAGCGTGAGAACTGTCTTGGAGAAAATTCTAAAAAACGATGACTTCTTTCAGAGCCTCTTCGGAAATGACCCGCACCTCATTGAAGCGAAGAGGCGGCTGCTCGAGATCGTGTTGTCCCGTTTTTCCCAGCGGTTCGGAAACGCCATACAGGGAGGTGTGGTCCATCTCGTCACGGCTCCAAACCGGGTCGAGTTGCTCGGGAAGCACACCGACTATCAGGGTGGTGAAACCCTGCTCCTGACGGGACCTAAGAACTTCTTCGCACTGGCTGCACCCTCGGCGGACGGCATCACCCATCTGGTCAACGCTGACCCCGATCTGGGCGAAACGGTTTTTAAAATACAGGAGGGGGCGCTTCACATAATTGAAGAGGGCGTGGGAGCGAACTATTCCCGGCAGGTCGTCACCAGGCTGACGAACAACCTTGCTCGGGCCGGTTTTCCTCCCCTCAGGAATGTCAAGGCCGTGTTCCTCGGGGACATCCCGATCGGCGGCGGAACATCCGGGTCGTCGGCGAAGGTGATAACCGATTTTCTCGTCCTCACCTCCTCGAGTGGCTTGATCGAAAACGAAGGGTTCAAGCGGATCATCATTTCGAATGGGGAGAAAGCGGGGCTAAGGATGAACCAGCAGGGGTTGGACAATTACCTGCTCTCCCTCTCCATGTACATTGCGCACTACGAAAACGGCCTGGATTTCGGTGAACTGAAGGGCGACAGGGGCGTGGGAACCTTCGGAGGATCCGAGGACCATACGGCCATCATACTGGGAAAAAAGAACAGGCTCCTCTTCTGCAGGTACTGCCCCACAGAGCTCATAGAAACGGTTTTCATTCCTGATGGGTACAGCGTGGTTGTCGCGTACTCGGGAAAACGGGCCGAGAAAACGAAGAATGCCATGGCACAGTACAACCGCCTTTCCGGCGACGCGTCTGCGGCGGTCGATGCCCTGAACAGGATAAACGGAACCAGCAATGCACTGCTGAGGGATTTCTTTCAGGACCTCGAACCCCATGAAAGGACTGAGGCGGTGCGGGACCAGCTGAAGAGGGTGTCGAAGAGCGGGGATTTCGCGGGGAGGGCCTATCAGTTTTTCAGAGAGCTGGATATCATTTACCGGGCGGTTGCCTGCCTCAAAGAGGAGCTGATGGAGGAATACGGCAGACTGATCAACGAATCCCATGACCTTTCGCGGGAGTACCTGAAAAACATCGCTCCCGAGGTCGACGGTCTTCAGCAATCGGCCAATAAGCTCGGCGCCCTCGGTGCCACGGGATTCGGAGGCGGTTTTGGCGGGAGCTGCTACGCCGTTGTCGAGGCACGCAGGACCGAGGATTTCATCGGTGCATGGCGGAAGGCGTACCTGGATCGTTTTCCGCAGTACAGGGAACTGGCGGAGTTCGATGTGTATCCGGCCTGCGCCGGAGCACGGTGGGAGTCCCAAAAGCTTTGTTTGATGGAGTGAATCGATGACATCCAAAGAGCGCATTCAGATTGCACTTTCCCACGAAGAGCCGGACCGGGTGCCGCTCGACCTCTGGCTGACGCCCGAGGTCGAGGATGCTCTCATGCAGGATATCGGCGTCTCCGATCCCTACGAAATGCGGGTACAGCTCGGCCATGATTGCCTGATGGCTATCGTCGGCATGGTCTCATCCTTCTACATGAGCGACGAGGACGCATACGTGGACTCCTGGGGGATCGGATGGCGGCAGGTCCGCTACGCTGAGGGTGGAGGGCGATACACTGAAATCGTCAAACATCCCCTCGCAGGAAACGATGAAAAGCTCATTTCCTACCGGGTTCCCGATCCCGATGAGCCGGAGCAGTACCGGGAGATCGAGGACCTGGTCTCACACTATGGCGAAACGCACTGCATCGTGGGGGGCGTGCTAGGGTCGGTGTTCGAGGGGCCCTGGTACCTGCGGGGCATGGCGCAGCTCCTAGAGGACATGCTCGTAAACAAGGATTATGCCCATCAGCTCATGGACATGGTGATGAACTTTCATCTCAGGGTGGGGCTCAACCTGATCGAACGGGGATGCGATATGCTCCTTGCGGGAGACGACGTGGGCACACAGGACCGGATGCTCATCTCACCGGCGCTCTGGCGTGAGTTCGTCAAGCCCCGATATGGAAAGCTCTTTCAGGCCTACAGAGAGGCCTCTGCCGATGTGAAGATTGCGACCCACATATGCGGCTCGGTCGAGCCCATTATAGATGACCTCATTGAGGTGGGCGTCGACATTCTCAACCCGGTGCAGCCCCTGGCCATGGATCCCGGGAAATTGAAGAAAAGGTTCGGCACTCGCATCTCCTTTTGGGGCGGTGTCGACGACCAGAAAGTCATCCCCTTCGGCTCTACGGCGGACATAGAGCGCGAGGTGTGCCTGCGCCTGAAGCAGCTCGCTCCCGGCGGGGGGTACATCCTCTGCTCCTCACACAACGTGCAGGCAACGACGCCCCTGGTAAACGTCTGCGCCTTTTACCGTTCCCACAAGCTGTTCGGCTCATATCCCATTAAGGTGTAGGGGTTACTCCGGAATGAATAGTGGAGGAGTATGATGTGTATAGTGATAAAGAACCCATGTATCGAAGCAGGAGAACAAATACAGAGAGCTGGTATGGCAGCGATGAAAATCTCTGGATGCAGTGTATTTCTGTTGAATTATAGAGTGGTGCATTGAGGCGATCGTGGCCTAGAATATGGTAAGCGCGAGGCAACAAGAAGAGGAGGTATTTTATGGAAAGCGTTATTACCTACTTCGAGGAGAGGGGCAAGAAGAATACCGAACAAACGCTGAAGGTGGCGAAGAAGAGGGCGCTCGAGCTCGGGATCCATGAGTTGGTGATCGCCTCTACACACGGCTCCTCGGCTCTGCAGGCGGCCGAAGTGTTCAAAAACACCGATGTCCGTCTCATCGCCGTGAGCATTACGCCGTCCTTCGAGGACATGGGATGGAGCATGACCGATGAAGAGAGAGAGCATGTCGAAGCAGGGGGGGTCACGGTGCTCACGGGACTCCACGCTCTGGCCGACGGCATAACGGAAGGGTTCTACGGGGAGAACACCCCCGGAAGCATCGTTGCCAATACCCTCCGCTTTTTTTCACAGGGGATGAAGGTCGCTGTCGAGATTTCCATCATGGCGCTCGAAGCCGGTCTCATAGCACCGGGAAATGAGGTGATTGCGATAGGCGGCACCGACGAAGGTGCGGATACAGCGATCGTAGCGCGGCCCGCCTTTGCACGGAAGATCAAGGAGTATCGAGTGTGTGAGATACTCTGCAAGCCGAGACTTGCCTAGAAATTGATAGTAATTTTAATAAATCGGGATTCGACGATTTTGGATAAGCTCGCCGCGAAAAGCCCTACGATCGGAAATCGTTCAATATCTCCCACATCAGCGAGAAATGACAAAGCGACAAGTGGTGCAACACCTTTGATTGTTATGAGTAATTTTACCGCCTCCTCGTTTTGTTTTTGACCCCAGTTTGGGGTTTCCTACTTGATGGCTCCCATAGAAAGGCCTTGAATGATTTTCCTCTGGAAGATGAAATAAACTACCAGAGCCGGAACAGCACTGAGGAGCAATCCCGCGAACTGAAACGTCGGACTTCCTGAGTAGCGTCCCATCAGGGCCGCAAGAGCAACCATTACAGTACGTTTCTCCATCTTGGTGAGAAGAATCATCGGGGTAAACAAATCATTCCATGACATTATAAAGTAGAAGATTATGGCCAGGAAGATCGCGCTGCGTCCCATCGGTATGACCACGTACCAGATCTTCTGCAGGTAGTTGCAGCCGTCAATCTCAGCGGCTTCGAGCAGCTCGTCTGGAATAACCCGGAAATTAGCGGTCATGAGCAGGATAGCCTCCGGCAGAAACAGTGCCAGGTATGCGAGAATCACCGAGAAGTAAGTGTTCACCATGCCAACTTTTGAGAAGCCAACGTACAATGGAATGATCGTCACCTGGCTGGGTACGAACATGGTCATGAGCACCGCCAAAAACACCACCGCCTTGCCTTTGAACGGAACCTTGGCGAATACGTAGCTGGCCAATACCCCAATAATCAGGAGAAGCAGCACTGTTCCAGCCGAGATGATAAAGGTATTCTTGAAGAGACTCAGAATTCTGAACTGACTGACCATGGTGATGTAGTTATTGAACTGCAGTCCCTCGTGAGGCAGGCGAAAGGGATCGACATAATACTCGGTCCGGGTCTTGAGCGAGTTGATGAGCATAAAATAGAGGGGGTACAGAAACGAAACTATCAGTATGGTGAGAATGAGAAAGAGCATAAGGTTTCTCTTACTGAGACGTTTTTGGGTGCTCATGCTCTCCTCCCAATTTCCGCCCGTTTTGAGACCAGCATCTCGAGTGAGGTGAGTGCCAGTATAATGAACAGAAGGATTACGGCAATTGCACATGCCATCCCATAGTTGATACCGAAGCTGAAGCCAAAGGACTTGAGATAGATCATATAATCGAGGGTGGTGGTTTCATATCCTGGCCCACCCCGGGTCATCACGTGCAGAAAAGGGAACAGCTGTGTAAGGGTCCATACACCCGAAGCTATCACCCCGAACTCGATAACCCTGATGATCATGGGAAACATGACCCTGAAAGCCCTCTGCCAGTAATTGGCCCCATCGATGATTGCCGCCTCTAGGACGGAAGGGTCTATCGAGGACATGCCGCCGAGCATAACGATCGCCTGCCAGCCGATACCGTACCAGGTGATGCTGATCACTATAACCGCTAAGGCGGTGTACGAGTTACCGAACCACTCGATAGCCATGGACTCGAGTCCGATCGCTTTGAGGATAATGTTCACGGGTCCCCGGAAGCCGAAGAAGATACGAAACAGGTAGCCGATGATTACCGCTGAAATTATCTGGGGAGTATAGATGACTGCCCTGAAAAACTTCCAGCCTATAACCCGCTCATATAACAGGAGCGCAACCAACAGGCCGAAGAACACCTGCAGGGGAACGTTTAACAGGAGAATGAGGGTATTTCTCAGAATCATGAGAAAGGGACCTTCCCTGATAAACTCGATGTAGTTCCTGAGGCCGACCCAGTCCTTCTGGTAAATACCGTCCCAGTTTGTGAAGCTGCGTGCGATCGCTATGGCGATGGGATAAACCCGCATCACAAGCAGGATAAGGATCAGGGGAAGCAGAGAGAGAATTGCCACAAGGGTAATGCTGCGCTTATACGTATGTACCAGCATCGCAATTTTCTCCGCCCTTTGATGTTGAGGGTGTGGTAAAAAATAGATGGTTGTCCCCCTTCAATGGGGGGACAACAACATCGAATTTATAATATTATTGTGGATCAGGATGCAGACTGATTGCTACTTTGCCGCTGCGTCCATCTCCGCTGCCAGCTCCTGAGGAGTCATCTTGCCCAGAGCTACAAGCGGTGTCTTCCTGTAGTAAATTTCGGCTACGCCAGGGGCAAGCAGGTTATCCGGCCAATAGATGTAGTTCTTGGCATAATTTTCGTACAGGAAGCCGATGTTCGAACCGGGCTTGTAACCCAGCTCCTGGACGGAAAGGTCAACGCGCACAGGTGGAACCTGCTGGATCTTCTGTGCCCGCATGACCTCCTCCTTCGAGTTCAGGAAGGAGATCAGCGCAACAGCCATCTCGGGATGCTTGCTACTCTTTGCGACCACCAGGCATTGTCCCGGGCCACCGATCGTAGAGTTTGTTATCATGGCATTTCTGCTCATATCAGGAGGCATGAGCACACCTGCATCAGCCCCCAAAGCCCTTTCACCGTCACTCAGGAAACTGGTTACCACAGGGGTCATAGCCCCCTGACCCTGAAGGAAGCGGTTCCAGGAATCTGCTGAAGTCCCCATATCCTGGTTGAAAAAGCCGTTCTTGTACATCGAACGGTAATAGGCCAGTGCATCTAAGAACCCCTTGTCATCGCTGAATTTTTTCTGACCGCGGCTGGCTGCCAGGATACCATCTGAACCGGTTGTCTGGGCCCACCAGTAGTCTCCTATCCAGGCAAAGAACCAGGGGAAACTTTCATCCACCACAATGGGGTCCACACCGAGGGCTTTGATCTTTTTAAGGGCAGCGTCAAATTCCGCAAAGGTGCGGGGAGGATTTGTCTCGAAGTTTAGGCCCGCCTTTCTAATGATGCTCTTGTTGTATAAAAGAAAGCAGAGCTGGTTCTGGCTTGCTGGATAGCCCACGATCATGCCATCGGGCTTGAAGTCCAGTCGAACGCTCTCCCAACCCCAGATGTTTTTGAGGTCCTCCGGCGTAACAAGGTCGTCCAGGGGACGAATCACATCCTTGAGATTGAAAACGGCTTGGCCGGTCCAGAGGTTGGCGACATCGGGAGCTGTGCCCGCAAGTACAGCTGCCTTGAAGGATTGGTGGGCACCCTCCTGATCCGGAGGTACGAACAGCTCTATGCTTACGCCAGGGTGATCTGCTTCGAAGCGTTTAAAGGCCTGCGAGATATACCACTGGTCCTGGGGAAGCTGTTGTTCCTCTGGCCCGATATAGCTGTCACTACCGTTGATCCAAACTGTCAGTGTTACCTTCTCTTCCTCTGCTTCTTTCACTCCTGTCGCAAACATTGAAGTGTTGAAAACAAAAAGGAAAGGAACGATAAAAACCAGACTGAGGATTATTTTGGTTTTCATAGCACTTCCTCCTTTATTCATAGTGAAGATCATGATTGTCATCATATGCTCTTTACCACCACCTGTCAAGAGAAAGTCAAGTAAAGCAGTAATTCTCGGCGAAGGATTATTCGCAGATGGATAGAGAGATTTGAAAAAAACAGAAGGTGTGATTCTTTATTCTCGCTCTTCGAGTAACGGTAATGAACCATATCTCTATCTGATTCAGCCAAGAGGTGTATGTCGGTGTGTAGTGAACCTGGCAGCGAGAATGTGCAGCCAACCATCTTTTTACTGCTGGATGGTTGTGAGTGGAGTGGTTGTCCACCACCAGGTGGATGTTTAGATCCTGTGGGAAGATCAAGGAGTATCGAGTGTGTGAGATACTCTACAAGCCGAAACCTACCTAAAACCTGCGCTCGTTTATCTGATTGAGCCTGTCCTCCTCAGGGGGTTTTCCCAGGTTGAGCTGGTTGGTGTTTATCATCATTCGTTCTTCTTTTATTAAAAACTCAATCGTCGCAGGCACCTGGTTCAAAATACCGATGAGATCCCGGAGCTGATCAAGGGCGAGGTTGATTTCGACAACGCTCTGTGGGTTGTTTAAATCGTATATCCTGATGTAGACGTCTATGCTTTGCCCTGTGCGATCTTTGGCAAGAAACACATCGATGCCGTTGTAGTGCTTCAATTGCTCATCCACGAGCATTTTTATACTTCCAAGGTCTTTTCTTGTTGCCGTGCCAGTTTCTCTCGCCAATTCAACATCCGCCTGACCTTCTTCGAGCAGTTGGATCACTTCTTCGCGCATGCTCTCCGGAAATACAGCTGTAGCCTTCACACCGCTCCCTCCACCCATGTAGAGGAGTTGCCTGTTGTCCACGTACACCCACAGCGGGACTTCGAACCACGTGCCCCATATGATGCTGTAATGAAACCCTTTCGATTCACCAACGACTTTGAAACCAGCATGGCATACACCAGCACTAAACATGAGGGTGCACAAGACAAATAACCATGTAATTTTAAGTGTCCTCAATTCTTTTACTCCCCTTCTCCCTTCATCCATCCCGATAAGATAATTCCGCTTTGCAGCGTTAAACAGAGCACCCTCTAGCGAGAGTCTCGCCGTATTGGGTTCAGGTTACCGGTTCTTTTAGATATCGACATGCATACCTGAGCGGTACGCCTCCTTTGCGGCAAGCACTACCTCCACGCACCTTCTGCCGTCGAGACCGGTGGTTATGATCTCCCGTTCCCCTCGAACCACCTTCAGGAAGTAGCGATCCTCCTCGAGCACTGCACCCACCACCTCTTCGTGAAGCTGGGGCCAGTGTATGGTATCGGGGAACTTCCACCCCTCCTCGTCCACGGCGCTGAGAGTCATGGGCCGGTAATTGAGGTAGAGGGAGCCCTTCTCGCCGATGAGCTCCAGGCAGACATCGCCGAAACCGCCCCAAGATGAAGGCTTTCTCCACTGGACCATACTCTCTGAAAGGCCCCACCCGGTTTCGATCACGGCCAGCCCCCCACCCTTGAACCGAACATTGATCC
>SMTZ1_10010135_pt1 | contig 10201 bp, 9 predicted proteins | sample DeeMarSWOR136_30_FD_25667 | JGI IMG/M metagenome (IMG submission 25667) | reverse complement strand
AGGCTTAGCACCAGGGGGAAGTAATTCAGCAAGACATTGGCCAGAGCCGAGCTGGCCACGGTATCCCCGATGCCGAGAAACTTGACCCAGGTAGCGAGTATGGCACCGCAAAAGGTCGCCCCCAGCAGCAGACCGAAGAGCGCCCCACCAAGGTGATTGACCCAGCCCAGCATCACCAGCGAAGCTGCCCACTTCATCAGTGAAGCCACCACCCCGGCGACCACCATTACCCCCACCAGTATGATGGCAAAGGCAATAATTTTAGCCATACCCTCGTGAGGAACGAAGGCTAACTGCCCGGCCAGGGGGGCGTAGAAGCGCCCGGCTAGGATGACACCCACAATTACACCGGCGAGCGATATTACCGCCTTGATAATGCCGGTCTTAAATCCCTGAAAGGTAGCCAAAGCAAGCATTATTATGAGGACGATATCAAGAAGCCCACTCATGGATTTGCCCCCTTATTTTTAGTCTATCATGTCATCCGTAGCGCAGAGCTTCAATCGGGTCGAGCCGGGATGCTCTCACCGCCGGATACAGACCCGAGGCGATGCCGATAAATGCCGAAACCGAGACCGCCAGGATGACAATAAACGGCGATACCGCCGCATGCAGCGTGAAGCCACCAAGGTCAACGAGCGAAATCCCCTCGGACACCAGCCAGCCACCGGTCAGCCCGATGGCACCGCCGACCAGACTCAACATAGCCGCTTCAATCAGAAATTGAAGCAGGATGTCGCGCCGTTTCGCCCCGACCGCCTTGCGCAGCCCGATTTCCTTGGTCCGCTCGGTTACCGAAACCAGCATGATATTCATAATGCCGATGCCGCCCACCACCAGTGAAATAGAAGCAATCGTGCCCAGCAGCAGGGTCAGCACCAAGGTTATCTGCCCGAATATAGCCAGCATCTGCTCCAGAGTGACCACGGAAAAATCGTCCTTTTCATCGGGGTCAATTTTATGGCGCTTGCGCAACAGCTTTTCAATATCGGCGATGGTCCGGTCCATATCCTCAGCACTAGCCATCTTAACCGCGATTGACTGAATGGCATCTTCGCCGCCGGCGGTGCGCTGGGAAAAGAGCCGGGTCTGATAGGTGGTTATCGGGGTCACCACCAGATCATCCCAGCTAAAGCCCAGAAAGGCAACGCCCCTCGCCTCCAGAACGCCAATAACGGTAAAGCGCTTCTCCTTGATTTTGACCTGCTGGCCAATCGGGTCATCATCACCAAAAAGTTCCTCGGCCACTTTACTGCCGATAACCACCACCATATCCCGCCGGGCTACATTCACATCGGTAAGGAATTGCCCGGAGTCAATGCCAAACTTATAGGTATCCAGATACTGGGGGGTGCTGCCGTGTATTACCGCCGTATATTTTTCATCACCGGCGGTTATCTCAACAAAGTTTTCATTGGTCGGGGCAATCCCGGTCACCGTGGGCAGGTCAGCGATGGCATTGGCATCATCCAGGGTAAGATTGACCTCGGCATAGCCGGGGGCCAATGCCGCCATTCCCGGCGCCTCCGGATTACTCGGCTGCACATAGAGGACATCGGTACCCAGCTCTTCAAAACTTGCCGTAACCATCTCCTGGACACCGGTGCCCACCGCCATCAGGGTGATAACGGCACCAACCCCGATGACCACACCGAGCATGGTTAACGAGGAGCGCATCTTGTTGGCCATCAGCGACTTTAGCGCCATAACGAAAGAATCAATAAACTTCATTATCTACCTCGTCACAGTCAGCTTTATCGCTGCCCGCTTTGCCACCGCCAGCCTTTTTAGCGGTTTTCTTGCCGCCGCCAGTCTTAAGACCGGTTGTTTTGCTAACCTTCTCGTCGCTGGCCACCTTGCCATCAAAGAGCCGAATGATGCGCTTGGTTTGCTGGGCGACATCCGCCTCATGAGTAACGATGACTACGGTGATGCCATCGCGGTTAAGCTCCCGGAAAATAGAGATAATCTCGGCGGTGACGGCGCTGTCCAGATTGCCGGTAGGCTCATCAGCCAGAATAATATCCGGGCTGTTCACCAGTGCCCGGGCGATAGCCACCCGCTGCTGCTCACCACCGGATAGCTCGGTGGGTTTATGCCCGGCTCTTCCCCCCAGCCCGACGCGTTCCAGCGCCTCCAGAGCCTGCTTGCGCTTCTGCCGAAAACCACTATAGATGAGCGGCAGCTCAACATTGGCCACGGCACTGACCCGCGTTAAAAGATTGTATTCCTGAAAGACGAAACCGAGTTTCTTGTTTCTCATTTCGGCTAACTGGTTATCACCAAACCGACTGACATCCTTACCATCAAACATATACTTGCCCGTGGTCGGCTTGTCCAGACAGCCGATAATATGCATCAGGGTTGACTTGCCCGACCCCGAGGCGCCGACGATAGATAGCATCTCTCCATTGTCTATCTTAAGGGTCACCCCGCGTAGTGCCGGCACATCTACCTTACCCATGCGGTAAATCTTGGTAACCGAATCCAGCTCAATCATTTCCCTCAATCCTATCCAGCCCAAAATAGGCGGTATTTCTTATTTTTATTCAGCTCACCGGGCTCACTTCGGCAGAACGACTGACTCACCCTCACTGAGCCCGCTTACAATCTCGGTGTAAAAACCGTCACTCAAGCCAGTCACTACCTTTCTCTCTTCGGTCTGGTCATCAACCTTGACCATTACTACCGGATTACCCTCGCTATCCTCGGTGATAGCCCGCTCCGGTAGTATCAGGACATTACTGGCTTCCTCCATTACGATATCAACATCGGCGCTCATACCCACCCTCAGCCCGGTAACTTCGGGGACATCAAAGCCGATTTTAACCTCATAGATTACGACGCCGGCTTCTTCCTTAGCCACCGAGGAAATGGTGCGCACCTCACCCTCAAACTCAACATCAGGCAGAGCATCAATGGTGATAACCGCTTTCTGGCCTACGGTCACGCCGGGGATGTCTATCTCGTCGACATCCAAATCCAGCTCCATAGTGCTCAGGTCAACCAGATAGATGATTGACTGTGTCGTCAGGGTTGGCGGCAGAACAACATCCCCCTCATCAGCATATATATCAGCGATAACGCCAGCAAAGGGGGCACTGATAGTCGCCTCATCCAACTGGTCCTGCGCATACTCTAGAGATTGCCTGGCGTGTTCTAAACTCTCTTCGGCTAGCTCAAGCGACTGCTCGGCCAGCTCGACGTTCATCCTATAGATGGCTACCTCTTCAGTGTCATACTGCGTTACCATAGCGTCCAGCTTGGCCTGAGCCGCTGCCAGTCTTGCCTGGGCATAGGCGATGGTGAGCGATGATAGCCCCTTATCTAAGACATATTCCAGAAAGGCTTCGGCATTATCTACCTCCGCATCGGCGACCTCAATCTCCGGCCAGCTATATACCTCCATCGCCTGGTCCAGGTTGTACTCGGCTTGCTTTAAATTTACCTCCGCTTGAGTTACGGCTACCTGCTGGCTGGCTAGCGTTACCTCTGCCTGAGTCAGCGCCAGCTCCAGGTCATCAGTCTCAAGCTCAGCGAGCACTTCCCCCCTGCCGACCATTTCACCCTCTTCAACATATATCCTGTCTATCCGGCCACCGACACCAAAAGATAACTCCACATCATTCGCCAGCTGAATGTTACCGCTACCATCGACGCTAATCCGCACATCACCCCGCTCCACCTCAGCCAGCTGCTGAGCAGCTTCATCTTCACCAGCGAAGGGATTACAGCCGATGGTTCCACCTACAAGAACCAGACCAATTAACAGAAGACCGATAATTTTTGACCACCTTTTCATTTAGAGCCTCCCTATTAAAACTAAAAGTTGTTTCACCTAAGTATAACCGGCCGTCCTATGCTCTGCCTCCCAGCGTTCCACCAGAGCGGGGAACTCCCGCTCAAAGAAGACATACATATCACGGGTCTCTTCCAGCCACTTACGATTAGGATGAGGCTTACCCTCAATCAGCCTGAGGCCGTGCTCCGCCAGCTGGCGCAGCGTGGTAAGCTGGTTCGCCCGCTGCCTGATCAACTGGTGCCAGGCGTCGGGTTTAACCCGGAAGTAGTCCTGCCTGACTCCGGGCAGGCTGAAGCGCTCAATCAGATTAAATTGAATCAGAAAGCGGCTCATGGTGCTGATTGAACCCCGACTCGCCATCAGGGCTTCGGCCAGCTCGTCGGTGGACTGGTGGGGGGGGTCGGCAATCATGAGACGACCAATAATGCGCCCCGACATGCGGGGCATACTCATCCGCTCAAAAGCACTGCCTACCTCTTCCACAAAACGCTTCTCTTCAAGCTGTAATTCAGTATCCATACCTTTCCCCCTTGGGGAAATTCATTTTTATCAAAAATAAATATAGTATATTTAGATAGTTTTGTCAATATTGAAACTATTAAACTTTCAGAAATTTTTGAAAGTTTACCAAATTTGGGGGGTAAACAGGGTACTAAATAAAGTATAGAGGCTATCAGTTAAAAAGTCTAATAAAGCCAAGAAAAAAGGTGATTAGCCACCCAGTTTTTGGGCTTTCTCATAAGCCGCCTCCACCGCCGCCAGGACCAGTTCTTTAAAGCCGCCCTGCTCAAAGCGGGCCAGTGCCTCGGCGGTGGTGCCGCCGGGAGAAGTAACCATCTGGCGCAGCTCGGCGGGTGCCCGGCCCGACTTTTGCAGATAGCCACCTGAGCCGAGCAAGGTCTGCATTACCAGCTCCGATGCCATGTCCTGAGGCAGGCCAATTTTCACCGCCGCCTCAGTGAGCGCCTCGACAAATAAAAAGACATAAGCCGGCCCGCTGCCGCTCACCGCCGTCGCCATATCCAGATATTTCTCTTCGGCAACGTAAAACTCCCCACCCATCGCCCCCAGAATAGCACCGGCCTGTGCCTTCTGCGGGGCGGTCACTTCATCCGTAGCCGTCCACACGCTTACCCCCTGCCTGATCTTGGCCGGGGTATTGGGCATGGCTCTAACCACGGCATTATGGCCTAGCCCACGGCGCAGAGTATCCATCCTGGCTCCGGCGATAATGGACAGGACCAGCTGGTCTGGCTTTAGCCGGCCGTTAAGCTCAGCCATTACTTCGGTCAGATTCTGCGGTTTGACCGCCAGAACCACCACCTCCCCCTCCGCCGCCACCGCCCGGTTATCGCCCGCCACCGAAACAGCGTATGCCTGCTTCAGGTGCTGGCGGCGCTCATCTTTAATATCGCTGACCCGGATACTATCCGGCGTGCTCAGCCCCTTATCCAGGAGAGCCGAAATTATGACCTCCCCCATATTCCCGCCACCGATAAAGGCAATTTTCATGCTGACTTTTCTCCATCCTCAATGGGCACGAAATTCACCAGTTTCAGTTTGCCCTTCTCATGATAGAAGGTTTTGTAGTCTTTACCATCCAGGTAAGGCTTCACCTGCGTCGCCCCCGCAGCTATTTGCGTGGCTTCAACCTCAGTGGTAGACGCTGGGACGATGGTCCGGTAACGTAGTTTACCTATGACCTGCGCTACCAGCGTACTTTCTTCATCCTTAGCCAGCTCCTCATCCCACTGGGGCCAGCGCTGGTTATGGATGCTATATTCCCGCCCCGTCCTCTGCCACAACTCCTCAGCCAGGTGGGGGGTGGTCGGGGCTAACAGCCTGAGCAGGTTATCAATAGCTTCTTCCCACGCCGAAGGGGCAACCGCCCCGGTTTCGGCTACTTTGGCCAGGTAGTTGGCAAATTCCATCAGGGCGGCAATCATAATATTGAAACGTATTCTTTCCATATCATCGGTCACCCGGCGGATGGTCTGGTGGGTGAAGCGGGACAGCTCCCGCTCCGCATTCTGCCTCACCTCCGGACTAACGTCCTTACGCTGGTGATAGCCGCTGAGCACCAGATTCCAGAGCCGGTTAAGCCAGCGGGTTACCCCGCTGATGCCGCTATCGTCCCACTCACCACCCTGCTCCCAGGGGCCGATAAACATGAGATAGGTGCGCACCGCATCCGCCCCCAGCTCGGAAACATACTCATCGGGAGTAATCACGTTGCCCCGTGACTTGCTCATCTTCTGGCGCTCCACAATGATAACCCCCTGGTTAAACAGGCGGCTAAACGGCTCACCAAAATCAACCAGCCCCATATCCCGAATCGCCTTGATGAAGAAACGGGCATAGAACAGGTGCATCACGGCGTGCTCCGCACCACCGGTATAGAGGTTTACCGGCAGCCAGGACTTTACCCGGTCCGCCTCGAAGGCAGCCCGGTCACAATCGGGGCTGGTGTAGCGCAGGAAATACCAGGAGGAACACATAAAGGTGTCCATGGTATCCGTCTCCCGCTTGGCCGGTGCCGAGCACCGGGGGCAGGTGGTATTGACGAACTTCTGGTGGTATTTCAACGGGGACTCACCGGTGGGCTTGAACTCAGCGTCCTCAGGCAGCAGTACCGGTAGGTCTTTCTCCGGGACGGGCACAGTGCCACATTTTTGACAATAAATCATCGGTATCGGTGCCCCCCAGTAGCGCTGGCGGGAGATAAGCCAGTCACGCAACCGATAGCTGGTGGTGTGCTTGCCCCACCCCTTCTCAGCCAGAAAATCGGTCACGGCGTCTATCCCCGCTTCGTTGGGTGTCCCGTTAAACTGCTCTGAATTGACCATAACGCCGGTTTCAATAAAGGCTTCCTCCAGCTCCCCGCCATCCCAATCAGGCGGGGCGACCACCACCCTTATCGGCAGATTGTATTTATGGGCAAAGATAAAGTCCCGGTCATCGTGGGCCGGCACCCCCATCACCGCCCCGGTGCCGTAGCTCATCAGCACATAGTCGGCAACCCAGATGGGCACCTTCTCCCCGTTGAGCCGGTTGACGACATAAGCCCCGATAAAGACGCCGTCTTTCTCCCGCTCGGTGGAGAGGCGCTCTATCTCAGTTGCCCGCCGCGAGCGGGCAATATAGCCTTCAACCTCAGCCTTCTTCTCCGGCGTGGTCAGCTTGGCCACCAGCGGGTGCTCCGGAGCCAGCACCATAAAGGTAACGCCAAAGATAGTGTCGGGGCGGGTGGTAAACACCCGAATCTCTTTTTCGGCCACGCCGGGATGGTCCAGGGCAAAGGAAATGTCGGTGCCCTCGCTCCGGCCCACCCAGTTGCGCTGCATTATCTTGATTCTCTCCGGCCAGTCAATGCCATCGTGCTGCATCAGTTCGTCAGCGTATTTGGTAATGCGGAAGAACCACTGCTCCAAGTCACGGTGGGTCACCCCCGCGCCGCAGCGCTCACAGAAGCCCCCTTCCAACACCTGCTCGTTGGCCAGTACTGTCTGGCACTGGGGGCACCAGTTGACCGGAGCCTTGGCGCGGTAAGCCAAATCGTGCTCATATAGTTTCAGGAAGAACCACTCCGTCCATTTATAATATTCGGGCAGGCAGGTAACCACCTCACGGTTCCAGTCATAGATAGCGCCGATGCTTTTCAGCTGGCGGCGCATATTGGCCACATTCTGCATTGTCCAGGTAAAAGGGTGAACCCCCCGCTTGATGGCGGCGTTTTCCGCAGGCAGGCCAAAGGCATCAAAGCCCATCGGGTGAAGCACGTTGTAGCCCTGCATTCGTTTGAACCGGGCGTGAACATCGGACGGCGCCATAGCATACCAGTGCCCGATATGAAGGTCGCCTGAGGTATAGGGGAACATGGTCAGGGCATACCACTTCGGTCGGGGGTCGCGGTCATTGACCTCATAGAGCCTGTCTTCAGCCCACCGCTGCTGCCACTTCAGCTCAATTTCCTGGGGGTTATATCTGGCTAACATTTATTTCTTCTCACTAGCAATCTAATTTAGCAGAAAACAGTGGCTAGGGCAATCCTACCGGTAATTGCCTATCTAATACAAGTAGAGTAAAATGTGGGCAAAGATTAACCGGAGATGTGCCGATGAAAATTAGCTATCTACGCCGTATAACTGGCATTATCCTGCTTATCCTCCTGCCCCTGCTCACCGCCTCCTGTGCTGAATCAGCCCCCCAGCCCAAAACCTACTCCGAGCCGCCACCGATGGTCATTGACACCGCCAAGCAATATACCGCCACCATTGAAACCGAAAAGGGCAATCTAGTGCTGGAGCTCTTTGCCAAAGACGTGCCGGTAACGGTCAATAACTTTGTCTTTCTCGCCCGCGAAGGCTTTTATGATAACGGCACCTTCCACCGGGTTATACCCGGCTTTATGGCTCAGGGCGGCGACCCGACCGGCACTGGCTACGGCGACCCCGGATACAGATTTGCTGATGAATTTACCGAGCATACCCATCTGGCCGGGACATTATCCATGGCTAACGCCGGTCCCAACAGCAACGGCTGTCAGTTCTTCATTACCTTTACCCCCCAGCCGGGGCTTGATGGCAAACACACCGTCTTTGGCCAACTAATTTCGGGAAGGGAAGTTTTAGAACAAATCACCAAAGGTGACGTCATAAAAAGAATCATTATAGAAGAAAGCTAGTTTAGGATGTCTAAATCTTTTTCTTCAGGTCTTGACAAAGAGGGACATAATTTTTTATTCTATATAAAACACCATGTCAAAAGCATGTATCTCATTATATATATCTACCTTAATTTAATCTCCCCAAATATAAACATATCTTGGAGGATGCCAAGCAACTGACAACGTAGGGAAAGGAGTACCAAAATGGAGCTAAGCCGAAGAGAATTCCTGAAAGCCTCAGGGATGGGGGTGGGTGGTGTCTTCCTTTTCGGGATGTTTGACCCCGATTTAGCCCGAGCCCAGGTCCCCAAACTGCTGCCCCTCAAGAAGAAAATCGGTGAAAAGAGCACCATCTGCCCGTATGATGCCTCTGGCTGTGGCTTTCTGGTCGCCGCCGTAAATGGCAAGGTGGTCAACATTGAGGGCGACCCGGACCATCCCATTAACCGCGGTGGCGCCTGCGCCAAGGGCGCTTCAATGCGGCAGCTCTCCGCTGATAATCCCTGGCGCCTGAGCAAGGTCCTTTACCGGGCCCCGGGCGGAAACCAGTGGCAGGAAAAGAGCTGGGACTGGGCACTCAATGAGATTGCCCGCCGCATTAAAGACACCCGAGATGCCAACTTTACCGAGCGGAACGATATTGGTAACCTGGTAAACCGCACCGAGGCCATCGCCAACCTAGGCGGCTCTGCCCTGGATAACGAGGAGTGCTATCTCCTCGCCAAGCTGACCCGGGCGCTGGGTGTGGTCTACCTCGAACACCACGCCCGTATATGACATTCTCGGGCGCGGGGCGATGACCAACCACTGGAACGACATCGCCAACAGCGATTGCATGTTAGCCATCGGCTCCAACCCCGCCGAAAACCATCCGGCCGCCTTCGGTCACATCACCATAGCCAAGGAGAAGGGGGCCAAGCTTATCAGCGTTGACCCCAGATTTACCCGAACCTCAGCTAAAGCTGACATCTACTGCCCGCTGCGGTCGGGGACTGACATCGCCTTCATCGGCGGTATGATCAAGTATGTGCTGGATGATATTGAACGTAACCCCAATAACTACAACCTGACCTACATCAAGGAATACACCAACGCTCCCTACCTGATTAATACCAGCTACAAGGGACCTGCCGAGCTGGAAGGACTGTTCTCCGGTTACGTCGGCGGCCACAATGAAACCGACGGCGGTAAACGGAAATACGACAAATCAAGCTGGCAGTTCCAGCTTGACCAGAACCAAGCTGGCAGTTCCAGCTTGACCAGAACGGCATCCCCAAGAGAGATATGAGCCTCAAGAGTAAGAACTGCGTGTTCCAGCTTATGAAGCAGCACTTCGCCCGCTACACCCCGGAGAAGGTAAACCAGATCACCGGCGCTCCGGTGGATACTTTCCGGGAAGTCTGCCGCACTTTTGCCGCCACCGGACAGGTGGGCAAGTCAGGTACTATTCTCTATGCCATGGGCACCACCCAGCATACCTACGGTGCCCAGAATATCCGTTCCTACTGCATCCTGCAGCTGCTTCTGGGCAACATCGGTGTCGCCGGCGGCGGCATCAACGCCATGAGGGGTGAATCCAACGTGCAGGGCTCCACCGACCACTGCCTGCTATTTCATATTCTCCCCGGCTATCTCAAAGTGCCGGTGAATACCGATAGCTCACTTGACACGTATTTAAAACGGGCTACTCCGACCAGTAACGACCCCAAGAGTGCCAACTGGTGGCAGCATAC
>SMTZ1_10015560_pt1 | contig 10202 bp, 7 predicted proteins | sample DeeMarSWOR136_30_FD_25667 | JGI IMG/M metagenome (IMG submission 25667) | reverse complement strand
TGGCCGCCAAATTGGTCTATCGGGTCTTAAGTATGATCTTCGCAAAGAGAAAGGAAGATTAATGGAGAAACAAGATCTCTTACGAAAACCGATTGAGCATATCGACATCAAGACGTTCGATGCCAGACCGATCATAGATGCTTACGCTTTAATGGCCTTCCAGGCACGGAATCTTGCGACTGCCGCGGATGTGTTCAGCCGCATGCTGGCAGACCATGACTGCAAGATCATCCTTACACTGGCGGGCTCTTTGTTCAGCGCTGGCTTAAAGCATGTGGTCGTTGATATGATCGATCACAATATGGTGGATGTCATCGTGTCTTCTGGCGCTATCATCGTGGATCAGGATTTTTTTGAGGCGCTTGGCTTCAAACATTACGCTGGCAGCCCATTTGCGGACGATGTGGTATTGCGAAACCTTGCAATCGACCGCATCTACGATACGTACATCGACGAAGGCGAGCTGCGACTCTGTGACATGACCATGGCACAGATTGCTGATACATTACCTCCAAGACCTCATTCCTCCAGAGAATTCATCCATGGGATGGGTGCATATTTAGAAAAAGAAGGATTAAGAACGGAAAAGTCGGTCGTTTACTCTGCTTATAAAAAGGGTGTGCCCATTTTTGTCCCAGCATTTTCAGACTGCTCAGCTGGCCTTGGATTGGTCTACCATCAGTGGTACAAGAAGGAGGAACATCTGATGATCGATTCTGTTCGAGACTTTCGTGAACTGACAGAGATCAAACTGGCCGTAAAAGATACAGGTATCGTCATGATAGGTGGTGGGGTACCAAAGAACTTCGCTCAGGACGTGGTGGTAGCGACAGATATCTTGGGCGAAGAAAAGCCCATGCACAAATACGCCATTCAGCTCACAGTGGCTGATGAACGGGATGGCGGATTATCAGGATCCACGCTGAAAGAAGCAAACTCTTGGGGCAAGGTGGACTTAAAGTATGAACAGATGGTCTTTGGTGAAGCTACTGTGACCTTTCCTCTGCTTGTCAGTGATGCCTACCACCGAGGTGCTTGGAAGAATAGAACACCGGCGAATCTTTCCGGGCTTTTCATGAAGTAAGGATACGGACATACGTGCCCTTTTCCGCCTGCCTCTTCCTGACGCTCTGCCGAGGTCAACCTGTCTTATTGTTCGACGCTCCACTCCAGACCTCCTCTTCTGGGTTTGCTTGGGTCCCGGATCGTTCGAGAATGCGTATGCTTCGGAAAGGCACTATCGAGTTCTTTTGTGCGTAGAAACGTTTCATCGAATCACCCCAAGCTCCCCAATATCGTAACAATTTGTCACAAGAAAAGCGTAGAGTGGTTTTGGCCCTGGTAATTGTGTTGGAATTGAGCATAGTTATGGTATGAGAAACGAAAAATCGAAAACCGAAAAAGGACCGGATGAAGCTAATAAGTTGAAATGAACGAAAAAAACCTTTAGAAACGCCCGATTTTTGGCCTTAGAGCTTCTATTTCTGTGGCAAGAAGGTAATTTTAAGGAAATACGACCAGTTGGTGTCGCAAAGCATCGCTTCAAGGGGCCTTTGTTCCGTCAACAGGTCGGAAAGATTTGACCCTCGCCCTCAATCCAACCAAAAGAAAGGATGTCTGTCATGAACTCGTTGGTTTTGGTTGCACTCATGATGGCAGGATATGTCCTAGCCTATCACACGTATGGGAGATTTTTGGCCCGCAAGATCTTCAAACTAAACCCCGAAGCTAAGCTGTTTGCCCGAGCTCTGCCCTTCAGGATAACCACGATTTTGTTCCGACCAAGAAACATATCCTTTTCGGTCACCACTTCACGTCCATTTCTGGGTTGGGCCCTATTGTAGGGCCGGCCATTGCCATTATCTGGGGTTGGGTTCCAGCCGTTATCTGGGTCTTTTTCGGCTCAATATTTTTCGGGGCCGTCCACGATTTTGGTGCCCTGGTGGTCTCTTTGAGAGCAAATGGGAGATCCATCGGCGATTTGGCATCTGATATTGTCAACAAGAGAGTTCGAACCCTTTTCCTGTTGATCATCTTCTTTGAACTGTGGATCGTAATCGCCGTCTTTGGCCTGGTCATCGCCATTCTCTTCACCATGTATCCTGCTGCTGTCATCCCTGTCTGGTTTGAAATTGTGATTGCCGTCTCTGTTGGCTACATGATCTACAAAAAGGGCAAGAGCGAGTGGTGGCCTAGCATTGCCGCCGTGATCATCATGTATATTACGGTCGTTATAGGAGCATACGTTCCTATTGATTTTAAAGTCATATTCGGCATGAGCGCAAAATCTGCCCTGATCACCTGGATCGTAATAGTCCTTATCCTTAACTCATGGTTGGCGTCAGCACTCCCCGTCCAGACCTTATTGCAACCACGGGACTTCATCAACTCTCACCAGCTTGTGATTGCTATGGCGTTGCTGTCTCTTGGGATTCTTGTGGCCCACCCGACTATTGTGGCACCGGCCACTAACTTTGCCGTAGAGGGCGCACCGCCCATATGGCCCTTCATCTTTGTGGTGATTGCCTGTGGGGCGATCTCCGGTTTCCACAGCTTGGTTAGCTCGGGAACCTCATCCAAGCAGTGTGATTCTGAACAAAGTTCTCTTTTTGTCGGCTATGGCGGTATGCTGATGGAGGGGACTCTGTCTGCACTAGTTATAGCAGCGGTTGCCGCTGGGATCGGATTGGGATTGACCGGAAAGGAAGTGTTGCTGCCTTTAACCATCACTATGCCAGTTGGGGAGCGGCTGCCGGCTTGGGCTCCAAATTAGGGGCCTTTGTCCAGGGTTCGGCTAACATGATCCAGAGCTACGGTATTCCTCTCAAGATTGCACTTGCCATTATGGCGGTCTTCATTGTCTCTTTTGCGGCCACCACAGTGGACACGGCAACTCGTATCCAGCGGTACGTTATAGTTGAGCTTTCCAGTGCCTGGAATTTCAAACCGTTGTCCAGGCGACAGGCAGCCACTGCATTTGCAGTCACCTCAGCGGGTCTCCTGGCCTTTTATGACGGGAGCGGCAAAGGCGCCCTGAAACTGTGGCCCCTGTTTGGAACGGTGAATCAGCTCCTGGCGGGGTTGGCCCTGCTAGTGACCACCATCTACCTTGCGCGGCGCAGGATCAATATAGCGTGCACTGCCATACCCATGGTCTTTATGATTTTCATGACCGGATGGGCCATGGTCCTTAACATTCAAAAATTCTTCAACACCTCCAACTGGCTCCTTTTTATAATGGGGTTGGCTGTATTTGTCCTGGAAATCTGGATGATCATCGAAAGCGTGGTTGTGTTGAAAGAAGTGTATGGTAAGGAGGCGGGTATCCTAGAGGGGGTAACCTAAAAAAACAATCTCTTGGCGGTATCATGGTTTCTCAGGCTTCTTTAGCATCTCACCAGGTTTCGTTATCAAGTTCTTCGTCTGCCACTCCGGGAGCAGAAAGGGGTAATCGTTTTCAGATGAAACGGCCGGGTAGCTTTTGGCACCCTTGTCCTTCTTGGCGAAGATGGACAGGTCATATTCTTGTGTGCCCTTTAACTGAAAAGTGTAAACAGGGTCCGTAAAGTCTTCTTTCTTCTGGTTATCAATATATTTTTCACAGCGCAGGTCGGAAAGGGTGTTAAGCAGTCTGTTGAGCTTGGTTTCATCGCCCTCTTTGCCGTCAGCAGTCCGCCATACCGTCTTGCTCTCAGTTTCCGGCTGGCTATCAGCATCATCCTCTTTACTGGTGCTCACCTTTACAGGCACCTGCGTGCGGTTGAATGCAATTACTTCCTTGTCTTTGTAAATCTGTATCTCCTGGATTTCGCTTCGGTTAAATGAAAGGACGGTCTTGTCTCGCAGACTCTCCACTGTCTGGTCAAAATTCCCCCTGAAATTTCCCCGTGCGTGATAGACGCGGTCATCACCAGATAGCTTCAGGAAGGTGTGTTGGTAGGAACTAGCTGTCTTACCCACGTCAAAGTCCCTCCTCAATGCTTCTCCTTCCCATGCCTTGACCGTGATCTTTTTATCATCGTCTAGATCGTAACGGCTATAATTCTTTGATTCCGACACCAAGGCGATCACGAAGAGTTTTTCCATGCTATCAAGCATCTCCTCCACCTCGTCGGTATTGGCCAGGTACCCCTCTGGAGCAATGTGCCATTTATTGTCCTTTCTTTTTAGAACAATGGTAGTGTCTAGCTTGGAGATTTCAATCTTAGAGATGTCCGTTTTAGCGACGTGTGGGACTTTCGGTAGTTTATAGTGGGTCTTGTCCGGGTTGCGCAGGATCAGATACAGGGCCATGGATAGAATGATGGCGACAAGGATGACATACTCTTTCTTGATCTTCATGACTGCTCTCCTTTCCCCAATCTCTGAATCCCTCAATCCTTATTTCTCAAACATCATCTGGATGCGTTTCTTTCGGGAATGTCGGCGGAACCAAACCATAAGCCCGAAAAGGACCACCAGTACCGGCATCCCAGCTATATTAAAGGATTTGACAAAAGTTTTGGTTCCGCCTTCCGTGTCATCCAAGGGGTTGAAGCGTTGCTCTTTACTGCGCATCAGGGCGATTTCTTCCCGGTTGTTCAGAAAATCCAATACGTTCATAATGAACATGGCATTTGGACTTCTGCCTTCTTCGTCGAGCATGTTGTCTTTGAGCATCTCGGAGGAGGCCATGAGAAAAATCTTGCCTGGCTTACCCTTGGACAGAAATTCACCCTCACCCTCGATCTTTGACAAATCCAAATCAGGTTTCTTGTCGGTCGGCTCTTCATTGTCTTCCTTTTTGGATTCTCCGTTTCCCGATTTCTTCTCAGGAATGGATTTACCGGCAAAATAACTGCGGAACTCTCCCTCCAGTAAGTAAGCCAGGGGCAAACTCCGCTGCTCATCACCCGATTGGGGAGGCCGTATAAACATGGGATTCAGATTGATCCGCCCGCTCATCTCCCAGGACTTATCCGACGAGGAAAAAACTTTGCGAGCATTCAGCCCGTTTTCCTTGATGCGTTCCGTGTTTAATTCAAGGGGGGAGATTTTCATGGCAACGAGTCCCTTGATATTGCTGACGAATCCAAGATCGTGGTTGATAGCCTTGTTCTTAATAATAGGGGCAAAATAGACAGCGGTTTGTCCTCCGCCAAACCGTGCCAGAGCTCTCTGTTTATAGCAATTTTCGTCCATGACGTAGGATTTCTTGATACGGATACCGTAATGTTCCAACAGCTTTTCAAGTCCTGTATTGAGCGGTACATACGTGGGCCCCTGGCGGAAGGACATCCCCCGCTCATTAGGGGGCATGACTTCCTTGAAGGCATCCACAAACAATGCCAGGTTTTTCCCGCGCATCAGAAACTGGTCAATTTGAAACAGCTCATAATCGGTAAATTTTTCTGTCGGCCGGGCAACCATTAGGCAGTTGAGGCTGTCAGGGATGGTGCCATCTTTGAGATTGACATCCTTGACGGTGTAGTTTTGTGACGTCAAGGTTTGGAAGTTGGATAGGACATCCCGTGTCTGTCGCCCCATGGGGTCCGCCGGTGAGACGTCCGGCCGTTTCAGTGTGCGGTGATTTGCTAGGTAGCCCAGGTCTTCGTTGATGTCTATGAGCGATTCCACACTCCCATTAATGATTTCTTCCATCTGGTTCATGTCAACCAGTTCATAATGTTTCCCGACGAGAGGAATCCGTAAAACACGGATCAACGGGACCTCCACTACTTTGTCTCCATACTCCATCACAAGGCCGATGGCGCCTTGGCCCGGTTGGATCTTCCCACCAGAAAGGGCTGGCCATTTTAGGTTCAAGAGATTATATTTTTTTGATTCCGCTACCAGGCTCTCGTCCTTTGCCGGATCCAGATATTCAAATTCCAGCTTTCCATAGTTCTTCCCATTTAGCTTATTTACAATCTTTTCCAGTTTCGCCGGAAGCTCAGGAAGCTCGTTCAAGCGCATATAGGGAGCTACGAACCTGAGGGAAGAGGATAGAAACAGCTTGATTCGTATATTCTCGGTCAACCTCAAAAGTGCGCTTATTTTGTTGTTCAGTTTCTGGATCGCCGTTGTCAGCCGGTACTCCAGTCCATCTGTGGACGTAATGGTGGGAATCCGTTCAATGATGTCGCCATGAATCAGCACCAGGCCCATATAGGCCTTCTGAAACTTGACCTCATCTTTTTCGATATTCTGAATCTGAACAGGATAAATCCCATAGTTTCTCGCAATCTCCTGATTTGTCTTGGTTTCCTCGCTGATGTCACCCTCGTCGGGGCTCACGTCATAAAAGCGGTAGTTGAAATATTGATTGGCATATATGGCATATTCTTCCAGGAGATCATGGAGGTAACGCTCCGTATTGTTATGGGGTGCAGGAAGGTTCTTGGTAAAAAAAACGTTGATGGTCAACGGCTCAGAAAGGGTGGACACCACCTGCTGGCTGGCTTCGGAGATGGAGTAGATATTGTTTTCCGTTAGGTCCAATCTGAAAAAGAGAGTAATGCCAGCCACATTGATTAGGACAATGACAACCATGTAGACGAGGAATTTAATATAATTTCCCGATCTATCTTTGACGCCCATTTTCGTCCTCCCAAATCTTGATGATCTCGAAAAAGTCTCTTGTGAGCGACGGGAAGAAGCCCCTAATTTTTTTCCCGCATGGCCAGGTGAGCACCATAAAGGCCGACAAAACTGACGCTCAGAAAGTACAGAATGTCACGTGAATCAATGACGCCTTTAGAAATGTTCTCAAAGTGAAAGTCTGCGCCAAGATATTCCAAAACCCCTATCATTGATTGGGGAAGAAAAAAGAGCATCTTGTCAATTAGCGTCAGGCTGAAGCAAATGGCCATGCCGATAATAAAGGCAATGATTTGGTTTCGAGTCAGAGACGAAGCAAACACTCCAATGGCAGAAAAGGCGGCGCCCAGCAACATAGCGCCGATGTATCCACCTACGACCGGCCCCCAGTCGAGCTGGCCAAGGAACGACACAGTGATGGGATAGGCCAGCGTTGGGACCAGCATGGCACCGACGAACACGACAGCGGCCAGGAACTTGCCCAGGGCCACGTCCAAAAATGTTACCGGCATGGTAAGCAGGGTCTCATAGGAGCCTATATTAAGCTCTTCCGAAAAGAGCCGCATCGTGACGGCCGGAACAACGAATGAAAAGGTAATGGGAAGCAATGCAAAGAAGTTTCTAACATTTGCCTGGCTATAGAGAAAGAAGGTCGTAAAGAAGAACCACCCCGTCACGATAAGAAAAATCGATATGACAATATAGGCGATCGGGGATACGAAATATACTCCGAATTCTCTCTTAAAGATATGTCTAACCTGTCGCATATCAGCTCTCCCTAGTAAGTTCTCGGAATACGTTTTCAAGGGTTTTGGTTTCGCGCTGAAGTTCCAGCAGAACCCAGTCTGTTTGTTTAATTTTGCGGTAGATGTCCCCCCTGAGATCTTCAGAGGACTGGCAGGTGAGTCTCACGTGTAAGATGTCCCCGTCTTCCTCCTGCTCCATATTGGTCAGCACAATGCCTGCAATGCCGTCCATGGAATGGAGTTCCCTTTTCACGGATTCAAAGCGTGCGTTCTGAAGGGAGATGTTGACGAGATATTCGCCGCTGGCCGATTGTTTGAGGGTTTCTGTACTGCCGTCTGCCACGATCTTCCCCCGGTTGATGATGACGACGCGGTCGCATGTCGCTTCAGCTTCACTGAGAATATGCGTGGAAAGGACAACGGTCTTCTCCTTGCCGATTTGTCTGATGATCTCCCGGATTTCGACGATCTGGTTGGGATCCAGACCAGAAGTGGGCTCGTCGAAGACCAGTATTTCCGGGTCGTTCATCATCGCATGTGCCAGGCCAACCCGTTGCTTGTAGCCCTTGGAGAGTTCACCAATGGGTTGGTGCATGACCTCGTTGACGCCACAAAGGTCCGCCACATGCCGAATCCGCGCACGTTTTTCTTCTCCGTAAAGTTCCCGGATGTTTGCAACAAAGTCCAGATAATCATATACCAGCATCTCATGGTAGAGAGGCGCAGATTCCGGGAGGTATCCTAGTAGTCTCTTAATCTCCAGGGCGTGTTGATCAACCGTGTAGTCTTTGACGCGAATACTGCCTGAGGTAGGTCTGAGAAAACCACTAAGCATCCGAAGTGTGGTGGTTTTGCCGGCGCCGTTGGGTCCCAACAGCCCCAGGATCTCGCCTTTGTGGACGTCGAAATTGATCTGATCCACCGCACATAGATCACGATAATACTTGGTCAGCCTTTCGACATGAATCATATCTTTCTCCTTTCTGATAGTTTCAGGCAAGCCAAGAACCATTCTCCTTATCACATGTCAAGCATTTTCAAAAGCGAGGTTGGCACTCAATGTAAACCCATTAACCTGTTTATTTTATTGCTATATATAGCACAAATAAACATAATAAACACATTTTGCAGCATGTCAAGGGGGCATTCAAGATCTTGTTGTTCCCAAGCAGGTACCAGGGCGCGCTATGGCCTATTATCGTTTTGGCCCTGGAAATTGCGTTTGAATTGTGCATAGTTATACCCCTGTGGAGAAACGTTTTTGGGTATCAAGTTAGCCTATTGAAAAAGCGAGCCTAACGAGCATAAAGGTGATCCGATTCCAAAGCGGGTCACTGTTTGACGGGCTGTTGCCCAAACAGCTTCGCAATCAAGTTGCGAGCAGCCATCAGGGGAATCTTTTTTGAGGTCAGGTCAAATCTCATCCTGCTTCCTGGTGGCAACTGGTATCAATCGTGTTAGATCAGGCACACGACAAGGTACCATATAAGCTAACAAGCCTATTGTAACTTGGTCAAGGCGGTACGTTTAACATGGTGCCGTTTTGGGACCTGTCAGGCCATATCAATGACCTGACCTCAAAAAAGATTCCCCTGATGGCTGCTTGTGAGAGTCGCAAGAAACCAGCAACATCTTCTCTGGGGTGTTTGGGGCAACAGCCTGACAGCAAGTGACACTCAAGGAGTATCCGCTTCAGTTTCTCGTATCATCAGTGCACAAAGGGGCTCACCCCAGAGGCGCAAAGCACGCCGAGTTTGTGGACATGAAAGATTGTGACTCACCAAAGGTTTATACTAGGCCCCTGGTTCCCCTATTGTTGGCCCTTATGACCGGCATTGTTGTGGGGCTTTGGCTGCCAAATCTTCCCGGTGTTTTTCTTGTTATCGTCCTCACCTCCCTGTTTTTCTTATTCTTTGTCTGGAAAGGGAAAAAGGTCCGCTTGCTTCCCCTTTTTCTCTTCATTGCTCTTGGCTACTGGAGTCTACAAAGCTGGACTTCACCGCGACTTCCGGCAAACCACGTATCCCGCTTTGTTGATCACAAACCTTGGCACCTTATTGGTACATTGGATGGCGATCCAGAAAGATTCCCTGACCGAACCCGTTTCGTGCTGAAAGCGGAATCCTTGGCAAGGAAGGGCGTTTTTTACAAGGTGATCGGTGCCGTAAAGGTTACAATCAGGGAACCTGTAGCTGGTTTGCGCTCGGGGGACAGGGTGGCGTGTCTTGCAAAGCTCAAAGAAATCCATAATTTCAACAACCCTGGAGGCTTTGATTACCGTCGGTATCTGGCCTTTCGAGGAATATATGCCTCTGCATCTGTTTCCAGGGAAAGCCTTGTCATTAGACTGCATCCTGGAAAGACCTACCGGCTGGGGCATGCCATAGATCACTCGAGACGGGCTGTGTCCAGCCTGATTGACAGGGCTACCTCTGAAGGCCAGGGAGGGGCAAGGGGAATTATAAAGGCACTCCTTATCGGAGATCGAAGCGAGGTCTCTCAGAAAATTAGAGATGTTTTCAACCGGATAGGCACTGCCCACCTCCTGGCCATCTCAGGACTCCACATCGGCATTGTAGCAACCATTGCCTTTTTGGGCTTTCGATTTATCCTCGTACGATTCCAAAGGGTTCTACTGGCTGCGTGGTCCACAAAAGGCGCTGCCCTGCTAAGTCTGTTTCCGGTCCTCTTTTACGGTTTTTTGGCCGGCATGTCCCCTGCCACTCAGCGAGCTGTCATCATGGTGACGGTCTTCTTGATGGCCTTGCTATTCGAACGTGAACGAGACACCATCAACACACTGGCTTTGGCAGCCCTTGTGATCCTGATCATAAGCCCCACGGCTCTGTTCGAAATTTCTTTTCAACTCTCATTTAC
>SMTZ1_10008578_pt1 | contig 10203 bp, 7 predicted proteins | sample DeeMarSWOR136_30_FD_25667 | JGI IMG/M metagenome (IMG submission 25667) | reverse complement strand
CATGATCCTGCTCTCAGGGGGCGTTGATGGCGGTACTATCTCCCACGTTGTGGAGCTCGCCGAACTGATCGCCGCCGCCGATCCCAAGCCGCGGTTCGGGACGGGCTACCGGCTTCCGGTCATCTTCGCAGGGAACAAGGATGCGAGGGAGCCTGTGAAGGAGACCCTGGAGTCGAAGTCCGCTCTCGACATCGTCGAGAACCTGCGTCCCGTCCTGGAGCGCGAGAATCTCGGTCCGGCGCGGGACAAGATACACGACCTGTTCATGGAACATGTGATGGCTCACGCCCCCGGGTACAAGAAGCTGATGAGGTGGACAGAGGTGCCGATCATGCCCACTCCGGGAGCCGTGGGACTATTGATTGACACGATGGGGCGCAAGGAGAAGATCGAGGCGATGGGCGTGGATATCGGAGGCGCGACGACCGACGTCTTCTCGCGTTTCAAGGATGTCTTCAATCGCACGGTGAGCGCCAATCTGGGGATGAGCTACTCGATCTCGAATGTCCTCAGCGAGGCAGGGCTCCCCAATATCGTCCGTTGGATTCCGTTCAAGGTTCACGAGATCGATCTGCGCAACACTATCCGCAACAAGATGATCCGGCCAACGACGATTCCCCATACGCTCAAAGAGCTCCAGATCGAGCAGGCCATCGCCCGCGAAGCACTCCGTCTCGCATTCGAGCAGCACAAGTCGATGGCCGTGGGGCTCAAGGGGATCCAGCAGGAGAGGACGATCTCCGATGCATTCGACCAGACGGCGACCGGGGCGACACTCGTCGATATGATGTCGCTCAGTATCATCGTCGGATCGGGCGGCGCGCTCTCCCACGCGCCCAGGCGCTCTCAGGCAGCGCTCATGCTGATCGATGCGTTCCTCCCCGAGGGCGTGACGAGGCTTGCGGTCGACTCGATCTTCATGATGCCGCAGCTCGGCGTGCTCTCCACGGTCCACGAGAAGGCTGCCACCGATGTCTTCGATCGAGACTGTCTCATCAAACTCGGCACCTGCATCGCACCTGTGGGAACGGGGAAGGCGGGGGCGAGGGCGATCCGCGTCTCGGCGGCCCTGCCGGATGGGCGGAACGAGGAGCGGGAGGTAGGATTCGGTGAGATGGCCGCTATTCCCCTTGGCGTGGGTGAGAACGCGGAGGTCGAGATCAACCCCGAACGGGGGTTCGATATGGGTGCAGGGAGGGGGAAGGAGCTGCGTCGGACGGTTGAAGGCGGCGTCGTCGGGATCATTATCGACGCCCGTGGCCGTCCGTTCCAGCTCCCCGAGGATGACGATGAGCGAATCAGGAAGCTGATGGAGTGGGAGACCGTGCTCGACGTCTATCCTGAACGGAGCAGCAGTTGAGGGCTCGGCGCATTTCTACGGTTTCAAGGGAGATTCCGCATGGCACATGCATATACGCCCGGACTGACCGTAACGGAGAGGACAGTCGTGCGCAAGGAGCGCCGTCTTCCGCTTGCCGGCGATGTCATCGTGGCTCGCGAGGATAAGGTGAAGGCGGAGACGATCGTCGCCCGTACCAACCTTCCGGGAAACGTACAGACGATCAATGTCGCGGGCAGGCTCTCTCTCCCGCCCGAGGATATCCACGAGAGCATGGCGGTCGGAGTCGGCGATGCAGTGAAGAAGGGTGACATCGTCGCCCATACCAAGGGATTCTTCGGGTTGTTGAAGTCCACCTGCCGCGCTCCTGCCGAGGGCACGATCGAGAGCATCTCCGACATCACCGGTCAGGTCATCTTGCGGGAGCCTCCCCTGCCTGTCGAGGTCGCAGCATACATCGATGGCGTGGTGACCGAGGTCATGGAACATGAGGGCGCGGTGATTGAGGCGCTCGGGACGTTCGTTCAGGGCATCTTCGGCATCGGTGGGGAGCGGTACGGAACGATCAAGAAGGTATGCGATGATCCCTCGGACATCCTTACGGATAAGGAGATCGATGAGGAGTGTCGCGGGGCGGTCCTCATCGGCGGTGCGTTGGCCACGAGTGAGGCGATCAAGCGGGCGATCGCGGTCGGGGCGCGCGGCGTGGTGGTCGGGGGCATGGACGACCGCGATCTCAGGGGGTTCCTCGGGTATGATATAGGTGTGGCGATCACCGGCGCCGAGGACATCGACGTGACGGTCATCGTGACGGAAGGTTTCGGCCGGATGAGCATGGCAGACAAGACATTCCGCCTTCTCACATCTCATGAGGGGCACAAGGCGTCGATGAACGGTGCGACGCAGATTCGCGCAGGGGTCATCCGCCCCGAGGTTATCGTTCCGCTCGATGCCGACCTGGCGGCAGTGGCGGAGAAGCTCGCCGCATCGGGCAGCGAGGGTCTTGACGAGGGGAGTGAAATCCGGGTGATTCGGGAGCCCTACTTCGGCGCACTGGGGAAGGTCGTGGGGCTCCCTGCCGATCTCGCCAGGCTCGAGACCGAGGCGATGGTGAGGGTGCTGGAGGCGGAGTTGGATGATGGCCGGCGGGTGATCTTACCGAGGGCGAATGTGGAGATGATCGAGGGGTAGGGGGTGCCGGTTCGGCTGCCGGTCGGGATGTTGGTGGATCTGCGGCCGGCTGAAGGACGGGGGACTGACCGGGCGGCGGTGTTGGAGGCAGCGTCGTCTGATTTCTGATTATAGATCTGTTAGACGGCCTGAGTTCGCGGGTAGATCGAACTCCCTCTGGTTACGGACTGGGGATTGAGGAGGCGGCGGAGGGGGCTCCTTCGGAGTTCGCTGGCGGCTGTATGTGGAGTGCACGTCGCTTCGTTGTCGATCTTTTGGGTTATGTTCAGCTTGTTGGCTGAGGGCGCAGGACGCGGGGCGTTCGCTTCGCGTCCGCCCGGCGGCGGATGTTTCTTGGATTGCAGTTCGTTTGTGCACTGATATGCTGTTGATAGTTTGTGTGCCGAGGGCGCGGCCGCGGAGCTCACTCCTCATGAGCCCCCTCCGCCGCCTTTCGGGATGTTGGTCGGAGCAGAGGGCGGCCGCGGGAGCTCCCTCCGCCGCCTGTGGTAGCGTTGGCAGGGCCGGAGGCAGGGCTTTGGGGCGATGAGTTGACTGAGATGCGACCGGTCGAAAGACGGGGGTATGCGAGGGCGCGGGTCGGGGTAATGTTGATCGGAAGGATGTGCTGAGAGTTACTCAGGGTGAAAGCGAGGTGACGGTGGGGAGAGAGCGGTTGCGGGCGGTGAGTATTGTCGTCTGTCTGGCCGTTGTGGCGGGGGCTGGCTCGGCGAAGACCCAGGAGGCAGGCCTTGCGCCGCCGCGATCGGTCCGGGCCGAGGATCAGCCGAACGACGATGGATCGGCACTCTCCCTCACTTGGCAACTCTCGCTCGATGATGGAGAACGCGCCCAGTTGGTCACGGTGTATCGCATCCTGCGGGCAACGGATGCGGCAGGGCCGTTTGAGGAAGTCAGATCAGTTGGCGCAGGGACCGATCGGTTCATGGACACGGATGTGAGCGATACCCTGCGCTACTTCTATATCGTCCAGGCCACGGACGGTATACGCTCTGCCGACTCCGAGGTTGTGGGGCCGGTCACTCCTGCCTCCAACTGGTTTCATACCGGCCGGGTCAATATTCTGATTCCGATCGCTCTCTTCTCAATCATCCTGTTCTATTTCGTATGGAAGGCGACCAGAGGGATCGATCTCTTCATCCGGAGAATCGCGGGGCTGAACGCCGTAGATGAGGCGATCGGGCGTGCCACAGAGATGGGCCGCCCGATCCTTTTTGTGCCCGGGATCGGCGACATGAGCTACCCGCAGACGATCGCCAGTGTGTCGATCCTGCGGCGGGTGGCACGGAGGGCAGCGGAGTACGACACCGCCCTCGTCATGCCCAACTATGATCCGATCGTCTTCACCGTGGCTCAGGAGGTGGTCCAGGGGTCGTACGTCGATGCCGGCCGTCCTGATGCATTCAACCCGGAGAGCGTGCGGTTCCTTACGAGCGACCAGTTCGGGTTTGCGGCGGGTGTCGACGGGATCATGCAGCGCGAGCGGCCCGGAGCGATCTTCCTTCTCGGGTACTTCATGGCAGAGTCTCTCATTCTCGCTGAGACGGGGTACTCGACCGGGGCGATCCAGATCGCAGGGACGGCAGAGCTGGCCCAGCTCCCGTTCTTCGTCACTGCCTGTGACTATACGCTGATCGGGGAGGAGCTGTACGCAGCCTCAGCATATTTGTCGCGGGAGCCGATGCTCGTCGCCTCCACGAAGGGGCAGGACTCGGGGAAACTCCTCATCATGATCCTCATCATCATGGGCGTTGTTCTCGAAACGCTCGGGATCACGAATCTGACGACCTGGTTGACGGTGCGATAGCGGTGTCTGTTTCATCAACACACGAGTATGTGAGGTGGACCTGAGGGAGTAGCAGCTGTGCGCAAGACGGTTCCGCTGACCATCGTCTTTGCCTCCGGCATCTTCATGCTGGCCGTCTTCTTCGTGCCGCACCGGCGGGGCCAGGATACCTCCCAGGTTCTCCTCGAATGGGACCTGGTCGTGTGGACGTGTGCCCTGTTCCTGAGCGGTCTCAATCTGTTCATCGTCAATGCAAAGAAAGTAAGGAGGAAGGAGCGCGACTGGGGATACAAGGTTGTGCTCCTCGTCGCATTTCTCACGACGCTCGTGACCGGGCTCGCCTGGGGGGTGAGGGCCGGGACGCCGTTCATGTTCATCTATGAGAGCATGATGAGGCCCCTGCAGGCGACGATGTTCGCGCTGCTCGCCTTCTTCATATCGTCAGCCGCCTACCGGGCGTTTCGGGCGCGAACCAGAGAGGCTGCCCTCCTGCTTGCCGCTGGCCTCATCGTGATGCTCGGTCGGATACCGATCGGCGACATGATCTGGCACCGCATTCCCGTCATCACTGACTGGATCATGAGCTATCCCAACATGGCCGCGCAGCGGGGGATCCTAATGGGCGCCTCGCTCGGCGCCATCGCCACGGCCCTCCGGATGCTCGTTGGGGTCGAGCGTGGGTACTTCGGCGGAGAGGGCTAGGCGCGTGCAGTCAGGCAAGACTGGCGTGAGATCTTCACAGTAGAGGGTTCTCGGTATGGAGTACGGCACTGCACAGGAGCCGAGACAGAAACAGGGGATTCTTGAGAGGCTGACAGCGATCGACCGGCGGATCATTTTTGTCATCATCGGCGTGGTCGTCGCGGTACCGGTCCTCTACCCGATCACATTGCCGGTGCTCGTGAGCCCGCCAGTGCAGGATCTCTATGATGCGATCGACGAACTTCCGCCTGGTTCGGTCATTATAATGGCGATCGATTTCGATCCGACCTCGGAGCCGGAGCTGTACCCGGCATACCTGGCCATCGCCCGGCACGTGTTCTCAAAGGGACTGCGTGTTGTGGCGCTCGGCTATATCGCCCCCGGGATCCCGATCGGGGAGCGCGCACTCCAGATCGCGGCAGAAGAGTACGATAAGGAGTACGGTGTCGACTACGTCAACCTGGGGTATAAGACCGGGATGACCGTCGCCCTCCTTATGATGGGAAAGGAAATATGGGATCCGTATCCCCGAGATCACTATGATACGTCGGTCGAAGAGCTCCCGCTCATGCACGAGGTGCACCGGTTGGATGACGTCGCGCTGGCAGTCGACTTCGCGCACGGGGTCTCCCCGGACTACTGGATCGCTTACGCGGGCGCGCGGTTCGGGTTGAGGGTCGGACTCTGTGCCACGGGAGTGATGACATCGCAATACTATCCATATTACGACTCCGGACAGCTCTTCGGCCTCTTGGGCGGACTGAAGGGTTCGTCCGAATATGAAGCGCTCATCGGCGCGCCCGGGTCTGCGACTGCGGGAATGACCGCCCAGTCGTTGGCGCACCTCGTCATCATGGCGTTCATCATTGTGGCGAACATATCGTATTTCATCGTTCGCCGGCGCTCCCCGGGCGCCTGATGCTGAGTCAGCATGAGCAGGTTCAGGCCTCTCCGGGAGGCCTGCGGATGGAACGGAGAATGATCAGATGAGGCACAGGGCACCCGTGAATCGACAGGGAGTAAGACGGTAATGGATTTGACCATCCTCAGCACATGGATTGCCGCCTTTCTGACGCTCGCCATCCTGAGCTTTCTGTACAAGGACAATCCGGTGTACAAGTTTGCTGAGCATCTCTATGTGGGCGTGTCCGCCGCATACTGGATGGTCTACTACTATAACAATGCGATCGTCCCCAATCTCATCGATCGCCTGGTGCGCGATCACCGCTGGCTGTACATTATCCCGGGCATCCTCGGACTGCTCATCTTCACCCGCCTCATCCCGCGCGTTGTCTGGCTGTCGCGCTGGGCGCTCGCCTTCTATATCGGCATGGGCGTCGGCGTCGTCATCCCCGCCACCGTGCAGGCGATGCTCGTTGCCCAGCTCAGGGCCACGCTCGTGCCCATCTGGACCGGCAACGTCGGGGCCTCGATCGTCAACATCCTGGTTGTGGTCGGCGTCCTCTCTGTGCTCGTCTACTTCTTCTTCTCCCGAGAACACAAGGGTGCCCTCGGTGGAGTGGCACGCCTGGGCATCTACTTCCTGATGATCTCATTCGGCGCCTCCTTCGGGTACACGGTGATGGCCCGTATCTCGCTCCTCATCGGAAGATTCCAGTTCCTGTTCTACGACTGGCTCCACCTCCGCTAGGGAAACCGATACCCCTCCTCGGGGACGTTGGTAGGTTCAGAAGGTTACTCACCCCGCGTGAAGCGTCAACTGAGAGAGGAGATCATCATGAGAACATTGATGTTTGTGCTGGCGTTACTGGTGCCGCTGACCGCTGGCGCCCAGATCATGTTTGAGTACACCTACGGCGGTGCCGACTGGGATGGAGCGTATTCAGTCCGGCAGACAAGTGACGGTGGATACGCCATCGCTGGATGGACCTACTCGTTCGGTGCGGGCTCACAGGATGCCTATCTGATCAGAACAGATGAATGGGGCGACCCGCTGTGGTGGAACGCGTACGGCGGGCCGGCCTCGGAGTCGTGCTATTCGCTGGACCAGACGGACGACGGAGGGTTCGTCGTTGTCGGAGGCACTACTTCCTTCGGCCATGGGGGCAATGACATATATCTGGTGAAGACTGATGGGGCGGGCGACACGGTGTGGACACGCACGTACGGCGGCACAGACCACGATGGAGGTAGCTCGGGGGCGCAGACGGATGATGGGGGATACATCGTTGCAGGCTACACCTATTCATTTGGTGCCGGAGTAACGGATGTCTACGTCGTGAAGACCGACGGCGATGGGGATACGCTGTGGACCCGCACCTACGGGGGCTCGGGTTCCGACAGGGGCAGCTCAGTCGCGCAGACGGCGGACGGGGGATACATCATCGCCGGGTATACTCGCTCGTTCGGGGCAGGCGAGTCCGATGTCTATCTGATCAAGACAGACGCGAGCGGGGATACGCTGTGGACGCGTGCCCACGGCGGTTCAGATCAGGATTTCGGCCATTCGGTTGCGCAGACGGTCGATGGTGGCTACATCATCGGGGGAGAGACTCAGTCATTCGGTGCAGGCGGATGGGATTTCTATCTTGTGAGGACAGACGGGGATGGCGATACACTGTGGACACGCACGTACGGCGGCCAGTACTATGATGAGGGGTTTTCGGTTGCCCAGACGTTCGATGGAGGATACATCGTCACCGGATACGTGGAACCGTCCGCCAGCGGCATCGGTGATCTGTATTTGATCAAGACAGACGCCAGTGGCGATACGCTCTGGACACGCACGTATGGGGAGCTGGAGTATGACGAGGGCCAGGCCGTCGCCCAGACGGCCGACGGGGGGTACATCGTCGCAGGATACACGGAATCGTTCGGTGTTAGCGGTTCGGACGTCTATCTCATCAAGACAAACGCCGAAGGCCTTGTCGGGGTGAGTGGGGAGGTGGATGAGCCTCCCCGGCCGCGCTCGTCTTATCTTGCCCAGAACTATCCGAACCCGTTTCGTGCGAAGACCACGATCCGCTATGCTCTTCCCGAGGCGGGGCACGTGACTGTTGTGCTGTATGATATCCGGGGCGCACGTGTCCGCTCGTTGGTCTCGAATTCTGTCCCTGCGGGCCCGCATGAGCTGGAGTGGGATGGGCGGGACGACCGGGGGTACAAGGTGGGGAGCGGGATCTACTTCTGCCGTATGGAAGCGGGCGAGGTCAACGAGACAAGGCGCATGCTTCTGGTGCGGTAGATCTGTCGCCCCATGCGGGCACGGGCCACCGACGCGGCCGCAGAGCGGCTGCATGCATCGAGATGCAGGGAAGAGAGACAGCCTGGCAACACGATAACTTGGCAGGGTCGGGTCGGGCGGTATCAGGGATGTCGCCTCGGGCCGCACGGGACCGGTATGGTGCGGGCGCGGAACAGCACGCCCGCATTCTTGTAGTGCGAGCCTCTCAGATGGCCCCTTGATCAGATCGCCGGATTGTGGTATGTTGGTAGTTGTCGCGATCCGTTGAGGCCACTCATAAAGGAGGAAAGCCACATGAAGTGCCTGTATGGGACGCCTATACGTTTCGGTGTCCTTTCGGCCGTTCTCATCGCCTGCTGGGTCGGTCCCTTCAGGTGTGAGGTCGATGCGTGTGGGATGACGACCCATGGCGAGATCGCGGAGCGCACCCCGGGCATCATTGACTCTCTGAGCTATGGCGAACTTGTCGAGATGCTTCTGTCGCTGGATGGGGAGAGGGATACCGGATCGATGTTTCCCGACTGGGGATATGGTCTCCTCATGGAGAATATCGCTGACCTCACGCACAGCGAGATGTTCTCCGACACCTTCGCGGCCTACGTGAAGCAGGAGTTTCCCCCGCCCTACACAGAGGCGGAGAGGCGCCAGGTGACCTTCCTCATGGGGGTTCTCTCCCACCGGCTGTCGGATGATACGTGGCATCCGGGCTTTCTGGCGGCCGCCATGGCCGAGGATGGGAGGAGCCATGAGCTGATCGAGGCAGGGGTCGATGTCTTCTGCAATTGGGAGCAGGGCGAAGGCGGGGAGCATCTTCTCTGGTGGGTGCCGGTCGGTACGGCTGAGGCAGTATACGAGAGGGTCGGCCACCCTGAGGTGACTCGCAATGAGATGATTTCGGGGATGAGCATCGTACGGGCGGGATACTGGGCAGCCAAGCAGGTGGGCCCCTTTCTGTACTGGTATGCAAAGAGCATCCTCCTCCCCTGGAGCAATGAATGCTATGTCGACTACGTGCCTGGGGGCGTGGCCGACTGTGCCGTCGTCTCGGCCGATGAAATGATGGCGGTCTGGGATTTTCTCCAGGGACCCCCGTATGCGGCCGCCCGCCGATGGTACGTCGATTCGTCACCGGTGTGGCCGGCCGGCGACCTGACCGGTGCCGGGAGCGGTGAGAGCATCTTCCTTCGCAAGGGACGAGAGCTCGTGGCGAGCGGAGCGCTCAATGTTCCTGTCGTGGTGTGGGGGAGTGAAGGTGCTGCTGACGCCGTTGTGCTTGAACAGCCGCAAGTGCTCGATGCTGTTCTCGCGGCAGAGATACTCCGGTCGATCATGGTGGAAGTGGGGGCGACTGACTGAGACTGTCGGGGAGTACGATTCTGCCGAGTTGCCCGAGTTGAGGCGCACGGTTCTATTGCCCCAAGAAATTCGTGGACAATTGGAGCGAAATCTGCTATCTATATGCTATCGGGTATTCGTGCAATAGCGGTGGAGTGCTGATGTTGAGGGGAGAGTGCAGCGGCGTCCACATATGTCACACGAAGGGAGGTAAGCCCGCTCAGCGATATGCAATGATGGTAGTGTCGTGATCGGATGTGAGCAGGAGAGGTATGAGACTGTAGTCGGTGCGAGAAGCGAATCCGTGGATGAGAGGCCTAACCGAGAGAGGAGATGGCTATGAGAACCTTGGCGTTCGTGCTCGCTCTGCTGGTGCCGTTGACCGCCGCTGCTCAGATCACGTTCGAGCGCACCTATGGTGGCGCCTCCAGTGATCTGGGCCGGTCGGTCGCCCAGACGCCCGACGGGGGATATATCGTCGCCGGAACGACTCGGTCCTACGGGGCCGGCCAGTCGGACCTCTGGCTGATCAAGACTGATGCATGGGGGTCCACATCATGGTCGACGACTTTTGGCGGCCCCCAGACCGATGGAGGCAGGTCGGTTGCCCTGACGCTCGATGGGGGATATATCATCGCTGGTAAC
>SMTZ1_10013206_pt1 | contig 10204 bp, 12 predicted proteins | sample DeeMarSWOR136_30_FD_25667 | JGI IMG/M metagenome (IMG submission 25667) | reverse complement strand
CTGAGAACCTGTTACCAGGTATCTAGCACCGCTTTTGAGGCACAATTGCTCTATATCCCTGATCTCGGCCAGTTGCTCGCGAGCCAAATTGTAGGCCGGCTCAAAGTCATATCTACCGTGATGCGTCCCCGTGGGCAATATCCCATCCCTCTTCATTGCAAAATCCTTCCTGCTTGAAAATCTCCAGGCACTTTCACCACGGAGCCCTCATGAGCCTCTATCTTTTTCTACAACCTCGAATCCAATCAGCTTGGCTAAATCTTTGAACTTCTGTCTATAATCACCAAAGAACGCCACTCTGTGATTACCAAAAGCCTTCCAATCAACATTTTCAAGCAGTGCTTTGGCATCGGTTTTAACGATCACCTTATTCCTGCCTAATATATCATCCCAGTATGGGAAGACCTCTTCACCGCAGACTGTCTCACCTGTGAAAATAGATAGCTTTTTCTTATACATACCTATTTTCGTCACCGTTACAGTCTCACCTATCGGATAGTTCGTTTGCACACAGGCACCGCCCGTATTTTCTTCCACAAACGGTAAATTCCTTATAATATAGGGCGCTCTTCTTTCATCTCCATACGGTTTAAAAGTACCTTCACAGTGGCAAACTATCGCTGTGTTATTGAAGGGATCTATGTTGTAATCACCCAACAGACCTCCGCTACCGGTGATGTATAGTCCCAATTGCTGAGCGATTAAGCAATCTGTCAAAGTTTCGGTAGCAGCCGCTATACCATCCGTAAGGAATTGAGAGATGGGCAACCCTGCAGATGGGCCTGCATCGTATCCGAGTGGAGGCCATCCGAATCCTTCAGTAGTTATGGCACCACAATCATGCTCATCCATCAGTTCTTTCATACCAAGGTATAGCTTTGCCGATCTCAAAACCTGTGTTTCATTTGTCCCTCGAAGTGCAAGAGCCTCCTCAATCCACTTTTGAGCGACTTCTCTCGCTTTTCCCTCATTTACTGCTTGCATCTTCTCATCTAGCAATTCTTTCTGCGGAACTGCTGCAAATTCTGTCCCAAATGCTTCTTTTAGATTACTAAGATAGACTTCCTCGTATTCCTCTCTGGTCGTTTCGATCTGAAGACCCATAGGTTCGAAATAGCCCAGGGGAGGCAGATCAGTTACAACCAGTATTCTTAATCCTTTCATCTTCGAGATAGTATCGATCAGCTTAATTTTTCCTGCTATATCCTTTATTCGAAGCGAATAGACTTCAGGGTCTTTGTCGCAATGTGCAGGCAAATAGGATGTTACGACTTTGCTCTCTTTATAAGCATGAAAAGGCACCGTCGTGCACCCCTCCAGAGGACGTTCCACGGCTACCATAGGTAATCCAACTGATATCAACTCGTCCGGTGGCGGACCAAAGACAAGTAGACCACCTAAATCTTCCTTCTGCTCTTTTATATTCGAAATAGCCTCTTCAGCTTTTACAGGTTCAGCCGTGCCGACAAATTCTACATCTTTACACTCATCTTTAACTCTTTCCAGTATGTCCTGATTTCTCATCACTTTTACATGGGGATGATGTTTTCGATAAGCCCCAAATCCAACTGGGAGACCAGAAGAAAGAAATACAGTGTAGATTTTCGTATTATCGGCTTCTTGACCAGTCATAACTCACTCTCCTTTTCAATATTTGCACCAACGGCACAAACTAAAATGCAACAGCTTTCACTATAAACCCTGAAACTGTCACTATTAGCATTAAGAAATTGCTCTATGCGCGAAAGCTCCTCAGTGGAGAAGATATTCTCATGGATCCGAAGAGGCTTCTTGACACGGATCACCTCACCTTCTCCTTCCTTCTACCCATTTTCTCAAATTCTCATCCGCAGTTCCATCGGGCAAGACGTAATCTGGAGACACATATCCTTCCTCCTCAAATCTTTTCTTTCTAACGCATCCCTTACCACCGTTCCAGCAATAGTCTTCTATCCACTTTTTGTCCAATAAGCCCTGATCGTATGCTCTTTTCATGCCAGACGTTTCGTTATACCACCTGCAAACATTTCTCCTTTTCACTTTTGGGCAGGCTTTAGCCTGCGCCAAAAACGTAGCGCCGGCGTAGAGATAGAAACGCAAGCTGAAGCTTGCTACTCCAATTGACAAAGTAGTATTAGAATAGAAGCGCTAATTTAGACTATTCGCGCATCTTCTTAAGCATCTCCTTCTTCTTCTTAATCTTCTCTTCGGTATCTTCAATTTCTACCATCAGAGAAACAGACATGGAATGCGCCGGAATGTTAGCTTTCAAGGAAGCCAGCTTCTCTTCTAATTCAAAAATCTCCTGAATCAACTTTTCCTTTTCTGTGATATGGTCGGCATTTTTGCCCAGCTTTCTCACCTCTTCAATCTCCTGTGGCGAGAATCCCACATACCCCTGCTTTGATTGCTTATCCTCCCTCTACAACTTCAAATCCAATTAATGCGGCCAGGTCCTTAATCTCCTCCGTGAAATTACCATAGAAAGCCACCCTGTGAGCAGCAAATGTCCGCCAATCGAGATTATGAAGCAGCGCTTTGGTATCAGTTTCGATGGCCAATTTCGTCCTGCAAGCCAAATCATCCCAGTCTTCAAAGAATTCTTTGCCAGAGACGGTCTTCCCGCTGAAAAGGGATATTTTCTTATCATACATGCTTATCTTGGTTACAGTGACAGTTTCATCTAAAGGCAAATCCACCTGTACGCATGCGCCGCCTTCGTATTTCTTCAAGCGAGGTAGGTTCCTGATAACATAGGGAGACCTCCTGTCATCTCCATAGGGATTAAAGGGGCATTCGCAGTGACCGAGGATGGCTATGTTATTAAAGGGGTCTATTATGTAGTCGCCGTTAAAGCCTAATCTACCAGTGATGTAAAATACCAACTGTTGAGTAAGCAAGGAATTTACAAGACATTCAGAAGTAGCTACTATACCATCTGTGCAAAATTGTGAAGAAGGCAACCCTTGAGATGGGATATTACCTTTTCTATAACCCGCAAAAACGCCGTATCCTTCCGTAGTTACTGCACGGCAATCATATTTCTCCATCAGTTCTTTCAGGACTAGATAGAGCTTTGCTGATCTTAATATTTCAGCCTCGTTAGTGTCCTTTATTCCTTCAGCTCGATCAATCCACATCTTTGCTATCTTCTCGGCTTCCTTCTCTTCGACCTCCTGAATTTTATCAAACATCTCCTCTTGGGGCGTTATTGTGATCTCTGATCCAAATGTTTCCGCTAAATTACCAAGATAGATCCTTTCATATTCTTTTCTATTCCCGAATCCAGTTTCATACGAACCAAGGACAGGTCGATCTGTGACATTCAATATCCTTAGACTCTTCATCTTTGAAATGGACTGGATCAACTTGATCTTTTCCGCTAAATCTGCAATCCTGGCCGAAAAAGCAGGTTTAGAAGCATCGCGCACTACTGGCATGCAGCTTGTTAGAACCTTCTCCCCCTTATAGCTTTTGAAATCAAAACCTGCCATCCACATTCCAAACATCGGGAACACGGCTATTATAGGCAACCCGGTTTCGGTTAGTTTACCTGATGGGGGGCCGAAAATAAGTATCCCATCCAAATCCTCTCGCGAGCTTCTTATGTTTTCAATAGCAGAATCGGGAGTCTCAATCAGGTTAATCTCCCCACAGAATTCTACTCCTTCGCACTGCTTTCCTAATTCATTCAGCATCTCCTCATTCGTCATCACTTTCTTTTCTATATCACTGGCATCCCAGGCCCCTCTATGGTCAAGTCCGCTGGAGCGAAAAATCACATATATCCTAGTTTTCTCAGCCATAATGAATTCTCCCATCGTTAATCCGTGATCAGTGATCCGTAATCCGGTCACGGATCATGGTTAGATTCGCGAGTTCCTTTATACGCTCTCCAAGTTTTTTTGCCGATTCTATTGCTTCTTTGTCTTCCAGTATTCCCCTTTCTTCAAAGGCAATTCCAGAAACACCCCTGTTTGCCGGGATCATTTCATGCTTGAGAAAAAACGCGTTAATAGCTGTGATAGCACTTTCCACCCCATATCTTCGGCCGACAGCGATTGCTCCGCCGATCCTGTTCCTAAGTTGCCCTCTAATACACCATGTACGGTCCATAAAAGCCTTGACCTGGGCGGATACGTTGTTGAAATAAACTGGACTACCTAGCACAACCACATCACACTTGAGCAACTTTGGTATGAGGATATTGCTCATATCATCGTCAATTGCACACCTATCTGACTTCTGGCATGCCCAACAGGCTCTGCAAGGTTCTATCCGATAGTCTGTCAGCTTCACAAATTGCCCGTCAGTTATGGATAATGCAAGATTCAGAAGATAATCCGTATTGCTATTATCCCTTGGGCTTCCTGAGATGTATACAACATTCATAAAAAGCTCTTTGTATTATAGATAGTCGGTGTTCGGCCCCCTCAATACAATATCGTCTTCATTAACACCGATATCATCGGCTATAACGCGGCATTTTGCTTTTAACAGAAAGAATATGGGACGTCTCTCTCCAGAGAGAGCTTCGTAATTCCCCTGCCCTTTGCTCACTATAAACCTTGAGCTGTTGTATGCCTCTCTAAACTCATCACTGCATGTTTCGAGCACAGCCCCGGCTGCATCCGTCCCTGACGATAATATAGTGGCAACCTTGTCGATCCCTGCCTGCACAGCATCTTCATACGTTACATCATTTATGACAGGTACACCCCTGACCACATACGTTACTGGCTTTTTCATCTCCTCTATCAGAACCTTGTCAAAAACAGATTCTCCAGCATTGTCACCGATGTATAGGATGTCATCAGTTCTATCCAAACGCTGTTTGAACTTACCGTAATCACATACTGCAAAATCCTTCCTGAGTATTTCGTCCAAGTCTTCTTCAATATCGAATCTCTTGTTTGGCGCCATGTCTATAACGTTGCCAGCGATCGCAATTCTTATGGCTGTAAGGAGCCTATCATTAGACTCCCTGATCTCTTCCTTCAGATAGGGATATAGCCTTAGCGAGCTTTTGGTGCTTTCATTCTTTATATCTTTGTATGGATCGATAGTACCCATGATCTCCCTTACTTTCCTCTGTATAACTCTACCTGCTTCTGGCGGAGTGCTCTCAAGAGGAATGTCTTTAAGAGCTGCACCTATTTCATCCAACAGCCTTTTTATCTTCTCTTCGTCATCCGTTGCCATTCTTCCTATACGGAGAGCTTGATCAAAAAAGCAAGGGATGCACTCAAGACATGATCTCATACTTCGTTACCTCTCGTCAATCACATTCTCGATTTTTGATTTCAGATCGAGAATCGCAAATCAAAAATGCTATTAAGGTCCATGCTGACTAAGGTCTGTTTTTCTCATACTCTCTAAGCGTTTCTGCGAGGTCAGTTTTCTCCCAGGTAAAGCCGTCCTCTTCGCGACCAAAATGTCCATATACAGCCGTGCGTTTGTATATGGGGCGGCGCAGATCCAGCCGCTCGATGATCCCCGCAGGCGTGAGATCATAGATCCCTCTCACCAGCGACTCCAGCCTTTCGTCGGGCAGCTTCCCCGTTCCGAACGTATCGATCCTGATGGAAACGGGTTCAGCCACACCTATGGAATAGGCGATCTGTATGCTGCACCTGTCGGCAAGATCGGCGGCCACGATGTTCTTTGCTATATGGCGCGCAGCGTATGAACCACTACGGTCAACTTTTGTGGGATCCTTCCCCGAGAAGCAGCCGCCACCATGACTTCCTATGCCGCCGTAGGTATCCACAATTATCTTCCGCCCTGTCAGCCCCGTATCAGCGTGGGGGCCACCAATGGTAAAACGGCCAGTGGCGTTTATATGATATTTGACATTGCCTTGCAGGAAATCACGCGGGATAACCCGCTTAACCACCTCTTCAATGACAGCTTCTCGTAGTTCCTTCTGCTTTACCTGATCATCATGCTGAGCCGCAATAACCACTGCATCCACGCTTACCGGCTTGCTATCTACATATCGCAGAGTAACCTGAGACTTGCCATCCGGACGCAGGAACGGTAGCACGCCGGCTCTTCTAACTTGCGCGAGCCTGCGCGCCAGCCTATGTGCTAACATAATGGGCATAGGCATCAGCTGGGGTGTTTCTTTGCATGCGTATCCAAACATCATGCCCTGATCGCCGGCGCCCAGCTCCCGGTCAGACCGGGGGTCAACCCCCACAGAAATATCCGGGGATTGCTCATCAATGGATGTCAGCACGGAGCAGGTCTGATAATCCAGACCAAAACGCGCATTGGTATATCCAATATTCCGAATAGTGTCCCTTACGAGCTTCGGAATATCCACATAGCACTTCGTGGTTATCTCGCCAGCTATAATCACTACCCCTGTGGTTAGCAATGTTTCACATGCGACTCGACCCATGGGATCTTCGGCCAGTATAGCATCCAAAATAGCATCAGATATCTGATCGGCAACCTTATCTGGATGACCCTCCGTTACCGACTCAGACGTGAATAGATAACCTTGTCGCATTTCCAATTGTGTCATGCTTTTACCCTCAGTTTCTACTACCCGCCGCCGCTGGAGTAGCAGTCAGCCGTCAGCTATCAGCTTGCTTTTGGCTCAAGCCTGAGTGCTGATGGCTGAAAGCTAACATTTTTCATCTCTCACAGCCACAAGGAAGCGCATCAAACAACAACAGGCAATATTGCCTGTTGTTGTTTGATGCGCTTCCTTTACCGCTAGCATGGGGCCCTCCTGGCCCGGGTTTCCTACTCCGCTCTGCTTGTTCCGCAGTTCCAGATCAACGGGTAACGCGTAACTCGTCACCCGTCACTCGTTACTATCCTACTGTTCTCCTAGAGCTGCCGCTGTTTCTTTGAGCTGTTCCCTTATAGGTATATTCTGAGGACATTTTGGCTCACACTCACCACATTCAATACATGCCTCAGCCCACGCCTCTACGACAGTTCCATCGGATTTCCTCTTCTTACCCAGACGTTCATACAACTGGCGGGCGTGTTCCTCCAACCCCCACACTTTGTAGTAATTCATGGCGCTGAAGTTTGCAGGTATATCAATGTCGTTAGGACACGGCATACAGTAGCTACATCCTGTGCAGTATAGATCCGATAGCCGCTCAGTCTCCGCCAGCATATCAAGCACCTTTTGTTTCTCTCCTGCTGTCAATGGTTCTTCCCGGCCGGCAGTAGCTGCATTTTCCTCAACCATGGCCATGCTGTTCATACCAGATAGCGCCAGGGTGACGTTGGGATTGGAAAGAACGAAACGCAGTGCAACTTCCGGTGTGCTTTCAGCTCCTCCTACTATCTCCTGTATCCGCTCCGAAGGAGCTACCAATCTGCCGCCTCCTACGGGCCCCATGATAGCTACTCCCAGTCCCTTTTCGTGAGCGTGGGTTATAGCTTCCTCATTCCGTCTGTCCAGGAGGTTGTATTGACAGAGCATTCCCTCGAACTCGGCGGTGTCTATGAGCTTCATCATATTCTCCGGAGTGTCATGGCATGAAAAGCACTTATGACGGATAAGTCCTTCCTCTTTGGCTTTCCTGAACCGCTCTATGGGCTTGTCTTTGCCCAGCATGTTCCGGTATTGCTCCCATCTCAGATCGTGGAGGTGATAGAAATCTATGTAGTCCACACCGATTCGCTCCAGCGAATCATCCAGGTTCCTCTGCCACTCGTCCCCCGACTCACCTTTGTAGTGGTTCTTGGTGGATACATATACCTTGTCCCTCAGCCCTTTGATACCCTTGCCAAAAGCGACCTGGCTTTCGCGGTTGCAGTATCCCACAGCGCTGTCCAGGTAATTGACACCTAACTCTATAGCTCGCCTTATGAGTTGCACGGATAGATCCATGTCCACGTGGTCTCCCATCATAGGAAGACGCATCAAGCCAAAACCCAGAACCGATACTTTATCTCCTGTCTTCCCGTATCGTCTGTATTGCAATGTCATCACTCCTTTCATTCAAGGACAAGCGGACTTACCTTGATCTCGCGCGGCCTTCCCATCTTGCTATAGTCCTTGATCCTGGGTTTTTCCTTCCTGAACCTATCCAGCTCACCAAACTCCTTTAGCCGCTCATATATCAGCACCCAAGCGCAGTCGCGCTCGGGATTGGCTTCGCACTTGCCATCCTGAGAACCTCCGCATGGGCCATTCAGCAACCCTTTGGCACATTGTGTCATTGGGCAAATGCCGGCATACCTGCCCAACTCGCATTCTCCGCACTGCAGACATTTTTCCTTAAAGAGAGTGGGGCCGCCGCCCATGTGGCCTATAGGGTTCGTCCCCGGATAGATGGGCTTTCTGATCCCAAGTTCCCCCTCAATTAGAGACTCGCGAACTACTTGCAACCCGTCACCGCAGGTCAGCATTAGAACGGCGTCGCATTCCTCGATTTGCTCGCGGTATCCGCTCAATCGCTCTTTGCTCCAGGGAGCATAGCAGGTAAACTCTCCGAAGGGTGGAGCGACAGCGGCTAGAACCTCCTTACCATTTTCGGCGAGGATACTTGCCATCTCCTTCACTTCTGGTTCGCCGCCTGTATGGAAAACGGTAGCACAGCCCCCACATCCGACTATGACGATCTTCCCCTTACCATCGAGATATTCCAAAACCTCTTCAATAGGCTTTTGCTCTTGTGCAATCATGCTTTCAAATCCCCCATCTCTAAAGTATTATCCTATACTTCCGCCGAAACGCCATTTCAAGCATGGGGAAAATCCCCCATACCCCTGTAAGCATGGGGAAAATCCCCATATCCCTGTAAGAAAGGCATTACTCGAAACAAGGAGCCAGCCTCGATATTTCCGCTATGACATTGAGGGTAGCGGACACGTGCCTGTTGGACAGCTAGCAGCAGATCCAGTGCTGCTCGCCTTACCTGAACCCATAACCACCCCAAAGGTTGAAAACTTGCGGCTCATCTCAAAGCTGCCGCATTCAGGACATTTTACCTCTTTATCGGCTTCTGAACGACTTTGCAGAATTTCAGTAAGCTTGCCGCACTTTTGGCATTCATACTCATACAATGGCACTTTCCTCATCTCCTTTCCCTCCGCGTACGCGGGGGTGGCCTGGTCATGTCATCCACCGGCAGGATGACCTACCGGCGAGAATTCCGGTCCTTCGGCGTCACTTATCGAGGCTGACTCCCTCGTTTCAAGTACGATGTATTTTTCTCCGCTGTTCCAGACTTTTCAATCTCCGAGCGGCTATCTGCACTTCCGCCTGTAGCCGCAGGAGACTGTTTCTCAATTCCGGTATGGAAGAGACAGGAGTAGGCTTCAAACCTGTCCCCACAACTACTATCGCTCCTCTTGGGCATGCCTGAACACAGTTATAACAGCCAGTACATCTGGCCTGATCGATCTCGGCAGTGCCCCCGCGTACGCGGGGGGATATAGCGCCTGTTGGGCATACGCGGGTACATACTCCACATCCCACACAGAGAGCTTTGTTTACACTTAGCATCGGTTTCGTCTCCATACGCTTGCGGCTCATCTATGACATCAGGTATTTTGCCTAGACAGGCTGAGATCTGGCTCCATTTAGTTAAAGCTCGTCTTACAGCCCGTCTCCCTGATCCGCAACGGGCTTTTGTGCTTCTACAACACAGTAATCATTCACCTCGTAGAGGCTCACATCCGTATATCCACATTCCATAAGGGTCTGCTCCCATTCCTCCTTTGAGAGAGCAAGAAAGCAGTGGAAGCCATGTGCGAAGAAGCCGCGCAGACCTATCAGAAAATCCGCGGAGATGAATCTTCCTCCCGATTTTAACAGGCGGTATATCGCCTCCAGGCAGCCCCGCTGATCTCTCATACAGTGTACTGCTTGACTGGCAACCACATAGTCGAACGTGTTCTCCATATCCGCAAGCTCTTTTACATCAGCCACCCGAAACTCAACATCATAGTTCTTCTCACCATTGATCTTCTCACTTGCCTTCTGAATGCTGTCCTTGGAATAACCGAAATCGCTTGAATCTATCCCGAGGACTTTAAATCCTGCCTCAGCCAGCTTAAAAGCGAGGTAGCCTTCCCCGGTTCCTACATCGAGCACGTATTTCTCTGGAGGACATGGATCGAGAAGTGAGATAAGCTTTTCAACAGCTTCCTCTTTCGATCCGCTTGCTCTCTCCTTAATTGCGTTAGCTTCCTCCAGTGCTTTCTTCCCCGCATCGGTGATCTC
>SMTZ1_10014541_pt1 | contig 10205 bp, 9 predicted proteins | sample DeeMarSWOR136_30_FD_25667 | JGI IMG/M metagenome (IMG submission 25667) | reverse complement strand
TCGTCGAATTCTTCTTGCAGCCAGGGAACATGGATTAGTGCCCAAGGTCCATGCCGATGAAATGACTACACTCGGTGGAGCTGAACTCGCTGCAGAAGTGGGAGCTGTCTCCGCAGATCACCTCTTGAAAGTCTCTCCGAAGGGCATACAAGCCCTTGCAAAGGCACAAGTTGTCGCCGTACTCCTCCCTGCAACGGCTTTCGTACTAATGGAACAGAATTATGCACCCGCTCGTACCCTAATTAAAGCCGGTGTTCCCGTTGCACTAGCAACCGATTATAACCCTAACTGCCTAACGGAATCTATGCAATTCGTGTTGACCCTGGCGTGTTTAAACATGCGAATGACTCCAGCAGAAGCCATTTCGGCAGCAACAATCAATGCTGCCCACGCCATTAACCGATCTCATCTTGTGGGTAGTCTTGAGCCTAACAAGCAGGCTGACTTAGTAGTCATGGATGTCCCCAACCATGTACACATTCCATACCACTTCGGCGTTAATTTAGTCGAATCAGTGATTAAAGCAGGAAGAGTCGCGTACACTGCACAAATCCGGTGAAAAACCGTGAGCCTCACACCATAGTATGTAAGTACTTTCCTTCTAAAATGACAAAAAACGCGAAAAAATTGACTGTATTTTCTCGAGCGGGAAAAACCATTAGATTTAAGCCAAGAAGATGCCTAAGAAGCGGCGAGGTCGTGGTTTCCAGCATACATTCTAGGCTATCAAAAATCATCAGCGGGGATTCAGAGGAGCAACCAGCCTCAAGTGGAGTAGGGAGGAGGCTTACGGCCACCATAATCTCCACCAAAAACTAAACCCAGCTGATGGAGCTAGAAAATGGAGCGACAGACAAAGACTAACCTTTTGCTTGTAACCACGATTACCTTTGTTGCTATTGCTTTCGCTTTAACGCTTCCCAAAATTTCCGCAGATGAAAGTTGCTTGTCTTCATGCGGTAGAGGTGAGTGGAACTGGTTGGCCACATACCAAACGGACGCCAATGGTTGGGTGTATTTCGATAAACTCCCAATAGGCCGTTATAACCTCACATGGTGCTGCGACTGGGAAGAGATCATTCTAACATGTTGTGATGAAGGTTGGGAAGAAACCAACTTCATTCAGCCGAATCATGGAGACAAGCTTTTTCAATCCTTAATTTTCTGAAAAGGGACAGCGTTCCCTTTTCACCTTATTAGCCAGGTTTTAGAGGATGTAATCGTCAACGGGATTCACAGGAGAGCCCCCACCCGTGATTGGAAGGATAATTTTCCGTGGTCCGATACGGGTCTGGATTTCATTCTTCTCATTATAAATGAAAATCCCGTAGAAAAGTGTGAGTGCAGGTGGTAGGTGGGGAGATAAATGAGGGGCATACTCAGCACGGAAGTCATACCTTGCTTGCCCTCCAGCTGAAATTGAGCGTTCTAGGGCATGTCCAGGCATTGTAATTTTCGCGTAGAGGCGGCTTTTCGACATGCGTTTCGCTTGGGTTTTTTGAAAAATGAGGATAGGTGATGGGGATTCGAATTGAACTTTCACCCGTAGTGACGTTGTTGCGTTGTTTTGTACCACAATTTGAAACTGGATCAACATGCTTCGATTTCGTGGTAATCGGAATAGCCGTTTTGGCCCAAAGACCTTCCAGCTCAATGTTCCTTTGCTGTGTTCACTGAGTACCTGGAGCTTTGAGGAACCCACGCCTTTCACATCCACCTAGCCTGTGAAGTCTCGAAGGACTTTTTCAACGGCTTTGAGAATTGTTTGATGATGAACCATATCCCAGAGGAGAGTAATATCTCGGTGCACAAGGACATCTTGGCTTAATCGATCACGAGACTTATCGGATTCTTTGAGGATTCTGGGGACTTGTTTGCGTATCTCTGTATAGGCGATAGAGGAGCCTTTCCCTAGTGTCACGGGTTTGTGGAGTTTCCGGATATCAATACCCTGGGCCGCACAGAGGAATTCGATTGCCAGGATGTGTTCGACATTGTGAACGATTTCTCGAGCGTGTCGCGCTGCAAGAGTGCCCATGCTTACATGGTCTTCTTGATTGGCGGAGGTGGGGATTGTGTGAACGCTAGCGGGAGTTGAAAGGGTTTGGCATTCTGCAGTCAAGGCAGCCGCCGTGATGTGTGCCAATCCGAGCCCGTATTGCACGCCTTGGTCAACGAGTTGGGGATGGAGGAGCAACAGGGGCAGCCCGTTACTAAGTTTATCGTCAATAAGTCTTGCAATGCGTCGCTCGGCTATACTACCTATACTCGTGATGGCGATGCTAAGGAGATCCATTGCGATAGCGACCGGTTGTCCATGGAAGTTACCACCAGACAGGAAGGTTTGGGATTCAGGAAAGATGAGGGGGTTATCGGTTGCAGAGTTTATTTCTGTGAGGAGCGTGTGTTTCGCATAATCGATTGCATCTCGTGCTGCTCCGAGTACTTGTGGCGTGCAACGAAGCGAATAGGCATCTTGTACGCGACGCGTTGTTCGAGCGGCTTGAACGGCAGCTTCAAGGGCTTCCTTGGACACACCTAAAGATTCAATGTGCTGTTGGATATGGGCTCGCTGTCTCCGGAGCACGGTAGCGGTATTGTGTGCTTCAACAGCTAGTTGTTGGTCGATGGCCGAGACTGTATGTACGGTTTGTTCGAGGATTTTCATGAGGGTTTCGTCAGCCAAAGTCTCATGAGGAAGGGTTTTGTGAAAATCTGTTGTTGCTTTATCTGCGTTCTCAGCACGCTTCTTGGATGAGAGAACCTGGGAACTTCCCTCTAAGATTAAGGTTAAGTGCTTCGCGGTGCGAATTTGACCCGGATGCGGACGCACTTTGTGAATCCGTTCATCAAAAGCGTCTAGAACTCCTTCGAGGGCTTCAATAGACAGGGCAGCGGCAATTTCCGCGGACCGAACCAAGGCTTGGGCATCAGCGAGGGCTAGAACTGCGATAGCGCTTGTGACTTGTGTTCCATTGACGAGAGCTATTCCTTCCTTTTGCTCCAATTCAATCGGTTGAAGACCTGCTTTATTAAGCGCTTTTTCCCCTGGTAGTATTACCCCCTGATACTCGGCTTCACCTTCTCCAACGAGAACAAGCGCCATGTGTGAAAGTGGAGCAAGATCGCCACTTGCACCCACAGATCCTTTTTCAGGAATAATCGGATGGACTCGTTTGTTGAGTAAACTGATGAGGAGCTCTAAAGTCTCAAGGCGAACTCCGGAATAACCACTGGTGAGTGTATTAGCTCGTAACAACATGGCAGCCCGCACAATTTCTGTGGGAAAAGGAGATCCAACTCCTGAAGCATGACTGAGGAGGAGGTTGCGTTGTAATTCACGAGCTTTCTCTGGTGGGATTACCACTTCACTAAAAGGACCAAAGCCTGTGGTTACACCGTAGATGATTTTTCCGGATTTAACCCACTGAGCGATTAATTGAGCAGTCGTTTCAACTCGTTTCTTGGCATCTGGACTCAAAATGACCTGTGCATTATTTCGGGCTATTTCAATTACATTTTCAAGAGTTAGGGATTTGCCGTCCAGTTTCACTGTTGAAGGGGACATGAGATTCGCCTCGATTACTGCGAATTAAGGTCGAGTTCTCTAATTATTCTTGCCGTATATAGGAATGAGCCGACCATTGGAGCAGAATGAGCATTAACCCCACAGTGTATGGGGTCACGATCAGCGATCCCAGAAGGGTCCAGCCAATCCCAGCAGGAATGAACCCCAAGAGAAACACCAGTACAGGAATGATAGAAATCCATGAAATCACAGGATAGGTCACCATGAGGGCAACAGGTGTCTCGCTTTTCCCGCGAATGGCATAAGGATACCGGCTTCCCAAAGCAACGCCAATCACCGTCGACAAAAGAATGGCATGTGGAATGACAGCGGCAGCAAGAGGAAGTAAGCCAATATCACCCAAAACTACGGCAAAATAAATCGCGAAGGGGATAGCGAGAAGAAAGGGGGTCACGAGTTGTTGGATGTATTTGATGAAGGCAAACTGCAAGGGAGGAACAGGAGCGAGGCGAATGAGGTAGATAGTTCCGTATTCATCACGGAAAGGATCAGATGCTGTGATTGACAAGAGCGGAATGATTACAACCAATAGAATGGCAAAAAGCGAACGCGTAAAGGGTATAAAAATTGGCGGTAGTGGGAAGATAGTTTGGAAAGCGGGAATTAAGGTGATGAAGAAAATTGCAAAGATGTAATTTGCAATAATCCCTCCGATGTAGAGTGCTTTTCCTGGTTTTCGGATTCCGGTCACCGTGTCTTTTCGCAGGATGGCTTGTAATGGGGATTTATTCGCCGTATATCGGATGGGGAGCCGGCTGAGAAACCCTCGCATCGTTCCTCGTTCCCGCGTGACGATGGCAAGGTCTTCAAAGAGATCGACTGTGATGCGATCTGAGAGGATTCGACCAATGAAGAGAAGCAGGATATACGAAATTAATAGACTAAGGAGAACTCCAGGGATGGCTGGGTAGTGGAGATGAACAAAGGATCCTTCTGTCCCTAGGGCCACGAGCATGTAAGCTAGACTGTAAATCGGTGAGGGTACTAGTTCCCCATTAACTATGTAAATGGGTGAAAGTAAGAGAATTGTTCCAATAATTGTAGCGATATAGAAGATGAGACGATACCATCGCTTCCAGTACCGGCGTCTGGAGATGAATTTTCGGAAGGCATACATGGTATGCGCAGCGATCGATCCGATTTCACTGAGGAGAAAGGCAACCACCAAGAAAACCAGGAATGTAGGTATCGTTAGCCCATATTTTAGACCAAAGAACCAAATCAGGGGCTGCAGTGCGATTAAACCATACACGAAGAAGAGCAACCTTCTGGGAATGGAACGTAAGTATTTCGCAGTAAAGAAAACATGACCTTGTACGGGGGCCGGGAAGAGTAAATCCACATCAGCAGGTTCAGCATCAGCCGCGAGGGGTACTCCCATGAAAGCTTTGACAAGCTGCTGTGCCACAAGGAGGGACAGCAAGCCATAACAAAGCAATACTGCATTGGCTCCGACTAACCCGCTTTGAATTATCAGAAAATACAAAGAATTTCTAATCTCGTAAGGGAGTTGAAAGATGAGGAACCAGAACAGGAAGAGAACGAGACCGACAATGGAAAACGAAACTATTTGAACAGCCAAGTAAGCTGGGCGCTGGACCGTTAATTGGAGTTGATTCCATAAACGCCGATACTCCCATTTTACTAATGTACGGGTGCTTGTGCCCTCCAGAATCGCTAACCTCCACGGAGCGTTTTGATGTAGTAGTCTTCGAGACTCGTTCCTCCTCCAATTTGACCCCGAAGATCTTCTACGGTTCCTTCAGCAACTTTGACGCCCTCAGAGAGAATGGTAAACTCGTCACTGATTTCCTCTGCAACACTAAGAATGTGCGTAGATACAACGACAGCACTACCGTTTTGGGCTAGTTCTCGGATGACTTGTTTTAAGACATAACCTCCTTCCGGATCAAGACCATAGAGAGGTTCGTCCATCAACATAACCTTTGGATTACGAATGAGAAGTGCAGTAAGTAGCGTGCGTTGCAACATCCCTCGTGACAATTCACCCATGTACTTTTGGAGATAACCCCGAATATCGAATCGATTCACATATTCTAGCCGTCGTGATTCAAATTCATCTCCAGGGATCCGGTACAAGCTTCCGATAAAACGAAGGAACTCCTCCACACGAAGAGCCTGATAAGCCGCTGGAGCATCAGGGAGTATCCCAAGGTGCTGTTTCGCTTTCCAAGATTCTCGCATCATATCATACCCCATGATGAAAACGCTGCCACGATTCGGTCGGCTTAACCCAGCAATTAATCGAAGCGTCGTGGTTTTTCCCGCACCATTTGGGCCAACGAGCGCATGTACTACGCCCTGCCGAATTTTGAGGTTTAGCCGATTTACCGCCAATATATTTGGTGGAAAAATCTTGCTCAGTCGAAATGTTTCGATAGCAGGTGAGTCTTTGCCGATTTGGTCCGTTTTCTGTGACACGCTCATCACTCCAGGCAACTAGTTTATCTGATATCTCTAGGGGAGTAACCATTGGCTAGGTAAGGGCATGAAGATAAGGACGGAGACGATAATCACTACAGCCCCAATTATGAGGGAAGCCCGTACAAGTGGCGTTAGGCTCTTATAACCTGGTTTGAGGGCGATAACCATGAGAGCTACAGCAATGAGGAATCCCCCAAGTCCACGAAATACCAAATAGACCGTGGCAAACATGGCTGTAAAAACATTCATCCCAGCAGTTATGGTAAACAGCGTTTCAAAGGCTAAAACGAATGTGGCTAAAGTGATGAACAAAATTCCGACGAGAAGGAAACGATGTTCGGAGATTGATTGGAGTTCTCCAAATTCCTGAAGCGCATGTTCTTTTTCAATAAGGGTGATGAGTTCTGCTCGACTCATCGAGTCCGACACTTTCAGACCTAATTTTTCTGCTTCTTTAACTAGTTTGGTGCGATCCAAAGTGAGTAATTGATCCCGAAGGTCCGTCATAATCTCGTCTCCTTGTTGAAGTTGATGTAAATAGCGTAGCAATGTGCGGGCAACAGCCCTATTATACATTTTCATCTTGGCAACGAGAAATCAAATGAAAGGGGTGAACTATCAGTTGATTAGTTAATTTGATCGACATTGGTGGGAGAAGGTTGAGTGCGCGAGAGAAGTATAATACCGTATAAAAAAAGGACAATAAACACTAATATGACGGCAATCGGGAATAGTGTCTTGACGAGGGGGAGACTGAGCAACCCAAATTCCGGTGGCCAAAAAGGAGCAGTCCATGCAACCACAAAGACGATTGAGGCAATAGAGAGGAGAATGCTACCAAGTAACCATTTTCGTTGATTAGTAAGTTCCATTAGCATTGTCCCCTAAATTGGATGGATTTTTGGAGCTGTGATTTTTTGAACTCTTAAGTGATGTTTTGCCTTAACTGTTTCTCTTCTAAAGTAAGAGTTAAACTTGTTTTGCGTTGACAACCTTTGTCAGTTGTTGCTTTTGGGAGCGAATAACGAATTTGAATCCTTCAACTACGATGAATACAGTCAGAGATAGGGCCACGACAATAGCCCAATCCATGAGCGTCAGAGGAACCGTATTGAACACAGCAGATAGAAAGGGAACATAAAGAATGGCGATGTGCAAGAGGACTGATACGCTAATTGCGAGTAGTAGAACTCGGTTTTTCAAGAACCCAACTTGAAAGAGAGACAGATGTCCAGAGCGTGAATTTAAGGCATGAACCATTTGGGTCATTACTAATACGGTGAAAGCCAAAGTGCTAGCACGATACCAGGCCTCTTCAGGACTATAATTGAAAGGGGGTCCAGTTAGTTGCAACATTTCGAAGGCGTAAATTCCTAACACGGTAAATGCGATGGTGAGACCGACGACCCAAATCAATATCCAGACGCGTCTTGTGATGACCCCTTCAGAGGGATCTCGGGGCCCACGCTTCATCACATCGGGCTCCATTGGATCCATGCCCAAAGCTAGAGCAGGTAATCCATCGGTTACAAGGTTCACAAAGAGAATCTGGATAGCCAAAAGTGGCAGGGGCCATTGGAAGAATACGGAAAGAGTAATACTGGCAATGAAAATGACGAGAATCTCTCCTGCATTACAAGATAAAAGGTAGGATACGAACTTTCGTGTGTTGTCACTAATCCCACGGCCTTCCTCGATGGCGTTAACGATTGAGGCATAATTGTCGTCAGTGAGAATCATATCAGATGCTTCTTTAGCGACATCGGTTCCAGTGATGCCCATGGAGATTCCGATGTCGGCGTATTTGAGTGCGGGGGCATCGTTTACTCCGTCACCAGTCATTGCGGCGATGTGACCACGCTTTTTCAGGGCTTTTACGATGCGGAGTTTATGTTCAGGTGAAACGCGTGCATACACTCGGACTTGTGTGGAAGCGTCAGTCAGATCTTCATCAGATAAAGCATCAAGGGCCTCACCGGTTAACACTGCATCATCTTCTTCAAACATCCCAAGTTCATTGGCAACTGCGACAGCAGTGTATTGGTTATCCCCAGTAATCATTACCGAATTGATACCAGCCATCCGTGCCGTCCTGATGGCATTGAAAACTTCTGGGCGTGGGGGATCCATCATCCCCATTAGCCCCACAAAAACAAGGTCTTGTTCAACGCCTTCAGGAGAAATGTCACAAAGGTCTTCCGGACAAATGCGGTATGCCATACCAAGCACGCGAAGCGCTTTGTTTGCCATCCGATCATTACTTCCAAGGATTTCGGCTCGATCGTCATCAGTGATAGGGCGGACGCTATCCTTGGCGAGGATTTGCGTGCATTTTTCTAAAACGAGTTCAGGAGCCCCCTTGACATAAGCTATCGTCTGATGTTCTGGTGTATCGTGCAGGGTCGACATCCGTTTACGTTCAGGGTCAAAGGGCAGTTCAGCAATTCGCGGGTAATCGTTTAATAGTTGGTCCTTCAAGCCAGCTTTTTGAGCTGAAACCACTAGTGCGCCTTCCGTAGGATCCCCCATTATTTCCCAAGTATTATCAACTTGTTGGAAGCTTTGACCCGGAATAAAGATTTCCCGTACGGTCATTTCATCCTTGGTCAAAGTACCCGTTTTATCAGAGCATATGATGTCGGCAGCACCTAAGGTTTCCACAGCGGGAAGCCGTCGGATAATTGCGTTTCGACGGACCATCCGCTGGACTCCGAGAGCTAAGGTAATTGTAACAACGGCAGGTAGCCCCTCAGGGATCGCGGCAACGGCTAAGGCAACAGCGGTAGTGAATAACTCGATGAACGTGTCAAGAGTTAGCGAGACCAGAATCCAACTCACTGCGACCTGCACAGTCAAGACAATCATGCAGATGACCAGAATCGCAATACCCAATTGTTTGCCGAGTCGACGCATCCGTTTTTGTTGTGGCGTTTCTTTCGTCTCAACAACTTGAATCATTTCAGCGATGCGACCGATTTCTGTTTTCATTCCTGTTTGCGTAACTACTGCAAGGCCTCGACCTGTAGTAATGATTGTCCCTGAATGCACCATGTTTGAGCGATCGGCTAAGGGAATATTTCGATCAAGAACCATATTCGCCACTTTTTTCACCGGCATTGATTCGCCTGTGAGAGAGGCTTCATCAGTGTGCAGGTTATGGGCTTCTACAAGGCGAGCATCCGCAGGGAGGCGATCACCGGTTTCTAATCGGAGGATATCTCCAGGAACCACTTGAGAAGCCGGAACATCAACTGGTTCCCCTTCGCGGATTAGGTGCGCTTGGGGGGCAGCCATGACTTTTAAGGCTTCAATAGATTTCTCAGCCCGGTACTCTTGGGTAAAACCCATTATGGCGTTGATAATAACAATGACCAAGATTACAATCGAATCAATTGGAGGTTCCATGGTCCAAAACGCAATCAGGCCAGATATGGCGGCTGCGAAGATAAGAATGATGACTAAAATATCCTTGAATTGGGACAGGAACATGGACAAAGGGCCAGGGCCCTTGATGGTTTCTAGCTCATTGGGACCGTATTCGTCTAGACGTTGCGTTACCTCTTCTTCAGTAAGGCCCTGTTGGGTGACCTGCAGCTGTTCCAGGACTGCAGATGCATCCCGGGTATGGGGAAGAGGCGTTTCAGTCGTCGAGGACACATCCGTTATTGTACATCAGGGGAAAAGGCGTGGTTGAGGTCATCAGCGCGTCTCGTTTATTTAAGATTGCGTGTTATGCTGGTAAAGAAACTGCCCAGAAACTGTTTATAATTCATTCTTTGACCGGTTCGGTTGGTTTCTCACTTGGAAACAAGATTTTCGCGATTTCAGTTCGTCGTTGGGAAGCAACCTCATCTAGGAGGGTTTCGATGCGGTAATCAACCGTTATATTCCCATCCTTGTTCTGTACAAAGACCCCACCAATCATATCCATTGGTTTTTTAGCCACAGTTACTTTGGCGCTTTGACCAACAACTTTTGAGATTCCGGTAGCTAAGCCTTTCAATTCCGAAACTGTAGCTTGGTCCTCTTTGCGGGTTACGACGACAACATCACTGCCACCAATTTGAATCCCAGCATCGATTATGAGGTTTTTCAAGAAGGTTTTATACCGAGCGGTACCGATTTCTTTTTCAAATTGCTTCTTTGCTTTTTCAAAAGCTTCCTCTATTAG
>SMTZ1_10008814_pt1 | contig 10205 bp, 11 predicted proteins | sample DeeMarSWOR136_30_FD_25667 | JGI IMG/M metagenome (IMG submission 25667) | reverse complement strand
GAATTTTGTTATAGAATTTTGTTATAGAATTTTGTTATAGAATTTTGTTATAGAATTTTGTTATAGAATTTTGTTATAGAATTTTGTTATAGAACAATGTGATTTAAAAGTAAGACTTGTGTATGGCATGCACCAACAAGAATTGGCCTTGATTGCGCTTCGCTGTTGCTTTGTTAGTTTTGTGTGGTGCAATGAGGGTAACAGGGCGGGTAAAATATGCTGAAGGCAAGTTGTGACTGTTGTGGCACAACAACACAACTTTAAGTCCAACTTTTCAGGTATTTGATTGGTGTGTGACTGTTAGTAGCAGGGAGTCAGGAGAGCTTTCCAATAGCAAAAAAATATTGCTAAATGCGAAGCGGATGATTTGGCGCGACTCCCACTACAAGCGGCTGCATACGTTTTTCTCGGGTTGGATTCCGAGGTTTGGAAGCTATCAAGCTTTTTTCACATTCCCCCTACTAAGAGAAGCCGAACCCCAGAGTCCAACCACTACAAAACAACTTGGAGAGCGATGTGATATGTTTGCGGCTTGTTTGTCTATAAACACTGATATAGGGTCAGAATCCAGCGTGTTAGAAGCTCAGAGGACCGCAGAAGGCGGGGAGGGCTGAAAAGGAGTCTGAACGGAGGAAAGTAGTAGCAGTAGTCTTGCTTCAAGAAGCTGGCGTTCTTTCTTCTCCTTCAAGTTTGGTATCCGTTCAGAGCCTCAGCAAACCTTTGATGTAAGCTTTCAACGGCTTTAAAAAGTTTTACAAAAGCTCCATTTTTAAGTTTTGGGTACCGCACCTCGAACATTTGACCGTGGGGTCAAAACACAAAGCATCCTTATTTACTGTGTTTAATCCACAGAAGAAATAGAGTGCTAATGACTATTAGAAGAAGCATAATGACGAATAGTATGAGAACTGCTAAGTTGAAGCGGTCAACCCAAATGGCCAAGTTAAGTCCTCTCCTTTCCCTGTAAAACTTTTTCTTGGCTGCTTTAAAGCAGTATTCCGAAAATGTAATTTGCAAAACCGTGTTATGCAAAGGATACGTAGAAAAAGTGAGTGTTCTGCTAAAGGAACAGCCTGTTCTCTGGGGAGAGTTAATAATTCTTTTTGAGAATAATTAATAGTGCATCTGAATAATGAAAAACCAAAATTCAATGTTTGCGCTCATTGTCTTTGCTTCATTGATCTTTTCAGTATTTGTTGTGTTATTTGGCTCATTTAATTATGATAGTGCTGAGGAAAGTCACATAAACACTGTATCGCCAACACCTACTATTAGTCCGGAACCGAAGAAGGTAATAGTGGAGGTAATTGTTCAACCCTGGTATGGTGTGACTGATTTAGCTAATGGCTATGGCCTTGAGGTTGAACCATCCAATACTGACTGGTTACTTTTTTCAGATGATGAAGTCAGTTTAAGAATAAATGTGCTGTCAGAAGAATGGGTAATTCAATATGCATTTTTTTTCAGTGATTTAGTGGTTGATAAGGTTGAGATTCCTGTTATTAATTCTAATTATGCCCTTGGATTGAAGAAGTCTTTTATCATTAATTTTTATAATGTGCCTGATGGGGCTCATAGAGTTGATTTTTGTGTAGTGTTCCATGACAGCACAATGGGTGTTGCTTCAATCGATTTTGTTGTGGACAAACAACTCAAACAAATGTTTGCACAAGACCTTTGTTGCTAGGAAGCATTAGATCTTCTTCAGTTCTTACTGTTACCACTTTTTAGTCTGTTTAGTAGTAAAACGGCAGCCAAAGATAGCAGTACAATGAAGGCGCTGGCTTCGGTCAAAGTTACGATGCTTTGATTTCCGCTCTGATTTACAGCAATTCCAGTAAGCGCCCAGACAATGACGAGGCCGTATGCGATGTCTCTTCTCGTCGCTAACACAAGGACCGTGATAGCCAAGGCAACTATTATGATCAGTGTTGCCCAGGTTTCTAGGCTAATTCCGAAGCCGTCCCAATTCTCTGAAACAAAGAAAACCGCCACGTTAGCAATCGAGGCTATAGTTATCCATCCCAAGTAGACGCTGAAGGGAACGTGTACGGCCAGTTTTTCACGCAGGGAAACCGCTGACTTACCGATGTCTAACCGCAGATATATGGCGATCAGGGTTGATAGAAGAAGGAACATGAGAACAACTGACACGCTGAGGATCTGATACTGCCAGAGGAAAAGCCAAACTATGTTCAGGACGCTGCTGAGAACAAACAGCCATCCTATTTTTTTCGGGTACTCTTTTTCTTTCTGGTTTGGTAGCGCTTGGAAGATTACAAACACGCCCAGCAAAATATAGATTATTCCCCATATTGAGAACACGTAGCCTGCGGGTGTAATCAAGGTAGGATTTGCATTAGAGATTTCAGCGGTGTTCACTCCGCCTAAAAGCGTAGTGCTGCCTGCTAGTCCATTAACTATTACAGTCGCTGCAAAGGCAACTATGTTCGACCATTTGAGCAATACCGAATTATTAGCCTCCATTCTCCATAACTCTCAATCTTATTTCCGTTTTCTTTATGTATAAAAATTTTTGCATAAAGCAAATGCAGGTCAGGGTATGGCTCGCTCGAAAATCGGCATTGCTTATACTGAGTAAGTCATAATACAGCTGTTCATTTTAGAATTTAACTCGTAAACTTAGAAGTATTTGTTCATACTGCATTTCCTCTAAAAACTCGATATAAATCTGTTTATTGAATTGGTTTTATAAGTGAGCTCGTGCAATACGAGCAGTGCCGTTTAATGTCTAAGGAGCGATGACATGAACGCTACCAACACGACAAAGAACAAAAAAGGAGTGATGGAAAAATGGCGGAAAAATCAGATGTTATTTTCGTCGGAAACAAACCTCCGATGAGCTATGTGGTTGCGATAATAACAGCTTTTTCGCAAGCCAACCTGAAAGAGATAACGCTGAAGGCTAGAGGACAGGCAATTACCACGGCTGTTGACGTGGCTGAAATAACCCGAAGCCGTTTCCTGAAAGACTTGAAAGTGACAAAAATAGCCATCGGAACAGCGGAGATGCCCCCAAGGGAAGGCGAAAATAGGTCTAGAATGGTCTCGACGATAGAGATAACGCTTACAAAAGCATGAAACTTGACAGAACAACAAGAAAAATCTCTATTCAACTCTCCACTTATCTATTTATCGCTTTAAGCAACTCATTGAGATTTTTTTGTTGGAAAAAGTTGTTCTTGGTTTCTTCATCTTGTTTATTTTCTAATTTTCTTTTTCTTTCAGGTAATCTATAACTTTCTTCACGATTTTAACAAACACCTTAGCTGCAGGTGAGTCTGCGTGCTCAATCACGAAGGGCGCGCCTTTGTCAGAATCCACGCCTATTTTTGGGTCTATAGGGATGCTTCCGAGAAATGGAACATTAGTTTCTTCCGACATCTTCTTCCCCCCACCAGACCGAAATATGTCGATTTTTTCCCCACAAGATGGGCAGACATAGCCACTCATGTTTTCCACAATGCCAATTATAGGCATGCTCACTCTTCGGGCGAACGTGATAGCTTTTTCTACTACGACTCGAGAAAGCTCAGAGGGCATTGTGACGATTATCACGCCGTCAATATTGGGCAAAAGCTGCGCTATGCTTAACGGTTCGTCCCCCGTTCCAGGCGGTAAATCAATAAAAAGCACGTCTAACTCGCCCCACACAACATCCGACAGAAACTGCCGTATTGCCGTCATTTTAAGCGGACCACGCCAAATCGTGGGTGTTTTCTCTTCTGGCAAAAAGAAATCAATTGAAACAACTTTCATACCCAACGCGCCTATTACTGGAAACGCTCCTGGCGGTCCCACCTTCACCTGCTGCCCCGTTAAGCCTAACAGCCTAGGCACACTGGGACCATGTATGTCCGCGTCTAAAATTCCCACATGTTTCCCGTGCAGGGCAAAGGCCGCTGCAAGGTTCACCGTCACAGTGCTTTTACCTACACCGCCTTTGCCGCTTATCACGGCGACCGTGTGTTTAACATGTTTCATTCGCAGCTTGAGAAGTTCTTGTTGTTCCCGCATTCGGTTCCTGAACATTTCTGGATTCGATTTTTTTGCCGCGTATGCTTTCATAAAGACACCCTTGTTTGCCGAGGTTGATATTAAAGAGCACTAAATAGTTTCTGGTAAAAAAATTTGAAACCCCCCATTCCGTCAACCACATTTTTACTGCCACATTTTTAACTTGCGCTGTTCTCTCTCTCTATTAATGATACTAAAGTTTGCAGCCTCAAATTTCAATGGTGTCGTCCTTGATTAATCTTAGAAACATACAAGACGCCCGAAAAGCCATCGCGCCTTTCATTAAGTGCACTCCCCTCGTGCAATCGCAGTACTTAACCACTTATTGCGGGTGTCCCCTTTTCTTGAAGCTGGAAAACTTGCAGATTACAAGATCATTCAAACCCCGAGGAGTTTTCAACAAGCTTCTACATTTGAACGAGGACGAAAAAGATAAGGGCATAATCACTGCTTCGGCAGGCAATCACGGTCAAGCCGTGGCTTTTGCTGCGCAGCAACTGGGTCATTACGCAAGAGTGGTTGTGCCCAGAAATACGCCAAAAGTTAAGATTGAGGGCATAAAGAAGTACGGTGCCGATTTGGTCTTGTTTGGCGAGAACTATGATGAGGCGGAACGGAAAGCTAAAGAGCTGGCGCGGAAAGACGGTTGCGCTTACATTTCGCCCTACAACGACGAGTATATCGTCGCGGGGCATGGCACCATTGGCTTAGAAATTATCGAGGCGCTTCCCAACGTTGACATAGTAATGGTGCCTCTTGGTGGAGGAGGTTTAATCTCGGGTATAAGCATCGCCATAAAAAGTGCCAATCCCCATGTGCATGTGATTGGTGTGCAGTCCAGATCGTCGCCAGTTATGTACGAGTCTCTGAAGGCTGGAAAAATAGTACAAGTTCAAAAGGCAAAGACAAAATCCGTGGCTGAAGGTCTTTCTGGCAACGTTGGGCCAATAACGTTTGGCATTGTGCAAAAATGCGTTGACTGTATCATGCTGGTTGAGGAGGAAACGTTAAGGCATGCAGTTTTTCTGCTTTGGAATTATGATAAACAGGTTGTTGAAGGTTCTGGTGCCGCTGCTGTTGCGCCTGTGATAGAGAATAAACCCCTGTTTAAAGGTAAAACGGTTGTTTCTGTTATTTCTGGCGGTAACATTGATAGCGACTTGTTCCAGGGTATAATAGCGTCCGAACATTAACAGATTTCCATGGTTTTGAAGCTGCAGAGGGGTCATTTCTGATATTTATTTTGAATTCATAAGTGTTTTAATGTTTTAGAGTTAAGTACTTGTTTGCAAGGTGAAGTCACATGAGTGAGCAAATCTTTAAAGCTTGCAAGGAATTAATTGATGACGCAAAATTGGGTTGCGCTGACCTCGTTTTTAAAGACATATGTCTAGAAGTTTTGTCCAGAGCACGCAATGTCCTTTCAGAAAAACAGTTTAACCAGCTCGTCGTGTATGCCGCGGAGAAAATGAAAGAGAAAATCCCGTTAGAAGTTCAAACAGTGTCGGTTCAGGCTTGAACTCGAAAGGTCTCTAAATTTTAGTCAATACGATGCTTTGCGGGGCTCGGAAGTCAACGCTAACTTCGCCTTGTTTCGTTTTTTCCTGATTTTAGGAACTATTCATAACTTTGATGTTTTCTAGCCCGTTTCTACGCGTATCACTTAGACTTGGTGAACTAATCACGTGTTTCCAAAGAGGTTCCCGTGTTTCGAGATGGCAAATCTTATATTTCCCTCTGCAGTGCATAGGTACATCGTGTAAGATGCGATTCTTGCACGTAAAACAGTAAGAGGAGTTGAAAATAGTCGATGTCCGATAGAGAGATGCACAAGGCAGTTTGCTCTGAATGCGGTCAGGAATGTGAAGTTCCCTTCAAGCCCGACCCGAACAGACCTGTTTACTGCCGAGAATGTTGGCAAAGGAAAAGGCCGCCCAGAAGGCGATATTAAGATTTTAACGCTTACCGTTAATTAATCTCTCATATATTCTTTATTTTTTCCCTAATCTTATGTTTTGCTTTTAAAGAGTGTCAATACTGGATTCCAGCAAACAAAACCTAAATAACAAGGAACCGTTCTAAGCATTCAGATTACCACCTCTGGGCCGGTAGTTCAGCTGGTATGAACGCCTGACTTGCACTCAGGAGGTCTGGGGTTCAAATCCCCACCGGTCCATTAAAACGCTTATTTTGGTAAATAAATATCAAATTAGCTATTTTTTGCTAAATAAGGAATAAAACGAGTTGTTGATTTAAGTTTGAGTATAAAAAATTAGCAGGGGGTTGGGTTTGGTGGTTTAAATTTAATTAAAAAAATAGGGAATCGCGGGTGATAGCCATTTATTCTTGATTCAAAAGATATAAGCCAAAAAACAGGCACGCATTACGCTGTTAGCTTTGTGTACTACTCTTTAGTCTGGTTAGTCTGCCGATTGGGCAGGCTTCGAGACATATTGTGCATTCAACGTAGCTATTTGTGGTTGGTCTTTGCGTTAGTTTCTGTTCGATTTTGCGCACGTCTTCAGGAACGTTTCTTGAGTTTGGTTGTTCTGCAGCATATGCTAGGCATCGATTAATCTTTATTTTGTATGGTTCCAAGGCTTTTGTTGGGCATGCACTGATGCATTTTTCGCAGTCTCCACACAGATTGCCTTTAAATTCTTCATCTATGCTAAGTATAGCTGTAGTCAGCACGGCGATTAGTCTCATTCGTGGCCCGTATTTTGGAGTTATTAGTAGGGTGTTTTTTCCTTGGCTGCCTATTCCACACTTCACGGCTGATGTTTTCAGAGGGATGCTGAGTGACAAGCGTGCATCATGCCCTTTTTTTGTAAGGTACTCAACGATTTTCCATGCTTTATTCTTGAGAACTTCGTAGTATAGTTGAAATCTTTCTAGGGACACTTCTGTAGTGAAATGCTTACGGTCTTCAAGATAGTTTGAATCCACTGCAAGATTGAAGGATTTGTCCCAAGCATAGTAACCTAACAAGATCACGGAATTGACATTCTTCAGTTCTTCTTCTGGAGAGCGTAAACTGATGACGTTGCCTATCCATCCATGCGGCAAACCGCGCAGCATTTCCGGGGAAGTAATGCCTACGCAAACGAAACCAGCGTTAGTCGCTTGTTTCTTAATTTGTTCTGCCAATTTCATTTCCAATATCTTCTTTTCTGAAGTTGCTTAAGCCCACATGTTCTTAAATCTATTTTCTTTTCCTCAAAAAATGGGGGTTTGCGGGTGCAGACCCAAATGAAAGTTGGGTTTTTGGATAAGTTGATATACCACACAAAACAAGAGGAGTGTGGTGTAATTGGAGATGTCAGTTCAAGAGTTCTTGAACTCGGTAAGCAATCCCAGAACAAGGAAAGGCTACCGTTTTGGCTTAAACAAGTTTGTAGAATGGTTTGGGAAACCTGCTGAAGAAATTCTCGAAATCAGACAAGATGACCTGACACAAAGAGAAGGGGAGAACCTAGTTGAATACCGGAACAGGGCAGCAAGGTTTGAAAAAGAAATAGAGAAATTCCACAGCTATCTAATTGAGAAAGGATACAGCATCAACTCAGCAAGAAGCATGACCCTCGGAGTACGGCAGCTCTTCAGGTATTATCAGATGTCCGTGGCAATGCGTTCAGGCAGCAGGGTTTCGCAGACGGTTCAAACCACCAAGAACTTTCCTTTGACTATTGAATATACCAGGAAGATGTTTGACGTCGCAAATTTGAAAGAACGCACCCTCCTATCATTAGCAGTTGATACAGGACTGAGAATATCAGATTTCCTAGCAATAAAGAAAACTGACCTGCCCCCTCTGGACGCAGAACCACCAATCGCTTTCACTATACTAACTCAAAAAGAGAAAATCCCCGCTCACTGCTTTCTCAGCCAAGAAACCGTAGACCAACTAAAAACATATCTACCCACCTTAAAAAAGAAAAATAACGAGTACTTATTTGCGAGCAACGGGAAGAGCCATATCTCAGATGAAGCAGTCAGCAAGATGCTGAACCGCTTGGCGGAAAAAGCGCAAATTGATTTAAATGGGAAGAGTTTAACTTTTCATTGTTTCCGCAAAATGTTTCTCAGCGCTTCGATAGACTCGGGAATTGGATTGACTGCGGGCAAGAAGTTGTGTGGAAAAGCCATAACGCGAAGCGACGACACATACCTCACAACTGTTAAACTGAGGGAAAAATTCATCCAACTAAAGAAGTTCCTGACAATAAAACAATCTCCGGAAATAGAGAGCAAGCAGATAGAAAAGTTGAGTACGCTGGTGGCGAAGCTTGCTGAAGAGTTGGGTCAGCAAAAGCTTGTGTCGCAGGCGGTTGCAAGCGAGAACCTCAAGATTAGAAGGGAGTTCAAAGAACGAGTGACTGAGTTAAATGAGAAGTTAGCTTCTGCTCGACTTATTGGGGAGCAAGTTGCGAAGATTGGTGAGGGTGTGAAGAGGTGGCAAGAGGAGAAGGGTAAGTTGGAAGCCAAGATTGCTGGTGTTGAGAACTTTCAGAAGCTGATTTTGGATCAATCAGATGAGGTCGTTCTTGAATTTATCAAAGATGTTAGACGGCAACTTGGAACGCAAGGCGAGTGAATGACTGAGTAGCAGGTAAAGTTATTCTTGTCTATTGAAGAATTAGGCGTTTTTCTGGATTGAAAATAGCTGCTGTTCTGTAAGCGTTTCTAGATTTCTGGAAAACGGACCCATTATTATCATATAATATACTAATAGTCACACACACAAACAGAAACACTTCCAAAACCTATAGAAAAATCAGAAGAGAGATGATTTTGGTTTTAGTGGGCAACCAATGACGCCATTATGAAACTGCAACTCGTTCAGAGATCTCATTTGCTTCCGGATAGCCCATTCAGTGATTAATAGTCTTAAACGCTTTTCAGAAGTAAAGCATATGCACTCACTCAGGTCATTGGATTAAACTTTAATCCCAGAACCCAAACCCCAAACGGGTTTAAAACCTACGTAATCTGAGCTTACGGGCAAGATTTCTACGGCTGGGATTCGAAAAAGACCCGAACAGGGGCAAGTCCTCCTAATCACAAACGCCTGCAGTTACATTCGAACTTACTGTTTAACAAATGTCACTTTGTTGATTGACTTATCGAATTCAATCCGCACCACATCACTTGAAACAACCCGTCCTGACAAAATTTCTCTAGCAAGAGGCGTTTCTATTTCTGTTTGAACCTTACGTTTCAATCCGCGAGCGCCAAATTCAGGTACATAAACAACATCTACAAGCCTATCCAACACTGCATCGGCAAATTTCAATGCTATTCCTTGCCCTAGCGCAGTACGTTTTACCCGCTCAAGTTGCAACTGGACAATAAGTTTGATCTGCTCTTTTGTTAAGGCATGGAACAAGATTATCTCATCAATACGGTTCAAGAATTCTGGCTTAAACTGCTGGTGAAGTATACCCATTAACTCTTTCTTTCAGCGCAGCATATGACTTGGCTTTTGCAGCAGTCAAATTTTCTTGAATAATATCAGAACCTATGTTGCTAGTCGCAATTACGATGGTATTGGTGAAGTCGACAACTCGCCCTTTCCCGTCTATTAAACGTCCGTCGTCAAGTACCTGCAGCAAAATGTTATTTACATCTGGATGTGCTTTCTCGATTTCATCCAGCAAGACAACAGAATATGGCCTTCTCCGCACTATTTCCGTTAGCTGACCGCCTTCCTCGTAGCCAACATATCCAGGTGGAGCACCAATTAACCGGCTGACTGTGTGGCGTTCCATGTACTCAGACATGTCAATTCTAACAACTGCATCTTCAGTGCCAAATACCACCCACGCTAAAGCTTTGGCAAGTTCAGTTTTCCCTACACCTGTTCAGACACCGCCTTCACTGCCTCTTCTTGACCAATAATTCTTTCATGCAGTCTTTCTTTCATCTTGAGCAGCTTCTCTTTCTCCTCTTGAGTTACGTCTGTCACTGGAATTCCCGTGACTTTGGAGACAATTTCAGCAATGTGCACCCGCTTGACTTCAGAAGTAGTAAATAGCGGCAGTTTTGCTGATAGGAAAATTGGGACGCTAACATTCTTCCAGTATTCTTAGGATTGCTAGGAATATTTGTTATAGGAGTTTTTTCCTAAGCAAGAAGAAAAAGTGGCTGGTATCGAACAAATGAAT
>SMTZ1_10029075_pt1 | contig 10206 bp, 10 predicted proteins | sample DeeMarSWOR136_30_FD_25667 | JGI IMG/M metagenome (IMG submission 25667) | reverse complement strand
TTCTGAACCTTTTGCATCTGTTTCATTAGATCTCCGAATCCTTTAGGCATACCTTCCTCCTAAAATTGTTTATTCCTCGGTTATCTCTCCCTCGAAATTCTCCAGAAGGCTTTGTATCAGAGGATCATTTTGAACTAATTTGTCCTTGTTCAAATTGGTTTTCATCCCCTGATTACCGGGAGAAGCATCTTTAGTCGTATTCAGGGCAAATCTGATCGGAATGGCTTCTCCGTACACTTTCTCCAAAGCCTCCTGCACCAGCTTGAAATTATCTCTTTTCTCCAGCTGCTGTTTGTGAAACTGCCTCCCGTTGTAGAACTCAAGGTTGATAAAGCCATCCTCATAGGAGACCAATTTCCCCTCGATCAAACAGGGCCATAAAGAGACCTTGGATCTCTTTACACATCCTAATACTTTTTCCCAGCCAGATTTTATCTCATCCCAATTCAAACTCGAAGTCTGTTCCTTACCTGATTCTCTGACTGATTCTTTGGAAACTTTTTTCTCAGTAAAAAGATTTTCATCGGATTTCTCTTTATTTTTAATTTCAGTTTTATTTCCAGATTTCTCTTTTAATCCACCTGATAAGAAGTGATCCAATTTACCAATTACCTCTTCCAGCAAGACGCTCTTCTCCATCTTGATCATCTTCATCAAAGCTATCTCCAGATGAACCCTGGGTTCTGAGGTTCTTTTCAATATGTAAGCCAAATCAGCAACTGTACTTATCATCCTCAGAATATCCGTATCCGAGAACTTCTCCGCTTCCTTTTTGTATCGGTCTATATATTCCTTGGAAAGGTCAAAAAGACTTTGTTCTACCTGAGCTTCCAGAGGGCTTTTCTGGGCTTTGGCTATCAGGAGGTTTCTCAAATGCTCCAACATCCCGGATACGAAATCCTGAATGTCAATCCCGGAGTCGATTAACTGTGACAGGAGCTTTAACCCTTCTGAAGCTTCTTTTTTCGCAATTATATCGGTAAGCTCAAACAGTACTTCCTGATCTACCAAACCCAGGATCCTCTCCACAACCTCCTTTTCAATCTCCTCCCCTCCATAGGCAATCACCTGATCCAGAAGGGAGAGGGCATCCCTCACGCTTCCATCGGCTTTGCGGGCTAAAATAAAGACAGCATCATCTTTTATTTTTATCTTCTCCTTTTCAGCTATATTCTTTATGGTGGAAACCAGATCGGAAAAAGGAACCCTTCTGAAATCAAATCTCTGGCACCTGGATAGGATGGTGGGTGGAATGTCGTGCGGTTCAGTGGTGGCGAAGACAAAAACCACGTTTTTGGGAGGTTCCTCGATGGTCTTAAGAAGCGCATCGAAAGCCGAGGTGGAGAGCATCTGAACCTCATCTATGATGTAGATCTTATACCTTCCCCGAACCGGCGAATATTTGACCCCCTCGATGATGAGCTCCCTTATGTCTTCCACCTTGCTTTTGGAGGCAGCATCCATCTCGAAAACGTCGATGCTTTTCCCCAGATTGATCTCTTTACAGAAGTCGCAAACGTTGCAGGGAACCGGTATTATTCCTTTTTCACAGTTTAGAGCCTTGGCTAAGATTCGAGCGGTGGTGGTCTTTCCCGTTCCCCGGGGTCCTGCGAAAAGATAGGAATGAGCTATCCTTTTGGATTTTATAGCGTTGACCAGGGTAGTGGTTATGTGATCCTGCCCCACTATCTCTTCAAAAACCTGAGGCCTTTATTTCAAAGCCATCACCACATAACTCATCTTATCTTTACCTTTCTCAGTTATCCGTCAACTGTTTACCGTGAACCAAAATCAAGCTTGACTTGATTTTTCTCTCGTGCACCCACCCTCGATTCCTGCCTTGCGGAGGGCCTGAGGTAGCCAACTCCTGCCAGGCTGACCCGCATCACACCCAATAACCGCTTACCGCTGCTACCTTCCGGTCCTGACGGGATTGGGCAGCATTGAAGTTGCGCAGGACCTGACCATCAACATCGCTTGCCAAAGACCAAATCCGAAAAACCCGAAACCTCGGGCAGGCATTCGACCCCGGTATAGCGGATTCCGGGCTACAGGGCACCGCTAGCTCCCCGTCTAGCACGAGAGATGAAAATTGCATCACAATTTTAGTTCATAGTTATCTGTTCACAGAAAACAGTTACTTGTTACATCGATTTCATCAAAGCACTAATCGATTTTGCCAAAGTGTTACAGCCATTATAAATCCTTTTATAGTCCTCCTCAGAAATATATTTAATGTCTAAGGCTATGTTCAAAATGGGTACGCATTCATAAACCGATCCCCTTGCTCTTCTAAGAAAATTTTTAAATTCCTTTTTGCTCAATCCGCTTCCTTCTGCTATGTTTAGGGCAACTGAAGATGCTGCTCTTCTTAATTGGGAGGTGATTCCAAATGTCTCCTCTCTGGGAAAATATTTAGTAAGCTTATAAATATCCTTGCTAAAACTCAAAGCGTCATTATAAATTCTTAAATCCTCAAAAGCAAACATATTACCGTTTTCCGTTTACTGTTTTCTGTTAACTAAAAAATTTGCGTCAAGCAAATTTATTGGAGCAGAGCGGGCTCGAACCGCCGACCTTCTCGTTGCGAACGAGATGCTCTCCCAACTGAGCTACTGCCCCGTTTGAGTCAATAGTATTTAGCTCATAGATTTTAGAAAAAACAATTAAAACTTCACTATAATTTGCAAATTCTTGTGAAATCATCTAAAATTCTCATTATTTTAATTAACAAAAAAAGATTTAAAGTCATTTAGCTTACGTTTTGAATAATAACTATTCCAAAATCAAAATCAAGGGATTTTTCTAAATTCCGAGCTTTTGTTTTATCCCCGATGATTCCAGGACGATTTTCCCCTCCTGACCCTCTTTGCCTTCCACCTCAGTTTTTACAGGTAAAAACTGTTCCACCACCCAAAGGTTGGTAAGAAGATGCCCGGTGATTTCGGATACGGTAAAAGTTGAATTTCCTTCTGCCAAAGACAGATAAGGTATCAACTGATCAGCTAAATGGGGATCAAGTGCAGCTTTGGTTTTCATGAATTTAAGAAATTCAAAACAAGCCTCCTCTGCGACTTTTTCTGCCCTTTTCCCGATCTCGCCCAGGGAGGAAAAACCAGCAAATGAATTCTCAAATTCAGCAAAAAGGAAAAAGAAAGTGCCCTTGCCCAAAGAGGGTGCATCTTTAATATCGATTTGTGGAAAAATCTTTTTTTCTTTTAATATTTTCATAGCCTGATTTTTTTGTCTTTGGGCGATCTCCAGGGGTAAATTGGATACTGCTGAGATCCCCTTTAGATTTTTCAAATACCATCCCCATTTCTTTATATCCCCTTTGAAATCGCAGCCGATTTTCCCTACCATCGGAAAAAAGACATCCCTCAAATAATCAAAAGGTGGGCTCCAGGAAACATGGGTGCCGCCATAAACAACCACCTTTGATCTTCTTTGAGCCAAGACCAGAGCAGGAAGAACAGCTTGCAGAACCAGAGAGACAGAGCCTGCGCTCCCCTTTATCCTTGCCACATCGAATGATAAATCCCCTCCCTCTAAATTTTTTGGAGAGAACTTCAAACTCAAAGATCTAAGATTCGCGCCCTCAAGCAATGCATTGGTTATCTCTCTGCAAGCCTCCACGCAGGTCAAGTGTTGGGGCTGAAGCCCGGGGATTTTTCTTCCCTTTCTGATATTATAAATTTGAACTTCCTCTCTCAATAGGGAGGACAAAGCAAGGGTGGTGCGAAGGATCTGCCCCCCGCCCTCACCGTAACTTCCGTCGATTCTTACAGTCATCTCAGGATTTAAGTTTTTTAGCAATCTCAGCCACCCTTTTACCCAACGCAAAAGCCAATTCAAGATCATCCTCGGTAGGTAACTGGTCCGACATCATTCCTGAAACCGAACTGGCTCCATAGGGAGAACCGCCTCCTTTGGTAGTCAAAAGCCTCTGTTCAGAATAGGGAATTCCCACAACCAGCATACCATGGTGAATTGCGGTTAACATCATAGAGACCAAGGTGGTCTCCTGTCCCCCGTGTACGGTGGAGGTGCTGCAGAAAAAGCCTGCTGGCTTTCCGATCAAAGCTCCTTTCTGCCAGAGCTCACCGGTTTGATCCAAAAACTGTCTGAGCTGGGCACACATATTACCGAATCTGGTGGGAGATCCAAAGATCACCCCATCAGCATCACCCAGATCATCTAAAGTGGCAACTGGTATATCCTCTTGTTGTTCCTTCGCCTTTTTGGCACCGGGGCTCTTTTCGATGATATCCTCAGCAACCAATTCAGGAACCGTCTTCAAACTTACCTCAGATCCTTCTACCTTTTTAGCACCCTCAGCCACAGCCTGAGCTAACTTGAAGACATTACCGTACATGCTGTAATAAAGAACTAATATCTTCAATTTGACCTCCCTTTTGTCTTTCAGGTTACGAATTCATTTTATCTCTGAGTCATTTTTCTTATTTGATCTTTCTATAATTTCGATCACCTCCTCATCCTCCATATCCTCGAAGTTCTCATAGAAACTCGCCACCGCGAAATAAAAGGAATGGCTGGTATGCAAAACAACAAATTCGTCAACCTCCTTCCCGATCAGCTCCGCTGCAGAATCCGATGCCACTGGAATGGCTGCGACTATTCTCTCCGGATTTTTGTTTATACAGAACTTAACTGCAGCAAGCATGGTATAGCCAGAAGCTAAACCATCGTCAATCAAAATAACCGATCTGTTTTTCAAATCGGGAAATGGTCTTTTCCCCCGATAGACAACGTCTCTCCTTAAAACCTCCTGATATACCTCCTCGATTTCCTTCTCCATCTGTTCTTTTGTAATTTTAACATATTCAAGAAGTTCCTGGTTTAAAATAACGGTTTTATCCAGGGTAACCGCCCCGAATCCTGCTTCCGGATCCTGGGGAATGGGTATTTTCCTCAGAACGCAGCCCAACTCACCCGCCACAACTACTCCAACCGGGACCCCTCCTCTGGGAATACCCAATACAATCGGATCTTTGAATTTGTGATTTTCTCTCTTCAAAAGCTCAGCCAGTTTCCTTCCGGCATCAAATCTGTCCTCAAAAAGTATTTTCCCCATTTCCCCTGATTATCTAAAGGTAAGCGAAGGTTTTACTGTTTAAATCGAAAAATCCTTTATTCTGGTAAACCTCAAACCTCTATTTTGACCTTCCCAGATCGATCTTTATTCGCAGAAGGTCCATGATATCCTTGCGGGTTAAAATCCCCACAAGTCTCCCCTCCTCAACTACCGGGAGCCTTCCCAGGTCGCTCTGGATGATCTTTTTTAAAGCATCGACCGCATCACTATCAGGATCCAAAACAAACTCCCCTGGAACTTCTTTTACTGCACTCCCCACCCTTTTTTCTCTCCAGCTCTCTTTTGGAATCTGCCTGATCGAGTTCAAGGTCACGATTCCTAAAAACCTATCTTTTTGACAAACCGGAAAACTGCTGAACCGGTGTTTGAAAAAGAACTGATCCACCATATCGGAAATTGAAACATCAGGATTTACGCAGACCACATTTGGGGTCATAAGTTCTTTGACCTTAATTCCCGAAAGAACATCCATTATCAAAACCTTCTGGTAGCTGGATTGAGCTGCCTGCCTTAAAAAAAGGCCTATAAATATCATCCATACTCCGCCGATTATGTATCCGCTTATAGCCTCAAAAGCTCCTAAAAGAATCAGAAAAAGCCCCAATCCCTTTCCTGTGGTCGAAGCGATCGAAGTGGCTTTAGCCATATTTTTTGTTCTGTTCCAAAAGTAGGCTCTCAGTATCCTCCCCCCATCCAGGGGGAAACCGGGCAGAAGATTAAAAGCAAAAAGCATAAAATTAATCAATGCCAGATACTCGAACACGGCACTTATGACCTCGACTCCTGAAGTTCTCAGGACGAAATACCATAAAATGCCAAAAACAAAAGCCAAAAAGAGGCTGGACAAGGGACCGACAACTGCCATCCTGAACTCATCCTTTGCGGATTTAGGCTCCTCCTCAATCTGGGATACCCCTCCGAACAAGAACAGAACTATTTTATCCACCTTGAGCTTCTCTTTTTTTGCCACCAGGGAATGGGATAGCTCGTGAAAAAGAACCGATGCAAAAAGCAAAAAGGCAGATATTATGCTCATCATCAAATAAATGGAAAAATCAAGACCCTTGACCTTCGTCGGGAAATATCCCATTGCTAAAGTGTAAGCGATCAGAATGAATATGAAAATCCAGGTGTAATGAACTGAGATCTCAATACCCGCAATGGTGAAAAGCTTCAAACTTCTTTTCATAGCAAATCAATTCTTGTTTAAATTTCCTGACATTCTCAATTTCTCTAATAATAACCATATGCAGATACAAAATCAAACTTTTTTTACCACCAAATAAAAAAAGGGTGCCCCAAGGTTAAGGCACCCTTCTTTTTTTATTGGTTTCACTCTTACCTGATTATCTCGAATTGCACTCTTCTGTTCTGTCTTCTTCCTTCCTTGGTCTTGTTGGTAGCGATGGGTCTCCTGGAGCCGTAACCCTTAGACACTAACCTCTTGGAATCAACACCTTTTTTCACCAGATATTTCTTAACCGCATCTGCTCTCCTCTGAGACAGGGGATCGTTGATCGCATCGTTTCCGGTGCTATCTGCATGACCAGCAATCTCCAGTCTCATATCCATGTAAGCAGCAAGGATATCATAGACCTCATCTAATTTTATCATATCCTCTTTATCCAGAGTAGCCAAATTCAGAGGGAAAGTAACATGGATTTTGATCTCCTCAACAACTCCGCATCCGGAGGCATCCACCGGTACCCCTTTGGGGGTGTTGGGACACTTGTCCAGCCCATCGCAAACTCCGTCTCCATCCGAATCGATGGGACAGCCTCTTTGGTCCACCTGGCATCCTTTGGGAGTGTTGGGACATCTATCCTCATCGTCGTAGACTCCGTCACCGTCGGTATCCGGACAACCTTTGGAGTTCACCTTCATTCCCCGCGGGGTATTGGGACACTTGTCCAGGCCATCACAAACACCGTCTCCGTCAGAGTCGGTCTTACATCCATTCATATCAACTTCACATCCTCGGGGAGTGTTGGGACACTGATCCAGCCCATCACATACTCCATCCCCATCCGAATCGAGTGGGCAGCCACGTTCATCCACCAAACATCCCAGAGGAGTATTGGGACAGTCATCATCCTTATCAACCACGCCGTCTTTGTCCGAATCCTTGGAAACCGGGTAATAAAGGGTCAATCCAGCATAACCCTCAAGCAATCCGTCGGGCAGACCCAAGGTATCCCTTAAATCCTTTTCGTTTGTCATCTGGCTGAAATATTCTGTCAGGTAATGGAACCTTCCACCGAAATCCAGAGAGAAGTACTCACTGATTACGTATTCGAACCCCGCACCGAACATAATTGTCATCTGCTGATCACTCAGTCTGAAAGGGTTACCATTGAGATCCTGGATAAAAACATTTTTGTTGTGCTCGTCCTGAACGTACCAGGAGTAAATCCCGGTTCCTAAGTCAAGGTATGGGTTGAACTTATTCTCCGGCATGAGATAGATCCACATGCCCAACTCAGCCAAAAAATTATGCTGCTCATCTGCTGATTCAGCTCCGTTCCACCACTTCTCATCAGTATTCCTGGGAACCGCGCCATAAGTTCCGATCAGTCCCACCATGATGTTCTTGTGCAGTCCGAACTTCACCTCCGCATTGCCAAAAGGACCCACCTTCCAAACGTCTGTGTCCGCCATCATATGCTTGCCGAATCCACCCTTAACTCCAAATCCCACCTTATTATGCATCCCGTCCGGCAGAGCAACCTGGGTGGAAAATAGAATCAAGGATACCACTATTGCACTAACCCACAACTTCCGCATAGATGCACCTCCTTTAAAGGTTTAAATTTCTAATTTTTTTCTTTCCACCAAAAAACCCAGCCATCTCCTGCTTAAAAAAAATCTAAAAACGCCAAATCCTTAAAAACGTTTGGGCTAATATATAACATTAAAAAAACTTGTCAATAAAAAATTTCAATTTTGGTAATTTTTTAGATTCCTTTATTTTTTATGCTTTTAACAACTTTTTTAACGTTCTCGCTTACCAGATAGATTGAGGTAAAGCATCCTTACTTTATTTATCCTCTCCTAATTGGAGGCTTTGTTATCTATTATCGTATCTGTTTTTTAGCCCTTTAGTTGTTTTGGGAATTTTAGCTTGCCAAATTCGGCTTTAGAGACTAAATTAAGAAAAACTTTTTATTGCAAAGGATAAAAAACCCGGTCTGAAAATGGTTAATTTGTCCCAACTTCCAAAAGTAACCATAAAATTTGCTCAAACCCTGGATGGCAAGATCGCAACTATAAAAAACGAATCCAGATGGATCTCCGGTAAAAAATCCCTTGTCTTTGCTCACAAATTGAGAAGTCAAAATCAAGCCATTTTGGTTGGAATAGGCACCATAAGAAAAGACGATCCTCATCTTACGATAAGAATGGTAAAGGGGGAAAATCCCCAAAAAATAATTCTGGATTCGAAGCTATCCATTGGGCTGAACTTTAAGGTATTAAAAAAATACCCGCAAAAAACAATTATCGCAACAACCAATCAGGCTCCCTTAAAAAAGATAAAGAAATTGGAGAAATTGGGAGCAAAAGTTCTGGTGGTTAAAAGAGCTAAAAGGGGAGTTGATCTTTATGATCTTTTGAAAAAATTGAAAAAACAGAAAATTAACTCAATTTTGGTAGAAGGGGGAGCTGAGGTGATTACATCATTCTTAAAAAAGATGCTTTTTAACAGAATTATAATCGTTATTGCTCCAAAAGTCTTTGGAAAAGGGAAAAATAATATAGATCAAAGAGAAATAAAAAGAGCTTTTAAGCCTTTTTTGTTTTCATCCAGAAGGATATATAAGTTAGAAAATGATGTTATTTTCGATGGGATTTTAGATAAATCAAAAAAAACAAACTGTTAAAATCTCCCCAGCTTTAAAACCTTTAACATCTGTGAATGTATTTTCCCATTTGTAGCCAAAATCTCCTTTTTGTATATGGAGAATTTACTCCCTCTAAAATCGGTTACACATCCCCCAGCTTCGACAACCAAAAGAGATGCTGCTGCTGTATCCCAGGGCGAAAGTTTTAGCTCCCAGAAACCATCGAACCTCCCCACAGCTAAATAACACAAATCCAAAGCAGCAGAGCCAGCCCTTCTTATGGCTTGAGCTTTTTGGGCAAAATTGGTAAAGTGGTCCAGATTATTTATCTCGCTTTCCCTTATATCGTAAGGGAACCCGGTGGCAATCAGGCTCTGGGAGAGCTTTTTTGTTTTTGAGACCCGAATTTTTTTGCGGTTTAAAAATGCACCTTTACCCTCCTCTGCTGTGAAGAGTTCATCCAAAAGAGGATTATAAACCACCCCCAAGATCACCTCACCCTTTTTCTCCAATGCCACCGAAACGCAAAAGGATGGAAAATCGTGAGCATAGTTGGTGGTTCCATCCAGGGGATCTATAATCCATTTGTATTCGGAATCTTTTTTTTCAAGTTCCGATTCCTCGGTCAATATATCGAAATCAGGGAATTTCCTTTTCAATATCTTTAAAATTGCTTTCTCCGAGCGTAAATCGATCTCAGTAACCAGATTCACCCTCCCCTTATAACTGACCTTTTTTGCTTTGCCCCTGTTTTTAAGAAGAATCTCCCCACCCCTCAAAGCTGCGTGAATTGCTGTATCTTTTATTTGTTTTTCCAGTTTCATATTCCTTTGAATATAGATTTTTTGTTTGTTTAAATCAACAAAATATTCTATTTTACAAAAAACCTTTTAGGGTATGAAATTTTTCTGCGACGATAATCTGGGCAGATTAGCCAAATGGCTAAGAACCCTGGGATTTGATACACTGTTCTTTGATGAAATCTCTGATAAGGAGCTTGTGTCAAAAGCTTTAAAAGAGGACAGGATTATACTAACTCGGGATACAAAATTAGTGGAGCTTAAGGTTGTCTCAAAATATCTTTTAATTCAATCGGACATACCTCTAAAGCAGTTAAAGCAGGTAAAAGAAAAATTTAACTTAGAGACCTCAGAGGAGAAACTTTTCACCAGATGCCCTGTTTGTAATACCCCGCTGGTAAAAATTGAAAAGGAAAAGGTCAAAGACAAAGTCCCCACCTATGTTTATAAA
>SMTZ1_10026945_pt1 | contig 10207 bp, 6 predicted proteins | sample DeeMarSWOR136_30_FD_25667 | JGI IMG/M metagenome (IMG submission 25667) | reverse complement strand
GAACGGTAACGTAAGGGTTGATGACATACCCGTCGGAAAGCAAACCCACCAGCTTCGCCTCCAGCTCCTTGACGGTAAGCCCCGCCGCCCTCACTTCTCCAATGAGGGGGAAGGAAAACACCCCCTTCTCGGAAACTACCACATCTCTGGTCAAATCCCCATGTCCCCACACGCTAATCAAGATGACATCCCCTGCCCCTATGGTGTATTCCCCGACATCGGGATTTCCCGGGGCTTCCTTTCCAAGGACAACCCTTTTCCCCGGGGTTTGGCCCCTTCCCTGGCTCTCTCTTCCCGGATCATTGATAATCACCCGGGGGGCATTGCCCGGTCCAATGGTCACGGTGTATGCCTTACCCCCTGCAAGGGCCTCCTCCGAAAGGGGATACCAGCGTTCCCACCCAATCTCCCAGCGGCCGTCATTCCGCTGAAAACTGAGCATTCCCACCCCCACATCTCGGAATTGCCCTGAATGGGCTCTGCGCAGGAAGGTGACGGTAATGATTCCATCGTCTCGTCCAAAAACCCTCACATCTTCAAGGGTAATATACACCCGTCCGGAATACCCTTTCTTCCCCTTAAGGCTCTTCCCGTTCCCATAACGGGCGAGATACTGCTCCAGTCCCCCTTGCTCCACCTCCTCCTTCCAGCTCTCGATCAATTCCATTACCTTACCGAGGTCCCCCTTGTGGGAATCCATCGCCCCAGCACCCACCGGACGAGAAAGGGGTGAGACGAGGAACGTGCCTGTTATGAAGGTTATAAGAATAATCCTTCCTACCATGAAATACCCCAGTACTCCCTTGATTGACCGAGCTTTTCCCCGGGATAGGATTCCCTTGCTCAGGCCAATTGACCCGTTTCTAAAGGCTTAAACCCACATAAAAGTTGATCACATTCTCGGTATAATCCTCGATGTTGAAATTGGAATCGAGGTTCGTGTAACGATACTGCACCCCCAATTTTATCCACCTCTGCATTTGGTAGTCAATTCCCACTGATCCTCTCACGATATCATCCCGCCTCCTTTTCCCCGCAAAGAGGTCATCGCGGAGGTAGCGATCGTGTATGTAATCCCCCCCGATACTTCCGGTGAATTTCCGGTAGGTATGTCGCAAGCCGGCGATAACCTGATTGGAGATGTAGGAGGTACTGAATCTGAGATTCCTATCGGCTTTAGAAGTATCGAAAATGCTTCGGACCCCCCTCAGGGTGAAGATGGTGCGACTCGTGATTTCGTGGGAGATGTCGGCCGACGCGTAGAGCGACTCCTCCTCTCGCTCAATGCCATAATAGTCCCTCGCGATATACCCTCCCCTCACAATACCCCTGGTCTTCGCGGTAATGTCCCACGTGATTCCAGCATTTATCCGGTTGGAATAGTTATTCGAAGCCCTCCTCCTCTCCCTGCTGTAGTCGGTGGCCGAATAGACATACTCCAAGAACGTGAATGTCCTTGCCAAAATATGAAACCGGAATTGTCCCCCAACGGTGTTGGTGGTGAAGTTGTCGATCTCGTCCACAGTGCGGTCATAATCCTTGAGATTATGATCGTAGCGAAAGGCGAGGCCAAATCGATCCCAAAAGCGATATGAGGCATCGAATCGGGCTGAATTGGCAATGTAGCGCTTTGTCCTGTCCCCTTCGAAATCGGGGAGATCGGCACCCCTGACAATCTTGTCCCCGAGTTTTACCTCAAACCCCCTGGGTAGCTTCAGATCGAGAGCCGCATTGCCTGTATGGACGGCGTAGTCAGCCTCGGAAAACGTATCAAACTTGGAAAAATCCGCATCATAGCTGAGATGCAACCGGTGACGGCCTGCGGGCTTCACGTTCACGTTAATTCCCGGCAGCACGGAGTAGAAGAAATCGGACTTCTCATTCTTTGGGGTGAGAAAGACGTTGTCCGTGTAGCTACCAGAGGCGTTCACGTACGGTGTAATTCTCACTGGGCCAAGCCGAACGCTCCCATAGATGACAGATGGAAAACCGAAAAACGCCACCACGATCAGACCGATGGTTACAGATCTCAAACCTCCATTCCCCCCCCATTTTCGCCGGCCATCCTTTTTCCGGATCAACTACCACGCCGGGCTATTCGGAAGCGCTGGCTACTTCGCCCCCTTTTGGAATGGAAATCCTGCCCCCCCCTCCAGCTTGGTAGGAAGTTCGGGCAACCGTCTCCGCAAAGGTGGGTTCCCCCACCACCTGTATGTTCATTTTGAGCCAGAGGCAGTAATCGTTCAACGAGGAAACCATCGTGGGAAGATCCATTGCGATAAGGCCCTGCACATACGCCTCTCGAACCGAACAGCGCACCTCCTCTATCTCCCTTGGGGTCATGAGAGTATACGCCTGTTCAACCCTCCATCCCCCCCTGGGGGAGATGTCCAGCGCGGTCAAGAGGGAGAAGCATTGATCGCAATCCAGATCCTCTCCTATGCCCAAAATCTTGGACAGGTAGATGGCGAAATCACACTGGGGAATACAATACCCCCTGCACTCGGTCACCATGGGTCCCTCGCACTGGGGGCCCACGACCATGTGCGCCCTTTCTATCGTGCAGTATTGCCTGAGCCGGTCGGTCAATTCGGCATAGTTCGCCGATACCAGGCCAGTGGAGATAGCCCTTTCCGAGCCGGCGAGTATCTCATCCAGTTCCTCAGCCCCCACGGGAAACGAGGGATCTGCCTGATTCCATCCAGCCCTGGAGGAGATGCCAAGTCCACGGAGGGCCATGACTGCCTGATGATAGCTCAAATTCGACCCGAGATGCAACCCCTCGCACAGCAGAAGGGCCAACTTTCGATGGGATATGGGAACCCCTTCGCACTCCGCGCATGTGGCCACCCTCAATGGCGGCGCTGCCCGCTTTTCCCGCCGCTCGCGTTCCACCCTCTTCACCCTCGCGAGCGGGGGCTTTTCCGCTGAGGGTCTCCGCTTTTCCCCAGGGGCCTCCTTTTTTACCATCACGCCCGCTTCGCCCTTCCGGGCCTCAATCCCTCCCCGGGAGACCTTCTTTCGTTCCTTAACCTTATGCACTCGTGCCAGCCGCTCTGAAACCGTCTCAGTTTCGGCCTCTTCACCTGGGATGTGGGGGGCAAATGGCCTCACCACCTCTTCGCTGGGCTCATGCCGAACCTCCCTGCCTTCCCCCTCCACGCCTTCCACCACGGACTTGCGTATCTCCTTCCTCACCAATAACCTCTCCCTCTCTAGCTCGGCCCTCCGCCCCACAAATGAGGACTTCAAATAGTAACAGGGAGGTAAAAACAAGAGAAGGAGCACTGTTGCCCAAAGGAGCTTCTTCTTATACTTTCGCATTAAACTTCTCTCCATAGACCAACTATGAAATATTGTCAAGCAATTTCATCGAGACCTGTGAAAAGTTCGTTTTCCGCTGCACGGAAGCTCTTGCCATAATTATGCGGTGCGCCTTCGTTGCCAACTGAAAATCGATCTAACGCGTTCAGACACTGAACCCGCATCAGTGGTGCTCTAAGTGGAATTGTTACGGGAAAATCTCGGCTCGCGCTGGCGGCTTCAGCTGTCGTTTTCGCGGGATCTTTATGTTGGATTGCAAGAACTATACCAATACGATTACCACCGAGTCGTCTCCAGGGAAAAGGCGTGCAACTTCCATGCCATAACCCCAACTGCAGGAGGCACTGCCAAAAACTCCTTGTAAAACGGGGGAACGTGCCTTACAATATTTCAAAAAAGGAAACGATATGGGCCGAGAAAGGGACCAGCTGGAGATTCCTGAAATTCTGCCGATGCTCCCCACCAGGGAAATCGTCGTTTTCCCCTATATGATCCTCCCCCTCTTCGTCAGCAGGGAAAAATCCGTCAGCGCCGTCGAGGAGGCCCTTTCCAAGGATCGGCTAATCTTTCTGGTCGCCCAAAGGGATGTAACCGAAGAAGATCCAACCCCGGAAGGACTTTACAGCGTGGGAACCATCGCCATCGTTATGAGGATGCGTAGGCTTTCCGACGGGAGGCTGAAAATCTTGGTCCAGGGATTATCCAAGGCGATGATATCGGAATACATTCAGGTGAAACCGGCCTTCTTGGTCAAGACTCATCGCATTCAGGAGCCCGGGGAAGGTGACGTTACACTGGAAATCGAGGCATTGATGCGCGGCGTGAAGGAGCAATTGGAAAGACTCATCACCTTCGGGAAAGTCCTCTCCCCCGACTTAGCATTGATCCTCGATACCATCGCTGAGCCCGGCAGATTGGCGGATTTGGTGTCTTCCAATGTGGGCCTGAGCGTGGAAAGAGCTCAAGAAATCCTGGAGACCATCGAGCCTGTGGAGCGCCTGAAAAAGCTCAACGAGGCGCTGAGCAAGGAGATCGAACTCCTGTCCATGCAGGCCAAAATCCAGTCCCAAGCAAAGGAGGAAATATCCAAAACTCAGAGGGAGTATTTTCTCAGGGAACAGATGAGGGCCATCAAGAATGAGTTGGGCGAGGGTGATGAGAGGGCGGAAGATATCGGGGAAATCAGGGAGAGGATAAAGAGCTCCAACTTGCCCGGGGAGGTGGAAAAGGAAGCACAGAGACAACTCCGAAGGTTGGAACAAATGCACCCGGAGGCCGCCGAGGCCTCCATGATGAGGACCTATATCGACTGGCTCGTCGAGATGCCGTGGAACGTTTCCACACCGGACAACATGAACATCAAAGAGGCCAGGAGCGTCTTGGATGAGGAAAGGATAGTGGAATTCCTGGGCGTCCACAAGCTGAAAAAACAGATGAAGGGCCCCATTCTTTGCTTTGTGGGACCCCCTGGAGTGGGAAAGACGTCCCTGGGGAAATCCATAGCCCGGGCCTTGGGAAGGAGGTTCGTGAGGATCTCGTTGGGAGGGATTCGGGATGAGGCTGAGATACGGGGTCACCGGAGGACCTACGTGGGGGCACTTCCGGGAAGAATTATCCAGAGCATCAAACAGGGGGGATCCAATAACCCGGTCTTCATGATGGATGAGGTGGACAAGATCGGAACGGATTTTCGCGGGGATCCATCGGCTGCCCTCCTGGAGGTGCTGGATCCGGAACAGAATAACGCCTTCAGCGACCACTACCTCAATCTCCCCTTCGACCTGTCCAGGGTGATGTTCATCACCACGGCCAACCTGACCGACCCCATTCCATCCGCCTTGAAGGATCGTATGGAGGTGATCACCCTTCCCGGATACACCCGAGAGGAGAAATTGTCCATTGCCAGAAAATACCTTCTGCCCAGACAACTGGAAGAGCATGGCATCGATGGCCGGATACTGGATATCACCGACCGAGCCATCCTCCACACCATCGCTCAGTACACCCGGGAAGCAGGCCTGCGAAACCTGGAACGGGAACTCTCCTCCATCTGCCGAAAGGTGGCCCGGAGGATTGCAGAGGGGGAAAACGGGACCACCAAGGTAACGGTGGCGAATCTGCATAAGTTCCTGGGACCCCCGAGATATCCAGCTGAGGTTGAGCGGGAGAAGGACGAGGTCGGCGTCAGCACCGGCCTCGCATGGACCCAAGCCGGGGGAGAGACGCTTTCCGTCGAAGCCTCGGTGGTAAGGGGGAAGGGAACGTTAGTCCTCACCGGCCACCTTGGGGATGTAATGAGGGAATCGGCCCAGGCGGCATTAACCTATGCCAGGTCGAAGGCCCCGGAATTGGGAATTAAGGAGGACGTCTTTGCCGAAAGTCAAATTCATATCCACGTTCCCGCGGGGGCTATCCCTAAAGACGGTCCGTCGGCCGGGGTGACCATGGCTGTTTCCCTCATTTCCGCCCTGACAAAGATCCCTGTAAAGAAGGATGTGGCAATGACGGGGGAAATCACGTTGCGGGGAAGGATTTTGCCCGTCGGTGGGATCAGGGAGAAGACATTGGCGGCGATGAGGGGGAAGATGAGCACCCTCATCATTCCTCACCAGAATAAGAAAGATTTGGATGAGATCCCCTCCTATGCCAGGAAGAAGATGAACTTCGTGCTTGCCAAACACATGGACGATGTCCTCCCCATCGCCTTGGAAGACGAGAAATTGGGGAGGGGTCGGCGCATCAGGGCTGTCAAGAAGTAAGAAAATCCGGGGTTCCCTGATTTTTGTTGGCAGGATTTCCCTAACGTGTTGATCATAGAGGAAGTCGGGGACTTTCCCTTGAGTATTGGAATAATGGAGTGCTGGAGTGATGGGGTTCACGGGGATATATTACCGTGATAGAGGTTAGAGGGCCGTCCGCGCGCGGCGGACTTGAGGCTTAAAGCCGAAACTCCTTTGCCTTGTGCCTCAGCAAAGCGTTCCTCGAACGGAGCGCTCCTTGGGCAAGAATAATCCTTTTTCGTTTAGATACCCAACATTCCAATATTCCATCATTCCATGTGGATCCTCCCACTTCTCCAGCAGATTTCGCTGATCGACAACGGTGTTCTCGACAAGATTGAGGAAATTCCGGGGAAGAAATCCGTGGAACTCAGGGAAATCGGGGAATTCGGGGTGATCAGCTGGATCCGGGGGAAAATGCCCCTCAGGGACCCTACCATTGCCGCGGGGATCGGTGATGATGCCGCCGTGATGAAACCTCCCAGGGGGTCCGTCTGCCTTGTAACCACGGACATTCTCATAGAAGGCATCCATTTTCGATTAGACTACACGGATCCCCTCCGCCTGGGTAAGAAGGCCCTTTCCATCAATCTCAGCGATATCGCCGCCATGGGGGGAGCTCCCCAGTACTTCTTACTGTCCATGGGGCTCCCTCCCCATCTTCCATTCCGGTGGGTTGAGGAGTTCTTCGGGGGGGTTCAGCAGGTGGCCGATCAGTACAAGCTCTCGTTGATCGGAGGAGATACATCCCTGGCGCAAAAGGTAACCATCAATATCACGCTCATTGGCCAGGCAAAGGCGGGAGAGGTCATCTATCGCAAAGGGGCTGAGATTGGCGATCAGATCATGGTAACCGGCACCCTGGGAAATGCGGCCTTGGGGTTACGGATTCTCGAATCCCATAAGGGCGATGCCGGCATATTCCGTACTGGGGATAGCGATCTGGTCGAGCTCATCGAGAAACATCTCTCCCCTCCCCCGCGAATCGCCGAAGGCCGGCTCATCGCCGAAAACCATCTCGCCAGCGCCATGATTGACGTCAGCGATGGTCTCGTCGCGGATCTTGGACACATCCTCGAAGAAAGTCACACCGGGGCAAGACTCTGGATTTCACAACTTCCCCTCTCGGAGGTCTATAGGAGAAAGGCCCCCCAATACACCTCCAACGACATCGATTTGGCCATCTCGGGGGGGGAGGACTATGAATTATTGTTCACTACTCCGAGAAAGAAGGAAGCAAAGCTTCTGAGCCTCTTTGGCCACTCCGGGTTGAAGCTTACCCGAATCGGTGAAATCGTCGACCACGAACATGGACTACGGTTATTTCTGGACGATGGCAGGGAATATAGGCCGAGGGCAAAGGGATATGACCATTTCAAAAAACCGAGATAAAGGGCATAATTCCGCAATCGTCGTACCTTGACCGGAGTTTCCGGGATTTTGCTGGGAGCATCTTTGTAACCCGTTGATCATAGGGGATCTCAGGGACCTTCCCTGGAATAGTGGAATAATGGAATGATGGGCTGAGGGGGAGAAAAACAGGAGATCAATGCCTTTCGATTTCTCTACCCAGTACTCCACTTTTCCACTATTCCATCATTCCATGTGGATCGTCCCCACTTCTCCGGCAGATTACGCTCTCGGACAACGCTGTTCCCCAAGAAGTGAGGAAACTCTCAGGATAGCCGAACCTTGACAATCCCATACCCGGTGATTATTTTGTGGGTGGGATATTTGGGCAGGAAGTGTGGCCTTTATTCCCATCCCTCGGGGACAGGGTGCGATGAAAATAGAAGAGAGCGATCTAAACAGGAGATTTCAGAGAGTACTCGAGTGTATTGTTCTGGACTACATTTCGAGCGGCGAACCCGTTGGTTCGCGGACGATTTGTAAGCGGTACGGTATTCAATTGAGCCCCGCCACCGTGAGAAATGTGATGGCGGACCTGGAGGACTTAGGATTCTTGTGGCAACCCCATACCTCCGCCGGAAGGGTTCCCACGGATAAGGCCCTTCGTTTTTACGTAGATGAAATCCTCAACGTGGAGAGACTGAGCCAAACTGAGCGCGAGAGAATACGGGGGAAATATCGGATATCCAGGTACGATATCCCCGAGATCATGAGGGAAACCTCCCGGATCCTCTCCGGTTTATCCCACTATACCGGGGTGGTCTTGGCCCCTCGGGTGGCCTCCATCGTTTTCAGGCACATTCAATTCGTTCGGCTGAGCGCCGACCAACTCCTGGCCGTTTTCGTGAGTTCTGGGGGTACCGTGCAAAACAGGATTCTCCGCATGGAGAACGACCTCTCACAGGATGAACTGGATAAGATGAGCCGGTATCTCAACGGAATGCTCAAGGGGTTGACCCTGGCCCAGGTGAGGGCAAAAATCCTGGATGAGATGAAAAAGGAAAAGGTCGCCTATGACCGTCTGATGAAGCATGCCCTCAAGCTGGGCCAGAAGGCACTCAGCAGCCGCGAGGAGAAGGAACTTTACATCGACGGGCAGACGAATATCCTCGATGAACCCGAATTCGCGGATATCGAAAAGATGAAGGGCCTCTTTCGGGCTTTCGAGGAGAAAAACCTCTTGATCACCTTGTTGGATCAATGTTTGGCGGGAGAGGGGGTCCAGATCACCATAGGGTCCGAAAGTGAATGTAGTGAAATGGAAGGCTGCAGCCTCGTGTCGGCCACCTATGGAGGGGTGGATCGGACACTGGGGATTTTGGGTATCCTCGGGCCACGCAGGATGAACTACTCGAGGGTCATTCCCCTCGTCGGGTATACCGCCAGTGTGTTAACGGAAATCCTGGAATGGGAATGATCATCCCCCGTGCCATAGGGGAGGACTTGCGTGAAGGAAGCCGAAGAGAAGGAAAAAGGGGTGGATAAGACGACGGATAGCGGCGCGAGCCCATCAGCCGAGGCCCGAGAGGAGGAAAAACATCCCAGGAAGCGGAAACCAAAGGGGGAACGAGAGATCGAGATGCTGAAAGCCCAACTTGAGGAGAAGACAAAACTGGCCGAGGAACACTATGACCGATTCCTCCGGGTTCAAGCTGAGCTGGAGAATTATAAGAAGAGGGTTGAGAGGGAAAAGGGCAGCCTCGTCAAGTACGGCAATGAGGAGCTCATCAAGGCGATTCTGCCGATCATCGATAACCTGGAGAGGGCCCTCGACCATGAACCAGGGGAAAACCCAGACGGGTTCGTGGAGGGGATTAAGATCACCCACAACCAACTCCTCCAGGTGCTGGAAAAATTCGGCGTAACCCCCATTGCCGCGGTGGGAGAGCCCTTTGATCCCGCCAGACATGAGGCCATGATGCAAGTCGAATCGGCGGATCATGAACCGAATACGGTGGTCTCTGAGTTGCAAAGGGGCTACTTCTTGAACGATCGATTGTTACGGCCGGCCATGGTCAGCGTAGCCAGAGCCTCGAGCCATGATGAAGGGGATGAACCATCGTAGCCGAGATGAGGAGAAATCAGCCGAGAGCGAAAAGGAGAGGAAAATGGGCAAGATGATAGGAATCGACTTAGGCACCACGAACTCGTGTGTCGCGGTAATTGAGGCCGGAGATCCCGTTGTGATCGCCAATGCCGAGGGAAGCAGGACAACTCCCTCAGTGGTCGCCTTTACCGACAAAGGGGAGCGGTTGGTCGGCCAAATTGCGAGAAGGCAGGCCATAACAAACCCGGAGAATACCGTATATGCCATCAAGAGGCTTATCGGCCGAAAATTCACCGACCCCGAGGTGAAGAAGGACATAGAGATCGTCTCCTACAAGATCGTGGAGGCCAAGAACGCGGACGCATGGGTCAAGGTACGGGATAAGGAGTACAGCCCCGCCGAGATTTCGGCCATGGTCCTTCAGAAGATGAAGCAGACCGCGGAGGACTACCTGGGTGAGGAGGTGAAGGATGCGGTTATCACGGTTCCGGCTTATTTCAACGATAGCCAGCGCCAGGCCACAAAGGACGCGGGAAAAATCGCAGGCTTGAACGTCCAGAGGATCATCAACGAGCCTACGGCGGCTTCCTTGGCGTATGGACTGGAGAAGAAAAGGGATATGAAGATCGCCGTCTTCGACCTGGGG
>SMTZ1_10009394_pt1 | contig 10207 bp, 7 predicted proteins | sample DeeMarSWOR136_30_FD_25667 | JGI IMG/M metagenome (IMG submission 25667) | reverse complement strand
TGGTTCTGGCGCTGATGACACTGGCAATCATGGCATTCGTCAGGACCTGTTTACTCGCCCGGCTTCCAAGCACATCCGCCCAGGCGGCGCGCTCGGCACGTTTGAGCTTGCCGAAAACATCAAGAATATAGGCGACGGAAAGATTCTGCGACCAGGTCTCGCTAATAAAAGACAATCGTCCGCCGCCGGCGAAATCGCCCAAGTCGAAGGACACTTTGCTCCTGTCACGTCCAAGAGCATACGAAACATCCGGCCACCGCCGCCCGTGTGCTTCAGCCAGCGCCGCCTCGGCTTGCATAACTCGCGCCGCCGCCGCTTTGAGATCATAGTTATTCTCAAGCGCCTCACGGACCAACAATGCCGTTATCGGATCCCCGAATTGCTCCCACCACCGGTCAATATCGTTCACGTCGTTGACATCCTGCCTGTGCGGTCCGGCATGAACAAAACCCCGTTGAAATGACACCCATTCCGACAAGAGATAACCCAAAATATGTAGCTAATCGTTTCTTCATTTTACCTTCCCTTCGGCATAAGCCCGAATTCCGGCTGCGGAAAATTTGACAATATGGTCGATTACTTCAGCCAAATCGAATACGGGTAAATCCAAATCATCGCCCTCTTGTTCAAACATCGCTCGTACGTGGACGACGTGAACGAGCTGCCCAATAAGAGAAAACGCAACAAGTGGAACCGTCGACTCATCGAGATCAGGATAGGTTTGCATCAACGCCGCGCGCATCGCTGTCAGCGTCGGTCGAATAACCTCATCGACAAACATGCTGATAGGCAAATGCCTTTCCATCCATTCTCTGGCCATGAGTTTGCTGAGCCGTGACGCCGTACTCGCCTCGACCAACGGACCCACAAATGTCTCTGCGAATGATCTCAGCAGGTCCTCAAGGGTGTATTGACCCTCGTTCTGTGCCAAAACCTTTTCGATACCCGCAATCCGGGCATCTCGCATCGGGATGAGATGGCGGCGCCAGACCTCTTCATACAATTTCTCCTTACCACCAAAGTAGTAGTTGACCGCGGCAACGTTGCAGCCGGCAGAGGCGGCAATATCGCGGACACTTGTGCCCTCAAAGCCCCCCTCGCAGAAAAGCTCTTCCGCCGCATCGAGCAGCCGATCCTGAACGCTCTTTGTAGTACTGTTAATCGCGTTTTTCCCGTCTGAAATCGCCATGGCGAAGCCCTAAAACGAACGTTTTATACAATAGATTAAAACATTCGTTTGAATACATCAAGCTTTTTTTCTCTTGTTTTTCCGATTTCCGGTCCTTCAAACGCTGGCAAGAACGTTCCAGTCAAACAGGAGCACCATATTTCACCCACATAGTCTCGAAACACAGGTCAGGGGTTCGGGCTGTTTCACAGATTTATCTTGACAGAACCATGCCATTTTGATAAATACGTAAGAGATTAGACCTCATGGATCGTTCACACTGACACTTTTGAAGGAGGATTATGATGTTCAGAGGATTCCCCTACCTGTTTTCCCTATTTTTGACATTTTGCCTTGTCAGTAACATAGTGGCGGATGATATCACATGGGACAATAGCAGCGGAGATTCCCTGTGGCGCACCCCGGAGAACTGGGACCTCGATCGCCTTCCCGCCGACGCAGACGCGATATACGTCGACTGGCTGCGCGACCCCACGGAGGTCGTTATTGATGCAGATACCGACGCCAAGTGTAACAGCATCACTGTAAGTAACGACAGCGTGGGCGGCCAAGACTATGTCCACGTGCATATGACGGGGGGTAGCCTGCTGGCCGGAAATCTGATCAGAATAGGGAGAGAGGAAATGGGCGTGTTGACCATAGACGACGGCACCGTCACGTGCAGCGCTTTCCAGCTCGGTCGAAAAGATCCCAGCAAGGGGGTGGTCCATATTAACGGCGGCACGGTTACCGTTGGAACAAACACGAGGGTCCCCCGCGGTGGATCGGAAGGGAGTGAATTGCACCTTAATGGTGGAATCCTCTATACGAACGGTCTCGTCATGAATGATCCGGATGATCCATTGTCAGGAACGAACGGGAGCATGGACATCACCCAAGGCATCATGGTCCTCACGAGCGGGGAAGATCAAACAGAGAAGATCAAGTATTACGTGCAGAACGGCTGGATCACGGCCTACGGCGTCAAGAGCGGCGAGCTTCTCGAAGACGGCCGTCTGGCCCTGGTCCAGATGGACTACGACGTCACAAATCCCGGCATGACAACCGTATGGGCGACGGCAACGAATCCCGTCCAGGCTCGAAACCCACAGCCCGCCGATGGGGCGACCGTGCAACTGGTCGATGCGAAAGCCGTTAGCTGGATACCAGGTGAATTCGCCACGTCGAACGATGTGTATTTTGGTGCGGACGAAACCGCTGTCGCCCACGCCGACACATCTGATACAACGGGTATCTACCGCGGCCGCCAGGCGGCGAATGCTTATATTCTGCCCGAGATTCTCGAGTGGGGCGCCAGCTACTTCTGGCGGATCGACGCGATTGAAGCCGACGACACGGTTCACAAAGGTCCCGTCTGGAGCTTTACCGTGGCCGATTATCTTCTCATAGACGGCTTTGAGGACTACACCAATGACGATGCCGCCGGCGAGGCGATCTGGCAGACGTGGATCGATGGGTTCGGCGTTCCTGAGAACGGCTCGCAGGCGGGTTACCTGATTCCGCCCTACGCCGAGCAGACGATCGTCCACGAAGGCGCCCAGTCGATGCCGCTGTCTTACGACAATGGGACCGAAGGCGTGACGCACTCCGAGGCGGTCAAGACGCTGAGTTATCCGCGTGACTGGACCGAGCAGGGCGTCGAGGAACTGTCGCTATGGTTCAGAGGTTACCCGACGTACGTGGGCAGCTTCACGGAGGATCCGCCCGGCACCTTTACCATGACGGGTGCCGGCACCGATATCTGGGATGCATCCGACCAGTTCCACTTTGCCTTCAAGCAGATCTCCGGAGCCGGTTCGATTCAGGCTCAGGTGCGCAGTGTCGGCCATACGGACGACTGGGCGAAGGCCGGCGTGATGATTCGCGACACGCTCGATGCAAATTCTGCGCACGCCATGGTGGCCGTGACACCTGCTAACGGCGTCTGGTTTGGCTTCCGCACGGCCGCCGGGCAAATGAGCAACAGCGTCAAGGCGCCGGACATTACGGCCCCTCAGTGGGTGAAACTGGAGCGGAGCGTGGGCGGTCTCGTCAGAGCCTATTACTCGGCGGACGGCAGCACATGGACTGCGCTGGGTTCGCCCGAGGCGGTGGTCATGAGCGCGCCGATATACCTCGGCCTGGCGCTGACCAGCCACAATCCCGATGCGACGTGCGAGGCCAGGTTCTCCAACGTCAGCTTCCCCGATACCGACGTTGATCCGGCGTGGACCGATCAAGATGTCGGCATGTCGGCTAACATTCCCGAACCGATGTACGTCGCCGTGGTTGACGCCTCCGGCCAATCTGGCGTCGTCTGCCACGATGATCCCAACGCAGCCGTAATCGACACGTGGACGGAGTGGGTGATTCCTTTGCAGACCTTTACCGATCTGGGCGTGGACCTGAGCGACATTGACCGGGTCGCAATCGGCCTGGGCAGCAAAGGTGATATGACAACACTTGGCGGCTCAGGGGAGATGTACTTCGACGACATCCGGCTGTATCGACCGAGGAATACTCAGGCCGAATAAATGCCGCTTGTGGTAGGAACAACATCACAATAAGCATGAATGCGGGGCCTGTATCGACCAATTCGATAAAGGCCCCGTCTCTCAATTCACTGGACGAGCCTCGTCCAATACCGTATCATAATCTGGAATTTGAGCTTGCAGTTTGCCGGAAGCGGTTATCCATAGCTGCCCAAATCCTTTGAAAGAAAGTACTATGGCCAAGCAAAGAACGATTGTCGGCTCGCCCTTGACGCCGATGCTGTTGAAAGAGCTCCGAGCCGTGGATTCGTTTCCATTGACGCCGGAAGACTTCAAACCCACCGAAGAATGGGTCAACACATACCGTATCTGGACGTGTCACGGCTATCGCGAGAGCGGTAATAAGAACGTCGGATTTCTTCGGATAGAGCGTGTCCGCGATTCGGATGAGGCATTCACGCTGAAGATGCACGAGGAGGTTCTCCAAACAGACGCTATGGTGGGTCTCATCGACGGCACCATTACGTGCCGGAACAACCCACAGGCGTCTCCAACCCGATGGAACCTGTCGAGCCGGTTTATCAGCGCCGATGGTGAACACATTTCAGAGCTGCACAGCAACAACAATAGCGCTCCAAGCGAGAACGTGGAAGGAATCACAGGCGATTGGTGTTTGTTTGAAGCCGTACAACGTCTGGCATTCGACAAGCAGTCCACGTTAAGCTTCGACTTGCTCGAAGGAATGAGTCTCCTGAAAGCGAAACACCGGTTGTCGTACCGCGGCGTCCATTCGGCGAGTATCACTGCTACAGATACCGCTTTGCACTGCTTCGTTCAATTGGGACGTGGCATTCTACCCCACGAATATTGGCTCGATGCGCGCCACCGCCTGATGATCGTCACCTCGATGAACAAGGCCTACATCCTGGATGAACAGGCGGAGAAAATCTTTGCGCAAGATGTCGAGCGAGCGCGGAAATCGTATCGAAATAAAGCATCGCGAAGGAAATAACGGTAATGGAAGTAATGGATAAGAACATAAAAGAATGGCGATCAAGCCGAGAAATAAACCGACGGGAGTTCATCAAGCTTGGCAGCAGCGCGGTGGCGTTACTGGCCAGTGCTCCATTGATGAGAAACGCGTTTGGCGGGCGCCGAGGCCGCACGCCAAAGCCGAAGAACATCGTTTTGATTATCACCGACCAGCAGCATATTGACACGATCGCCGCCGGGGGCTGTCGGCACGTTCGGACGCCCGCGCTCGACCGGCTCAAGACCAGCGGCGTCAGCTTTACGCAATCCTACTCGGCCAACCCCTTATGCAGCCCGGCCCGGAGCGCGGTCTTTACCGGGCGGACGAGCAGCGAGTGCGCCGTACACATCAACGGCCGGCCGATTCGGTCGGACATTCCGAACCTGGGCCAGTGGCTTTCGGAACAGACCGACTACGAGACGTTCTACGCGGGCAAGTGGCATCTGCCAGGAACCTACATGAGCCACATTCCCGGCTTCAAGGTCATTAATACGGGGATCGGCGGCTTCGGCTACCTCTGCGATACGGTCATGTCGCGGGCGTGTGAAGGTTTTCTGCGGAACCGGAATCGGACCAAGCCGTTTTTTCTGGTCGCCTCGTTCATGCAGCCCCACGACATCTGTGAATGGCTCCGGCTGAACATGGACAATCCCGGGCAACTTCGATATCCCGAACTGGCTTCCGAGCTGCCGGAGCTGCCGGGCAATTTCGAGTACGACGAAAATGAGCCGGACACCATCCGGCGGATGAGGCGGGGCAATGAGCCCTTCAAGGGCAAGTGGGACAAAGAGCATTGGCGGTATTACCGATGGAGCTATTATCGCAATATCGAATACGTGGACGCCGAGATTGGACGCGTTCTTCAGGCGCTTGACGAGCACGGGCACGTCAACGATACGCTCATCGTGATGACCGCCGATCACGGAGAGGGGATGGGGCATCATCAGATGGTACGAAAGAGCAGTTTTTACAACGAGGCGGCGAGGGTGCCGCTGCTCTTTTCATGGCCGGGACACGTTGCTGAGAATAAGACGGACACGGTTCACTTAGCTTCCGGGCTGGACATCACACCGACACTGTGTGACTACGCGGGAATTCAGCCGCCAGCACATATGCGCGGCGTGAGTTTGCGGGCAATTCTTGAGGCAAATGGAACTCTATCCCGAGACTTCATTGTTTCGGAGGTCAGCACCAATACCGGCCGGATGCTTCGGACGGCAAACTACAAATACATCACATACAAGGACAATCTCGTCGAGCAACTTTTCGATATGACAAACGATCCGGGCGAGACCTGGAACCTCGCAGCAAGCTCGCGCTACGCCTCACCGTTGGCCGAACACCGAAAGCTGCTCAAAGAGTGGGAGGCTCGACTCGACGTGCCGTCGAGCATACCCAATGCCGAGGTGTGGCGGCACAAGATATAGCATGTGAGAATCAAACGCGTGATTGAGATGTAAGAAAGGAATCAAAATGATTAGACAAAGCAGAAGAGAATTCTTGAAACGATTGGGTCATATGGCCGGCTCGGCAGCCGCCCTGTCGATCCTGCCGAGCTGCAGCAGCATTGGTCAAATCGGAAAAAAAGAACGACCGAATATCATCTATATTATGACCGACGACCACGCCTCGCATGCCCTGAGCTGTTACCGCAGCAAGATCAATCAAACACCGAACCTCGACCGAATCGCCAACGAAGGCATGCGCTTCACCAACAGCTTTTGCACCAATTCCATCTGCGCCCCCTGCCGGGCGGTCGTGCTGACGGGTAAATACAGCCATATCAACGGTAAGATCGACAACAGCCGGAAAGCCTTCGACGGCAGCCAGCAGACCTTCCCCAAGCTGCTGCAAAAGGCCGGCTATCAAACCGCAATGATCGGCAAGTGGCACCTGCGAAGCGATCCCACAGGATTTGACTACTGGAATGTTCTGCCGGGGCAAGGGCTGTATTACAACCCGGTGATGATCGAGATGGGCGAGCGGAAGAAATACACGGGGTACGTCACGGACATTATCACCGACCACGCGCTGAAGTGGATCAGGGAACGCGACCCGGACAAACCCTTCTGTCTGATGTATCACCATAAGGCCCCGCACCGCAATTGGCAGCCGAGCCCGAAACATCTGACGATGTATGACGAGGTAACGATGCCGGAGCCGGACAATTTGTTCGACGATTACGCCAACCGTGGAACCGCCGCGAAAGAGCAGGACATGACCATCGCAAAAACCTTGAATGAAAGGGACCTCAAACTCGTCGCCCCGAATAACCTTACCCCCGAACAGAAGAAGCTCTGGGACGCGGCCTACAAACCCAAGAACGAGGCCTTCCGCAAGGCCGATCTCCAGGGCAAAGATCTGATTCGCTGGAAATATCAAAGATATATCAAAGACTACCTGCGGTGTATCGCCTCGGTGGATGACAACGTCGGCCGGCTCCTCGATTATCTCGATACGTCGGGCCTGGCGAGGAACACCGTCGTGGTTTATACCTCCGATCAGGGTTTTTACTTAGGTGATCACGGCTGGTTCGATAAGCGGTTCATGTACGAAGAGTCGTTGAGGATGCCGCTGCTGGTCCGGTATCCGAGGGAAATCAAGCCCGGCTCGGTCAGCGACGACATCGTCCTGAACCTGGATTTCGCCGCGACGTTTCTGGACTATGCCGGCGTCCCGGTACCCGAAGATATCCAAGGTGAGTCCATGCGCGCCGTGCTGCGCGGCAAGACGCCCAGGAATTGGCGGAAATCCATGTACTACCACTACTATGAATACCCGGCGGTTCACAGCGTCAAGCGGCACTATGGCGTGCGGACCCAGCGTTATAAGCTGATTCACTTCTACCACGACATCGACGAGTGGGAGCTGTACGACCTAAAGAAAGACCCGAGAGAAATGAAAAACGTCTACGGCGATCCGGCCTACGCAGACATCGTTACAGAGCTCAAAGCCGAATTAAAACGGCTCCGGAAGAAATACAAGGACACAACCGGCACACCGGTATAGTAAGTATCACATTTGGGAAATCGTGGGACTATTAGATTGCTTCGCTTCGCTCGCAATGACATATAATGCCTTGTATCTGTCATTGCGAGGAGCGCAGCGACCAAGCAATCTTCTTCGGTGTTGGGATTAGGCTGGCCATATCGAGCCACCCTTATTCGTCCAGCAGCTCGCCCGTCGCCTTGTTCCACCGTATCGTCCGGACATTGATGCGGTGATCCTTAGCGTGGCACGTCGTGCAGTACAACTTGTCGTGAGCCGTTTCGGAATCGGCATCAAAGATCGTCTCAGCGCCGGCGAGCAGCGGCTCGTGGCTCGCGACGTGCCGAATCTGATGTCTGGGATGGCACATCATACAAGTCGGATTGATCCTGGCCTGGGGGTACATCATCTCAGGCGGCGTCACGTTATCCTCGTCGCTGCGGTGACGTTCGGACTCCCCGTGGCATCTCTCGCAGCCAATACCCGCCGACTTGTGCGTGCGAGCAAGCTCTTCGTCGTCGAAACCGTAGTGACACGCGCTGCAAAATTCGTTGGCCACAAAGAAGTTTTTCTCAGCCTCTTCCTTTACACGCTCTTTTTTGACCTGCATTCGTTGTGAGTCGTTTGCGGGTCGCTTCTCAAATGAGCAGTTGACTCCCGAGACCAGCAGCAAACTGCTCACTACGAATCCGATCACGGTCACAACTCGTCGTCGCGCGACTATCATGTATGACATCCTTGCCCATAATGTTTTTGAGCTCCGTTTAGAAGCACGGCTCGCCTGCTACGCATACTCCCAGTCTTTGAGCCACTGGTAGTCCGCAGGGAGTCGGGCCCAGGCTTTGTCCATGGCCTCTTCGAGCTGCTTGGCCTCGGCCACGTCGAGCTCGCGCCGCTCCTTGACCGCCTTTGCCATATTGTCCACCTGATGGGTGTTGATCATGCCCGGGATAGGCGCCGTGATGACCGACTTGCGCAAGATCTCTCGGATGGCCATACGTGCCAGCTTATCATCCTCCTCGGCCGTTGGGCTATCCGGCGAGCTGTCGCCCTTAAAGAGCGAATTGCTGACAAATGGTTTGATGCCGAAGACACCGACATCATACTTCTTGATGGCTTCATAGATGCTGTCCTCGGGTAGCATCTTGGTTTTTGGATTGTAGGGCGTACAGACGACCTGAAGCACACTGGGATAGATCTCAATCATCGACTTGATGTGGAGACGGTCGTGCGAGGACAGACCCGTGAACCGGACTTTGCCCTGCTTTCGCGCCTTTTCGAGAGCACCCATCATTTCGTCCACCTCGGCCTCGGTGTGCCGGCCACTCTGCTCGTACATCGTAATCCGCCAGACGTCCACGTAATCCAGCCTCGCCTGGCGCATCCCCTTATCGAGGGTTCCGAGCAGGGCATTTACCGTGCGGAAATTCTTGTTCCGCAGTTCCTCCTGATACCACGAGAAACCGAGATACATGGCATCGCGTCGTCCTCTTAACGCCTCGGCATAGGTTAGGATCTCCTGCCTGGTGCAGGCATCAATATAGTTGATGCCGTGCTCAATACATCGGGTGACAACATCGCGACGATTCTTTCTGAAACCTTTGTTGTTGAGATCCGCACTGAGCCATTTCTTTCCATCCTTGAAGACGCCGGGAACCATTTTGTCGATGCGCTTCCAGTGTCCGCCTAGACACACGGCTGAGACCCAAAGGCCGGTTTTCCCGAGTCGCCGATACTCCATCGCCGGATTGTAGCTGCGAGTCTTGGTGACGTCCGTCTCGGCATAGGCACGTGGGACGCCTCCGACGGCTAAACCGGCCGCGGCCAGGGCCCCACCACGCATAAGGTCGCGCCGGGTCAGATCACTGGCCTTACTGTCTTGTCGTTGCTTACGATCCATACTTCTCTCCTTTATTTCGAGTTCCAAAGCGTTCCGCAAAATTGAAGGTTAGGCATACTTTTGGAAAGAAAAAATCTGCGACTTATCACCGCAGTGCACGAGCGTCAAAGCGGCTTCGTTGCGATGGGAACTTTCCTGATTTTTTCTTTCTAAAACTCGATGCGTAACTTTTACTCGGTAATATATAATCATATCGTAGCCAATTATTTTTAGAAAATCTTGAAAGAAGATTTTCTAAAATAATATATGCCTAACCTTCAATTTTGTAGAACTCCTCTCCCCTCCACTGTTTTCTTGTAGCACGCTTTGAGATAATCACGCGATGTGGCCAGGTTGTTTGCCATCACGTCAGAGGCCGGATGCCCGTGCATGAAGGGGTTGACGTACCCACGGTATCGGACATCCGCCAGAGCCTGGATCCATGGCGTCATATCCGTCGGGCCAATGCCCGGAAGCTGCTCGGCGCCCGGGTAGTGCTGCCAGGCGTAGAAGAATAAGAGCTGCTTTCCACAAATGCGGATGGCCTCGGGAACCGAAGCCTTGAGGGTTTGGATATGATACGGCGCCAGAGCGATGCCCAGCCTCGGCGACGTATTGATATCCACGAAAGCCTTGAGCGAATCCGG
>SMTZ1_10008959_pt1 | contig 10209 bp, 8 predicted proteins | sample DeeMarSWOR136_30_FD_25667 | JGI IMG/M metagenome (IMG submission 25667) | reverse complement strand
TGGCCTGAAATGAAAGGGAAGGTCTAAAGTGAGGCCGAATATATCCGGAATTCCTAGCGGGAAGCGTGCTATAAACTCGCGGGGGTTGTTGCGTTACGAGATCTAACCTTTATCACGAAAAGGGCGGGTTACGTTGGGCCGTATCAAGATTGCCTCTCTCGGTGTGTGCTTTTGGAGATTTTTTCCTGCGGTTTCACCTGAGGATTTTCTCCTTCTCCAATCCCCATCCCCTGCTTCAGCTTGTCTATGATGGGGTTAATCTTAATGGCCCAGCTCAAGTTCTGGGCATTGGTGAAAATGCCTTGGGATAGGCCGACCAGCTCGTATTGTCCGTCGCGGATGGCGACGACCGGGGTTCCGCTGTCGCCGGGGTTGACGCCGTTGGAAATCATGAAGGCATTTTCAAACCGCGGCAGGATTGCGGCAATGGCCTCGGGGGCCATCATTGAACTGACAATCCCCTCCCTTACGTTGATTCCGTAATTCATGGGATTTCCGATGACGTAGATGAAGTGTCCAACCTGGAGCTCGTCGCTATTGCCGATCTCATAGGGGAAGGAGTTGAGGTCGAGGCAATCGGGGATCTTGAAGATAGCAATATCGTCATCTTTTCCTTTCACAACCTCTTCCAAACTGATGCGGCCGCCGTTTAGGTTGAGATAGGTATGTTCGCTCACTTTTTCCGCCGGTACTTCTATGCTTTGGACTCCCATGGGGGTGAGCACTTCAGCCTGGAGGCTATCATGGGAGACTGCGTGGCTGACGGTGAGGATATACTTGTCGAGGACCACAACACCGGCGCCGTCCAGTTCTGCGGTGATGACTTCTCCATCCTCGAGTTTGAATTCGGTATCGGTATGGAGGAAATAGACCGAGTCAATGATGCTTTGGATGCGCATGAGTCGCTGGTCGACCAGAATGGGATTGTTATCGTACCTCCCGTCCAGCATGGGGGACAGGAACGGGTTGGTCGGATTCCGCGTCGCGGGCGCGCAGGCGGAAAACAGGAGAAATATGAAAATCAAGAGAAGAAATTTTTTCATGGCTTTTTAAAACCTCGGTCTATTTTAAAGCAAATATCATGCCATAATTCAGAAATTGATATGTAATATATTGAAATAACTACAGTTTTTTTACTTGTCCTCATGGAAATAGCAAGGATTCCTCGGCCCAGAATGTGCAATTTATTGTTTACCCCCTGCCGAATTTCGCCCCACCCTTCTCAAATGGAATCAAATCGAATAAGGAAGCTATCTCCCAGCCATCAAATTCCCCCGAACGAGCCTTGATGGCCTCGTAAAAAGTCCAACTTTCGTTCGACAGGCCGTTCGACAAGCTCACGATCGTGAGCAGAGCCGAAGGACTGCGTTGCACCTCGTCCCCTGCCCTGTTAAATTAAAGGCAGCCATATCAAGAGATATGGGATATAGAAGCCGCTTGAAAACAGTAACATCAAACAAAGAAAATATTTAACAGGGTAAATCACTGCAGCGCACTGTAAGTACGCCTCATCCCTCAGGATTTGCGCGCCTTGAATTTGGAGCTTTTTACTTTGCCATCGAATTTTGACTTTTTACGAGATCATCAGCCTTAAAATGGAGAAAAAGCCCCTCCATTGAACGAAGGTGGATCGAGACGAGTCCACGCAAGCGGATTGATAGACCCACGTATGGAGATCCCAGAAAATGATTGCCATCTTAAGGCTAAGGTGTTAGTATAAAAGGTGTTTTGTAGGATGGGGGTATTATCTGGAAGGGAGTGGGGAGATGAATTGTGCCATCTGTGTGAGCAAGGAATGCAGCGAGGGGATGGACTGTACGGATATTCGGGGCGATGTGATCAATGTCTATAAGGATCGAAAAAACCGGAAGATATTGAGGATAGCCTGTACGATCGAGACCGAGTTTTACATGGAGATGAATCGGCTCCAGAAACTCATTCTCTTTTGCAGAAAAATGGGTTACCGACATTTGGGCATCGCCTTTTGCATTAGTCTTGAGGAGGAGGTGAGAACCCTTTACGAGATACTCGAAAAGTTTTTTAGGATTTCCTCGGTTTGCTGTAAGGTATGCGGGATCAACAGAAAGGCCTTCAACCTTCCCAGTCTCAAAGAGGGAAGAGTTGAGGCTACGTGTAACCCCATCGCGCAGGCCAGGATATTAAACCGAAATAGGACGGATTTGAACATCATCTTCGGCCTCTGTATGGGAAACGATATCCTGTTTTCCAAATATTTGGACGCCCCTGTGACGACTTTGGTAGTCAAAGATCAGGTCTTGGCCCACAATCCCATTGGCGCGATTTACTCGAGCCATTACCGAAAGGGTTTACGGGGGGATGTGAGGGGGAATTCGATGTAAGCGTGGGGGTTCAAAGGATGATTTGATGAACTCAGTGCATTGACCTATGGGGAAAAGACACTTTCTTGAAAGAGAAGAGGGAATGATACGTTCCCTGATGAAGAACCCAAGAATAAGAGGCTTGGGACTTTCCCATGAGGAACTCAGGGAAATTGTGTGCGAAGTTAAAAACCAGGTTGCCTCTGATGAGGTGAACCGCCTGGTGGATGAGGTTGAAAATATCATCGAGATCAATCCAAATTTGAGCGAGATGGAAATATTGGAGGGCGCTGCAAAGCGCATTGTCGAATCTCTGGGAGCAGCGGCCGCCTCCATCAGGATTTTCGATCCCCAAAAGAAGACAATGGTTTCCTTTGGCTCCTATCACCATGACGAGAAATTACGACAGAAATCCATCCCCTTCGAGGATAGTATTGCTGGAGAGGTCGTGAGAAGGGGAAAGGGTTATCTTGTCCCGAATATCCTGAAAGAGGACAAATACGAGAATAAAGGGATCGTTCGCGCGATGGGAATCCGCTCAATGCTTGCCGTTCCGATGAATATTCCTCGATTTACCATTCGAGATTTGGATATCAAGGGGGTTGTTCAGATTTACTATGAGGAGAAGGATAAGAAGTTCACCTCCCTAGAGCGTAAGATTGCGGAAGTCCTTGCGAGAAGAGTGACTTACGTCATTGCTCGGAAAAGGATACTCAGCCTCCAGAGATTGAACGAGACCAAGGAGAAGATTGTTGAAAAGATCTACCTGAAATTGGGCAAAAGGGAAGGGATTCGATTACGGGACTTCTTCAGGTTAATCATACCGGAAATAGCGGGTTTGGTGAGGATCCAGAGTTGTTCCCTATTTTCCGCCATGGGAAACGGTCAAGAAGTAGTCTTGGAAGCGGGTTATCCCGAGGAGCAAGGGTATCACGAGGTGGGAAAGGTATTCGATATACGGGAAGAGCCCTATTTCGATGTTGTCATTAACCAACAGCCCTTGGGAGAATATGAACACGAGGTCATTACACCTTCGTATTTCTTGATTAAAAATCCATCGAAAAGTCGCTTGATCACCGAGGGGCTGAAGAACTTTACCCAGATCCACAATATCCATTCCATCCTGTATATTCCCCTGAAGGTGGAGGAACTGGTAACCCACTTCATAGCCTTCGACTGCCTGGACCCCCATAGGAGGTTCGAGGATGAAGAAGTTGAGATCCTCAGCTTCTTCGGTAAGGAGGTGATGAGGGCCGTTCGATTGGAGAGGTTGCACGATATCCTCCATGACCTCCGAAATCCAGCCATCGCTACGGCCGGGTTTGCCAAAAGGGTGAAACGAGTACTGGAAGAGGGGGAGTTTGAGACCAAAAGGGAGACCATAGACCAGGAGCTGGATATTCTGATCAGGGAAACCTCGAGGATGCAAGAACTCGCCCTCGAAATCTACGGGGAAGGCAAGGAAGAGCCTTGGGATATTACAGGCGAATTGATCGAGCGGTTTGAGGTCAACGAAGGTGCCATTGGGGAACAGCAACTGGAAAGAGTCAACTTGGTGAGGGAGAACTTGCAACCAGGCCTCTTTGTCCTGTGCTCTCCCTTACATCTGGGAAGGGTTTTTGATAATTTACTCAATAACGCTACCAATGCCATATCAAAAGAGGGTGGGGAGATCGCCATTCGAAGTGTCCGGCGGCGGAACTCCGCAGTGGTGGAGATCATGAATACTGGGGAGATATCAGGGGAGGAGATTGCTCGGATCTTGGGAGGGGAGACCGGAGGAAGGGGTTTACGCATCACTAACCGATTGGTCCAGTTGATGGGGGGGAGGTTCGAGATGGAAAGCCGTGATAATCGAACCACCTCTCGGGTTATCCTGCCCTTGAAGTTGCCGGGGACCGAAGTATAATAGCTCAAATGGTAAAGGGCGATGGGGCTTTATCGGGATCGTATGCATGGCAAGGGTTTTTGTGGGAACCAGCGGATATAATTATCGGCATTGGTGGAATGGCGTATTCTATCCAAAGACAGTACCCCAGAAGGGATGGCTTGAGTTCTATAGCCAATTCTTCGAGACGGTCGAACTGAACGTCACCTTCTATCGCCTTCCAAATCGAAAGACCTTTGAGGGATGGTATCAAAGGACTCCCGGAAACTTCCTGTTTTCAATCAAGGGAAGTCGGTTCATTACCCATATCAAACGACTCAAGGATTGCCAGGAACCCCTAGAGGCCTTCTTCGATCATGCGTTGGGGCTGAAGGAGAAGCTGAACGTTATCCTATGGCAACTTCCCCCCACGTTCAAGCTTAACCTCGCGAGGGTGAGGGAGTTCTGTAGCCTCCTGGGAGGTATTTTCGCTTCAAACCCCGTTCGGCAGGCCTTCGAATTCAGGCATGGGAGCTGGTTCTGCCCAGAGGTCTATGGGATTCTGGAAAAGCACAATTTTTCCCTATGCCTGGCGCATTCCTCAGTCCTTCCCTCTGTGGAGAGGACGACGGCCGAATTCGTGTACATCCGGTTTCACGGGGGCGAATCCCTCTATGGCTCCAATTATTCCGAAGGAGAGCTTCGCGACTGGTCTGAAAGAATTGGAAGATGGCACAAAGAAGGGTTGGACGTCTATAGTTATTTTAACAACGATGCCTTCGGATTCGCCGTCAAAAACGCCTTAACCTTAAGGGAACTCCTGAACTCGATTTCACTTTCTTTGGGCAGAGAGGAGTGATGAATCGCAGGGACCTTGGCGAAATCGAGGAGAGGCCACTATGGGAGTAACCAATATTGGCGAGGTGGAATTTCGGTGCCTGGGGCATCTATTCTTTTAGCGGAAAACGGTTTCTCCATAAAGGGATCAAGGACGCGGAATACTGGGTTTTGATCTGATTTCCAAGGCGAGGAAGGGGTGTGGTAATGGACGATACTGCGGAAAGGTTGGAGAAGGAGATTGACTTTCTGAAAAATTCGGAAATTTTTGGTCGACTCTCCACGGAAAAACTCATGATTATCGTGGATAGAGGGAGGATAGAAACCCATACGCCAGGGAGCACCATCTTCAGAATCGGGGATACTTCCGATGCCATCTATGTGATCAAATCGGGGGTGGTGGAGATCTGTCGTGAAAAGGGAGATCGCGAGAAGATGGCGGTTGTAGCCTACCTGGGAGAGGGTGACCCCATTGGCGAGATGGCCATCATGACCGGTTCTCCGAGAGCTTCCCTGGCTAGGGTACCCCAGAAGGCCGAGATATTTAAGATCGAAAAGAGGGCCTTTATGGACCTTTTGAATGAAGTCCCAGAGCTATCCATGAATCTTTTGGAGATCCTCTCGAAGCGTCTGGAGGATAGGTTAAGAAAACAACGGATAGCAGCTCGCTACCAACACCTTTCGGGAAATTTGGAGTATTTCGATCTACCCATCATCATTCAGACATTGGCGGGCTCCGAGAGGACGGGAACCCTTACCATCACCGACCAGTTTGGGGGAGTTTTTGCAGTGCTCTATTTCGAGGCAGGGAAGATACAATTCGCCACATTGGGCCATTTGAGACGGGAAGAGGCTTTCTACCAGCTGTTTCAATCTCCCATCCAGGATGCCTTTACCTTCAGGGGAGGGGTGCCTCCAGAAGAGTTTGAGGAGGAGGAGATTGGCACGACAACGATGGGCCTTTTGATGGAGGCTGCCCACCAGCAGGACGAATTGAAGGTATTGAAAACCACTTACACTGATCCCAACCGAGTCTTCCGTCCTCAAGTGGAGACCCTCTCATGGAATGATGAGGAGACGAAGGATTTGGCCCAAGAAATATGGAGTCGTTTGCATCGAGGTGAAACAATCGCCCAGATGGTAGGGGAAGTCCCTATCTGTGAATATCGTATATACAAAGTATTGTCCGTAATGCATGCGGAGGGATTGGCGGCTTAAGGATTGGTTGGAGGGGCTTTATCAAGGGGATTTTCCCGGCAACCAGTCTCGAGTTTTGTATCGTAGGAACGTGTATAGAGGGAGGGTATCCCCCTATATATGAATTGTAGACGCAGAACCCGAGATGAAGAGGCTCATTCGTTGGGGTATTAATGGAATTCTCACTAATCGTCCTGATTTGCTCCACAAAGTCATTCAAGAGGAGGTTGGTAATGTTTAGGTCACGGGGACGGGACTGAAGGCTGCGAAGAAGATGATAAATCTTGGGATGGACCTGAGAGGGGAGAGGAATTGAAAACGGGTTTGAAGCCATCGGTAGAAAGGGTTCGGCAGACGTTGAGGTCCATGGGATTGACGGCAGAGGTGACGGAATTCTCAGAAAGCACCCGGACTGCTGCAGAGGCCGCTGCGGCCATTGGGACTACGGTGGGACAAATTGCCAAATCCCTGGTTTTTATGGTGGGAGATGAGGCGGTTTTGGTCATCGCATCGGGGGCAAATCGGGTGGACATGGAGAAGATGAATCGTCTTCTCGGCAAGAAGATCATAAAACCGGATGCGGGGACCGTTAGGAGAGTCACTGGGTTTTCCATAGGAGGTGTTCCCCCCGTGGGACACAACAAAAGGCTGAGGACCCTCGCCGATGAGGATCTCTTGAATTTCCCCGTGGCCTACGCGGCGGCGGGAACCCCCAACGCCGTCTTTGCCATTTCTCCAAGGGATTTGCTCAGGATAACGAAGGCTGAGGTCGTCAACATCAAGGAGGGATAGGAACGCTGTAAGGTTCGGATATTTTCGAGGACTATTCACGTCCCCTGAGCGATGATAATCCGTTGTCCTGGATAAATCGTTTCACCCTCGTGCATTCCATTCAATTTCGTGAGCTGAGAAATACTGATATTATGTCTCCTAGCGATCTTGAAGAGGTTGTCGCCTTTTTTCACCACATAGATAGCCTGGGTCGATTTCCTGAAATTCTCCTCAAAAGCAACCGTTTTCCCCTCGGGGATTCTGATCCAATAGTGACCTCGCGGAAGATAAAGCGTGCGGATTTGCGGGTTGAGTTCCTTTATGGTTCTGAGATAGGTTTGCGATGCTTGGGCGATGGTTTTAAGGGATGTGGAACTTTTGATTTTGAGATCGACGATATCATGGGGAATCGGGTCGTAATATTGGTCTTTTTCAAGGATGAATCCGAATTTCTCCGGTTTTGAGAGGATCAATTTGGCTGCGATGGCCCGAAACAGGTACCGTTCCGTTTCCTCGGGAAGCTCCAGATAGTAATAGTCATCGATTCTCTGCCTCTTCATCTCTGATTGAATTCGAGTCATCCCGAGGTTGTACGCCGCTACGCTCAATGTCCAACTATCGAAGTATCGATTCAGTCTTCTAAGGTACTTGATGGCCGCGTCCGTCGATCGATAAAAATCGTAGCGTTCATCGATCACACGATCGACTTGGAGCCCCATTTTCCTTGCCGTGGATTTCATGAATTGCCAAGGACCCGCCGCCCCAACGGGGGAGCGAACATCCTGTATGAGATCACTTTCAATTACGGCTAAATACTTGAGGTCCTCGGGTAATACCTCTTCGGCCAATTTTTTCTCGATGTAGGGAAAATATCGGTTAGATCGCTTGAGCCAAAGCAGAACCTGGGGGGTATTTCCAGTGGCGAGCAAGTATTCTTTATCCAGTCGCTCCCAAACATTCCTTTTCTCCAGCGGGATCCTCACGTCGCAAAAGGTTATCTCCTCGGGCAATCGATATGTTAATGGAGGTCGATGGGTGATGATTCTAATACGTTCTATTTTGGTTAGGGGGGAAGCTCCATTGTGGAAAGAGAAGGCGACGAAAACAATGAGCCCGCCAAGGAGGGAAAAAAGGCTATAACGGACGTACTGCATCATGTCTCAACCCCTTGCGTTACTATCAGGTCATGGACAACGGATAGTACATTTTCTTTCCAACGTGCAAGGACAAGCAAATTGTATTCCAACGGGACCGCTCAGGAGCGTCTTTTTATTGAGGACTGTACCGAAGGCATGGCGGATGGGGTGGGAGAGTGGATTTGAACTTTTCTGAAATATTTTCACTTCTTTGACAAAAATTGGCACAAAAAGAGACGGTTTGGCGTCTTCAGATTTCCTCCAAAAAGTTTTTCAATTTGATCAGTTTTATATCCCGATCCCGCATGATCTCCTCCATTTTTTTGCCCGAGTAGTCGTAGAAACCCCTTCCGGTTTTCACGCCCAAGTGGTCTCGATCGATAAGCCCCTGAAGGGTTTCGGAGGGTTTATCCTCAGACACCAAATCGATGGACGGGTTCCTCATGATTTGATGGACCAGATCGATCCCGGTAAAATCATACCGTTGGACCACCCCCAGGATGGGAATGCGGACGCCCAAACTGGCCTTGACGGCGATGTCGATATCTTCCCCGGTGGCATATCCATTGTCCAGTAAGTGGAAGAGTTCCCTGGCCAGGGCTCGTTGTAATCGATTGACGATGAACCCCGGGATAAACTTATTCACGAGGACGGGTTTTTTCCCAAGCTGAGAAAGGACCTTTTTCACGCTCTCCACCGTCTCATCCGACGTGCAGGGTCCTCTCACCACTTCCACCAAAGGTATGATATGAGGTGGGGCATACCAGTGGGTGATGATGATCTTTTCGAGCCGTTTAATAGCCTTCAACTCGAATATGTTTAGGTAAGAGGTATTGCTGGCGAGGATTGTCCTAGCTGGGCAGAGCGTTTCCAATTGTTGGAATAGTTCTCCCTTTGCCTCCAGGTCCTCGAAGATTGCCTCAATTACTAAATCGGCATCCCGGGCACCCTCTTCCAGTGATGTGAGGAGACGGATCCTCTTGATAATTTCCTTTCTTTTCCCCCTCTCAAGGAGGTGTAAATCCTCCAGAGTTCGCAGATTGGATGCGATGAGGCTTGCCCCTTTATCCAGTGCTTCCCTGTTGATGTCGACAAGGGCTACTGAATAGCCCCCTTGTGCGAAGGTCTGAGCAAGAGAATGCCCCATGGTCCCTGCTCCGACCACCAGGATCCTCCTGATCCAATCCGTTCCCATTTTCCTCTCCCTCCATTGAGTTCATCGGTCCGTGAGAATGAACCGAACCAATTCACGTAGCCCAGAATTTGTTTATCACATAAGGGAAGGATATTGCAAATTTCAGGATACTCAATACACTCCATTTTGCAACAGATGAGGATATTGAGGGCATGGCATTTGGATCAAGCTTTGGCCAAGAATTCTGGAAGCCGGACGTATCTGGGATGGTGATTACGGGCAATAAACCGTTATCTGATGATTTCGAGATATGATTGGTCCTTGACTGTATCGTAATTGTATAGTAAACACCCAAAAATAGTCGGTATGAGCTGGAATTGGTAATGTCTTTCAACCTATAGAATCCTAAACAGTTATAACTAGTTGGCACGAAGAGGGGGAGGGTTGTTTGTTTTGTTCTTGATGTGTAATCAGATGGCTGGCGGTTCGAATCCGTCCGGGGGCGCCAAAAAAATCAAATCTCAAGAGCTAAAGAGAAAGATGGAAATGTTCAAAAAATTACAATTTTTCCTTTGGTGATGATATGGGAGAGATGGAAGAAAAGATTAAGCAGCTGATGAAGCGGAAGGAAAGGGTTAAGCAAGCGGGAGGGCCGGAGGCTTTGGGAAAGTTGATCTATAAGAAAGGTATGTTGGGAGCACGGGAGCGAATCGAAGCCTTAATGGATAAATCAAGTTTTGTAGAAATGGATATGTTGGCCACTCATCATTGTACATTTTTCGGAATGGACAAGAAGGAGATACCGGCTGATGGTGTCATTACCGGATATGGGAAAATTGATGGTCGATTGGTATTTGTCTACTCGCAGGATTTCACTGTGTTACGCGGGAGCTACGGGGAGATGCATGGCCGGAAAATTTGCAAAAT
>SMTZ1_10008571_pt1 | contig 10209 bp, 10 predicted proteins | sample DeeMarSWOR136_30_FD_25667 | JGI IMG/M metagenome (IMG submission 25667) | reverse complement strand
CTCACCTTTCCTCGTCGCCACTTCATCGATATTCTACTAATGGCCCTGTTTCGCAATCCGTCGGCTTGTCACTTTGCGATTCTTTGCGGCGACCCCAAATCGCACTCCTGTGTCATTGGCAGTCGCAAATTAAGGCCATTTTAGCTATGCCTGCGACTGGCTGGCAGTCGCCGCCAAACGCGGCTTCTCCCTATATCTGACCATGCGCACCCGGTTGCCGTGCTCGTTGAACTCAACCACATCCATGTAGGAGTTGATCAGGAGCAGGCCTCTGCCCTCGGTCTTGTAAAGATTCTCCCCGCTTCGTGGGTCCGGTACTGAATTCGGGTCAAACCCACCGCCCTCATCCGTCATAAAAATCTCGACTTTGTCCGAGCCCACTGAATAGTCAACCTTAACCTCCCTGTCAGGGTTCATTTTGTTACCATGCTTAATGGCGTTAATAAAAGCCTCCTCCAAGGCAAGATGGACGGCAAAAATGTCCTCTTGGCTGAAATCGCCGGCTTCCAGTTCAGATAGAATCTTTTTGCAGACTTCAACAATAGCAGATGGTCTGCTTGCCACAGCCGTCGAGCGACTGATTGGTGTTTTTGACGCCATAGACTTATACCGTCCGAAAAAACATCTGCAGATAGCAAGCAATTGCGGCATTCTACTTCAAGCCACTTGCCACTCTACGTCCCAATTATCGGCCAATTTTCCACTTTCCTGTGAGCAAAACCTGAAAAGATTGCCGCCTAATCTGCGGCGGCCAGGCTCTCGGTCGCATCTTCCACATCCCGGCATATATCGAAAATCTTGTTTAATCGCGTTATTTTGAAAATCTCGTGGATCTTTGGGTCAATATTGCAAAGCCTTAATTGACCGTCGCGCTCGTAAACCTTTTTGCTGACTCTAATTAAAAGCCCCAAAACGGCAGATGAGAGAAACCGAACGTTGCAAAAATCCAAAATCAGATTCAGCCGCTCGGACTGCTCAATTACGGACATGATAGACTCCCCAAGTGCCTGAATATCCTTCTCCTCGAGGATTTTTTCGTCGGTAAAAGTAACAATTGTAGCCTTCTCGGCATATTCAACACCTATTCTTGGCCTAATCGACGCCATAACAAACTCCCTAAAAAGCGTTAAATCGAGTTCAAATCATATCTTAGGTGCTAAGAGATGTCAAGCTTTTGTAACGTGGAATAGTATTAAAAATTTACCATTTTTTTCGGGCTTATTTTTTTCGCAATTTTTGTATATTTAACGACAAAAAAGCTTGTAACCTAACCCACATCGTGGATAATAGACAACCGAATACAACAGCTATCGGGCGTTTTCAGCCTTGGTGGTTATCTCGAGACTGGTCCGAAAGTGCTCTGTTCGTAAGAAAATAATGCCGAACCTTGCATTTTTTTCTGAATTTTCCCTGATAAAACCAAGGTTGAAGTCACATTTATATCATAAAGGACGCTTAAAAAAGAACATAACTAAGATGCGGGCTTTATCACTTATTTGGCTTTCAGCTATTGTGAATTTGGGCATGCTGGATAAGTATGCGAATCAGGTATTTATGCCCCTAAAATCAGATATTCCCTGATAACGAATCCAGTCGATAGGCGTATAATGTGTCGGAAATTACTGAAATCGTAAAAAAACTCTTATATTTATTGGTCCTTTTTGAAGGAGGCTAAAAATGAGAATCAGTAGGTCAACAGGTTATGCAATACTGGCAGTCGGCTACATTGCCCAGAATCAAAAGCAGCAAGGGATAGTCTTGTCCCAAAGCGTATCTAAGAAATATAACATACCGCTGGAATACTTGCTTAAGATACTCCAGCAGCTGGTCAGGGCAAACGTATTGCGCAGTAAAAGAGGACCCCGCGGCGGCTTCAACCTCGCACAACCACCAAAGAAAATCACAATGCTGCAGATTATAGAAGCCGTTGAAGGACCTATGATCAGCCAATTGAACCTCATGGAACAGGCACGAGGAGAGAAATTCGCAGCCAGAGCCGAGAAAAACTACCAAAAAGCAATCGCTCAGGCCAAAAGTGTCTTCCAAAAAGTAAAGCTCACTGACTTGCTTGAAGGCTAATTCACTTAGCTACACAATGCACATAAGCGAATTTCAAGAGCTAATCTCGAAGAAATACGAAAAACGCGATCGAGAAAGAGGAGTCCCCGCGACTTTCATGTGGTTCATAGAAGAGGTTGGCGAACTCGCTACGGCCCTGGCGGCTGAGGACAAAAAAAACAAAGAGCAGGAATTTGCCGACGTACTTGCCTGGCTTTGCACCCTGGCAAATATAAACGACATAGACCTGGAAAACGCGTGCTCAAAATACACCGCCGGCAATAACAAAGCCTGCAAGTAAAAGCCCAAATAACCGTCAATCGGTGAGTTGTGGTTGGCCCTCGTCGCCGACTTCATCCGGAGACTGTTCCTCGCCGGACGAGCCCGTTGCAGCCAGGGCCCTGTAGAAGCACCAGCCCAGGCCGCCTATTAAAATCAAGAATACCACTGTAAGGATTACATACGAGACACCGCTTAGCTTATCGCGGATGGGCACTGCTGCCTCCTCAATCTCCACCGTCTGCGTCAGTCTGTTCAAGACTACCGCGATAAACGCACTTATATCCATTGCCGCGACAATGCCCGCCCATCTGGCAAACCACGATGACTGGCTGTCGGAAGTATTGTGCTTTTCCACAATGTGGTTACTGACCGCGATGGCGACGATACCTCCCCCCAAAAGCAGCCAAAGTGAAACCTGCTCTTGCCAAGCAGGCATTGCAACGGCGCGTGACACCACAAACAGCACTGCCGGAACCAACGCAACCAGTAACGCCGCCACCCCGCTAAATCTCGCACTCACCGCTAAAGCCTGCTCTTCGCGGCGGGGCTCTTCAGCGTCTCGACGAATTCTGGCCAAACTAAAAATAATCCCAAGTACAGGCACCGCCAACACGACCCCAAGCCCAATACAGTTTTCCAATATCCAGTTGCCTTCTGGAGTCCGTAAAAAGCCGCTTTCACTGCCAATGTCATCAAAAAGCTGCCAGAAGAAAAGCGTGCCAAGCACTATAGGTATCACCAGTCGAATCAAATAATCCCACCATTTGCCCAGTTTCCAGTCGCTGCGGCTGTTGGCGTGGCGCCTCAATATCCCTATTTGCCAGAGCCAACCCAGAACCACGCACTCCAAAAGGCCCAAAAACGTTACACCCCACGTTCCATTGGCAAACCCGTCGATGATTCCAAGCCAGTTCAGTCCCCCCTTCGTCGTGTAAATCAACGCAAAGATTAGCCCCACAAGGCTCATTACAGGCAGCACGATGCCTCTTCGCCATCCTGTCTTGTCAACAATGCTCGCTAATACCGATTCAGTAATCGAGAACGCCGAGTCAATTCCAAGGGTAACAAGGGCAAAGAAGAAAATAAAACTAAAGTACGCTGAGTACGGTAGCTGGGCCAGGGCATAAGGGAACGCCACGAAAGCCAGTGATGGGCCCGTCTCCGCCACCTTTTCCACTGTTACCGGGTTGCCTGCCTGCTGGGTTACAAAAGCCATCCCACCGAGCGTGGCAAAAACAGCCAGCCCTGCAACAAAACTCGTCCCAAAATCAGCCAACCCTACAATCGCAGCGTTATTATTTAAATCGCTTTTTCTGTGCAAAAAGCTTGCGTATGTAATCATCACGCCCCACGCCAGGCTCAGTGAAAAAAATACCTGCCCGAACGCGTAGCGCCACGTAATAGGTTTGGCAAGCTCCGACCAGACAGGGTCGAGATAATAGGCCAGCCCTTGCATGCTCCCTTCGAGCGTCAGGCCTCGCACAGTGAGTATCAGGAGCATCAACCACGGCAAGGGAACAGTCAACCACACAATCTTGCCAACCAGCCTGACACCTCTAAAGATGCAGAAGTACATCGCCACCCATGCGATAATCAACGGCAGCACAATGTTCCAACGAATGCTGCCCAGAGCTGTACCCTTTTGAAATCCCAGATATTCAGCGAAAAAGAACCTATTGGCGTTTGCCACCCCTTCGATGCCCTGACCGGCCCAAGGCAGCTCACCGCCGTTGAACATGCCGGCAATGCTGTACCATAAAAAGCTCAAACAATATGCCAGAAGTACTGTATAGTACGTGATTACTACAAAACCAAGGATGATGCACCACCACCCAACGACCTCAAACCGCTTGTGGCCTCTCTTGAACGCATCAGGTGCCGCCCGCTGAGTATAATGGCCCAAGCTGAACTCAAGAATCATCAGCGGAATACCCACCACAAGCAAAGCGATTATATACGGAATGAGAAACGCCCCTCCACCAAAACTGTAAAGTTTGTATGGGAACCCCCACAAATTGCCCAAACCCACTGCGGAACCTATCGCTGCAAGAATGAATCCGCCGCGAGTTCCCCAGCTCTCCCGCTGCTCTTCCAAAAGCTCAGCCATCCCAACCTACCTGCATGTAATATACTCCGGTAACTACCTTCTTATACCAAGGACCTCAAGCGTATCACGCTCAATGATGCTTCGAATGTTACCTCTGGGGACGGTCGGCAGATTCGTGTCAGCAAGCAGTTTATTAAAACCGAGCAATGTCTCTATACACTCCCCTGCCCTGCCGAACGGAAAGCCGCTGCCGAACAGCAGCTTGTCCATCACCCCATTTTCGTGTGCCCTCACCACGACGTTATAAACCTCCCAGACCTTGCTCGGCCGTATTGTCAAATCCGCATAGACGTTTTCGTGCTTCGCCGCCATGGACAGTGTCTGTCCAACAAACGGAATACCCATAGCCCCGATGACAATTTTCAGCTCGGAAAATTCCCTGGCAACCTCATCCAGAAGATACGGCTGAGCGTACTCCAGAACCGCCCCGGCTCCTAAAGCACCGCCATTATGAAAGAAAACAGGCAGTCCAAGCTCCTGTGCCGATTCGTAAAACTTCATCGCTCTGCTGTGAGCCGGATGAAAACCGCAGTTCGAACAATAAAGGACAATGCCCTTAAGGCCGAATTTGTCTGTGATGGATGCCAGGTTCTTGGCGTCTGTTTTGTCCCTCGTCGGGTCAACATGCGCAAAGCCGACCATTTTCTCCCTGTGCCTGCCGACGTACTCGGATAATTTCTTATTGACCTCCGCGACTGGCTCATCTGGAGCGGCTAACACAATGCAAACGTCAACAGTCTCTGCCGCCGCTAAATGCTCGGACACATCAACATCCCCAGCGACACCATTTATATGCGTATGGCAGTCAACTATCATTTCCCGGCACCTTTAACAATAGTATCGGCTATCAATAATCAATTATCTTTGCCCCGTCAAGAACAATTATTTACCCTATATTTTGGCAATTTCAACATCCTTACCGCCCTATCTTGCCTGCCTTAACGTCTTATCGCCTGCTCTCTTCGAAGTTTGTTACACTGAAGGATTCTTTGTCTGGAAAAATGATGATACCCTGTGAGGTTATGCTTGACCTAAGGCCCGCTCGGCCGTAATATGTTACAACCTATTTAACTCATTTTGTATACAACAGGAGATCTGTGTGGACTGCCCCGTTTGTAAAAATGCGATGATTACACTTGAGCTTGCCGACGTCGAGGTTGATTACTGCACCGATTGTGGGGGCATCTGGCTCGATGCCGGCGAACTGGAGCTTCTCTTGGGCGACCCTGAGCAGGCCGGACAATTGCTTAATTCCTTCGAAATCGACTCAAAATGCGCTGAGAAACCGCGAAAATGCCCTATCTGTCTGAAAAAAATGCAAAAAATCGTCGTCGGCACAGCCGAACCTATTTTACTTATAGATAAGTGCCCCAAAGGTGACGGCTTATGGTTCGACAAGGGCGAACTGCAGGACATCTCCGACAGGGCAAATTTGGACAAAGACAGCAAAATCCAAAAATTACTGGCCGATATTTTTCCCGAATAATTCCCATTTTTTTGTTTACCCACACCAGATATTACCGCACAATACTCCCTTACAAATTCTTGGAGGCGGTAATTTTCGCCAGATATACATCTTGATATAAATGTGAACCTGTTTTTCTAAGCGCATGGTTTAATAGAGAAAGTCAGAGGTGGGCATATGGGCAGTATGGTTGAATTTGGAATGTTGGCCAACACGCTTTGGGGCTGGCCCGATTGGTGTACCCTCGGGCTGTTTTTTGCGGCCCTGATTGGTGTAATCTGGTGGGTACTGAAGCAAAAAGAAGAAACATCGGTAGATTACTTCCTTGCCGGTCGTGAAGCCGGCTGGATTGCCATCGGAGCATCAATCTTTGCATCAAACATCGGTTCCGAACACCTGGTGGGCCTGGCGGGCGCTGGCGCTAAAAGCGGTATGGCAATGTCCCATTGGGAATTCCATGCCTGGTTAATCCTTGTGCTTGGCTGGCTTTTTGTGCCCTTTTATGCCCGCAGTATGGTATTTACAATGCCGGAATTCCTCGAAAGGCGTTACTGTCCCGCCGCAAGAACTTTCCTCTCTGTTATCTCACTCATCAGCTACGTCCTGACAAAAGTGGCCGTGACAGTCTATGCCGGAGGCCTGGTTTTCAAAACGGTTCTTGGAATTGAGAGCGTCAATATCCTCGGTTATGACGTTGACTTCTTCTGGATTGGTGCAATTGGACTGGTGGTAATCACCGGTCTGTACACAATCTTCGGCGGAATGAAGGCCATCCTTGCCACAGCCGTCCTGCAAGCCCCGGTTTTGATTATCGGTTCGCTGGTGATTCTTTTTGTAGGGCTGTGGAAACTTGGCGGTTGGGGCGAGCTTGAGGCAATCTGCAGCCAGAATGTTACCGAACACGGCGACAGCATGATGAGTATGATTCGTTCAGCAAAAGATGCGGACTTCCCGTGGACGGGTGTGCTCCTGGGCTCTGCCATCATCGGGTTCTGGTATTGGTGCACCGACCAGTACATCGTCCAGAGAACACTTTCGGCTCCCAACCAACAACAGGCCCGCAGAGGAACAATTTTTGCAGGGTATATGAAAATCTTGCCGGTTTTCATCTTCCTTGTTCCCGGTATGATTGCCTACGCCATGCACAAGAAAGGAATTATCAACCTGGAGAATCCGGATAAAGCCTTCCCGGTTTTGGTCAGAGCCCTGTTGCCGGCGGGCGTAAAAGGTATCGTCGTTGGTGGCTTGGTCGCGGCATTGATGAGTTCGTTAGGTTCGCTGTTTAACTCCTCCGCTACGCTCTTTACTGTTGACTTTTACAAGAGATTCAAACCGCAGTCTACAGAGAAGCAGCTCGTGTTTGTTGGCCGCGTCGCAACAGCAATAGTGGTCGTGTTGGGAATCGCCTGGATCCCCGTGATGTTTCTGATTGCCGATTACCTGTACAAATACCTCCAAATGGTCCAGGGCCTGATTGCACCGGCTATTGCAGCCGTCTTTGTCCTCGGTGTGTTCTCCAAGCGTACGACAGCCGCGGGCGGCCTTTGGGGACTGGTCATCGGCTTTTCCCTCGGAATGTTAAGACTGGTACTGGTTATTTTCCAGAAGTTCCTGCCCGAAGGCACGCTCGTCCATTACATTGCCACGGTTAACTGGCTGCATTACTGCATCTTCCTGTTCTTCTTGTCTCTTGCACTGAGTATTATTATCAGTCTGTTTACCAAAAAACCCAGTGAGGAGAAGATTCAGGGATTAACGTACGGTGCGGGAACGCCGGAGCAGGTCGCCGAAACCCGCCAAAGCTGGAATAAATGGGATGTGATTCACTCCCTGATTATCGTTGGCATTATCGTCGCTTGTTACATTTACTTCTGGTAATCGGACCTGAGAATTTTTGCCGGTCAGAGATTCGGCAACTAAGCGAAAATTGGCAAATAGCTGTCGGCTTAATGAACTGGCACAACAATATTTTGCCGGCGCGGAGCGGCTCAAAACCCGTATGCACCAAAAAACGCGGAAGTTGCCCCTTATAGCCTGAAAAATGCAAATAAGCTCCCGTTGGCACGTCCCAACCGACTCCTCCTATACACTAATGCCCTAAAGCAGGTGGTTTAGCGCCCCACAGGGGCAATTTTCTAAACCGCGTGAACACGGGAAAACTGGGTAAAAACAGCAAGATTCGGGAACCATTAGGCCATATTTTTTTCCCTGCGACCGTGATTTTTTTATTTACTTGCAGACCAAATCCTGCTATAAAACCCGTCTTTACTAAATTCTGAGGTGACATTTTACGGTCTTGAGACTGCGTGAGGAGTTACTCAAGAAGGAAATATCTGGCGTTATTACAGGATAAGTGGAGTCACAGTGCAATAGGATTTCAGGTCTCATCTGGCAATTTCGGTATTCAGAAACAGAAAGGAGATAAATACTATGCTTGGTGTGCTTGACTGGACAGGCTGGCAGAATCCTTATGCGATAGCCTATATGTTGGTTATGATTGGCCTGGGGATTTTCATCTGGTTGATACCGAACGAGTATATGTTCGAATAAAAGTCTGTCTGACATAGACAAACAGAACCACTTAGGAGGCTCAGGAATATGAGAAAGATTATACCGTTATTGTTGGCAGCGACCATCTTGCTTCTCGCACAAGACACCATCGCCCAGGAAAAGATTATTGACGTTCGCCAGAATATGGCAGATGCCCTGACATCGGTTAAGACGGCTGTAAGCCAGAACGATTGGGCCGAAGCGCTCAGCGGCTTCAACAGTGCCAAGGACATTTGGAACAACGAGGTCAAGCCTCTTCTGATTGAGGACGAAAAGACCGACAAGCGCTTTTTAGAATACTTCGGCCGAATAGGTGAAGTCGAGGACGGCTTAAACAGCCTCGGCCAATTACTCGCAGCCAAAAGCACAGAAGAAATTGAACCGAAGGTAAACGCAATAATCTGGAGTATTAGTCACCATCCTCGCGGCTTCGACGTCCCCGAACCCGTATATAAATGGTGGGATTGGGTATTCGGATTGGGCATAGGACTTGGGTGGTGCGTGTTCGCCATCTTCTTTGGGTTATACCTGAGAGGGTCATATTATCGCAGGTATAAAAAAGAATCGATATAAAAGATAGCAAGGAGCAAAAGTAATGCCTTCCGACCTTATTATCATTGCGATTTACCTGGCGTTGATGTTTGCGGCGGGGATATTTTTCAGCAGAAACATAAAAAGTACCGCTGATTATTTTTTGGCTGCGCGCTCCGCACCGTGGTTCTGGATTATGGGCGCGGTATGGGCAACGAACATAGGCTTTCTTCACGGCTATCTGGCCCACGGTGGCGCCGCGTATGATTGGGGGCTGATTCAGGCCAATTTCGAATGGTTCCAAGGCCCATTCGGCTACATCCTGACCGGCTTGTTCTTCATAGCGTTCTACTGGCGGGCCGGAATATTTACCGTACCGGGGTTCCTGGAAAGAAGATATGGCTCCGCAATAAGGGTTATTTACTCTATCGGCTGGCTGATTTTCTTTATCATAACCATAGCTGCAGAGTTATATTTGGGAGGCATGTTCCTTAAGAACATCATAGGCATGCCGTTCTGGCCAACAGTTGCCGTCTTGACCATCGTTGTGGGAACTTACACCTTGTTGGGGGGTCTTGGTGCTGCGATTATGATGGAATTTGTTCAGTTTGTAATTATGATGGTAGGTACAATGCCGCTGGTGTTTATCCTGCTGAATATGGTGGGCGGCTTCGAAGGACTAACGGATACATTATTGAACCAGTGGAATATCAGCCCCCAGTATTTCAGCGTTTTACCCGACAACCATCATCCTTACGGCCCTGGCCCATGGATTATCCTGGGACAATGTTTCGTAGTTACTATCGGCTGGTGTGCCGGACATCAATCAATGGTGCAGAGAAACCTGGGGGCACGCTCGCTGTATGATTCCAAACTCGGCTATGTCGTTGCAGGTCTTCCAAAAACTTTGGGTGCTTTTCTCTATATTGTACCTATGCTCGCCGCCCCCATAATTTTCGCCCGTCATGGTATATTTGTAGAAAAGGCTGATGCCGCATACGGTAAGCTGATTCTGAATCTGCTACCCGCCGGAATGTTGGGATTATTCATCGCTGGATTAACATCCGCAGGCCTGTCCAGCATTAGTGGCGTACTGAATTCATCATCTACTATAGTGATAAAAGACATCTATGAACGGTTCATAGTGAAGGGCAAACCAGACCACCATTACTTTGTTGCGGGTCGCGTAGCAACATTTGGGATAATAGTTGCGTCA
>SMTZ1_10008569_pt1 | contig 10210 bp, 12 predicted proteins | sample DeeMarSWOR136_30_FD_25667 | JGI IMG/M metagenome (IMG submission 25667) | reverse complement strand
CTATGACTCTTGTTTTTGAACTTTGTTCAACAACTTTTTTCATTATATCTTTATTACCTTTTTTGGCTTGAATTTCATTTTTTTTACTGCTTCAGTTCTTGCTTCTTCTGTTATCTTTTTTTCCCCTAATTTCTTTATTGCTACACCATGTACAAATGGTTTTTTTCCAAAAATAACATTGAATACCAATGCAAGGATAAATATGCCTACAAATATTATTATCAGCATTACAGCTGTCTGGGTAATCCATGATTTAAAGGCGCATTCCTGTGGAGGATATCCGCAGACAAATTTTCCCCATTTTATCCTACTCCATATCATAAATCCAAATGACAAAATCAAGCTTAATACAAAGTCAACTTTAAAAAATTTTAACCATTTCATTTTATCTCACCTTTTACCCATTTCTCAAAGTCCCTATTCGCCCTTGAGTCAATCATTGCAATGCAAGGGGTTTCATAGGAATGTATTTTCTTCACCTCTTTTTTGACTGTGTTAAACTTGCCCTTTAATGTTTTTGCAATAACTACAATTTCTTTGTCATTTACAATTTTTTTCTTCCACCTATAAATTGATTTTATCGGAAAAATATTAGCACATGCAATTAATCTCTTTCTGAGCAGGTGTTTTGCAATCTTGTTTGCTTCTGCATTATTTTTGCATGGGATGTAGAGCATAATCATTTTTCTTCTTTTACCATCTTAATTGCTTTTACAGGGCAGACATTTGCGCAGATTCCGTCTCCTTTGCAGAAGTTATAATCTATTACTGCCCCTCTTTTCTTGTCAATTTTAATGACTCCGTCTGGACAGAACATCCAGCACATTCCGCATTTTATGCATTTTTTTTCATCAACAACAGGCCTCATTGCACGCCAGCCGCTTGTTTTGTTTTTAATAGTGCTGCCTGGCTCTGTAATAACAGCTGCATGGCTGAATTTCATCTTTTCTCCTGGCTTAACTTCTTTTGAAATCATCAAAGGCCCGATATAGCCGCAGCTCTTGCATTCATATTGCCCTGTCTCTCCTCCGATAAATAGCTTAAGGTTCTCTTCCTTGCAAACCGGGCAGAGTTCTTTTTTCATCTTAGTTTTTTATAAACCTCATCAATTACTTTTTTATTTAAATCAATTAATTCTTTTTTTTGTTTGAAGCGTTCTTCTATGCCTTTATAGATTCCTTTCATGCTTACTATCTTTGTTGCTTTTGAAAATGCCCCCAACATTGCAGTGTTTACAATGTTCAAGCCAAAATATTTCAATGCAGTTGTTGAAGCATCAACTGTGAATATCTTGAAGTTTCCTTTTATTCCTAATTCTTTTGGGCTCTTGCTTGAGTTAACAATTAAAATCCCGTCTTTCTTTAGTCCTTCTGTTATATCAAGGGCTTTGAATAAGCTTGCATCAAGAACAACAACAATGTCTGGCTCATAAATCAAAGAACGTATGTTGATTGGTTTGTCGTGAATTCTTGTATATGAGAATGATGGTGCTCCGCGTCTTTCAACACCAAAAGCAGGCATTGCCTGGCAGTATTTGCCGTCTTCAAATGCAGCTATGGCTAATATCTGCGAGAATGTAACTGCACCTTGTCCACCTCTCCCCACACATTTAATCTCAATCATCCAAACACCTAATTATACCTTTTCTAGCTTTGTTTTTAAATCTTTCTTCTTCTTTTCATAATCTATAATTGCCTTTTTCAGACCATCTGCTGCCAAATTACTGCAGTGCATCTTCATAGGAGGGAGGCCCTGCAATGCGTCTGCAACATCTTTATTTGATAATTTCTTTGCTTCTGGCAATGTTTTTCCTTTTGCAATCTCTGTAAGCATTGAGCTTGAAGCAATTGCAGCAACACATCCAAAGGTCTTGAATTTGATATCTGTGATAATTTCCTGCCCTTTTTTGTTTTTTTCGACTTTAATATAAATCCACATCAAATCCCCGCAAACAGGGTTTCCTACTTTGCCAATGCCGTCTGCATTTTTGATTTCCCCTATGTTCTTTGGGTGCTTGAATGCTTCCAGGACTTTTTTTGAATACTGCATTATTTTCCCCTCCATAAAGGGCTTATTTGCCTTAATTCCTCAACAACATTAGGTATGACCTTTAGAGCATAATCAATTTCTTTTTCTGTTGTGTATCTGCTTAAGGTCAACCTCAAACTGCCGTGTGCTTCATGCGGCTTTAGGCCGATTGCAAGCAGAACATGGCTTGGCATCAATGATTTGCTTGAGCATGCACTTCCTGTTGATGCTGCAATTCCTTTTTCATCTAATTTCAATACAAGCGCCTCCCCCTCAATATATTTAAATGCGACATTCACATTATTGCAGAGCCTTTTATCTTTTGGGCCATTTAAAACTGTTTCAGGAATTTTCATTAGACCATCAATTAGTTTATCCCTTAATTTCTTCATCTTCTCGATATCTTTTTTTTCAACTAACTTAACTGCCTTTGCAAACCCGACAGCTCCAACAATATTCTCTGTTCCAGAGCGAAGCCCAAATTCATGCCCTCCTCCATGTATCAAGGTTCCAAGTTTGACATTTTTTCTTTTGTATAATGCACCAATGCCTTTTGGGCCGTGAATCTTGTGTGCAGATAATGAGATTAAATCAACTTTTATTTTCTTGACATCAATTGGAACTTTTGTAAAGCTCTGCACAGCATCTGTATGGAATATAACTGCTTTTTTCCGGCAGATTTCCCCTATCTTATCAATTGGCTGTATTGTCCCAATCTCATTGTTTGCATGTATAATAGAAACAAGAATTGTATCTTTACGGATTGCTTTTTCCAGCTGTTTTAAATCAACAAACCCTTGCTTGTCAACATCAAGCTCTGTTATCTCAAATCCCATCTGCTCTAAAAACTTACAAGTTTCCCCCACAGCAGGGTGCTCTATCTTGCTTGTAATAATATGGTTTCCTTTGTCCTTGTGCAGGAAAGCAATTTCCTTCACTGCAAGGTTGTCTGATTCTGTTCCAGATGCAGTGAAGATTATTTCTTCTGGCTCTGCATTGATTGATTTTGCAATAACTTTTCTGGAATTTTCAAGTGCATCTCTTGCTTCCCTTCCAAAAGAATGGAGTGAAGATGCATTGCCATACTTTTCAGTAGAATAAGTTTCAATTTCCCTCATAACTTCAGGTGCAACTTTTGTTGTTGCAGCATTGTCCAGGTAGACTTTCATAGATTTTCCCCCAGGAATCTTGCAGTTTCATTCATTACTTTATCATATTGTTTTTTACTTATTGTATAATCATGGTCTGAACCTTCAAGAATAATAAATTCTAAATTTTTAAGATGTTTTGCTAATTCTTTTACACCGTCTATTGAAATAGCTTCATCTTTTGTTCCATGCATAAGAAGCACAGGGATCTTTATATTGTCATAAACAGAAAGATCATTATATTGAGATAAATCTTCAAGATAGTTGTAATTTATCTTCATCTTTCCATATTTCTGGCTATGAGTGTAAATCCACCCTTGTTTCTTCCATTTTGCAATATTCTCATCACTAAATTCATTTCTCCTTCCTTTATATGGAAATTTAGGAACAGGAGATAACAATGCAAGGCATTTAACTCTGTTGTCTTTTGAAACTTCCTGCAGAGAAACAAGCCCTCCTAAGCTGTTTCCTATAACTCCAATATTTTGATATCCATTATTTTCCAAAAAATCAATTGCGCATTTTAAATCATCAATATATTGAGTCACAGTGGTATCTTCAAATTTTCCATCACTTTCTCCCCTTCCTGATAAATCTATCCTAAATAAGATAATACCTTTCTCAGGAAGAATTTTTCCTAAACTAATTGCTTTTTGACTTTCTTTTGATGACTTATAACCATGAACATAAATTGCAATTTTATCTGTTTTTGTTTCAGGCATATGCATTATTCCAATTAGGTTCTGCCCTTTGCTGTTTTTGAATTCAATTTTTTTTTGTTTCATTTCAATCCTCTCAGGCATCCGCATCCGCAGTATCTTGAGACATGTTTTTCTACGAGTTTCATTAATGGGATTATTGTGTCTTTGTTTAGGGAATATACTCTTTCTTTTCCTTTTGTCTTGAAGTCAACTATCCTACATTGCTTTAGAACCTTCAAATTATGTGATATCTTGCTCTGCTCTTCCCCTGTTTTTTTGCAGATTTCTCCTACATTTAGTGGGCCAGACATCAGAGTTTCAACTATCTTCATTCTAGTCTTATTGCTTATTGTTTCAAAAAACGCATTAAATGATTTACACTTCATATGAAGCAAAATTCATATGTTAATATATAAAGTTTTTGGTTATAGAAAGATATTTAAGCATAAACTAGAATTATTAAGGTAATGGCATTGAAAATATATAACACACTAAGCAGGAAAAAAGAATTATTCAAACCCTTGAAAAAAGGACAGGTAGGCATGTATGTGTGCGGGCCAACTGTTTATGATTTTGCACATATTGGCAATTTCAGGGCTTATTTGTGCGCAGATATTCTCAGGAGATATCTTGAATATTCTGGATACAAAATAAAGCAGATTATGAACCTGACAGATGTAGAAGATAAAACAATCAACCGTTCACAGGAACAAAAAATACCCTTAAAAAAATTTACAGAAAGATATATCAAGGCATTTTTTGAGGATTTGAAGGAATTAAATATTGAGCAGCCGTTAAAATTCCCCAAAGCAACAGAACATATAAAGGAGATAGTTGAAGCAGTAAAAAAGCTGATGAAGAAAGGCTTTGCATATAAAGGGGAAGACGGCTCAACTTATTTTGATGTTTCTAAATTCAAGGATTATGGAAAACTTGCAAGAATAAAAATAAAAGAATTAAAAGCAGGGGCAAGAGTCTGCCAGGATGAATATGAAAAAGAGCAGGCAAATGATTTTGCATTGTGGAAGGCGTGGACAAAAGGAGATGGTGATGTTTTCTGGGAGACTGAGCTTGGAAAAGGAAGGCCTGGCTGGCATATTGAATGTTCTGTGATGTCCACAAAATATTTAGGACAGCCGTTTGACATCCATACAGGAGGAACTGATTTGATATTTCCGCACCATGAAAATGAGATAGCCCAGGCAGAGGCAGCAGAAGGAAAGCAGTTTGTCAAATACTGGTTCCATAATGAATGGCTTCTTGTAGAAGGAAAAAAGATGTCAAAACGCTATAATAATTTCTTTACTTTAAGGGATTTAATTAAGAAAGGATATGATGCAAAGGCAATAAGGTATGTCCTTATAGGAACGCATTACAGGCAGAAGCTTGATTTTACATTTAAAAAATTAGAAGCTGTCAAGAAATCAATCCAGCGCATTGAAGATTTTATCTTAAGGTTGAAGAAGGCAAATGCAAAATCATCAGATAAAACAGCTGGAAAGCATATCCAGAAAGCAAAGGATGATTTTGAGAAAGCAATGGATGATGATCTGAATATTGCAAAGGCATTGTCTGCTGTATTTGATTTTATGAGGGAGATTAACAAATTGGATTTAAGCAAAACAGATGCAAAGAAAGTCCTTGATTTGATGAATTCTTTTGACAAGGTTCTTGGAGTTCTTGAGGTTAAGGAGAAAAAGCTTCCAAAGGGATTAAGGGATTTAATTAAGAAAAGGGAAGATGCAAGAAAGAAAAAAGACTGGAAAATAGCAGACAAGATAAGGGATGAATTAAAGAAAAAAGGAGTTATTCTTGAAGATTCTCCAGAAGGAGTGCGTTATAAGATTCAATGATGTGAAACATCCCTTGGCTTGTGCTGCCCTGTGATTTCTAATTGAGAAGAATATTCTGATGATTCTTCACGGGCTGCTTCTCTTTCGGTATCTTCAAAAAAATTTTTAATAACTCTTGAATCATCCTGGAGATTTCCGTGATCCATTAATGCTACTACTTCTGGTGAAGTTTCCATAAGATAATCAAGATCACGTGAATAGAATTCTGCATCTTTTTTTGCATCTCTTCTTGCAACTGCTTCTTCTAGTTTTCTATATAAATTTCCTGGAGTAGGATCTTCCTTTAGTTTTGCAGCTAAGTCCTCTCCTTTACCCATAGGACGTCTCATAGTCTTTGCCATACTCCCTCACATCAAATGTATATAATGTATATATTTTAAGTAAAAAATTCATATTTAAAAATGTTTCTATTCTGCAAAATACAATAATTTATAAATAAAAACCTATTTATTTATTAAAAAACTAGGAGGTGGTTATTAGATGGCAGTAAGTCCGGTAGTAGCACAAATAATATCATTTGTTGTGATGACTATCTTGGGTTCTCTAATTCTAATGTTGTCTGCGAAGATATTCAAGCTAAAGGACCAGTCTTTTATGACTGCACTTAAAATAGTTCTTATTCTATATGTAATTACTTTAGTGCTTGGCTTGATAGGCTTGGCTGCATTAAACATTGCCCTAATAATGTCAATATTGAGCTTTATAGTGGTTATAGCATTGGGAATATATTTAATCAAGAAATTCTATAAGCTTGATTGGGGCAAAGCTGTTTTAGTATGGTTGGTCTGGTTTATCCTATCGTTGATTGTAGGATTTATAATTGGACTGATATTACTGGCAATCGGCCTAGGAATAGCAGCAGTATAGTTTTATAAGATTTTTTTTCTTTTTTTTATAATTCTATTCCAATCTTAATTCCAGAACCGCAGTCAATGTCTGCTTTTCCTTCAAAAGAAATTGTTTTTGCATGGACAGTTGCCTTCAAGTCATCGAGCACCGACTCAACCATCTTCCTGTCTTTGATTTTAATGATGAGTTTCTTTAGTTCCTGCTTTAATGACATGTTTTTTCCTGCCTTGAATTTCCTGACTTCAGAGATAACTGCAACAGCTGCATCACCTGCCTGCTCTGCTTTTTTGTCAATAAATTCTTTCTTTACTTTTGGCCATTCAGATATATGGATTGATTTGATTTTATCCCTTCCTGCAAAATAAATAGAATGAATCTCTTCTGTTATATGTGGCACAATCGGTGCAATTAATTTCAAGATATTTAAAATAAATTCATATAACCCATATTGTGCGCTTTTCCTTGCTTCTTTGCCCCGTTTATCTGGATTATATAATCTATCTTTGATGATTTCCAGATAATTGTCACAGACAAACCAGAAAAATTCCTCTACTTCCCTTTTTGCTCTGCCTGTTTTATAATTATCAAAAAAAACAGTTGCTTTTTTAACAACTTCATTTAATTTACTTAGCATCCATTTATCTGTAACTTCTAATTTCTTTGGCTTTCCTTTAAAGTCTTCTAAATGCATTAAAGCAAATTTAGAAGCGTTCCACAGTTTTGTTAAGAATCTTTTTCCGGTTATAAGGTCCTTTTCCTGGAAAGGGAGGTCTTCTCCAAATGTTGCTGTTCCTACCCAATAACGTACAGTATCTACATCATATCTTTTCAACAAATCCTCTGTCCATATTACATTGCCCAGGCTTTTATGCATTCCCCTTCCTTTGCTGTCCAAAACATAGGTGCCAATGGCAACATCTTTCCAAGGGATTTGCTTAAAATGCAAGAAAGCTTTTAAGATTGTGTAAAATGCCCATGTCCTAATTATATCATGTGATTGGGGCCTTAGTGATGTTGGAAACATCTTCTTAAATTGAGCTGGTTTTTCTAGCCATCTTATTGCAATCTCAGGTGTCATTGAAGAAGTCATCCATGTATCAAAAACATCATCCTCTGAAATAAACTTGTCAGAGCCGCATTTGCATTTTTTCTTTGGCTTTGTTTCTGTTGGGTCAACTGGCAAATCTTTTTTATCAGGCACCATCACTTCACTGCATTTCTTGCAATACCATATAGGCATTGGCACCCCATAGAACCTCTGCCTGGAAATAATCCAGTCCCAGCCAAGGTTATTTGTCCAGTCCTCAAATCTTTTTCTATAGAATCCAGGATACCATTTAACTTTTCTGGCTTGCTTTATTAAATCTTTTTTGTATTTCAGTGTTTTAATGAACCACTGTTTTGTAACAAGATATTCAACAGGTGTATGGCATCTCCAGCAGCTGCCTACTGTCTGTTCTAATTCTTCCTGTTTGATTAATTTGCCTTGTTTTTTTAATTTTTCAATGATTTTTTCTTTTGCTTTTTCTAATTTCAAGCCGACAAATTCCCCTGCTAATTTATTTAACCTGCCGTCTTTAGTCAACCCTATCTTTAAATCCAGTTTGTGTTTTTTCCACCATTCAATATCTGTATTATCTCCAAATGTACAGACCATAACTATCCCAGAGCCAAATTCCATATCCACGGCTTCATCTGTCATTATCTTGACTTTCTGTCCAAATATAGGAACAAATGCGTTTTTACCAACTAATTTTTTGTATCTCTTATCTTCGGGATGAACAAATAGTCCAACACACATTGGAAGGAATTCTGGTCTTGTTGTGGCAATCTCAATCTTGCTGTTATCTTCCAATTCAAAGTAAATATAATTCAGCATTGTTTTTCTTGTTAAGTCTTCAACTTCTGCTTGCGCCAGTGCTGTCTGGTGTTTGGGGCACCATATTGTTGGTTCTTTGCCGCGGTAGCAGTCACCTTTTTCATATAAATCAACAAAAGATGTTTGTGCTACTTTTTGTGCTTCTGGATCAATTGTGGTGTATAATAAACTCCAATCATAAGAATGCCCTAATGCCCTGAATACCTTATCTGCATATGCTTTTTCAACTTTTGTACTCTCTTTTCTGCACAGCCTTCTGAATTCTGCCCTTGTTGTGTCTGCTTTTGAGATGTTATATTTTTCTTCAACATATTTTTCAGTTGGCAGGCCATTATTATCAAAACAAGGAGCAAAATAAACATTAAAACCCTTCATACGCTTATATCTGGCAATAATCTCAAATTGAGTATAATGCAGTGCATGCCCAACATGCAGGTGCCCTGCAGAAGCATAAGGAGGGGGAACATCTATAGAATAAATTGGCTTCTTGCTTTTAAAATCAAATTTATACAGCTTATTTTTCTCCCAAGAATCTTGCCATTTTTTTTCTATTTTCTTGGCATCATACTGCTTTGGTAATCGCATAAATGTAATATTTAAGCACTGCTTTATAAACATTATGCTTGCACTGGACATATCTACATAAAATTTAATAATGGCAGGTTAATCAAGATAATTATGCAGCCGTTTATACACAGGCATTCTCCTAAAAAGGTTGGGGATGTTGTTGGGCAGGATGCTGGGATTGTTTCTTTGAGGAGGTTTATCTCTGATTACAAGAAGCAGCGCAAAAATTCTATGCTGGTTTACGGGCCTTCTGGATGCGGGAAGACGTGTGCTGTTTATGCACTTGCAAATGAGCTTGGCTATGAAGTAATTGAGATGAATGCATCTGATTTGAGAAACAAAAACCAGATAAATGAAGTTATGGGTGATGCGGCAAAACAGATGAGTTTGTTTGCAAAAGGGAAGGTCATACTTGTTGAAGAGGTTGATGGAATTGCAGGCAGGCAGGATTTTGGAGGGATTGCAGCACTGGTTAAGCTCATAAAGGAATCTTCTTTTCCTGTGGTAATAACTGCAAACAACCCATTTGACAAGAAATTCTCCTCTTTGAGAAACGCGTCTGAGATGATACAGCTCAATAATCTTGAAACAGAAGATATCTATAAGATTTTGAAGAATATTGCAAAGAAAGAGGGAATAAAGCATAATAATCCTGACTTAAAATCTATTGCAAGGCGTTCTGGAGGAGATGCGCGTGCTGCAATAAATGATTTGCAGATGCTTTCAACAGATAATGAGCTAAAGAAGGAGGCAATTGATGAACTTTCACAGCGTGATAAGATTGAATCAATGTTTTCCGCACTTCTAAAGATATTCAAGACAACAGATGCAAATATTGCAGTAACTGCTTTTGAGAATGTCAATGAAAACCTTGACCAATGTTTGTTATGGATTGATGAAAATCTTCCAAAGGAATATACAAAGCCGCAGGATTTGGCAGAGGCATATGACAAATTAAGCATAATAGATGTATTTCGCGGTAGGATTCGCAGAAGGCAGCATTGGAGATTTCTCAGCCATATCAATGCCTTGTTAACAGCAGGTATTGCGTGTTCAAAGTCCCAAAAAAACAAGAGACAGGTTAGATACAAGCCAACAGGAAGAATCCTAAAATTATGGTGGGCAAAACAAAAAAATGCAAAGAAAAAGGCAATTGCATTAAAGATAGCACAGCACACCCATACA
>SMTZ1_10008567_pt1 | contig 10211 bp, 7 predicted proteins | sample DeeMarSWOR136_30_FD_25667 | JGI IMG/M metagenome (IMG submission 25667) | reverse complement strand
ACCAAGAACCCTTGAAAGCTGAGATGGAGCGTTATCGCCTCTCCTTCAATGTAGCTGAACCGAATATTGGCGTTATTGGGAAGCCGTTGGGTGGGATGTCCATTCAAATAAGAATCATCGATTTTTTCTAGCACGCCTTTGATTAATTGATCCCTGAGCCATGTCAGGCGCGTCACGTTATCAGCAAGTTGTTCCTTGGCGAGTTCCGCAGCTGCCCCCATGCCCACAATTCCCGAGACGTTCTCGGAACCAGAACGGATGCCATATTCTTGGCCACCTCCGGTAAGGATTGGTTGAAGAGCAACTTCTTTTCGTGTATAAAGGGCTCCGACTCCTTTGGGTCCGTATAAATCGTTGGATGAGAGGGTGAGTAGGGAGATGCCATGTTCTGAGACATTCACTGGAATAAGGCCTGCGCTTGCTACTGCATCGACATGCAAGGGAATTTCAGCGTTATTGGCGATTTGTGCAATGTCAGCAATTGGTTGAATTGTTCCGACTTCGTTATTCGCATGTTGGATGGAAATGAGAATGGTTTGATCAGTGATGGCTTTCTTGAGGGCTTTCGTGTCCACTATTCCGTGTTTGTCCACGCCAACTTGGGTGTATTCGAAGCCTTGCTTGCTCAAGAATTTTGCAGTATTGATGATACTGAGGTGCTCCATTTTGGAAATGATAATGTGGTTACCTTTTCGGCGGTGCCGATAGGCAAAGCCCTGAAGGGCTAGGTTGTTCGCTTCAGTCGCTCCACTGGTAAAAATGACTCTATCCTTTGGCGCGGCTCCAATAAGTTGACCAACTTGCACACGTGCGTTGGCAATTGCTTTGGCTGACTGCTGTCCGACTGCGTGAACAGAAGAGGGATTACCATAATACTGTCGGAAATAAGGTTTCATGGCCTTGAGTACTTGTTCATCTACCGGTACTCCTGCACTATGATTGAAGTTGATTTGCTTTGTCATTTCCCACCCCTCCCATCCATTTCGTATCTCTTTTAGAAGGTTAAAATCGCATCCGCTTCGAGTGCGAGGTCATTTAACGTAGCTGCTCCCACGACACCACAAGCATCCACATAACCGCCTCGTTCAATGCCGAGTACTTGTGTGCTTTGGTCACAGGCCATAAGCTCTACACCCGCTTCGATTGCTTGATCAATTACTTCTTTTAGAATGGGGAAGTTTCCCATTTTGATTTTTTCAGCTTCACCCTTTTTGACGACCTCGACACCTTTAACGACGAAATAAACGGTTGCGTCGATACCCATCGCTTTAGCAGTTGTGGCAAGTACAAAAGGGGCATACAGCCTTTCAGGCGTATCTAAGCCGCTTGTCAATACGTATAATATTTTCTTTGCCAAGATTTTTCACCCATTTGTTTTTCGAATTAGAAATCGGATGTAATCATCACACTGCTCAAAGGCTAGAACTGTGTTTCCAGTGCGTTTAGCCCAACGTGAGATATCTTCTTCCGCCGCTGGATCATCAGCCAATACTTCAACTACTTCATCGGGTTTTGCTTCGAGTATCGCTTGTCGAGTCTTGTAAACAGGGATTGGACAATACAATCCTCGAGCATCAATTTTTTGATGGATTTCGATATCGGTGTCGTCTGATTTCTTGGGGTTAGTTGGCATTACGTTACGTCTCCAGAAACTTGAATTAAACTTTACAGTGTTAAGATTATCTTGCAGGTACTTTACCTCGTATTTAAGCTTGTCGTCTTTACCAAGTATTATTTACGTGAAAGACGCAAGCGTGTAACGGAAAAAGACAGGTAGGCGTAACGCTAAAATGCTATGTTTGAATCACCACTTAATGGATAGTGAACATCTTGTCCCGAACATCAAAGACGAAAGTAAAACGTAAAGCCTCTGAGAGCAGGGTAGAAGAACCGGTCATTTCAGCAGCATTGAAGCAAGAAGTAATGCAGGAGTTAAAACAAGTTTTTATGAAGGGTGACCTACCCGAAGCGAAACGTCGTGACAATATTGTAATGACTCGTCTATGGGACAGCGATCTCAGAATTGTTGATGCTCTAATTGCCCTTGAGATTTTCAAAAGTCGTAGTGAGGCGGTAGCCTTTCTCACTCACGAAGGTATTCAGGCTAAGAGCGATCTCGTTGACACGATTCTTCCAGCGATTGAACAGATTGAAGAGATTAAACGTCAAACTAGGCAGCAAGCAGTCACAGCCTTACATAAATCCAAACGCAAAGACGCCGACACTTCGCCCTTGTATGTTATTGCTAGCTTTTTTTGTGTGTGGCAAAGCACTTTAAACGCCTTAATATACTGTGATTCGCTGCAAAAACGAATCGATCTCCATTTGATGTGATGACAATGACAGAATTGTCGTTTTTATCGAAGGAAGAAATTCAGTTTCGAGACGAAGCCCGTTCATTTGTTCAACGGAACCTAACCCCACATGCTGAGGACATCGAACAAGGGAAACTCGAAGCATGGGACATATTGCGAAAGTTCGGAAAAGCGGGGTATTTAGGATCACGCTATCCTGTCGAGTTTGGAGGCACAGGTAGGGGTCTGATGTATGAGGTTCTGGCTACCGAAGAGATTTGTGCTGTACACGCAGGGCTAGATATGGCCCGCGTTGCTTCTTGTATTCTGTTTGCCCACCCGGTTTATGAATTTGGTTCTGAAGCCCAGAAAAAGAAGTATTTGACACCAGTTGCTAGGGGCGAGAAGATTGGAGCACTCGGAATCACGGAACCCAATGTGGGGAGTGATGTCGCGGCTACTGAGACCCGGGCTGAAAAACAAGGTGACAGTTATGTGATAAACGGCGAGAAACGTTTCATTACGAATGGTCCTGTTGCTGACTTTTTATTATGCTATACTGTTACAGATCCCAAAGTGAAAGCAAAGCAGGGTATGACTGCCTTTATTGTCGAAACAAAATCGAAGGGATTCGAAGTCGTTGAAGAATATGATCTCCTGGGAATGCATGGAGCACATGTTGGACGCTTAGCTTTCAAAGACTTGGTGGTTCCCGAAGAAAATATTCTGGGAGACGTTAACGGTGGTTTTGGCGTCGTTATGGCTGGTTTGGACGCAGAACGAACTATTCTCGCTGCAGAGATGAATGGCGTAGCTCGAGCAGCCATGGAAGAAGCCATCCATTACAGCAATTACCGTGTCCAATTCCGTCGAAAGATTCGAGAGTTTGAAGGAATCAGTTTTAAAATTGCAGATATGGCGACGAAACTCGAAGCAGCTAGACTCCTCACGTTTAAAGCTGCTCGAATCATTGATGCCAATCAACCAGCCACCAAAGACGCCGCTATTGCCAAACTCTTTGCGTGTGAAACTGCCATCGAGTCTGCATCTCAAGCTCTTCAAGTACTCGGAGGTATTGGCTATACAAAACAAAAGCCAGTGGAAAGATATCTACGTGATGCTCGACTCATGACCATTGGTGGGGGAACTGCTGAAATTCTCCGCTATCTAATTCAGCGCGAGGTATTCAAAGAATACGACCTGTAAAGAGGTTCCTAGCGGACTAAGCATATAGTTAAAATGTGCATGCAATTTGTCCCCTGCAACAAGTTGAGGAGATCCCAGTGAGCGCAATATTCAGAGCTGAAGCCACGGGTTATTGGCTACGGATACGCCAATTCACTCCAAACGTTCGCAAGCTTATCCTCAGCAACGTCACTCGAGCCTTTGCATGGGGCATCACCTCAACCATCTTAAACATCTACCTGCTCATCCTTGGATACAGTAACGCTTTCCTCGGCGTGTTAATGTCTCTCAACGCGTTTTCAATGGCAATATCTTCAATCGCCGCAGGCACCTATGCCTCTCGAGTGGGCCCCAAATATTCTATTATTGTTGGATTGCTCACCTCTGCAATTTGTGGCTTTACGCGAGTAGTGTTTCCATTTCCTGATGTCTTGATGATAACTGCGGTATTAGCTGGACTTGGTGCTGCACTCATCAATGTCTCATATGGTCCCCTAATGACAAGAAGTTGCACAGCTTACGAACGCACCCATGCCTTTGGAACCAGCCACTCCTTAACCATTCTCAGTTCATTTTTTTCGAATACTCTTGCTGGATTTCTTCCAGGCGTAATTGCATTATTTCTTGGCATCCCATTTGGCAGTGCATTAGCTCTTCAGCTAGCGCTTTTAGCTCACGTGATTCCCCTTGCTCTCAGCATTATTCCAATGTTTACGATCCACGAATTGGAAGCTCCTGCATCTAACCCAATGAATGAAATTCAGAGTGAACTCACACCCGTTCAACGGAATGCGGTGAGGAAAATAGCATTAAAATTCGGCATCGTCAACCTGCTAATCGGCCTGGGCGCTGGATTCGTTATTCCCTACCTCAGCATATTCTTCTGGGAATTCTATAACCTACCACTCCCCATTATCGGATTAGTACAGGGTCTTGGATCCCTCTCTGTTGCAATCGGCACTTTTCTCTCCCCAGTCCTTTCCACTCGCATAGGTAAAGTCAAGACAGTTCTCTTTTCCCAAGCATTATCCCTTCCATTTCTCCTCTTCATCGCCACCATCATCAACCCCTATATTGCTATTGCTAGTTACGTCCTTCGCGTCGTTCTAATGAATGCTGGCGGTCCCGTCGATAGAACATTGCGAATGGAACTCACACCCGAACATTGGCGACCAAATATGGAGGCCGTCACCAGCTTTGCCTGGAACTTCCCCTGGGCGTTTAGTACACTAGTAACAGGACCACTCTTTGATTTAGAGTTATATCTGGTCCCCTTCTGGTTTACCCTTACGAGTTACTCCGCTGCAACAGTTTTTTATGCAGCTTTCTTCTGGAAAATTGAAGAAAGCCAAAGAAAGTTTACAGTAAATAGGAACAAGAATGATATGGGTCAGGAGTAAAAAAGAGAAGGGAACCGGACACGCGGAAGGATTTACTCCTGTGCCCGGCGTTTAGAGTATTTTCAATATCGACGTCTCATAACTACGTAAACGATGATGACACCTACGGCCATGAAGATAAGTCCAATGACCAACCCTAGTATGAATGAGCCAGGTGCTTCGCCAATAGGAACAAGGCTGAACTCGACAGGACCTACACCGTATACCACAATAGAGATTACTCCTGATACCAAGGCAGTATAGGTTCGGGTTAGGTCAAGAGTACTCATACTCACCATGCCCCAAAGATCTGACGCAGTTATCGCGAAGGGAAAGAATCCCATTTCGTTGAAAGCTGACCAATAGGCTTGATCCCCTGTAATATCCAATGATAGACTTAATCGATAACTGGCACCTGCCATGATACTCACGCTGTAAATCTCATATGTCCATTCTTCAAAACTATGTGACATGACAGCGCCCATAGTGTACGGAGTCGGAGGTGTTACAGTAGCATTGACTGTAACCTCCGAACTATCCCCTGGTGGACCCATCATGTTTGCTCCGAAAACGATGACATATTGAATTCCACTTCGCACTGGTACAAATCGTATTGTGGCTGAATCATTGACATTTGAGGTCATCAGTGGCATAAAAGAAATCGGATCTGTAAAGACTAAAGGTTCGTAGAGCCCATAGGACCCAAACCATTGCCAGTCCAAATAAAATTCGGAACTTGGAGCAACGAATAGACTTACACCACCGGCTGACGTGTACGCTGATGCCCAGCCTGTAATATCATATTCCCATCCACTGGTAACAGGAAGGGCAAATATTTGATACATCGGACCAATCGTTGTATTGACAGGAATCACATTCCCGGACTCTGCGAAAGTCGGAAGGAGTTCGCCTATGAAGTTCAATGTAATATTATAGATTGCAGTAGGGGTACCACTCCATGGATTAGCCTGAATGACCATGAAGAAGGTGTCTGTGAAACCTTCTAGCCCAGAACCAGCCATGACTGCAGCAACGGCGGTATCATTGTTATAGACGACATCTGTACCATCAAACGAATAATATTCAGCCCAAGAGTCACCGGTCAAGGATGGATCAGGTGCCATGACAAAAAAGGCAGATCCAGCCCATGAAAAGCAGTTTTCGAATCGGTCTTCAACGATATTTGAGCCAGAAGCGTCTTCATAATGGAAATAGGTTGCTGGTATCCAGGTAGTATCCACATCGTGGGTTTGAACACTCCAATTTGCACCAATAGGATTATCATAATACAAACTGTATTCGAATCCTTTGGGTGCAGTAATGGCTACATGGGCTTCGTTCAATGGTAAACTATTGTCGAAACTCAGGGTTATGGATTCGTTCATGAGTAGGGTGGGCATTGTCACTCTTTGGATATCGATATTGACATCAACGTAACTACCATTGAGGAACAGGAAATCGAAGGTATTCCCGAGGAAGTAATAGTCATCGGGAGCAAGCTTCAGTAACCGATACTGGGTCCAGTTCGCTGTTCCTGTCCCTGCACCTGCAGGAACATCCATCTGGGGAGTAAAGCTGTAGAATAGACCGGGTTCTTCACCATGGGTGATATCAAACAGTCGTAGTTTGGCGAAGGGTTGGAAGAAGGGCTCACCAACCCAACCTGCGGTTGTATCGTAGGGTAATTCGCTATAGAGGGTGATGTTATAGTAGCCATGTTCAGCAATTGTGAACATAGAAGAATTCCAGGAATCATCGGCTGTCCAAGAAATGGGCTGGCTCTGATCCCATGGATGCATTACAGCTGAACTGAAATCGAAGAGTTGGTTCACTGAAAAGTTACCATTAATTCGGTCATCGGCTGTAGCGGATTGGAAGTCAAGGGCGACAACAAGGAACCCAGGATGCACTGCAACAAATTCGCTAATCATGTTGGATGTGTAATTCGCTGTATTCCAACTCCAGAAACCAGTATCAAGACTGTAACTCGTATGAAGATAATTATTCAGATGAGGAACATACTGAGAAGCACTTTCACGTAATTCCAAATCAAGATTCCGCCAGGGTCCGGCAGATCCGTTGTCCATAGTAAAGGACATATCAAAACCATATTGTCCTGGTTGATCAATGGGGATGTTGAAGACTTGTTGTTCGTGTGTTTCGTTGAGTGTGAAAAAGGCGGTGGTGTCCACAGGAACGGTATTCATTGGAGCTAAGGAAGGTTGCAATGAAGCCCGAACTCTAGGTGTTGCTGATGCAAGCGTAAAGGGGATGGTTGGTTGGAGTAGCGTGAGAGCTAGTACAAAGATAGTCAGTGGCAAGGTAATTCGACGCATTTTTCGTTCTACCTCGATGTAGCTCTTAACAATCTAAGGTTCTTTTCAACAACTTGGCACTTCGAAATGCCAAGCGAGGGTTTATGCCATTCCGCTGGATGATTTCTGTTCTTCAGACCAAGTGTAGCAATAGCTGTTGAAGAGCTACAATATTTTTTCTACAACTATACTATTTATGCGTATTTAGTACCCAGAGAAGTGGGGTGCGAAAGTCACAGAGATTAGTGTTTTTGATTGCTTTCTTAAGGTGATAATATATCGATGAATGTATTAAAGAGGTGGAAAAAGGAAAGAAGGGAAACGCGTAAACATCAATTTCGCATCGTGGGTCCATTTCGAATTGTGACGTCGCATCCTTTTGTTTTCTGATGGCTTCACAAGATTTTATTATTTAATTATCCCGCCTGAGAGGATATTGCGCCTGCAAGGATTGGGAGACGTTTCTCCTTCTCACTTGTTGGTGTTGGAGGTACAAACCGTTGAATCTCTCTCAGAGCATTAGTACAGAAGCCAGTGTATATTGGCAACGGGTTCAACGGTTTACCCCTGATGCTCGCCGAATCATCGCAAGCCAAGCCATTAGTCGACTCGGGTTTGGCTTGTATCAGGCAATTTTCAACCTATATTTGCTGTCACTAGGTTATTCTACGGCATTCGTAGCAGGACTCCTATCAATCGGTCTGTATACAATGGCTGTAGGGGCATTACTAGCTGGTCCCTATACTTCCCGGGTTGGCGAAAAGTATTCAATGATTCTCTCAGGGATGATCTGTGCCATCGCAGCGGGAATGCTCATTGCCTTACCTGTTCCCAGCATTCTCATCATGATGATCATTGTATTCTATTTTGGAAACAGCTTACAGATTACCTCATACAGCCCGTTGATGGCACGGAGTAGTACAGCTTTTGAGCGGACCTACCTATTTGGTACTGGGCAAGCTTCTCGTATTGCAACCAGTTTTTTCGGTAGTTTGATTGGTGGGTTTTTACCAGGATTGTTTGCTCTCTGGCTTATTGTTCCAATAGACAGCCCGATAACCTTTCAACTCACACTAATTGTCTGGATTCTAGCCTGTATCATCGGAATCGTCCCACTTCTCTGGCTAAAAGAACCAAAACCTTTCAACACCAAGTTAGAAGATGTTCAGCCTGAAGGATCAAGTGCAGCATCAACCGAACCAACAGGAAAGGTCAACATTGTTATCCGGTTCTTCATATGTAGTCTATTAGTTGGGCTAGGCGCTGGGCTCATTGTTCCATTAATGAACGTCTTCTTTTGGGAATTCTACAACCTTCCCACATACATTGTGGGTACGATTATTGGACTTGGACAAGCAACGATGGCAACGGGAGTATTGTTATCACCCATTCTCGCATCCCGGATTGGCAAAATAAAATCCGTCGTATTGACACAATCGCTTTCACTTCCCTTCATTCTGCTGTTGGCTTCAGTTGTTAACCCAGTTGTAGCCATTTTGAGCTTTCTGCTCCGAGGCGCCCTAATGAATGCCGCCATGCCAGTGGGTCAGACCTTACGCATGGAATTGGTTCCCATTTCTTGGCGACCAAACCTTCAAGCGTTGAACAGTACAGCCATGAGTTTAGGGCGGGCCACTAGTGTTCAATTTGCGGGGCAATTCTTCGACCAAGGCCTATACCTTATTCCCTTCTGGTTAACACTCGGCTTTTACGGCGTTCAAGTTGTTTTATACGCACTCTTCTTCTGGAATGCCGAAGAACAACGTGATATTGACCTCCAAGAACAGAATAACACTTTGACAAAAGCGTAATAACCCAGCAGTTCATCCAGTTCATTTCAACTGTTTTTCCTGAAACTGCAAATTTATTAGGCACGGTTATTATCAGATATGTGAATGGTGAATAAGGTGGGAGATATTGAGACGAATTCGTATTGCAATTATCCTTGTGTTCACTCTTGCTCTCCTTTGTTTGCCACTTGTTTCCGATCAAAGACCACACATTATTGATGTGAAGAATTCAGAAGTGCTTGGTGCTGACATTTTCTCCGAAGGTGTGCAAAGCACAGAACTTGAAGAATATCGTGTATCCGACTCTCCTTTGCCATCAGTATTACCTCCAGTTCCTTATCAGCATGAACCTACCTGGAATCATATGTACGGATATGAGAACCATGTCCAAGCAGCAGAGGATCATGTTTTGTGTAGTGATGGTGGTTACGCACTTGTTGGTGTGTCTGGTTTTGACATTAGAGTTGATCGTACTGATAGTTTCGGAATCCATCAATGGAATCGGACTTATGGAGGAGTGGAATTTGAGAGTAGCTCAGCAATACTCGAAAATTCTAGTGGAGGATTCATCATTGCAGGTTATACCCGGAGTTATGGTGCGGGCGATTTCGATGTCTGGATTCTGCGAATTGATGCAATAGGCAACCTTCTGTGGAATACGACCTTTGGGGGAACAGGTAGTGACTATGCCCAATCCATGATTGAATGTAATGATGGCGGATATGCAATAATCGGATATACAACAAGTTTTGGCGCTGGTGAAACGGATGTTTGGTTGATACGACTCGATAATGATGGAAATCACCTCTGGAACGCCACTTATGGTGGAACGCAATTTGATTATGGAACTGATCTAGTTCAACATCCCGACAATGGTTTTGTCATTGGAGGTTATTCAGGTCCACCAGGTGACTATGATTTCTATTGTATCAGAACCAACTCAACGGGCCACTCCCTTTGGGAACGCACGTATGTTGGACCGAGTTATGATTTATGCCATTCAGTCTGGCGGGCGAGTAATGGAATCATTGTTCTTGCTGGAGAAGGGTATAACCCGGTTTCTGGAAGTACTGATGGTCGGATTCTTTTTCTTGACAATGATGGGGATTTAATGTGGGACTATTTCTATGGTGGGACTAGGCTTGATGTGTTTCGTGATATGATTGCATGTGATGCTGGTGGTTATGCCCTTTGTGGATTTTCTTATAGCTATGACTCAACGTATTATTCGAATTTGTGGGTTGTCCG
>SMTZ1_10008849_pt1 | contig 10214 bp, 10 predicted proteins | sample DeeMarSWOR136_30_FD_25667 | JGI IMG/M metagenome (IMG submission 25667) | reverse complement strand
AGACGTGCCTATGGAGGGCTACCTGCGAGATGGGGCAGTGCTGCAAGGTGTGTGGGGGGAAGGCGCGGCTAGCGTACGTAACGGCCGTCTCACCGGGCTTGTTGTACCAGCCCGCACTGGACTGGTGCTACATCCTGCCTCGGATACCTAGCCAACCCAAGGGCTGCGTGCCGCAGTCGCTGCGGGACGTTAGCGCCAGGTCTAGCTCAGGCTCCATACAGCCTCACGACCAGCAGCGCCATATCATCGTACTGCGTGGCGCCCGCCTGGAAGCGATCCAGCTGTTGGAAGATGAGGTCACACAATTGCTCTGGGTTCATCCCACCGGCCGCGCACACCATCTCTTGCAGGCGCTCGACACCGAAGAACCCGCCGCCCTGTGATGTGGCATCCGTGATCCCATCGCTGTAGAAGACCAGTACATCGCCTGGGTGCAGATGCACCTCAGCTTCCTCGAGGCTCACCTTCTCGAAACAACCAAGAAGCATACCGTCGGCCGTCAGCAGCCGGCACTCGCCACTCCTTGGACTGTACAACAAAGGGCGGTCATGCCCTGCACGGGCATAGCGCAGCGTGCCCTCGGCTGGGTCGAGCACACCGTAAAAGGCAGTGACGAACATATCAGCATGGGTCATTTCCAGGAGCAAGCGATGAACGCTCAACAACACCTGGCGGGGAGAGGAGCTGCGTTTGGCCTCAGCGTGAATCAGGCTGCGGGTAAGTGCCATGTACAGGGCAGCAGGCATCCCCTTGTCCGAGACGTCCGCCATGACCAAACCCATGCGCCGTTTCCCCAACGGGATGACATCGTAAAAGTCGCCGCCCACCTGGCGAGCTGGTTGGCTACGCGCGGCGCAATCAACTCCGCGCAGGCGCGGGAACGAGTGTGGGAGGATGCTCTGCTGCAGATCTCGTGCCAGCTCAAGTTCCCTCTCCAACCTCTCTTTCTCGACCAGCGCTTCCTGAGCTTGCTGCAGTTCCTGGTAGGCCTGCGCAAGCTCGCGATTCTTCTGCTGCAGGTGAGAAATCATCTTCAGGTCGGATTCGCGCAGTCGGGCCATGAGCACGCGAACGATGTGATTGAGCAGCGTTGGCTGCTGTGCCAGCACGGAATTGAGTTCCTGCTCTGAGAACTCAAGCAGACGAGTGGGTTGTAGAGCACGAACAGTGGCAAAGCGCGGCACGGCCTCGATGAGAGCCATTTCGCCGAAGAACTCCCCTGGTCCATGCAGGGCAAGCGCCATCTCTTCCGCAGCACGCCCTTTGACCACCTCCACCATGCCCTGGAGGATCACGTAGAGCTCACGGCCGGTGGATCCTTCCTCTACGACAACCTGGCCCGTTTGGAAGTTTCTCTCCCTGGCCACCTTGACCAACCCGTCTAGCACTTCCGGGCTGGCCTCCTGCAGAAAGGGCAGGTTGCGCAACGTCTGGATATCTGCCGCAGACATGGGCTCCTCGTCTTTCAAATGCTTGGACCGGCGCACGCTGGGGTGCGTTCACATCGTTGGCGTGCCGATCTGCGCTACATTAGCTCAGGGAGTTCCACGGGGTCTTCCTTGGGCTGGCAAGCCCCGCAATAGAGGGCATCTGCAACGACGAGGGCCTTGAATGCACCGGCGTCGTCACGGTAGATGTCAATGATATGGGGTAGAGTCTGGGCATGCTCCTTGCATACAGCTCGTCCGCAAAAGCGGCAGATCCCGTGGGCCGGTCGATCACAATGCCAACAGTTCATCATCCCTCCCGGCGCAGATTATAGCCAGCGCAGGGTGCCCACGCAAATCCTTGTGTCAAGCCACCTCTGCCGCCCTCTGCAGGTCAATCATTCGCCGGCTGGTCTCCCTCTCGAGTCCCCGGCTGACGTAGAGATGACGCACCACCAGTTCGTCAAAGTCCTTCTTGTGCAGTATCAGAGTGCAGGTGGGGGTAAGCGCCGTCACGGTCGCTGTGCGCGGCACCTCAAGTAGCAGAGCAATCTCACCGATATACTCGCCTGGCCCGCGCTCGGCGATGACCTTCTCCTCGCCGTCCTGTCGCACAGTCACCTGCACACAGCCTGACTCGATGACGTAGAAGCTATCTCCGATCTCGCCCTGCCGGATAATGACCTCGCCAGGTTCATAGGCCTGTTCCCGCAATTGGGAGGAGATCAGCTGAATCTGTTGCGAGTCCAGCTCAGTGAACAGGGGCATTCGTCGTAGCAGCTCTGCCCAGGTTATGGAACGGTCCACTTTTTCCCGCAAGCTGAAGCGTGCCTTGACCAGCCGGTCAAACTCCTCCCTCCTCAGCGACAATACCTTTGTGGGCACTGTGGCGCGGCACGTGGCGCTACGCGGAGCGTCCGACAGGAGGGCCAGTTCGCCGAAGTAGTCACCTCGATCCAATTGATTAACGACCTCGGAGACTCCCCGCTCGTCACGCACCGTGACCTCAACGTGTCCCTGCGCGATGACGTAGAACTTGTCCCCCTTGTCCCCTTGCCGGATGACGACCGGGCCCGCCGAGTAATGCTGCACCTCGAAGCGCGCGAGAAGCAGTTGGATCTCGTCCTCGTCCATAGTGGCGAAGAGAGGCATACGCCGGAGCAGCGCACCATGATCCTGCCGGGTCGCCTGAAACTCTCGGCTCAGCACCTCGGCCCGCGCCACGTGAGGAAACAGGTACTGGGCTCCAATCTCTCTTTCCTCCCACGCAAGTCCATCGTAAGCCCGCTGCAGCGCTCGCACGGTCAGCTTCTCCCCCATCTCCTGGGCAACGAGATCCAGGAGCAGGGTCAGTGCTACCGCATATGTCTCGCCTCTCTCAATGAGAGCAAGGTCGGTGGGCAGAGATTCATCTGCCCGGCCCGCGACAATGCTGACCCGCCAGCCAGCGGCGAGTGCATAGTCGTTGAACTGTCGTGCGAGCTCACTGGCCTGACGCTCACCAGCGATCTGGTGGAACTGTCCAAAGACACTGGCCACGCTCCACGCGAAAGCGCGCTGGAGCCGATGCCGGTCGCTTGCGTCGAGAGCCACCTCTGGTTGACCTCTCAGGGAAGTGAGCTGCAGACGAGCCACATGATGGAGAACGAAACTGGTCGCCAGGAGCTGGTAGGTAAGGAGCGGATATCGACCCAGCAGAGCAACGGATATCTGGCCACCCAGAGCTAAGGCCAGCACAAGCCAGGCAGGGCCAAACCCTGTGCGCGAAAAGGAGAAGAGCGTGGGCACCATGAAGGTCAGTGCCAACAAGGGCAACAGGGAGCCGGTCACATCCAGCAGAGCCCCCGCGCTGGACAGGCTCAGCGGGTTTGTTCTGACTATCCACAGTGCCAACCCGGCACCGGCCACCGGCCCAAGTGCCAGCAGCGCCTTTTCGAACCAAGACAGCGTCTTCAGTTTTGTGCCGGCAACCAGCAAAAGGCCTGCTATCAGGAGACACAGGTAGGCTAGGTGACGAAAGGCAATCACAAACGGGCTGGCGAGATCAGCGCTCAGAACATGCTGGTACACCGCCGACGCGCCTGCCTCGCTCAGCAGCAGGCCCGCCACGAAGAGGCCCAGCGCCCCGAAGACAGGGGCGAAGCGAGAACCCGCGTAAACCACAGCGCTTCTCCAGGCGAAGTACACGGCGACGGCCAGCGCTGTCAGGTTGAGAAGGGGACGCACCAGGGAATGGCCAAGATAGCTGGGAGCCATGGTCAAGGCCACCACGACGAGCAGTAGCATGGCGGCTGCCTTCCAGGAGTTGTCAAAGAGGCCCCGTCGAGCAGCCGAGGCCAGGGCTTTGCGGGCCAATGCAATCAGTTGCAGGCCGATGGCTATGACGAATGGTAGGCTAATGAGCACCAGTACCAGCGAGGCGAGCCTCTGTGTCAGGTCGCCCGCCTGCTCCCAGAGATTGCGCAGAGCGAAAGTCAACCGTGACTGCCACACATTGGCCGCTGCAACGACAGCGTAAGCTGTCCAGGCAGCCGAGACCAGGCCAAACGCGCTGAAGATCTTCTCCTCCGTGGAGAATGATGCGAATGCCTTTCTCCAACTCGTCCCTGTTTGTTGGACAGCCCTCAGCTTCGCCAGCAACCCTGTGCGTACGAATTCCAGGGACTTGCGGCGCAGCATGGGAATCTCCAGGCCGTCCATCAGCAAGTAGTATCCATCCAACTCCAGCAGGGGGTTCAAGTTGAAGAAAACGGTCAGGTATGCGACAGCAGCTGCCTGGAACAGGATCGGGTTGAGGAAGAAATCGGGCCTGAGGGCCATGACAATGCTGGCTACCCCACCCAGAATGAGCCCCGAGTACGGCCCGGCCCACGTCACCGCGAGCGCGGGCCGCTTCCCCGCCATCCAGATATCCGTAGTATCCACAAAGAAGCCGGGCATGCCCATGTAGATCTGGAATCCACCCCGGCGCACCTCACGGCCATAGTGCTTGACCGTCAAGGCGTGAGCCATCTCATGGGCCAATAGCACAATGAGATTGGCTGCCAGCAAGGTGATGAGCCCCACGCCCACTGAGCCTGCTACGGTCACAAAGCCGTAGGTTCCCGCAGTGTAGATCTGGTAGAACAGATACAGACCGACGGCGCTCACAACGACGTACATGACAAGCAGCGGCCAAGTGTAGAACACGCGCCCGCCCCAGCGATAGATCTGGACGAGCCAGCGATCCAGGCCACTGACAGCAAACTGCGTTTCGAAGAAAGCACTGAGCAGCCCCATCAGCCGAAAGGACCGGCGGCGACGCAATATCTGACGACGGACCTGGCGGTAGACACTAACCGGCCTGTCGGTCAGGAAAAGATTCGTCCTCAGTCCTTCCACCAGCGTGGCCACCCGCGCGAAGGCGAAGGAACCGAATTCCAGGAAATAGGCCACCACCAAGTCCTTGACGGTCTGCTGGCCATCCATAAGCCGCCAGAGGAAATGATCCCGATCGCTCAGCCGGTAGTAGGTCCTATCCTTCAGGTTCTTGAGGTAGTGGTATTCGCCATCGCGCCCAGGCAGCTGGCGCACTTCTACCTCAGGTATAGCCTGGGGTGGGTACTGAGCCAGGTCAACCTTGGCCTTGACCCATGCCCACAGCCCGAGCCCACCGTCCTCCACCCGGCTGGCGGCTTCGCCCAGCCTCTGCCAGAGCGACGCTGTCTCCATGTGCCTTCTCCCTTCAGAGCGCAAGACGTGCATCATCGAGCCTGCGGCAGTCCGCCCCTCGAATCTCGCGGCCCTCGCCCTACACCCTGTGCCTTATGTTCTGCGCGCTACGTCTGAGCCTGTCTTCCCACTGTCACAGCCACGTACCGATCAAGGCTCAAGTACTCGCGCGCGACACGCAATACATCATCGCGCGTCACGGCTTCAATGCGCGCTACGGCTTCGTCGAAGGTCTCCACCCTGTGCAACAGACCCTGCACCCCAAAGATGCTGGCCACCCCCAGGTTGGTCTCGGCGCGGCGAGCCTGGGTCCCGGCATAATTGCTCTTCGCCGCTTCCAGCTCATCCGCGCTCACGCCTTCTCGGCGCAGCTTGTCCCACTCGTCCAAGATGGCCTGCTGGACAGCGCCGAGGTTCTGCGGATCACAGACGGTGTGCACGGCGAAGTAGCCCGCGTCCTCGTAGTGTGCTGTCACAGTGTTGATACTATACACCAGCCGCGCTTCTTCCCGCAAGTGCTGGTAGAGGCGCGCGCTGCCCCCCATGCCCAACACCCGCTCAATGACCTTGATAGCAGCGCGGTCCTCGTGTTTCATGCTGACGGCAGGCACGCCGATCAGCAGGGAAGTCAGCTGCACCTCCTTGTCCAGATGTGCCGTTCGCGGCTCGTCGAGCGGCGGCTCCTCGACGGGAAGAGGCGCCTGTTCTGGGCCAGCGTGCAGTGAGGCAAAGCTCTGCTCCACCAGCCGTCTGACTTCCGCGTGCTCGATATCGCCGCCAACGGCCACCAGCGCGTTGCCAGCCACATACCGCTGCCGGTAGAAAGGGATGACAGAGGCAGGCTCCAAGTCGTGCAGGCCTTCCAGGGTGCCCCGGATGGGGTAGCGCAATGGGTGCCGCTGCCAAATCGTCTCGGCGAAGAGGTCAAAGATGACACTCTGCTGATCCTGGGCGCGACGGATCTCCTCCAAAACGACCAGCTTCTCCTGCCAAAAGTCCTCCTCTCGAAGGGCTGGCTCGGCCAGGATCTCGGCCAGGACATCCACCGCAGTGGCAAGGCCGTCGCCCGGGGTCACAGCATACAGAGTCACGTACTCCTTCGTGGTTCCTGCATCTAGCACCCCACCCAGACGCTCTACAGCAGCATACAAATCACGCTGATCATGGCTTCGGGTGCCCTTGAAGAGAAAATGCTCTGTGAAATGAGCCAGGCCGAGGAGCAGAGAAATCGGTCGTAGCGGTCCGCGTTCGAGCGTATCGGGCTCTCGCGTAGGCCAAACTCCGTCTGGCCCCTCGACAGAGGATGAGTGGTCCGTTACTCCGTTCAGCGGGACATCGTAGCGGCTGCCGGCACGCACATAGACGCGAACCGCCACAGTCGGCGTCTCGGGACGGGCAATGGTGATAAGCCGCAATCCGTTGGGCAGACGTGCCATCCGCCAATCAACGCTCAAGCCGGCCATCTTGTGTAGCCACCGTGCGTCTCAAAGCTTGTCTGAATGGACATCGAGCCGCCTGAGTTCAGGCGGCTCGATGTCGTTGGCTTGGCCGTTCTCAAGTTGTTGTCTTACTCCCCCGAGAGAAGGCGCGCTACCAGGCCTCCTCCTTGTACCCTCCTATGCGGGTCTCGCCAGCTGGTGCGCCACCAGCCGCTGCCAATCCACCAGCAAAGCCAGCCACGAAAGCCTTGGAGATTCGCTCATCCAGGGTGCCAGCGAGCGCCTCCATGCTCTCAGAGTCAATGCTCTTCAGGGCTGCGATCTCTGCCTCGGTCAGCTCGTACCCAGACAACGCCTCATCGGGGCTGGCGAACAGCTGCTCACGGAACTTGCTGTCCGTCACTGCCTTGCCAATCACGGTCTGCACTGCTTCCTTCGACATCGGGGTTCACCTCCTTTCTCTCCAGACTTTCGACGTCAACCTCATCGCATTGTGGCCTAATCGTACAACATCTGGCGCCGTTCTTCTATGAAGTAGCTCACAGCCTGGAGGTGAACTTGGTCACACTTTTGCCCTCTCAGAGCCAGGGACACCCGGTTCCGTCAACAACCGGGAGCTGCGTGCTAGTACATAATTCCTTTCCTCAGTGCCTGTCGATCCAGGATGACGATTCGCTGCCCATCGAGCGCGATCAAGCCCTGATCACGAAATGTGCCCAATACCTTGTTGACACTCTCACGAGTGGCGCCCACTAGGCTGGCCAAGTCACTCTGTGTCAAGCGCAGGTGTATCTCTATGCCATTTGCGCTCACGGCACCGTAGCTGTCGGCCAGCTCCAGAAGTCTCTTTGCCACCCGGCCGTAGACGTCAAGAAAGGCCAGACTCTCGGCATACTCCGTGGTGTAGCGGACACGCCCACTGAGAATGGCGATTATGCTAGGAGCCATCTGCGGGTACTCCTCCAGCAAAGCCAGAAAGTCATCTCGGTCCAGCGTCAGCACGCGGGTCTCGTCCATCGCGACAGCTCCTGCTGAGCGGGGCAGGCCGTCGAGCATGGACAGTTCGCCGAAGACATCGCCGCAGCCGTAGATCCTGACGGAGATCTCCTGCCCGGACTCGCTGAGGATGAAGATTCGGACCTTGCCCGCTTCGATGAGGTACAAGCTCCGGCCAGGGCTGTCCTTGTGGAAGATAATCATGCCCTTGGCAAATGCCCGCGGGCGAAGGCGATCAGCCAAGGCCGCCAGCTGATCATCAGATAAGCTAGAGAATAGGGAGGTGTTGCGCAGCATGTCCACCCTAGACATCGGAATCTCCTGTCCGTGCGCAGACTGCCTGTCGAGCAGCACTATCTTACCATAAATTGCCCAAAGTGACAACTCTTTTCTGCGCCCCGGAGATCAATGGCGCGGTTCGCTCAGTCAGTTGAAGGGCCCCTCCACTACGTGAGGCACCTGCTCCCGATCGAGATGGGCAGCCATCGCCAGGGAGCGCTTCAGATTGCAGAAGGGACAATGACAATGCTGCATCATTCGTCACCTGGCATTCGACAGCCGGCACCTGTTGGGAGGGTGCCACCGGCACAACTCACTGGCCATGCGGTGCGAGCGCGACAGGTGGAGCCGACGTAGCATCTGCGAGCACAGTTCGTAATCTGGTACCCCACTTGAAACTGCCCTGAGCCCCACACGGCAGCTTCGTCCGTAGTGTGGACGGAGCGTGGTCATTCCCACACCAGAGTTGACCTGGAATGAGGCTTGCTGAGAACAACCAGCGCCGCATCCGAGCCACTTCATCTCGGCCCCACGACACGCGCGCCGAGCCGCACGATGAACACGAACCCTCGTGTAGGTCTCGCAACGGCCGTTCAGAGCAAACGCCCCAGGATACTGTTGCCGGGAACGTGGCCGCAGACCGTCAGAAGGAATGAGAACGTATCGTCAGTGAGCTGAGGGCGACGCTCACGTCTGCGCCAGGCAAAAGCTCTGTTCCAGCAGCGGCACAATCGCCAAGAGGTCGCCATCTTCCACTACAAGGTCGGCAGCCTGGGCAACAGAGCTATCGCGAGGACAGACGGCTACGGCGAGCCCCGCCTGGGCGAACAGCGCCAAGTCGGCGGTTCCGTCCCCGACCGCCAAGCACTCCGTCGGGCGTGCGTCTGCTTCCGCACGCAGTCGGGCCATCACTTCACCCTTGGTGTGCTCCGTAACGTGAACGACTACCTCTCCAGTCAGCAGGCCGTTGTGGACAGTGAGTTCGTTGGTGACCGTGCGCCATACGCCCAGGTCCACGGCTACCTGGCGCGCCTGTACGTCTAGGCCAGTGCTGATGATCGCTGTGAGCACTTGGTGACGCCCCAATACGCTGAAGAGGGCGCGAACGCCAAGGCGATAGGGACTGCGGCGGAAGATGCCCTGCACCTCAGCGAGTGGAATACCTTTCCAGAGTGCCGCATCGAGCCGCGCCCACTCCAGGTAGTCGATCTCCCTGCGGAAGAAGCGCGCCCGATACACGGCTGCCTGTTCCTCGACTCCCAGAGCCTGGTGCAGGTAGCGCCAGGGACTGAATGGCTCCTTCAGTGTGCCGTCCAGGTCGAACACGGCGAGACGCAGCCGCGGCAGTCGCGCAGAGCGCCGGTCTGAGATGGTGTGGGATTCGCCTGCCTCGGACATGGCCCAACAGTAGCACAGAAGAGGCGCAACGTCAACCAGTCCGGGCGAAAGACTGCGTCGTGCACGGATCGTACTATTGGCGAGACGCGTGGGCTCGTCAATGTCCAGTGCTGGCCGAGGCCACAAGGCCCACCCTGCCGCTGGCGACCAGAACGGCTCTACACTCCTGAGAAGTTCGTTGTTCGATTTGACAAGCTCAAGAATGTGTGGTAGAATGTCCGTAGATGCAGGCGGAAGATTGTGTTCGCTGATGGCGGACAGATCTAACAACCGAGGGGGCAGAAGGAACGGGGTGCACTGACTGAAGACGGCGATAGCTTTCTGTCCTGGCCGACGTGTGCACACAGCGCGTCGGTTTTTTGGTTGTCGCAGCTGATTTGACAGCTCGAAGAATCTGTGTTATACTATCTGCTTGCAGAAGGGGCACCTTAACAACTGAAGAGTGATAGGAAGGTCACGCGGAGACCCGGGGTCAACGTCAGTTCTAAGGTGGTTTCGACCACACAAACTGTACGGAGGGTTTGATCCTGGCTCAGGATGAACGCTGGCGGCGTGCCTAACACATGCAAGTCGAACGGACTGGCGCCTAGTGGAAGCTTGCTCGAGGTGAGGACCATGAGAAATCGTGAGAATCACCAAAGGCAAGTGGAAGCTATCAGCTGGTCAGTGGCGAACGGGTGAGTAACACGTGGGCGACCTGCCCTAAAGAGGGGGATAACCATTCGAAAGGATGGCTAATACCGCATGTGGTTCAGCATTCGGTTGCTGAACTAAAGGAGCAATCCGCTTTGGGAGGGGCCCGCGGCCCATCAGCTAGTTGGTAGGGTAACGGCCTACCAAGGCAATGACGGGTAGCTGGTCTGAGAGGATGATCAGCCACACTGGCACTGAGACACGGGCCAGACTCCTACGGGAGGCAGCAGTGAGGAATATTGCGCAATGGGCGAAAGCCAGACGCAGCAAC
>SMTZ1_10017524_pt1 | contig 10218 bp, 12 predicted proteins | sample DeeMarSWOR136_30_FD_25667 | JGI IMG/M metagenome (IMG submission 25667) | reverse complement strand
CCCCTGCCAGAGAAATAGCCGATGCCTGTTTCAACGAAGCCATGGCCGTGGCCAAGGCCATGGGTTATGACCTGGGAGAGAACTATATCGAAGCGTCCATGGGCTATCTGGAGAAGGCAAAGGCCCACAAGGATTCCATGTGTTACGACCTGGCTAATAAGACGCCTACGGAGATAGATTTTTTGGGCGGGAAGATTGTGGAGTATGGTCACTCCAAAGGCGTCCCGACGCCCTATTTTGTGACCATGACCAATCTGGTTAAGGCCCTCGAAGAAAGCTACCTGTCAAAATAGCCCATTGAGCTGGCAGCTTTTCAGCCCATGAAGTGGTGAGCTCTGTGGTCCACATTCCAGCTTCCCAGCTTGTCAGCTTATCAACTAAACAACGCCACCTCGGCGTTGTTTTCTTTGACAAAATGACGAAAATTTAGTTAATTGTGCCTCGCATGTGAAAAAACGGGGGACGAAAAATGGATATGGCGCTTATCGCGATAGTTATAGGGATTGTTTTAGGGGTTGCAGGATCCATTATAGTCAAGAGGGCCTTTTTAAGGCATTTACCAAAGAGATCGTCACAACGGCTGAGAACTGGCTTGGTAAAGTGGGCAAGAAATATCTCACGTGGCTGATGTCCAATATGAAGATGGCCATGGTTTTTCAGTTTGAAATAAATTTCTGGTATGACCTGAAAAGCCCTAATTTTAAGGTGACGGATGCGGGCCAGGATAGATTCATGATAACAATGCCAAAGTGCTTGTATAACATCAACATAAAAGATATCAGCTTTTATGATGAACAGAGTGCCAAGCTGTTGGACTGGCTGTTGCCCCCGCTGATTAGTAGAGTTTTTTCAAAAGATTTTACTGAAGAGGATAAGAACAGGTTAAAAGACGAGGCAAAAATGCAGGCCTCTTCCATGGCAAATCAACTGATCGAGCAGTTAAGCTCGGAGATTGAAAAATCTGCAAGACAAACCATGGAGATGTTGGCAAAGAGCTTCGGTGCAGAATCTGTTGTGTTGGACTTCAGCGAGTCCCAGTTGACGGAAAAAGAGGTCACCGATCTTTCTGAAAAGCCTACCGAGCAACCCCCCGCGCCACTACAATAAGGGTGGCCAAATAAATGATAAATGATCGATGATCAATGATAAGTGCTAGCCCTGCTTAGCCCCAGGTCTACAGTTTTCTGTTCTCCGTCCTCCGCTCTAGACCCCAACGCCGTCTTCCAGCAATTTACTTAATTGGTTCCTGTAAGCGTGGATCTTTCCCAAGAAATGCATGCAGGCATCACAGAATTGCAGACCTCTGCCATCAATAATCGCTCTCACATACCCCCAATACCCGAACTTGTTGAATTCTCCTTTGCTCATGGGGCACAAGGATCCGTCTCTCGTTGTCATGTACGAACCATGATCCATGAGGCCAAGATTGTGGCCCACCTCGTGTAGGGAGACTTTTAGGGTCCTTTCGATAAACAGGTCATAATCCTTTGATGAGTCCATCTCGATGGGCTTAAGCTTTTTTGTGGAAACCACGGCCACGTCATTCTGAGGGTTCTTGCCACCAAAAATCGTATTGTAGAACTCATCTTCGTCATCGGTCGTTAAGTCTGCATCGGTGATCCCCAGGATGTGTCCACCAAATTCTTCGTGGAGTACCTTTGTTAAAAGAAAGGCATCAATGCTATCCATCATAGGGGTATCATGATGGGATAGACTGAATTCCTCTATAATGCCTTCAAACGCCTCCAAGATCTTATTTCCTATTTCTTTGAGGCTGCTATAGGTTATATTGTTACCCACACGCACGATATTCAAAACTAAACTTTCGCTTTCCATTTATCTAAGAAGACCATCTCACCTCTCTTTGCCGCAACGATTTCAATCGCCAGAGTACTCATAAATATTATATCAAGTTCGGAAAACACTTTCCAGTCGCTGCCAAACCTGCTGAATTTGGCACCCATTCACCTGAGAAGAAACCTTCTCAACCGGCTCTAAAACACAGGTTTAGGCTATTATATGGGGGCCTACCCTGAGAAATGTTGAAGGGGTCCTCTGTTTGACGTAAGATGACATATTCGGTATATAGTGGCTACTCGGGGCATCGGTCCCATGCATGGGAAACCGATGGTTACCCTGTTAAAACTGCGAGTCATTCAACTGGGGAGCAAAAGCATATAACGAATAACTGATAGCGAGCTCACCGCTGTCAGCTCTGGAGGGCCTCATGGAAATGAAGACACGAGTTTGCTGTCTCTTTTTGCTCGTTTTTGCGCTCGTCGTTTCAGAGAGTTGCGTAAGTGACGAGAAGTACCGGATGAAGGAGCAAGAGAGTGAAAAATTATCCAGTCAACTGACGGCCTTGAAGTCAGAAAAGAATGCCCTGGAAAATGAGAAAAGAGAGTTGCGACTGAAGGTTTTTTCCCTTGAGGGAGAAATGGCTCGACTGCAACAAGATAATACAAATCTGGAAGAGATTTTAAAGGCCAAATCGGGCACGCTAAATGAACAGATTGCCGAGTTGCGAAAGCAAAACAGGCCTTGGAGGTGGAAAAGACAGAAGAGATACTTGGCGTTAAGACCATGTACGAAGATCTGGTGCATGATATGGAGTCGGAGATAAAGAAGGGCAAAGTTACAATCACACAACTTAAGGGGAAATTGAAGGTGAACGTGGTGGATGAAATCCTTTTTGACTCGGGAAAAGCCACCATAAAGCCCCAGGGGTATAAGGTATTGGAGCGTGTCGGGAAGGTGTTGTTAAACGCGAAGGATCAGGCCATTCGTATTGAAGGCCACACGGACAACGTCCCCATAGGGGCTGATCTGGCGAATAGGTACCCCACAAACTGGGAACTCTCTGTGGCCCGGGCAACGGCTGTGGCCAGGTATTTACAAGAAAAAATCGGAGTGAATACAAGCCTATTGCCTCTAACGAGACGGAACAGGGAAGAACCAGGAATCGGCGAATTGAAATCGTACTTGTTCCAGAGGAAATTGTACCATCTTCAAGAAAGTAAGTGGTTATTAAAAGCTATCTGCTGATCAGTTCATGACGTTATAAGTTGGTGGGCTTACGAAACCGGGGAAGGAGAATATAGAGTGCGCTATTTCAGGTCTTTTCAGGTGATATTGAGTGTATTTGCAGTGTTAGTGGTACCATTCCAAATTTCGGCTCAACCTAAAGATGAAGGCCCGATGGGGAATGTCAGAGAGAGAGATCGAAAATGCGTTCAAAGGAAAAGTTGAACAGCTCCGGGAGCCCATCATAGACAAACAAGAGGGGATTTATGTAAAGCAGGAAATCAATGACCTGACCTTTGCCAACACAAAGTTCACGGTGAGCTTTGTCATGGACGACAAGGCGAATGAACTCAGGGAGGTTGTTCTAACACCGAAAGGAAGCCATTTCAGGGTGCTCTTTGGAATTCTAGAAAAAAAACTTGTCACTAAATATGGTCCGGTCACCCATAGGGACAAAGAGGATATTGACATGCAAAAGCTGGGCAAAAACGGCTATGGGCAGGACCAAATCAGCCGAGTTTGGAGATTCCCATCCACACTCATCACACTCGAATATTGGGTTTATGGTATGGGTAGCGGGAAGGTGGAGGATGGGGTCACTCTCATATATAAAGAAAACGTGAAGTCCCAGGGAGGACGCTAAGTGAAGAGTCACGCTTTCTGAACCCCATATGCACTGCACGTAAAGGAGGAAACCATGAACATAGGCACACTCTTACCGCGGCATGCCCGCTACAGGCCCGATCATCCGGCGTTTGTCATCGGAGAGCAGCGGTTCACCTATCGTGAATTCAATGCCTATGTAAACAGGCTCTCAAACACACTGCTTGATCTGGGCGTTCGTAAAGGAGAAAAAATGGCCACCATTCTCCCCAATTGCCTGGAATTGATGGCGGCCTATTGGGCCGCAGCAAAAACGGGCATTGTGATCGTTCCGTGCAGTAATTTGCTCCAGGAAAGCGGACTGTCAAACTTGCTCCAGGATTCGGATACGGTCATCGTCATTGCAGATGCCGCCTTTGCGGATAGCCTGGATCGAATCCGCGATGACCTCTCACAAGTCCGGCATTTCGTCCTGGTTCGTGCCGAGCCGTGTGAGGGATTTCAAAACTATGACCAATTAATGGGCAGGGCCTCTGAAGAAGAACCCCAAGATCCGGGATTGAGCGATTCAGACGTCTATAACATCATGTATTCCAGTGGTACCACCGGCGCACCCAAAGGAATTGTTCATACCCATTACATCCGAGCCATGTACTGTACACTCTTCGCTTCCGCGTGGCGAATGACGCCCGAGAGTGTGGCCCTTCACGCCGGTTCAATCGTGTTCAACGGTGCCATGCTAGATCTCATGCCCTGGATGTACCTGGGATGCACCTACATTCTCCACGAGGCCTTTAATGCAGAGGCGGTGATCCGGGATGTGAAGAAGCAAAAGGTGACCCACATGGTGATGGTGCCCGCTCAGATTATCGCCATTCTGAACAGCCCGGCATTCGACCCGAAGGAACTTGAATCACTGGAGATGATCCATAATGTGGGCGCTCCCCTTCATCTTGAATACAAGAATCGATTAAACGAGCTCCTGCCAGGCCGGTTTTACGAGCTTTACGGCCTGACAGAGGGGTTCGTCACGGTCTTGGACAGGCGCGACGCGGTTCGAAAGGTGGGTTCGGTGGGTGTTCCACCTCCATTTTTCGAGATGCGGATTCTCAACGAGGAGGGACAGGAGTGTGGCGTCGGCGAGATTGGACAGATCTGCGGTAAGGGTCCCACTGTGATGACCGGTTATTACAAACGCAGAGATCTTACTGAACAGGCCATCATTGATGGCTTGGTCCATACCGGTGATGCAGGTTATGTGGATGAAGATGGGTATCTCTATCTTGTTGATCGCATCAAGGATATGATCATAAGCGGCGGCGTGAATGTATATCCAAAAGACATCGAAGAGATCGTGATCCAGCACCCTGCCCTCGAAGAGGTGGCCGTTTTTGGCGTGCCAGACGAAAGGTGGGGTGAAACGCCTGTGGCCGCGGTGGTCCCTCGAAAAGGGGAAGCCATCGAGGTTAATGAGATCAAGGAATGGATAAACAGCCGTGTGGACGCCAAGTTCCAACGCGTCACGGATGTGGTGGTCATGGAGGCCTTCCCACGCAATGTGGCTGGAAAGATCTTGAAGCGAGAAATGCGGGATAACTACAAGAAGCCATAGACTTACCTGATATCACCCATCATTTTCTTTTCATACCTCACTTGGACGGAAGTGAGGTAGGACCCCTAATGTCACTTGACATTCTTTTTTTGAATGACCATGTTACCTCATCAACTTCTGGACCCGTGAGCGCCTAGGGTTAAACCTAGAATTCAGTCTTATCTTTTAAACATGCAAAAGGGAGCATCAGCGGCGGATCGCTGATGGCTCGCTCACGGAATCGCAGATTGAGGTTTTTGAGGAGGAAGAAATGTACTTTGAAACCATTCTACCCTTATTCCCTTTGAATGTTGTCCTCATGCCGGACATGCCCTTACCCCTCCATATATTTGAAGATAGATACAAGAAAATGATCGGGGAGTGCCTGGAGCAGAATAAAGAGTTCGGCATTGTATACATCAGTGGTGATGAGCTTAGGCAGGTGGGTTGTACGGCCAAGATCGTGAAGGTGTTGAAACGCTATGAAAGTGGGGAAATGGATATCATTACGTTAGGGCGAAATCGCTTCTTGATCAAGGAGGTCTATGACGGAAAGCCCTATTTTGAGGCGAAAGTCATCCATTTCGATGATGTACCTGAGGAGGAGAGCGGAGAACTTTTAATTCTGGCTCGAGAGGGAATAGAGTCCCTAAAAGAGCTCGACAGGGTCATAGGCATCCCCAGAGATTACGAGGAACTGAAAGATTTGGGTGCCAAACCCGTATCTTTTCTGGTCTCAGGGAGCGAGGGACTGCCCCTTGAGGAAAGACAAGAACTTCTGGAAATGACTTCCACAAGAGAGCGCCTCAAAAGCGGTGTAAAGTCCCTCCAGAAGGTTCTGGAGGCTACAAAGATCAATAAGGAGACCCACAAAACGGGCAAAGGATACGGGAATCTCCGGGAGATTTTAGAAAAATACGGTCTGGAGTAGGACCGGTACGGCATGCCCAAAAAGCTCTCCGCCATTTCCCCGTTTCACGCGTCCTCATCGTCAGGAGTGTCCGGGGAAGTGAGCCAGAAGAGGATGACAATAAAGACAAAAACAGTGAGGACGCCCAGGAAGGCGATCTTGTAACTCGCAGTCAGATCGAAGATCTTTCCGCTCAACCAGGTTCCCGTTGCCCCTCCAAAACCACCTGAAATAGCGATAAAACCATAGATCTTTCCAAAGTGAGCACCCTGAAACAGGTCTGCCGCACGAGAGGGAAAGATGGGTGCAATGGATCCATAGCCCAACCCGAAAAAGATGGCGTATCCATAAAGGAGCCAGTCATGGTTTGTGCTAAGACTCATCAGGCTAAGGACGCCTAAAAAGGCGCAACCCATTCCGATCGTAAAGGCCCTGTCGCGGCCGATTTTATCGGAAAGGTGTCCGAAAAGTATCTTTCCAGCGGAGCCCACAATGCCCGCCAGGCCGAAGAAGAAAGCTCCCCTTGCAGCCGAAAAACCCTGGTCCACCACGTGAGCGACCTGATGGATCAGGACACCCTGAACGGCCATGGGGATGAAGAAGTAAGTAAGGAACAAAAACCAGAATTGCCTCGTCCTTAGGCTGCCCGCAAGGGTCCACTCAGTTTGGATATCCTGTGCCATGGGGAGTTGTGAGGGGCTATCTTCAATGATATCTTCTTGTCCAATCGCTATCTTCTCACCATCTGGAAGTTCCCCGATCTCCTGGGGGTTCTTTCGTTGAAATATGGCATTGAGTGGGATGGCGATGCACGCTACGGTGGCGGCAAGTAAGCAATAGGCTGATCGCCAACCCCAAGATGAGATAATGTATTGAGCGAGGGGGACGAAAACCTGCATTCCCATCCCAATTCCTGCCATGGCGATCCCAAGGGCGAGGCCCCTTTTTTTTAGAAACCAGTTTGGTAGAAGAATGGACTGAGATACAAAACCGATCGTGCAGATGCCGATGGCTGTGATCACACCGAAAGATAGGTAGAGTTGCCAGAGCGACTCGATTCGGCTCGATGCAAGGAGTCCTATGACAATGAGGAGTGAACCCAGGGGAATGACCTTTCTGGGTCCGAATCGATCGTGTAAAGAGCCAATGAAAAAGGCGACTGCAGAGTGCACCAACATGAAGAGCGAAAATACCCCGGCTGTACTGGCTCGGTCCCATCCGAATTCCTTCAGGATGGCTACGAAAAATACCGAGAAGGAGTACCAAATACCGAAGCCGACGGCCAAGGTCACAAAGGAGATGCCTACGATGGTCCAGCCGTAGAAGGGCCGATTTCTTTTCATAGCACTTAGCAGACTTTTGAAAGAGAAACGTGGCTAACACATTGCATAACGCATACTGAGAATGGGAGATTCAGTTATCTGAGCGGATCCCTCATTTCGGGTAATGCGTGAAAATAGCATTTTATGGGATCCAGTCAAGGAATAACGAGCCGTCTGTCTTAAGCGCTTCCGCCCCCGCTTACCCGCATCCCAACCAAACAAGGCCTATCCCGTGTTGTTTTATAGAAACTTATAATTTCACGGATATGCCCTATTTTCAGGGAATAACATAGTTATCTTAATTTTTTAAATTTTCTTAGAAAATTATAGAATTTTAGACATGGCTCCCTGAACATATAAACTAGGAGTCAAGCGCAGACTTACCCCGTGGAATTTGAGGACTATACCACTGGGGCTTGACCCCTTTTCTATTTTGTAAGAGCATCCCATCGTATGAGCTTTTTACCCTATGCTTATACCCAATGACTAATAATAAATGCCTCCCCGTTGAACTCCGCTCAGGAGACCTGTTCAACTGGGGATAATGGAAAGGGCCGTCCCCCATTTTGTATACTTATGGGGCAAGAACCTGATGAATCATGATATAATAATGTGCGCATTTTTTAGATCTTCTGAGCCGAGGATGTTCGGATGGAGAGAAAACCATCTGATGCAGAGGACTTGCATTCCGATGAATTCAGCGATTCCGGGCATCCTGAAATGGGTGCTTTCTCCCTTTCCGGTGATGAAGGCAATGTCTCAAAAAAAAGGGCATGGGATTAGATGCCATGGCTGAACGTGCCCACATGCTAGGTGCCTCTCTTGATGTCAGGAGTCAGTTAGGAGAGGGCACCAGAATAAGCTTAACGATCCCGATAGAAGAAGTGGGGTACGAATAGTGGCCACTTATCGCGTTGTATTAGCCGATGATCACCTCCTTTTTCGGGAGGGGATGAAGCGGTTAATTGAGGAGATGCCAGGGGTAGAGGTGGTGGGGGAAGCGGGAGACGGTCTTGAACTTCTCAACCTGGTAAAAGATTTGAGGCCTGATATGGCCATTATTGACATCTCCATGCCGAATCTTCGGGGCATAGAGGCCACGCGGGAGATCAAGATGATCAATCCTCTCACCAAAGTGCTGATTCTGACCATGCACAAGAGCAAGGATTACTTGTATCACTCCATTTCTGCGGGGGCCGAAGGATATCTCCTCAAAGAGGATTCGGATATGGAACTTTTTTCGGCCATAGATAAGGTTCGGAATGGAGAGATTTATGTGACGCGCATTCTCGCTGGGGAACTGGCAGAAGATCTCTCTCAAATATACCAGGGGAATATACAACCTTTTCAAGAACTCTTAACCACCCGTGAGAGAGAGGTTTTGAAAATGGTCAGCGAAGGGAAGTCCAATAATGAGATTGCGGCCTTCCTCAGCATAAGCGTGCGCACCGTAGAAAATCATAGGGCAAATATTATGAGAAAACTGAAATTGAAAAAGACAGCTGATCTCGTGAGGTATGCCATCACGGAAGGTCTTGTTTGATCTCACCTCGAATCCATCTCCATCCTTTAAGACCCACAAACTTCCATGCAAACGCATCGCGAACATAAAAGCCCTTTTTTCAAAACGTTTTCTTTCATGCAATGGAAACAAGGCATTTCTTGTGTTGTTTTACAGGACGTTATAATATTATAAATGTCACTCTTTTTTCCCTATCCCTTGGGTAAAGAACTATGTCCAGGAAAGACGATAAACGCGGTGGAGACAATACCTCAGTGGGCGATGATAAAGAGATATTTGGCACGCTCTTTCGTGAGGAGCTGGGTGTCCAGAAAAAGGGAGCCCAGGGACCAGCGCCACCCCGGACAGATGAAGAGGTGAGAGAAGCCAAAAAGGAAGATCCCGAAGCGGTTGTTCAGGATGAACTCTCCGAAACCGCTGCACTTTCCACGGCTGAGAGAAGGATTATAAAGATAAAGCCCGGTCTCGATGCTGAGAAGGACAAAGTAAAAAGTTTTGAGGCGGAAGACGACCAGGAGTTGCAGGAACTCATAGACACGTCGCCCATATGGCGTTACAAGGATGATGACGTTGAAGAGGTTAGCCCTGAAACAACTGTGAAACCTAAAAAAGGCTCAAACAAGTTAAGGCCCGCATTCCTGGCCCTTTTACTTCTCGCTCTCGGGGTCTTCTCCATATCCTATTTCGGGATTATCGATCTGAGCAGGTTTATGCCACTTTCCCAGTGGAGACCAACAAGCGTGGTAAAGCATCGGGTGGTCATAAAGCCGTCCGCTCCTCCCGTCTCTGAAGAAAAACCTCCAGCTAAACCTACCGCACCAGATACGCCCTTGGAGAAGCCGATTGCTGTCATGGATACCCCAGAGCCTGTGCGTTCAACAGCACCAGAGACACCCGTGGAAAAGCCGTTGCCTGTCAGTGAACAGCCAGAGCCCATGCCCTCAACACAAGAGCCCACCCCCGAGAAAACACCGCCCCAAACCCCTTCATTGAAAGAGCCTGCTCGTGAGGTTCAACCTCCCAAATGGGTTGAGGGGGGTTATCCCTATTCGATTTACCTCGGTTCTTTCCGCACCGCTCAAAGAGTGCAAAAAGCCGTGACCGATTACGGTAGTAGGGGGCTTTCACCCTACTGGGTTCAAGTGGATCTTGGGAAAAAGGGGATATGGTTCAGAGTCTTTGCGGGCGTTTTCAGGACAAGGGAAGAAGTCGATGCATCTATCAGGCAGAATCAGATAGCCGGTGC
>SMTZ1_10008560_pt1 | contig 10220 bp, 10 predicted proteins | sample DeeMarSWOR136_30_FD_25667 | JGI IMG/M metagenome (IMG submission 25667) | reverse complement strand
TGGATAGGAAAGTAACAGAGGGGGAGATCCTGAGCTGGTCGATGTACGATTTCGCCAACTCCGCCTTTGCAACTACCATTTTGGCCGTCATCTTCAACAAGTACTTCGCGGAAGTGGTTGCCTTTGGGAGGACTGGAATCAGGGTTCTGGGGATTCACCTCCCCGGTGCCGCCGTTTTCACCTTTGCGGTTGCGATAGCCATGACGTGCGTTGCCATTTCCGCCCCAGTTTTAGGAGCCATTGCCGATTTTTCGGGAAGGAAAAGGCAATTCCTGGCCTATTTCTGCTATGGGGGAGTCCTCTTTACCGGCCTCTTATATTTCATCGGGGAAGGAGATTATTGGCTTGGTGCCCTCTTCTTCATCCTGGCCCATATCGGGTTTTCGGGGGGTAATGTTTTTTACAACGGTTTCCTGCCGGAAATCTCGACGGATGAAACCATCGGTCGCGTATCGGGCATGGGTTGGGCCTTGGGTTACATCGGGGGCGGGACGCTCCTGGCCATCAACCTAATCATGCTGAGGTACCCCCACTGGCTGGGATTTGGGAGAAATTCCTTTACCGTCCATCACTGTTTCCTCTCCGTCGCCGTGTGGTGGGGGGTTTTTTCCCTTCCCATGTTCCTCTGGGTTCGTGAGGCGGGGAGGCGCTACGTTCTTTCCCGTGGGGAAACCTACCTGAGGGTTGGATTTGCTCGGGTCTTCCGTACTCTGAGAAAGGTGGGCAACTATCGGGAATTGAGCAAGTTCTTAGTGGCGTTTCTCGTTTACAATGACGGCATTCAGACGGTCATTATCATGGCCTCTATCTTTGGGGCCGAGGTTCTTGGAATGGGAACGGAGGAGTTGATCGTTTACTTCCTCATGGTACAAGGGGCCGCTTTTGTGGGGTCTTTGATGTTCGGCCTGCTCGCGGATGGGCTTGGCAACAAGAGGACGATCCTCCTTGCCCTGGTGGTTTGGGTCCTGGTGGTGGTATGGGCATACGTCCTGGGGCTCTTTTGGAGCCCTAAGGTGGAGTATTGGATACTGGGCATCCTGGCAGGTATGGTCCTGGGTGGGAGCCAGGCGACGTCCCGCTCTCTTCAAGGTCTTTTCACCCCTGAGGCCAATAGCGCTGAGTTTTTCGGGTTCTACGCGGTAGCGGGAAAATTTGCGTCCATTTTTGGCCCGCTGATTTATGGATTGATCCTCTCCATTACCGGGAGCCTTCGCAAGGGCATCCTGTCCCTCATCCTCTTCTTTGTGACGGGCATGATCATACTCTACACCGTCGATGAGGAGAAGGGGAGGGCGGAAAAGCTTCACCCCGTCGCCTGAATCAGGGGCAATCACCAGTGAGCGATCCTCCAGGTTATACTGGGTCAGTGGGGGTTCCATTTGCCGGGGGCGGGATTGGTGTATTTCCGTTTGTCGTAGCAGGTGAAATCTCCTATAATGGGTTTGGCGCCTCCTGTTCCGCATCTCGGGTTATGGGAGCGATTCACCGAGTCCACGGTCAAACGGGGGCAAGGATTACGGTGAAAATGAAGGGAAGGAGGGAGAAGGCCGTGAGATTGTTCGGTTTGTCGGTTCTCGTTTTCAGCATCCTTCTGGGTCATACCATGATACCTGCCTTGCCCGCTGAGGATGTTCGGGTGGTCCTCGACAGGGAATACTTTCAGGTCACGCGGGGGCTCTTGCGAAGTGCCAAGAAGTCCATTCAGATGATGATGTTCGAGGCGGGCTTCTATGCCGAGCATCCCAAAAGCCCCAGTAATTTGTTAATTGGCGAATTGATATCCGCTCAGAGACGGGGGATAAAGGTCGAGGTGATCTTGGAGATCAGCGATCGAGCGGATAGAACCACGGAACGAAACAGGCGAACGGGGCAAATGCTATCCAAGGAAGGGGTGGATGTCATCTACGATCCTCTCTTTGTGACAACCCACGCAAAGCTGCTCATCATCGATGGGAGAATCAGTCTCCTCGGAAGCACCAATTGGACGTACTATTCCTTGACCAGGAATCACGAGGTAGGGGTGTTGATCGAATCCGAGGAAGTGGCACGAACACTGGGGTACTATTTCGACAGGGTGAAAACGAGCGGGCATCGATAATGGAGGAATTGGCACGTAAATTGCTGTCTTACCCAATAATACCCATAGTGGTGATCTTTTGACCACAAAAGTCAAGCCAGTAACCATCATCAACGGAAACACCTTGGTGGTTAGCCCCTCTTGGCACTGGAGGCGACGAAAAGGGGATCGCGTGAGGGCAACGGGCTATCATTGCCCGGAAATGGGGGAGCCGGGATGGGAGAGGATGCGAGCTCGACTGGAAGAACTCGTACTCTACCAGGAGGTCGAGCTGAAAAACCCGGGAGAGATCGAGTTGGGAGTTCTGGTTTGTGATGTCTATCTGGAGGGAGTCAATATCGCCCACTATTTCGCCTCGTTCTGAGAGTAACATCCCTGTTCACGACCAACGGGAGGCTCCATCATCGGGAGGTGTTGGATGAAAGAATCCGCTCCGCGACAAGCGGATATGGTCAGCGCGAGGGAAGCGGCCAAGATACTGGGTGTGACCATGCAGACCATAAAGAACTACATATATAGGGGAAGGATTAAATCCTACAAGACGCCTGGGGGACATCATCGCCTCCGCCGGGAGGATATCAGGAGTTTTGGTCCCTTGGAGGATGGGCCATCTCGGGAGGAAGTGATAGAAAGCTATAATGAGCTCTATCAGGGATATATTCATACGCTTCAAGCCCTGACCAATGCACTCGATGCGAGGGACGGAATTGTTTCCGGCCACTCGAGGAGGGTAGCCGATTATGCCTGTTCCATGGCGAGGTCCATGGGGTTCTCGCAAAGGGAAGTACAGGTGATCGAATTGGCGGGCCTGTTACACGATGTGGGAAAGATCATGATAAGTGAACAGATCTTGGGTAAGCCTGGAAGGCTGACGGATCAGGAGCTGTACGTAGTCCAGCAACACCCGGTTATGGGAGAACAGATCGTCGAGAGTGTGGGCCTGTTGCGGGATACAGGATCCTTCATCCGCCATCATCATGAGCGCTTTGACGGAGATGGATACCCCGATAGATTGGTGGGGGATAAGATTCCCCTGGAGGCGAGGATCCTCTTCGTGGCCGAGACGTTCGACTGCGTTCGGTCGGACAGCTCATTCCATCAGGGATTGCCTGTCGATAGGTCGATTGATCTCATAACGCGGGAGATCGAGGCCCAATTCGACCCCGAAATTGTGAAGGTCTTCGTCGATATCTTCAATCCCTCGGAGGGATAGATTCACGCTTCATCCCCCCTTTTCCTGCCCTCCTTCATTGAACCCCCCTTGGAATGGCGAAACAGCCCCTTCCCCTCGTGAAAAGAGTTGTCTTTCGAGCTCCATGGGTTATGATTAGGGAAAAAGGGAGGATGGTCTTTCCAAAGAGGCGATGATCGGGGTTGTCACCAATCCGAGGGCACGAAAGAACGTCGCAAATCCAGCTCGGATAGAAAGGCTGAGGCTGATCCTGGGCGATAAGGGGATACTTCGCGAGGCTCGAGGCCTCGAGGGGATTGGGGATATCGCGAGGGAGTTTCGGCGCCTGGGAATCGAGATCCTCGTCATAGACGGCGGGGACGGCACCCTCCACCACACCCTCAGCGCCTTTATTCCGATTTACCGTGGGACGGCTCTTCCACCAATTGTGCTCTCCAGGGGCGGGACCATGAATACCGTCGCCAGCTCCCTTGGTTTGAAGGGCCTATCGGAGGCCGTTCTTGAGCGAGTCGTTAACGCCATCACGGGGAGGGGGTCATTTGAAGTGGTCCGGGCCAATGCCCTTAAGGTGAACGATGGATATGGGTTCATCTTCGGGCTGGGGTTTCCGGTAAGTCTGCTCAATGCCTACTATCGGGGCAAGGGAAGGGGGAGGGGGAAGACCGTGACGGTTTTGCTCAAAATCCTCCTGTCGGCCGTGGAAAAGCCGGGTCCGGAGAACGTCTTTTTCCGCCCATTCGAGGCCGACGTCTGGCTCGACGGAAAGAAGCTTCCCTTTCGGAGGTATACGACCATCTTGGGTTCAACCGTAAAAGGAGTTGGACTGGGATTCAAACCAACCCGCCGAGCCGGGGAGGAGGGCCTCTTCCAAATGCTCTGCCTGGACATGGGACCCCCAAAGATGGTGTTGAATGCGCTCAAGGTGCTTCTCGGCATGGAATTGAGGGACGAGGGACTTTTGGACCGCGCAGCCACTCGATCCGTGATCACGTTGAGGGAACCCGCCGAGATGCAAATCGATGGGGAGATGTTCGAGAATCAACGGGAGATTCGGCTTCAAGTCGGCCCATCCCTGCGGTTCATACGAACCAAACCATAATGGGGGAAGGCTCTCTTTTATCCGTTACCGGTAAGGGCCTGGAGCTTCTTCGGCTTTGGCAAAGCTCCGTGGGACCATGAGGGTAACCCGCGGGAGAAGGGGTATATCCACCGAGGATGATATCATGACCGACTCGGCTCATCCACATGGTATGGTGGAACATTGGAAGATCGGAATAGTGGGTACCAAGAGCGGAAAGAATAGATGTATTGTGCTTCTCCCCTAGCTTATCATTACCAATTGGGGGGAAATCCCCCGAGTTCCCATATGATCAAAAGATTACTAACATAGTGCCAAGTACAGTCGGCGAAATCCAGGTACGTCTCCATGGTCTCATCGGTGTATTTGTGCTAGAATAGCGCCAAGCGAATGTGGTCACCGGGGGCCAGGCTTATCTTACGTCCTTCCCAGCACCTTCAGAAGAGGAGGTAACAGATGAAACGCGAGGAGATAAGAGTAGAGGATTTAGCCCCCAGGGAATTCATAGAACAAAAAGTACGAGAAATTGCATCTGCGGTTGGTAGCGGGTTGGCCGTCAATGCGCTGTCTGGCGGTGTCGATTCCTCAAGTGTTACCATGTTAGGACACAGGGCCTTAGGGGAGAGGCTCAAGACATATTTCATTGAGAATGGATTAATGAGACACGATGAGCCCAAAAGGGTCGTTTCCCTTTTCCGGGCGTTGGGTGTCCGCGTGGAAGTGATTGATGCACGGGAGCGATTCTTTGATGCCCTCAAGGGCCTCACGGACCCGGAGGAGAAGAGGGAGGCCATTACCCGGAGTTTCTACGGGGATGTTTTCGGTCAGCTCGTCAGGGAGAGCGGTGCGCGGTGCCTTCTTCAGGGAACCAACTATACAGACGTCGAGGAGACCGTTGCAGGGATCAAACGGCAGCACAACATCCTCGAGCAGTTGGGAATCGATCCAGAAGAAGAATACGGGTACACGGTTTTAGAGCCCTTGGTACAATTGCGAAAGCCAGCAGTACGGGAAGTGGCAAAGGCCTTGGGCCTGCCAGAGGAACTATATGGCAGGCCCCCCTTCCCGGGTCCCGCCCTGGCTACCAGGATCATAGGGGAAGTCACGCCGGAGAGGGTGGAGATCGTACGGGGGGCCACGAGAATCGTTGAGGAGGAGTTACGTGACACGGGCACATTTCAGCATTTGGCGATTCTGCATGATGATAGGGTTACTGGGGTGAGGGAAGGGAAGAGGGATTACGGGTTGCAAATAGAGGTGAGATGCTGGGACAGCGAGGATGCCGTAACGGGATCCCCGACGAGGCTTTCGTACGATATCCTGGATAGATTAGCGGAGAGAATAACGGGGGAAGTGCCGGGTGTGGTGAGCGTTACCTATAACGTAACCCGTAAACCCCCGTCCACCATAGAGGCCGTTTAGGGGAGGATTTTGGGGGAACACCCCGCTATCGCCGGGCTGTTTCCGAATACTCACGGTAGACCGCGAGGGGGAAATCATGGAGTTGCTTTGATGCTCACCTTGAAAGGTTCATCTATGGCGGGACAATTTTCCCCTCAACGCGAGATACCTTCCCCGTATTCGATCATTGAGCCGATAGGCCTTTATCAGCCTTACTTTCCGTTTGCCATTTTCGAGGATCGCCTTTTGGGTTAAGAACGTCTCTAGCCTGTAGTGCGCGGTTAACCGCTCGATGGCGAGGAAGACATTTTCGTGGGTTGAGTAATGATTTATCTCCGAATCCATGAGAAGCTGGGAGGTGGTTATGCCGGCCATGCCGGCATCGAGAATCCTCAGGGCAACCTTGTCCTCGATGGCGAGCTTATCGAAGAGATCCCTTCTATAATCGAATGCGGGCAGTTCCTCGTAATCATGCGCAAAATTTTCGGATGACAGGGCTATTCCGTTGGAGAAGTACTTCAACCGATGGGACTCCACCACATCCAGGAACAACATATTGGAATTTTTCTTCCTTCCCTTTTTCATTTCCCGTATATTATATCAGATCCTGTGATGGCCTCAAGCTGAACTGCCCAAATTACGCTCGGGGACGACGCTTTTTTGCCGTAATTCGGGGAACTTCCGATACCCCACGGATTGACTTCCCGGGGAAAGGGTGGTATGGAGTTTTCGGGTGCGTCGAGGAAGCGGGTCTTGTCCTTGATGACCGGAAGGGAGGCATGGAGGATGAAAAAAGGGGGGGTTATCTATATCGGTTTTATTCTGGGAGCGGTACTCATCGTCCTCGTCGTTTACCTGGGCGCTCTCAGAGGGGAGTTGGGGATCTATGAGGTTGTCCTCTCCGTAGTAGCGCTGCTCTTGGTGGCCGTCTCCTACTATGTCTATATGCGACTACCACGGTATCGAGAGCTGGAGAAGAGATTGCAAGCCATTGCGGCGGAGAACCGCAAATTGAGGGAGGATAACAGCGTCTTGCGGGAGCAGATAGAGCTCTTTAAATCCGTTGAGAAATAGCGTGAGCCGATCTATACGGCGTTTCTGAGTAATCGAGATTGGGGGAAATGGTGCAGGCATTCCTCTGGTGGTTTGGCCACTGTTTGGTCATCTTTCTATCCGTGATTTGCATCGTACTCGGTTTGAGGGTACTATCCATCGCCCCCAGGGATTCCGTCAATTCCATCTTATCCCTTACCCTATTGGTGGTGGGGGTGCTGCTCCTGATTCATTTCGTAGCCAGTATAGGGAAGAGGATACGGCATAGACGGCATCGGGAATGAGGGAATCGGGATCTGGTCGAATTTCACGAGAAGAGGAGGGGGGATGGATCCCAAGAGGATCGAGGAGGAGTTTAGAAAGCGGCTGGAGATTGCAAGAAGGAATGCCGAAAAGGAGGCCCTGGAGTTTGTCCTCAAGAAAGTGGAGGATATGGAGAGGGTTCGGGATTTCCAATCCCTTCTCCTTCGTTGTAGGGAAATCAAGGCGGTCATCACCACTCGGTTGAGGCAAATCCGCGGAGAGATCAGGAGATTGAGCTGATCCGCCGATAGAGGTATCTCAACGGCAGGGCCCGTGATCGGAACATCATCGAAGGGGAGATATTCGACGGATTTAGAGGTCCTCTCCGGGGAGGTCCGGTTCGAGTATTATAGGTCGAGGGGGCCGGGTGGCCAGAGGAAGAACAAGAGGCAGACCGCCGTTCGATTGATACACCCCCCATCGGGGGTGACTGTGACGGCGACCGAATCCCGCTATCAAGCCGTAAATAAGAGGAGGGCTTTTCAACGGCTCCAGGAGAAGCTGAGAAAGCTCAATGAGCCCACCAAGAGGCGGATTCCCACCTCCGTCCCCCGTGGAGAGTTGGTGAAGCGAAGGGAGGGAAAGAGGAGGTTGTCCCAGAAGAAGAGGTGGAGGAGAGGGGTAGGCGGAGAAGATGTGGAGTGAAACTCATCCGAGGGATGGGGGAACGGAGAGGGGACGGGGGCTATCCAATGGAGGAAGGGGGATTACTGCAGTGAGAAAAGTCATCGGTGCCCTGATACTGACCCTGTTCCTTTCCACCCTTGGGCATGCCCAAACGTTGATTTACAGGTGGCGAGATCGAGAGGGCACGGTTCATATCGTGGATGACCTCAGGAAAGTACCCCTCCCCTACAGGGAGGATATGAAAATCTACCGAATCCCATCCACCGGGAGAGCGGAGGAGCCTTCGCCCCGGGCCTCCTTAAAGCCGGTAACGAGGGTGAAACAGGGGGAGGGAGCTGGTGCAGGGGAGCGGCCCGGAGAGGAGATAGCGATGGTCAGAGCCTCCATAACTGAGCTGAGGAAAAGGCTGGAGAGATTGAGACAAGAGAGGGAAACGAAGAGGATGAGGATTAGGATGATCAGGAAGAGGGCAAGGGGAAAGACGGTGTATCCAGAGAGGAGGGAGCTGGAAACAATCGACGAGGAAACCGATCTCCTCGTGGATCAGCTGGGGAAAAAAATGGAGGCCTTGGGATCCTTGGAGAGGGAGAAATCCCGTGCCGAAGCCCAGTGAGGTGAGATGAGGGAGCCTCGGAAAATCACCGAGGCACTCAGTCATGAAGTCAATCGCTGATCACATCGTGGATGGCGATAGTTACCGACAGGCCTCGGAGAAAATGTGGAGTTTCCTGACTTTTATTGGAGATATTTTTGTAACTTTTTGATAATTAAGCAGGTTCCGTTTTTCCCAAGAGAACACCATTGTCCCTTCGCTTCAATGCCTCCGAAGTGACCCTTTCGGGGTTCGCAGGCGGGGAGCACTTGCCCCTTCCGGCCTCTAAAGAGCCGGCCTTCCCCTTACGTTCGGCTGAGCTCACGTCGAAGCCTGCTCACCCTCGATGGGTGCCCCACTTCTCCAGCAGATTACGCTCGTGGACAACGGTGTTCTCTCACAACTGAGGAAACTCCAAGGAGAAAATCATTTGACTTTTCCGGAGACTAGGGGAAGAATTTAATGATGCCTTTGTCTTTGGGGTGATTCCAGAGGGAGTCGCACATGGAGGATGAACGGGAAAAGGGGAAAAAGGTGAACGCCCTGGTTGTCGACGGGGACGAGGAGATTCGGGGTACCCTGATGGAGAGGCTCCAGGATACCGGCTATTTTACCGATGTGGCGCCAAATGGAAAGGACGCCATCGACAAGGTCAAGGAGTTCTTCTATAACATCGCCGTGGTCGAGGTCGAACTTCCCGATATGACGGGTTTGGATTTCTTAAAGATGATTAAGAGCATCCATCCCGATACCTCGGTGATCTTTATCACGGGTAAACCCTCGCTGGAAAATTCGGTAGATGCCCTGAATGCCGGGGCCGATGCGTATATGATGAAACCCCTCAAAACAGAGGAGTTGATGGGGCACATCAGCGATGCATTGAATCGCCAGAGGGCCATCATCGAGACCAGGGAGCTTTTGTTTGCCGAGCGGAAAAAGCGGGAATTCTATCAATACCTCTCCATCATTGATGGCCTTACGGATCTCTATAACCACCGTCACTTCCACGAACTCCTGACTCAGGAGGTGGCGCGGTCGGTCCGGTATGACCATCCCCTCAGCTTGCTCATGATCGATATCGACGACTTCAAGCGATTCAACGATTCCTTCGGCCATCCGGCAGGTGATAAGGCCCTTCAGGGTATCGCGCGGCTTTTCAGGGAGAATTGTCGAAGGGTGGATTACATCTGTCGATATGGCGGGGAGGAGTTCGCCATCATTACTCCGGAGACCAGCGGGAAGAACGTAGTCCATCTGGCAAGGCGTCTGGTGAGCAAGGTGAGGGAGATGAAGATTCCGATTTATGAAAGCGCCATTGAGGAGGGCTTAACGATCAGCATCGGCCTCGCCGGTTATCCCACCGACGCAAAAACCAAAGACGCATTGATCGTGAAGGCGGATAAATACCTTCTCGAGGCCAAAAAAGCGGGAAAGGATTGTTTCTTCCCATCCTCACCCTGAGATCCTTTTGACCGCTGAAGCTCAAGAGACCACCCTTCGTGACGGTCTTCACTCTTCTCTTCCCTTATGGTGAGCTCGGCGTTTCACCCCGTCCACCCTTTGCTCCCCATGGGGCCCATTTCTCCGGAGTTTCCTGAGTTTTCTACCTAGATTTTTTATAACTTGTTGATTTAACATGGAAATATGCTTTTCAGAAGTGAACGCGCTTATTTCTCCGCTCATATCCTCCCGAACTGACCCGAGATCTCCGGAAAAGTCGCTCCTCGCCGATCAAGGGGCTGTTGCCCAAATCCCATTCCGCCCACCGAAAATAATTTTTGACCATTCTATCGTTCGCTCCACCGGGCAAGTACCAAATCCTAAGTTCTAAACCCTAAATAAATACAAATCACCAATGATCAAATGACCAAAACGTTTAGGATTTAGCTATTTGGAT
>SMTZ1_10013480_pt1 | contig 10221 bp, 4 predicted proteins | sample DeeMarSWOR136_30_FD_25667 | JGI IMG/M metagenome (IMG submission 25667) | reverse complement strand
TCTCCATCTTAAATCCCTTCCATTCTCGGGGAATGCAGGGATCAACAATTAAACCGTCAAATGTCGCCCTTACTCCCAGAATCGATTCCGTTCCCACTTTCCACATCCAGGCAGCAGAACCGGTATACCATGTCCAGCCAGCCTGACCAAAATTTGGCGAAGCAGGACCATCAACATTGCCTGGTGTTACGTAAGGCTCAGCCTTGTATAGTTCAGAATCCATCCCACGATATATTGGGAACATGCCGAGATAGAACTGCCAGGCCTTCTTCTGTCTTCTCATTATGCATTCTGCTATCACTGCCCAAACCGCCGCATGGGTATATACGCCTCCGTTCTCTCTTACGCCAGGCGCATAGCGGGTGAGGTAACCTATGGTTTCGTCTGGCCGGGAGTAGGCGGGATAGAAAATGAGTGGCCCATATTTTGCTCCCAGAATTTTTTCCACCGATTCTATAGCCTTCTTGGCTCTCTCCCGGGGAGCTACCCCATTTATGATTGCCCAGGTCTGCGCATTGAGGAATATCTTTCCTTCCTTGCACTTTGAACTCCCTATGGGAGCGCCGCTATCTTTTGTAGCTCTAATATACCAACTCCCGTCCCATCCATACCTATTTATCTTTTCTTTTAAAACTTTGCTTTTCTGGATATACCTTTGGGCAAGGTTCTTATCTCTTTTTCTTTTTGCGATTTCGGCAAAATCTCTCAAAATTCCGTAAAGAAAATGTGCCAGCCAGATGCTTTCCCCTTTCCACCTGCAGCCAACAGCAGACATCCCGTCGTTCCAATCACCTTCTCCGATAAGAGGAAGTCCTCTCCGACTGCACCTCTTGAGGACTCTTTCTATTGCTTTCTTACAATGATTGTATAATGTATCGGTTTCGCCTCTCACCTTACTCCTTTTACCAGGCTCAGGAAGATAGGGAACCTTCTGAGAAAGGATGGCAAAATCTCCAGTCTCCTTCAAATAATTGATTGTTACATAAGGAAGCCACAGAAGGTCGTCAGTCTTCCCGGTAATTCTTCCCTCTCCGGAAAGAGGATGCCACCAATGGTAGACTGTGCCATCTTTGAACTGATGTCTGGCATGGAGGAGAATCTGCTTCCTGGTAGACTCCGGTGCAAAAGGAAGAAATATCTGACTGTCCTGAAGCTGGTCCCGGAAACCGTATGCCCCGCTCAACTGGTAGTATCCCGTTCTTCCCCAGAGCCGCGCCGAGAGGGCCTGATATTTGAACCAGGTATTGTTCATAAAATTGAAGCCTTCATCCGGCGTCCGGACCAAAGGACTTTTCAGATATTTCTCCCAGAATCTTTTTGTTCTCTCTAAGGCCTCTGCTCCATTCTCCACCTTCCTGTACTTCGCGATTAGAGATAATGCTTCCTTCCTATTTTTGGCGCAACCAAGAGTGAATATGATTGTCTTCTCCTGGTAACTTTCAAGCTGGATATTGAGTTGTAGACTGGCGATGGGGTCAACCCATTTATGGGAATCTCCTTTAGTGAGAGGGATTGGGTGTGAGGACCCTTCCCTTAAAATACCAGGACTCTCTAAAGAGCCGTACCTTCCCAGGAAAGATTCCCTGTCGATTACAAAAGAGTTGGGTTTAATGCTGGAAGAATGGAAGGCAAGATATTCCCATTCCATATTCCATTGCTGTCCCTTTCTATTTCCAAGTTCCCACAGACGCTTACCTGCCAGAAGAGCACTTTCTTCTTTCATATATTCTGTTTCAATAAAAATCTTATGAAATTCTCTATGACTATCTGTCACTGCACCCAGACGCCATTCCAGATAACTGAATAGACTTAGGGAGCGTTTTCTGGAAGATTCGTTTCTCAACTTCACCATCCAGATTTCCAGTGGCTCATCCGGAGGAACGAAGAGAGTAAGGCTACTGGAAATCCCGTCGTTAAGCGAATTAATTGTAGTATAGCCTATCCCGTGACGGCACTGGTAACTTTCCGGTTGTTTACATACAGGCTTCCAGGTGAGCGACCAATAATTTCCGCTGGCGGCATCTCTTAAATAAAGATATTTTCCCCAATCGTCCTTAAGCAGGTCTTGTTCCCAGCGAGTGACCATATTCAACTTGACATCGCCTCGCCAGCTGAAACCACTTCCCGCCTGCGAGACGACCAATCCATAATCGCCAGGACTTTCATTACTTCTTTCCTTCTTGTAGGGGCGGGACTCTGTGCCCGCCCATTGGAACCGTAGGGGACGGACTCCGTGCCGTCCCTTCCTTTGAAGTTTTTCGTAGGGGACGGACTCCGTGCCGTCCCTTCCTTTGGGTGACCACTGAGTGTCACCCCTACATTATTAAAATTGGATGGATAGTTTTTGGTATTTGCCGTTTGGTTTAAAATGAATCTTTAATAGACCGCCAACATAATTAGAAGTAACTTTCTTTCCGTCAATTCTTACTATTTTTGGCTTCTTTGGGTGACCACGGAGTGTCACCCCTACGCAGGAGAGCACAATTTCCGCATCCCTTTCCGCTACTCCTCGTACCAACAAAGTTACTGGTTTACCAACTTTATATTCTAAAATTTCCACGGTGGACCATTTTATTTTAATCTTTTCTGATAAAGGAACATTTAACGGTAGAATCGAAGCGGAACGCTGGGGAACATATATCAACCCTCTCTCGGGCAAACCAGTTATTTTTCTCTCTCCCGGTATCCTAAGTGATATTTTCACACTTTCGGGTTCATCTTTATAATTGCTAAGGAAGAGAAACCCATATTTACCTTTATTTGCCGCCCGCACTGTGCTCCTCACCGTTGCCGTAACCTCCCCTAACTTCAATGCAATAGAAGGCCTGATGCCCATCTGGCTAGCGAAACCTTTTATTAGGTCAATGTGGTAATCAAAAACATGAGCAATTCCAAAACCGAGAACTAGAGCTCGACCTTTCCCTTTCCTCTTCAATAACCCGCAAGGCTTTCCATCAAGGGTTTTGGCAACAATAGCGTCCGAACGTTCACTGACACGAAAAATCGTTGTCTCTCCTCGTCCCAGTATCTCCCTCCGTTTCACTTTGACCAGATTCTCTTTCACCTTTCCTGAAATCTCTATCCCCAAGCCATCTAACAACAGGGTCTTTTTCGAATAAGATAGGTCCATTATAGGTAGTGTGGGGAAGATAATAAGTCTGCCTCCCCTTTCCACATACTGGACTAACTTCATTTGCGTCTGGCCATCCATAAAATCGAGACAGAAGACCCAGAGGGTTGGATGGGAAAGAAGCTCTTCAATGGAACTTCTCTGTAAATCCTTCAAGGAATAATTTATTCCAGCAAGCTGAAGTAGCCTTGCCGCCCCGTCAAAGAAGAATTGATTCCTCTTATTCTCAAGTTCTTCTGCAAATTTTCCTTTCAGGTATTCTGTAGCATAGTAAGGAGTATAGAATCCAAATATAGTATCGCACTCCTTTTCGGTTAATGCTAACTTCTCTCCAAATGTGTTAATAAACTTACCAAGAGATTTTAGAGGCTCAAGGTGCGGTCTCTCTTCTCCCTCGGGAGAGATTGGCGCCTGCCAGTCGTGATAGGAGCCAAAGACTCCTAATCCTTCTGGATTTGTGCCGCCACAAAATAAATAAGAGTTGACCCCATTTAATCCTTGACTTATCGAACCTTTCAGGAGTAACTCCACATCAGCGGGTTGGATTTTGGGACGGCCCCGCAGTATTCCCGTCTGAAGTTCACAACAGATGGTAGGCGCATCCGGAAACGAGACCATTTTCATTACCTCGGTAGTGAGTACTATATCATGAAAGTTATCATAATCCAAACGACGAGGCTGGTAAGCTCCGCCAAATATCACCTCAGGAACATGGAGAGGAAAATCGCGGAACATTGAGGTGGTCATGGGACTATAGATTCCTCTGCCCCGAACATCAAAATCGTAAAATTGCGGAATATTCGCTACCAACGGAAGAGTGATTTGAAGGTCTACTGCCTGGCGGACCAAAGATTGATAGTATCTGGCGTGATACCAGCGATAGAATTTTGCCCAGTCCCAGAACGCTATTTTCCAATCAGAATCTGCACGACCATCCAGTTGTTCAATTTCTCCGAAGTCCCTATAGTCTGTTCCGTAATTTCTATTCAGCCTACTAATTTCACCGTAACTTTTTCGCAGGAAATCCTGGTATAGTTTGTTGGTAGTTGGGCTATAATCTGCAGTCTTGTTTACCCAACGGACCATACCTATTTCGTTACATAGCTGAATGAGGATGATATTCCCTCCTCTTGTGACCTGGTGTTTAGCGAGAATAGGCAATACATTCTTGTACCATCTTTCTGTATACTTCTGAAATGTGGGATTAAGGTAAGAGACCAGAGTCACGTGGGGCAGGTCACTCAATCCTTTACCCTCACTATAGACTTCAGGGTGGCTCTTTAAAAGCCAGTCGGGTAGTCCCTCGTGAACCAATTCTGCGTTACTTATTGGTCCAACCCTGGCAAAAAAATATAGACCAAACTCCTGCAGAAGTTTAATAAAGCCCAGTAAGTTGCGTTCGGGACAGGTCTTTCCAATGAAATCGAAAGAACCCTCCCTCAATTCATGCCAGGACCAGGGGATATAAGAACCGATTGTATTAAGCCCTGTATCTTTGGCCTTTCTTAAGCGGTCTCTCCACTCTTTTCTGGGAATTCTGAAGTAGTGGACCTCTCCCGAATATAAAAAGAAAGGCTTGTCCCCAAGAACAAACCCTCCCTCTTTCAATCTAATTTCCTGTCTCTCCATTTGTGGGTAGTGTAGGGGACGGACTCCATGTCCTGCCGTCTAAAAAATGGTCGCTGTCCCTATTTTTACTACTGTTTTAAGCCGGTTACGGCAACTCCTTTAATCACGTACCTCTGCGCTATAATGAAAACAATAATCACCGGAGCAACCACTACTACTGCCCCGGCCATAAGCAGGCCAAATTTTGTTGCGTATTGACCACTAAGATTAGCCAGGGCAACAGGCAAGGTATACATATTCTCTTTAATCATTACAATTAGAGGCCAGAGAAAAGCATTCCAGGAACCCATAAAAGTAAAAATTCCCAGGGCAGCCACCACCGGTTTACAAAGAGGCAAGATAATCGTCCAGTAGATTCTGAACTCAGAGCAACCGTCTATCCTTGCCGATTCAATCAGGTCGTTGGGAATGGTAGTAATAAATTGCCTCATCAAAAATATTCCAAAGGCACTTGCCCCTGCGGGAATTATCAGTCCCCAATAACTATTTATCAGTCCAATCGTCTTTAACATAAGAAATACGGGTATCATCGTTATCTGGGCCGGCACCATCAACGTGGCTAAAAGGAGAGCGAATATTTTTTCTCTTCCCGGAAATTTATATTTGGCAAAGGCAAACCCGCCGAGAGAATTCAAAAAGAGACTAAATAGAGTTATCCCGAAAGCAACGATTACGCTATTCTTGAAGAACTGTAAAAAGTTTACCTCGCGGAATAGCGCCCGGTACTGCTCTGTGGTTGGATTCTTGGGAATCCACTGAGGGGGAAATGTGAATACGCTCTCACTCGATTTGAACGAGGTGGAAATCATCCAGATAAAAGGAGCCAGAGTAATAGCAAGTCCTAAGAGCAAGAGAAGATGAACAAATATTCTTCTAATCAATGTAAGTATCTTTTCCCACTTCAGTCTTCTTTTCATCGCCTACACTCCCTCATAAGCACCTTTCTGTAATCTTACCTGCAAAATCGTGAACGCTACGATAATACCAAAAAGTATATAGCCAATCGCAGAACCATAACCCATACGGAAAAACTTGAATGCCTGGTTATACATATGGAGAACGACGGAAATTGTGGAGTTTAACGGTCCTCCCTTGGTCATTACATAAGGCTCGGCAAAGAATTGGAAGAATCCTATCATCGTAGTAACGGTAACAAAGAAAGTGGTGGGCTTTAACCCGGGCAAGGTAATATAACGAAATCTCTGCCAGTAACTGGCGCCATCCACTTTAGCTGCATCGTAAAGAGTGTCGGGAATTGCCTGAAGGCCGGCAAGAAAAATAACCATATTATAGCCAAAATTCTTCCACGCTGCCATAACAATCAAACAGGGCATAGCCAACTTTGTATTACCAAGCCAGTTCTGAGAGGGTAGACCTATTGTCTGCAGAGCCCAGTTGATTAAACCATAGTCGGGATTATATAGCCATCGCCAGACCACGGCCACGGCAACCAGAGTGGTTACCACCGGCGCAAAGTATGAGGCGCGAAAGAAAGATTTGAATCTAATAAATTCCTCATTCAGTACAATAGCCATCAGAAGAGCCAGGGAAATGGCGAAAGGAACTCCCACCACCACAAAGTAGAATGTATTAAACAGAGACCTCCAGAAAATCTTATCCTGAAGAAGTGTCTGATAGTTTCCCAGCCCCACAAACGAGATACTCTTCCAGTTGGCAAGCCCATAGATATCCCAGTTGGTTAAACTCATAATAAACGAGATAACAACCGGGAGAAAGAGGAACACAAAAAGAATAGTTAAAGAGGGGATAATAAAAAGATAGGGAGCACGATATTTTCTGAGTGAACTGATAATTCTTTTGAAACCGGAAACTCTCTCCTCTTCTGGCACTTCTATTTCCTTAACCTTACCGCGATACCTTTTCCAGAAGAAGACAAGTCCCCATATGAAGACTAAGATTGCCCCAAGGCTCAACAAGAACCTTCCCTTGCTTGCCATTCTCTGTTTCTTTTCCAGTATCTCATTAATGTCATTAGTCAATGTCCCCAGTGCCTGGAACAGGTTCATTTTGCCCAGGATTAACTCTTCCATACGCCTCTGCATAGCATCAGCAATCTGTTCCCATTCCGGAATATTGGGAGGAGCCTTGGTATGATTCAGTTGTCGACCGAAGACCTTCAGCATTGGTTTATCATCAAAGAACGGGTCCTGCCAGGCAGACTTGACTGCGGGAAGGTCTGTGGTCAATCTATACCATTCCACCTGTATCTCCGGCTGGCTCATAAACTCGATAAATTTCCAGGCAGCTTCTTTATGTTGTGAGCCTTTGAAAACTACTAAGTTACATCCTCCTACGAATGACGTGGGGAATTTCTTGCGGGGCATCATTGCTACATCCCACCTGCCCTCATATTCTTTCCCCAATTCGTTCCGCGTGAGTTCTATCATCCAGGGGCCGGAGATAAATATTGGATAAAACCCCGTTCGGAAAGCGTGGAACAGGTCCACGTCCACAGCCTCGGTAGTGGGAACAATCTTCTCCTGGAAGAGCCGGTGATAGAACCGGAAAGCCTCTCGCGTCGCTTCACTCTCCACATCCGGCTTTGAATTGTCGGGAGTTAAAATGTTGCCGCCATTCTCCCAGATGAACATTGACAGGATATTCCAATCTTTAACCGGAAGCGCCATTCCATACTGGTCAATCTTGCCATCGCCGTCCTTATCCTTGACCAGAGCCTTGCCCACTCTCTCCAGCTCTTCCCAGGTGCGAGGAGGATGGTTGAACCCCGCTTCTTTCAATAAGTCTTTTCGATAAAAAATAACCCTGGTATCCACATACCAGGGAATTCCGTGAATTTTTTCTTCGATGAGGTTTGTCTCCCAGGAAGCAGGGAAAAACTTATCTTTGCTGATAATTTCCGACCGGGAAATGAATTCATCGACAGGTGCCAGGGCTCCCATAGCTTGAAATTCAGCCATCCAGGTTGTTCCCAGCTGGGAAATATCCGGGGGGATCTCTCCTACTACAGAAGTTATAAGTTTCTCATGCGCCGCCTCCCAGGGAATTGCCTGGGTAATAACTTTAATCCCGGGATTGGCCTCCTCAAATTTCCGCGCCATCTGGGCAATCTTCATTCCCTCAGCGCCCATAGCCCAGATAGTAATAGTCTCCTTTTCTTTTTTTGCAAGACTATTCTTCCCCGAGCAAACGAAAAAAACAAGGCTCAGCGAAATTAATATGGCAAATTTTTTAAGCGTGATTCGTTTTCCCATCCCCACCCAACTCAATAGAATTCTCTGCATTGTAGGGGTCCCGATGTATCGGGATGGCCGCCCAAAGGAAGGGACGGCACGGAGTCCGTCCCCTACGGGAATGCTCTCAATAGAATTCTTCTATCTCCAGCAGATACTCTACTCGCCTGCCAATCTCGTCGTTATGAAACCTATTTCTTATTATTCCCTTGTTAAGGTAATTATTAAGTGGAATCAGCACCATCGCCTGGTCAAGACATAGATACTTCTGGGATACCTGCCCCGTCTCAACGTCTACCGAATCGTAAAAGCCGTACTCTCCATATATATCGGGATAAACCTGGAGAAACTTTTTCAGATTGGCCACTGCCTCCTGCGGCGCAATCTCCAGAGCAAGAAACGTAGCGTGGGGAGTCACAACACCACCATCGTAACCTCTCATTCCCAGGTCTTTTACACCGTACGCGTCATAACCTTCCCCGGGAATCGTGCACGGGGAGAGCCCCCACACCGGATAGCCCTTCTTCTTTGCGAATCTGATATGCGCTTCAACATACCTTGAGTTATTCAACCCGAGATTCTTCTTGCCCAGCTCCGCCTCCTTGATTACCATAGTAGGCATAAGCCCCTCAAATATACTTCCGCCCCAGCTGGGAACTATCTTCATTCCATCATATTCGTAATAACCCTCAAAGATATCTATACCCAGATATTTCTTGAATATGCCGCCGGGAGTCTTATTCTGCCACGTCCACTCGCGGGGAAAGGTGCGATATATTTTGAACCAGTGCTCCGGCGGAACGTCTCCTTTACCGATAGCCAGCAGACTGATTGCCCTCGCCTCGGTATAAAAAGCCCCGTAGTGGTACTCAGAATATCTCTCATTATCCAGATGGTAGCCGTGGCGCATCTGCCCTTGGGCGCGGTCATAAAAGAAGGAAAAGTCGCGGGAATCTATTATCCCGGTACACCTATCTCCCAACTCTTCGGGAAAAGCCTGACGCACGATGATTAGACCCATCATCAGCCATCCACTATCTACAAAAGAGACAAAATTACTCGTGCGGTTAAGTCTGGTCGTATCGTAGTAATTGTACATAAAGCCATGCGCTTTTTCTAACTTCTCCACCGTGTCCAGACTATTCTTTATTCTCTCTATCGCTTCTTTTTTATTTATAAATCCCAGGTCGTAAGCAGAAACAATCGACACAAAATAGAGACCCAAATCTGTGGTGCTCACATAATCGCCCGCTGCTTTTTTGGGCGCAACCTGAATATAATTCAAGGGAAGGTTCCTTTTCCTGTCCACTATATCCCGAAAGTATCCCCAGGTATCCCTGGCTATAGTCCTGAGAAACTCCTTCTCTGCCTTGGGAATATTTCTCTTTATTACCACCTTTTCCGGAAATCCCTTCAGATTATCTATCAGTATCTGGGTGCGAGAATCACCCACAACCAGGTCTGATGACTTCACCTGTTTTGTTTTCAGGTCGCATCCCGGGGAGAGAAAAATATCGTCGATATAGATAGTCCCCTTTGGACTGGTAACAACTTTGGAATCAAAAAGAATCTCCATTTCACTTATTCTGGACCAGTCACTGATGCCCTTGACTTCGCTAAAAAGTATGGGAACCAGTTTCCAGGAACTGCTCACCCCCGTTACCGGATAGGTTCCACTCTCTTTTTTACTCCTGAAGATTACATTGAACTTAGTAGTGAATCCTGCTTTCTTATCACCTTTCGCGTAGAATACAATGCCATCAATTACATCGGTTATTTTTTCTCTGAATTTAACGCGTAAGCCGTTGAGGCTATTATTGGGCGGGTTGAGGTCATAATCGAGTTTCAGCGAGAAACCCTCTCTATCCTGCAAGCGATTTGAACCGAAAGAGAGAATGCAACCTCCAGTTGACTCTCCCCCATAGGGCTCCAGATTCTCCTTAGAACACTCGTCGAAATTTTCCAGAGAAACCGACCCCTCAGGCGCATCTTTCGGCAGGCCTTTTGCTTCTTCAGCATACGAACAAAGTAACATCAAAAAAAGAAGCAGTCCAAAAAATGTCAGAATTAATCGCTTCATGGCTGGCCCTTTATGCCTACATAAGAGGTGATGTATGCCTACCCAATCGTCCCAATATGATGTAGAGCCGACAGGCGGGAATTTCTATAATGTTCGAATAATTTACCACAAAAAAAGATAATTGTCAACAATTTAAATTCTGTTTGATGTAGAGGCGCCATTCCGTGGCC
>SMTZ1_10008557_pt1 | contig 10221 bp, 3 predicted proteins | sample DeeMarSWOR136_30_FD_25667 | JGI IMG/M metagenome (IMG submission 25667) | reverse complement strand
CGTGGTTTGAGGCGCCGAAGGACGCCAAGAGCCCAAACTGGCCAGAGCACGTGATCGAAAAAGTACAGGAGACGGTCGTCCATTCGCTCGGCGTGGCGGACATGAACAATGACGGCAAGGCCGACGTGGTGATAGCCGAGATGCATCAAGGGGCCGATCCCGATGAAGTGCGGGTTTATTTGAACCAAGGTGGCGGACTGAAGTGGACGAGAGAGGTGCTCTCGACTACGGGCTCGCACGATATCGTTCTTGCCGACATTGGCGCCGATGGTGATGTCGACATCGTAGGCGCGAACCACGCCGGATCATTTCAAGCGGTTCAACTGTGGGAGAACTTGACCAGTACGACCCGAAGGAGTGACCGTTGAAAGCTCTGGTGAAATACGGCTCGGGCGCCGGCAACGTCGAGGATACCGTCAAGATCGTGGGATCAACTTTGTGATCGAAGATGGCAAAGTGACTGAAGCGACCGACCGTCACGGATTTAGAACCTGGACACCTGAGGGGCGCCTACTTGGGTTTCGACTATGCGAAGGCGGGCAACCCGAGTTGACATCGGATTGGCCATCCTATAGCTCAGATGCCCCAGGCGATTGCCGCTGTAAAATTCTCCCCGTCGGCCGGTGATGGGATCTCGATATTCCAACGAGAACCTGTGAATGCACGAGTGGTACTCTATCAGAAAAATCGTGCGGAAGAAACGAACCGTCGCGTGATGGAACGGGCATCTGAAATTGAAGGGATTCTGCTGAACCTCGCGTCTGAGTTTGGAAAGCAATAACAGTTGTTTAGTCTTTTTGTCTTGAGCAGGTTTACCACGCAGGTTAGACTTTATCCCAATTGCAGGGGTATGCTTCTGACGGTACAATGCTTCGCGACAAACTTGCTTGACCACCGTGGTGCCGAAAAGTCGAGGCTCGATATGTGGGAGGTCACAATATGAGAGGTAGATTTGTCAATCAGGGAGCGATTTGTGATGAGTGATAAGAACAGCCAAATCAGAGGTGTCAGGCTCGCCACAGTCATGGCAAGTGTCTTGCTGCTTGTATCTGCGATCTGCGGTCTGGCACAGCAAGATACAGAGCAGATCGACGTTCCCATTCGCCGATCGCGATCATTTCGGGTTCCGGACAAGCTGACAGTCCGAGTTCGGCTCAAGAACATTGCACCCGAGGAGCCGACCCCCATCAAATGGCGCCACGGCGGGGAAGGGCAGGGTGGAGAAGTCAGTCGCGGCGTCTTTCCGAAAGTGGGCGTCCCGACGGATGCATCTGCCGAAGCCCACACCCTGTCGGTGGGTCAGTGGTCCGCGCCGGTGCCACTTGTCTCGTTGGCCAAGCGATTCTCTGAGAAGTTCTTTCTCACAATCACCGCGGGTAATCCGGGTAGGACGGTGGATCGAAATACCGGCAGGCGAGGCGGATACTCGACCGACGTCATTTTCGAATTCGAGTTTCGCTTTGGCGATGAAGTGATCAAGAAGTTTACCGCGGAAGGTCCCGACGGGGGTACGGTGACGATTGTGATTCCGGTTTACCGTTTGGTGGAAGGCGTTGAGCCGAGTTCGCCTGAGTTCATCGAGGAGCTGACCGACGTGTTGGGATACGCGCGACGTCGAGCCAAAGCCCTGGAGAATCTGCCCTGGGCAAATTGGCCACTGCCCAGGAAATACGCGATCATCAACAACGTAGGCGGATACGGCACCGGTTCGGGCTACGGGATTCGTACGACCGACCGTGCGGTCACCGGCGCCGAACTGCGCAGCCTTCGCCAGCTGGGTGTCAACGGGTTTCGCGGCGGGCCGGACTTCATCCTGGAAATGCTTCGAGAAGACGGCCCGGAGGCCAAGAAGTGGAATCGTGCGATGATTGCCCATATCATGGGATTTCCCGTAGACAAGTATCGCTCCGGACGCAGCGAAGATCCTGGTGCTGGGTGCCCGTTTGGTGAAAACGTAGCCGCCCGGACGCAGCAACTGGTGGCCGAATCACTCAAAAACGTCCTCTCACTTCCGGTGGACGAGGTCTGGGGACTGACGGTCGATGAGATCGGAACGGTGATTGATGGGTCTCGTGAGAAAAAGGCTCATCTGTCCGTTTGCCCTCGTTGCATCCGAGGGTTTCAAGATTGGCTCAAGCGCAAAGGGCTTAAGCCTTCGGACTTTGGCGCATCAGATTGGTCCGGCGTTCGCCCGCTGAATGTCTGGGACTCCGAGAGCGGTAGGCCGTGGCTGCGCGACCGTGGTCTGGCGCTGGCGGCCTATTATACACGGGATTTCAACAACCATGTCACGGCCATGATGTTCACCCGCCTCAAAGAGGCGTTTGCCCGAGCCAACGAAGGCAAGCGGGGCGCGCTCGCTCGTGGCGACGATCCGGACGGTCCACAAGCACGGCAGCCTTGGATTTATTCGTATGCGCTTCGCGGCAATACGTTTCTAATGAAAGGGCACAGCCTCGACTTTTTCGACTTCTATCGCCTGGCAGACAATGCCATCGTTTACGAAACCTCTAACCGTGGGCCTCGCGTTTGGGGTTGGGACAGCTATCTGTGCGACGTGCAGCGCGTGGTGGCGACAAGGATGCATCTGGCCCGGGGCATCTATATCAAGCCTCACCGCGGCGCGCCCGTGCAGCGAATGCTTTCGGCTGTCAGCCGGGGTAACACGATGCTCTATTGGTACACGTATGGACCGGACTATAAGAAGGGAGATAGCTTTTCCCAAGATCCGGAGGCGCTGCAACTGACCAGCAAGGCTGCACACTTGCTCGGTGTGGCTGAAGAGGCCCTTTACGGCTCTCGCTGGGCGGTTCCGGCCGAGGTGGCCGTAGTCAAGCCGGAGACAACCCAACGATGGATGAACCTCAGCGACAATCCACCTCATTTAATGGCTGCCTGGGAGAACGCCAAGTGGGTCTATTCGGCGCTGCAGCACGCTCACGTTCCCGTCGATCCGATCGACGAGGTCATATTGGCCGAAGAAGACCTTTCTCAATACAGGATTATTTACGTTAGCGGATCGCACATCACCAAAAAGGCAGCCGAGGGACTGGCGAGATACGTTCAAGACGGCGGGACACTCTACACGAGCGGATGGGGACTGGTCTGTGACGAGGCCAACCAGCCGTTGACCGCACTTCAATCTGTGCTTGGGCTCCAAGATCGTGCCGAACCGGAAATGTGGTACCGCGTCAGTCTTTACGGCGCAACAAGCATCGAGTCATACGACGAACCAAGCAATCGGCTGGCGCTCGTTCCCTCCGCGGCAAGAATCGTAGGTGGCGATACAATCCAAGGTTCCTTCGCGCCGGTGGTCGGACGAGAAGCGCTCCGGCCCGAAGGCGACACCGAAATACTGGCCCGTTTTGCCGACGGCACTGCTGCCATGACCCGCCACAGCTATGGGAAGGGACAGGTCTATGTGGCCGGATTCTTTCCCGGCCTGGAATACAGCGCTACGGTGCGACGGCTCGATTTCAACATGCGTCGCGATCTTGATCCGGTGCGTCGCCGTGCAATTGCAGCACCTGCGCTCGAGTTGACTCGACCTATCGTCGAGCCTTCCGATCCGCTGGTCGAGGGCGTTCTGCTAAGAAACACCGGAAACGGCATGCGCGCCGTCACTCTGGCCAACTGGGCGTACGGTGTGGCAGCAATCAAAGAAGACGCTTCGGGTCGCCGGTCTACGATTGTCAAGAACCTGCCGGTGAATGGTCTTCAAATCACGATCCGAGCCACCGAAGGAACGAAGCAGGTCGTATCCTGTATGCTCCGACACACCTTGAAGTTTGCCGAGTCGGGCGATACCATTGTCGTGGAATTGCCCAGGCTGGACGAAGGTGACGTGTTGTTGCTGAAGTAGCAAGCTATAAATACTATGCCCCCAAAAGGGCCCAATTTCTGCGCGCGGATGCTTATAGCCGCGGTACAACTCAACCACCCGTTATCTGCCAATTCGTCAAAAGTGCCCATATCATAAGTATTGTGTTGTCACTAATTTATGAAAAAGTGCAAATATAGCCTCGGATCCAATGACCGAGTGGTGATTTTGTCATGCTCCTCCTGTTCCCCATATTCTAGCTGAGTCAGCGTCTGTCCAGCCACGAGGAACTGATGGCAACGAGAGGTAAGGGAGAATCATCGCTTTTCCTGAAGGGCACATCCGATCTTTGCTACCCGGCGATGACACCACAGGGCTCCTCTTCACATCGCAGCCGATAAGAACGAACGCTACGCACCCATTGATTCCAATATTTCCGCGCCTATCGGTCAAGCGAAATCTCTCGCGATGACCCATTTCTGATCTTAGTTCAGGTATAAGGCTAATGCTTCAAGCGAGTTGTGGTGTTTCGGCATGCCCGATCTGTAACTGACAATACAATTCTTGTTTTTAAGGGGCACAATTTGAGGGCGAAAAATGACTCTATATATTTCCAGCGGTCAAGAACACTGCCCTGCAAAGATATCTCGGGCGAGCGGCACCTCTGCACTTTGGTCGCAGGTACGGTGACCTCAGGGACGCGTTGTCTTTCTTGCCCGGGGCACTCTGCGTCGGTATAATCAATCGTGTAGCGTAATCCATAAGAGGAATTGATTTACTGGACGGTTATTCTATGTGGGTCCGACCAGGCGATGAGTCCGGCTATGGAAAAGGCAAGGGGCCTGCCCCTCTGACAACACCAGACAGATGAAGGAGAGTAATAGACATGTATAGGCATATCCTAATGGTTGTCGTTGTCGGCATCACTGCGATCACACCACCTCTCGTCTCCGCACAGGCCAGAGAGGATCTTTCGACCATTCCAAGAGTGGATGTTCATGCTCACGTTGGAAGCTTTGACAGGATGAAGGACTATCTTGAAGTCAGCAAGGTTCTCGAAAACAAGTACAAGGTCAATTTGGCCCTTTGGGTCGACCTGAACTTTCAGAGGGAACCCAGCGGGGAACCTTCGACGTATTTACAGACAGTCCGGGATAGATTCAAAGGTCGGTTCTTGCCCTGCATCAATGACTTCAAAATCCAGGATGGTTTGAGGTATTCTCCCGATGAGCTCTCCGAATGGATGAAGCAAGGCGTCGTCGGGTACAAGATATGGTTCGGCGTGACCGACCTGATAGGTGATCCCATGTTTGAGCCGACATTCGCCAAAATGGAACAGATCGGTATGTTAGGCACTTCGATTCACATCTCACAACCCTATCCCACAAAATGGTGTGAAGATCCGATACGATTCTGGCGGGCACATAATGCATGGGAAAGAGTTCTGGATCGTCATCCCAAGCTGAAGGTAGTCAACGCTCATATGCTCGACCACTTCTATTCTGATGAGCAGTTGGACTATCTGATGTACGTTCTTGAAACGTATCCGAATGTTCATTTGGATTTGGCAGCCAGATTTCAGCAATTCCGCCGGATGGATAGAGAGAAGCTTCGCGACTTCATGATAAAATATGCGGATCGCATACTCTACGGGACGGATATTGGAGGACAACCCGGAGCAGGACGACATGATCAAGTGGCCGGGATGTACTTCCGTAGTTTTCAGCTACTGGAAACAGATAATACCATTCGGGGAGGTTTCTTTGGGCAGACCGAGACACAAGGTCTGGCTCTTCCTGCGGATGTCTTGAAAAGGATCTACTACCAAAACGCTGCTCGGCTCTATCCGAGAGTGAAGGGCGTGTTGAGGCGACTTGGCTACAAGGTCGAATAGAGAGCTACGCTGATGGTGGAGTACAGTGCTTTATCAGCAACCCGATCCGGATTTCGCAGCGCCCGCCGGACGGTACCCTACTTGCCCTTCTTCGCCAGCTCGTGCCGCACCATCGCCTCATACAGCAAGAGCTGAATATCCAGAATCTCATCGAATTCGACCTTGCATGCCCGCTCGCCGCTCAATCCGTGCGGACACTCGAACGTAAAGCTGCTCGTCCCGCTCACGTGGTACATCGCGCTGGTCAGATTGAACGGCGACGGATAGCTCCCGCCTTCAGCCTTCGCTTCGAAAGGGCTCCCGTAAGGCAGTCCTCGTTCCTTCAGTATCGCATAATACTTCACAGCCAGCCGGCGAATGTCCTGCTGCTTGTCCAGCGTTACGTACGCCGGCCTCAGTAACGCCGGCCTGCTCCCATGACTATGCAGAGAGACCGCCAGGTCCGCGCCCTGTTCTCTGGCGACCTTCAGGATGGCTGGCGCCTCCGGTCCCATCGGCTCGAAGAACTCATCGTGCATCGGATTGATACCGGCATCGTTGAAGTAACACCCCAGAAACCGCACGTTCAGGCCCACCATCGGATGTTGCCTCTTGCTCTGGGGCCAGCCGCAGAATGTATCGTCGCTCCATGTTCCCTGTCCCCAGAATCGGACATCCTCGACGGCCATGCCCTGCAACGCCCGCGGTTCCAGCCTCGCAATGCCATCCGGATTGCCCGCAGGTATGATCAACAGCCGGCATCTGCGCCCCAGTTCCCGCAGTTCCGTTTGTTCCTTTCCTCGCAGGTCCTTGCCCGTGTCCATAACGCTTATGAGATTTGCCAGTCCCGTGAGGCCTTCCACCTCATGCCCGTGTACCGGCCCGAGGAATAGAATCACAGGCTTATACCGGGCGTCCTTGTCCATGTACGCCGACTCCTGTCGGCCTCCGATCGCCGAATTGAAATTCGCCTGTTGGATAACTTGCTCAGGCTCCCCGAAGCTAACCATTTGCATCCGCCGCTTGCCCGGTGTGTTCGCAATCAGCCTGACTTCGCCGTTTCTGACTTCTGCCAGTTGCTTCTCGAGCTTCTCCATCCCACCGACCCATAAACCCGGCAGCTTCCGCTTCGGTATCCTTGCCCTGGCCTGCTCGTAAGTCATCGCGCGATATACTTGTGCCGCTATGCCCACCTGCTTCTGCACGCTGTTTGCCAAATCCCGACTGATCCTCCTGCCTTCACCTGTTCGTTTTATGTGTCCTCCCAACGGCCCCTCGCGATTGAACACCACCTCCCATACCCGCTCATCCGTTCTTACCCGCACGCCGCAACTACCGTTCCCTTCGATCAGCTCGGCCTCGTCCATTTGCTTGAGACCCTGCCCTCCAACTTGTATCAGGTGCAAGAAAACGTCTTTCCGGCTCACCTCACCCGGCGTGACCTCGACTCTCCACTGCCCCATCAGGGCCAGATTTTCCTCCGTCAGTCCGTCCCGCACGATATCCCAGTTTTTCCCAGCCGCCCAGAACTCTTTCCCCGACCCACCGACCGCCTTCAAAACGGCATCCCCCGGCAGCATCGTCCTGCACAACATCCTGCCTTTACCGTGGTCCGCCCTGATGGTCTTGCCGCGTATCTGCGGCTCATAGGCCGTATGCAAAAGCCAGTCCTTCTGGTAGCTGGCGTCCGCCGACACAACCCGGTCGAAGACCACGAAGTGATTCGGGACCAGAAAAACAATTTGCCGCGTCACCATCTCGCATTTCTCCCCCAAATCCGGCTGTCCTTGCCTTTTGATGACCCCATGCTGATAGCACGCAGTCGCATCCCCCGCCACATATACGTAATCATCGTTTGTCTCAAAGGCCTTTGCCACCGAGCCCAACTGCCTGTGCTGTCCACCGTGATTGCCGACAACCGTCCCTCCCCAGTACCTCGCCGGTCGCTCACCTGCCTGGTGGACAACAACGCAATTATGCGCCACCGTCTGGGCATAGTAGTTCGCGAGATGTTCCCCGTTGTCGAACTCCTTGTACCGCGTCCCCGAATCCAGAGCCAAGAACCCATTATGATAAATCACGAAATTGAGCGCATCATAATGCCTGTGCTGTTCGAGTATCCCGCCGCACGAGAACATGCAGTACGTATCATCCCGTCCCGTCCCGCTTCGCATGATGATTTGCCCCATGTTTTCGAAGTGTCTCGCCTTAGGCAGCCTCTCCGGCCCGAATGCCTCCGGCGAATCGTCAAGATCTGTCAGCAGAAACGGATAAATAAACCAGCTACTGCTATAGCGTTTTTGGCCCACTGATTCTTGTACATACTTCGCCAAAGCGGCCTCTTTCGGCCGCTGCTTCCCATAGAGATGCCGAATATTCGCCATGTGGGTATACAACTGGCTCGTCGGCATTGCGTTGCTCGTGTGAGGCCGGTCACCATATCCGAACTCGAACGGCCCGCCATCGGCCTCTATCCAGTTCCATATCACGTAATTCGCCAGCCACGCACTGTGCGGCCACTCCGGCGCAATATTCTCCCCCGTACTTGATAACCACGTGTAGAAGAAGTTCTGCTCCGACCACGGATAGGCCCCCAGAACATATCCTAAAGTTGCTGATGCGCCGCCCCCATCGTCACCGCACGCCCTCCGCCGATGTTCCAGCAGCTTGAGATTCTCGTCCCGTCCCCACACCAGCCACTCATTTACCTTCTGCTGTTCTATTGCCGTCCCGAAAGCTGTGCACCCGATGAACCACAGGCAGTTCCTCACCCCATAAAATCCGCTCGCGTACCCGCTCATATTCTCCCGGTAGATGGCCGGCTTGGCCTTAAGGACTCTGTCGATCGCACGCACGAGCCTCGACATGTAATCCCGCCGCTCCGCCTCCGACAACGCCTCGTAAAGCCAGTCCCACGCTAACGTCGCGTGCACGCGTGAGGTCGAGTACCAGTTCACGCTCTTGCCCTGACGGAAACACTCATCGTAGTACCGCAGACTCGCATCCAGGCATTTTTTCGAAAGCGCCAGGTACTGTTGCTCCCCGGTCATCCGATACACAAACGCCGACCACGCCGCCTCTTGGCCGTATTCCCTTACCCCAAGCGCATCTTCGCTGCCCGAACTCTTGATGAGCCTGTCCACTCTGCCCTTTATATAGAGGTACCACTGTCGTTCTGCCCCCAGCGCACGCCGACGTATCGCCGGCCACATCTGGGAATTGAAAAACAGCCTCGGATGGTCACTTCGAATCTTTCCGACCCACCCCGGCATTTCGGCTGCGAGACACTCACCGTGAAATATAGTGCCTGTCGTCGTAAAACAAAGAGTCAACATCGTGAGGACACGTGCTACCCATACGGTGGCTGTTTGGATCTGTCTGCCTGGCTTGCCCATGTGCATTTGCTCCGAATGTCTTTATCTTGTGTAGAAGAATCTCGTCTTTCACGTCCCGGTTCCCCGGAACGCACGCTAACGTACCATTCTAACTCCTTTGCGGATTCCCGGCCAGAAGATCCCAATCGATGTTGTGTCCGGTCTGCATCAGCGAAGAAATATCCTGATTGAACATCAAGCCCCAACTGTTGACACATCCGCCAAATCCTCTACAATCCTTCTGGAAACACACGGCCGGTGTATTCGGGTGACTATGACTGTGTGTACCGTGAGTTGAAGAAACGGTTGGACGATTACGGGACAAAGATGGTCAACGATAACGCTTCGGTCGATTCCAACACCCAAGTTTTCGGCAAGATATTCGACGTGGACAAGGAGCATCATGGCAAAGTTATACACTACCAGTCTCTTAGCGGCAATCGCTCTTCAGTTTGTAGCAGTGAGTGTGCTGCACGCGACAGTCTTCTATGTTGACCCTGAGAAAGGTGACGTGGATAACGACGGCTCTGCAGAACATCCGTGGAGGACTATTCAGCAAGTTTTCGAACGGAAGCTGATTCGAACTCGGGACAGCGCCGGCGGCGTTAAGAATCCGAAGGCGCCTGTGAAGGCCGGCGACACGATCCTGCTGCGTTCGGGCTACCACGGCGAAATCTATTGCCGGGGAGCCTGCAATGACGACTACATCACGATTGCGGCGCAGAAGGGGCACAAACCCAGGGTACGGCGGATCTTTTTCTCGGCTGCCAAAAAGTGGATTCTTCGCGGTCTGACGGTCTCACCAAGTTTTGCCCCCGAGTACAAACGTGACCGCCTCATCTATGTGGTGGACTGGGGCGGTCCGAGCGCCGATTTCGTAATTGAGAACAACACGCTCTACTCAGCGGCCGATGCCTCTTCGTGGTCGGCCGAGCAGTGGAACGGCCTCGTTTGCTACGGCATCTCCGTCATTGGAGACAGGATCAACATCCGGAACAATACCCTCAGATATGTCGATCACGGTGTTGTGGTTAGCGGTGATAAGATTACAGTTGAACGCAATTCCATCGAACACATCGCCGGTGACGGGATTGTCTGTTCCGCGAATAACGCGTCCCTGCTCCACAACACCATAAAGTACTTCTACAAGGTGA
>SMTZ1_10008556_pt1 | contig 10222 bp, 13 predicted proteins | sample DeeMarSWOR136_30_FD_25667 | JGI IMG/M metagenome (IMG submission 25667) | reverse complement strand
ATAAAACTTCACGTGCAACGGGAGCCTAGCCTGGTAAGGCGCGGGCTTGGAGTATTTTTTCTTATCCCAGAAAGCCCGTGTGCTTAGCACTCGGGGGTTCGAAATTCTTCCCGCTTCGTGAAAAACGAGAATCCCTCCCGTTGCGCTATTTTTTGTTTTTTCATTACCGAAAAATAGAATTACGAGATTAGCAATTATTGAGCTTTTTTTCAGCTAAAGAAATGTACTTAAATTTAAAATAATAAAATTTGACCGTTATTAAATATCAGGAAAGTCTATACCTTTAGCTCTAGATCCCCCCATCATTTGTTCCATACCTCCTGAAGCTTGCGTTTGTATTTTTAATAACCTCTGAACGAGAGTATTAACTCCAAAACTGCATAGAAAATACCACGCTGTAAAGTTGATCCAGCCTAAATCTAATGTTACAATTCTAGCAACTCCATATACCAGTGCACTCCACATTTCAGCTACAGTGTTTTGTGCGGCTAACATAGTACCTATCAAAGGAACATCATTTGCATTCATTGGTGACAATGCAACTGGATTATTTAAAAAGATAGTTCGAATAAGAGTAAAAATTACAATCATTGGAACAAAAGTTATACAAGTAGGTTTTAATCGTTGTAAGGACATTTTTTGCTGAGATTGTTTATACATTTCCTCTTTACGTTCCCATCGTTTCCTAAGCTTCCTGTATCGCTCAGGATCTGTTTCTGCTAAATCTATAATTTTCATTTTTTCTTCTTGATGGGCTTTCATTTGCACTTGTTTTCTATTAATTTGCTGCGTATCCACTAACCATTTCGTTAAAGCTGTACTAATAAGAGTTGTAGCAGTAGCTAATAATAGTATAAATATCATAGAACCAGGAGGATATTTGATCCAATTTAAAAATATATTTTCTTGAAAAATAAATAAAAACATAATTATAATTAATAATTTTAATAGAATTTTAAATTTTTCAGATAAATATAATTCAAATTAAAGTATTAAGAAATTAAAAGTACGCTTAATAGAATTAAATTTGAAAATTAATCCAATCCAAGAAATGCCCGCATTCCAGGATACTGACTTGCAGCAACTTCTTTACTAATGGTTTCAGCGTATTGATGAATAATACCTATTGCAATTAAGAGTCCCGTACCTGAAGTTAATGCACCAAGAGAATCCGCAAAAAAGCTCATCACAGCTATTATTATTCCATTTAAAATAACCAAAGTAGGGATATACCGTTTTAATATTCGCTCTATTATTCTTTCAGAACTTCTAAAACCGGGTACAGACATTCCAGAATCAAGTATTTGTCCTGCTATATCTTTAGGACTTAAACCACTTACTTCAACCCAAACACGTCCCAACATTACACAAAGAAATATAAAAATAAATAAGTAAATAATACCCCTTATTGGATCGCTTAAAAGAGCCTGTATGCCTTGGGGTGGGGATAGATAATACAACAAACCTCCCGTGGGAATGAGATAATTTCCTTGACTTACTCCTGCTGATGAGGTTTCAAATGTGCCTAATAAATCAAGCCAAAAATCTAGATTACCTCCACGCAAACCGGAATTAGGACCGGCTATCAATTGCCCAAAAAATAGGAAATTGGCATATAAAGCATTAACTAAAATGACTGGAATGTTCGAGACATATAATAATTTCATTGGATACTTCCCCTTAAACCCACGGTACCCCCTGTATGTTAATGGAATCTCTATACGAGTAGACTCAAACCAGATGACTATAATAAATATTAGTAGTGTGGTTAAACCTCCTAAAATCGATGGTAATTGTGGTCTTAAAAACAGTTCTGCTGTATTTATATTAGGATCACCAAAGGATTGAAACAATGCGATTAAAATACCTCTTGCTGCGCCATCTGGACCTGGTAGAAAACTAAAAGCATTCCAAAATATTTGTCCCGCAACTCCAGTAGCTATAAATAAAGAAACACCACTTCCTAAACCCCATCCTTTTTGCAACAACTCATCTAAAAGAATTATTATTATTCCGGAAAAAAGTAACTGTAGAAATAAAAAGGAAGCGTTTGCTGGTCCCAATTCCTCAAGAGAACCAAATGCTCCGCCAATAAGGTAAGATACAGTATTAACCATTGTTAAAATTATCGCTAATACTTTTTGTGCTCCACTAAACATAGCTCTATCATATGGATCACTCATATTAACTTTGATAATTCTTGACCCTAATAATAATTGCATTATAAGTCCTGATGTAACAATTGGACCTATCCCCAGCTCTGTAAGTGTTCCTCTTTGACTTGCTAGAATAACTCTTAACCAATAATAATAATCTGTTGTTTCAGCTACGTTTACACCATATAAAGGGATATTTGATAAAATCAGATAAACAATTAACACTACAGCAGTCCATATAAATTTTTCTCTAAAACTAACCTCTCTTTGAGGTTGCTTTATTTCAGGCATTACCCGTACAAATGGAGCAAAGAATTTAAGAAATTTTCCAGTCATTACAAATCAAGCTGTATATCTTATTACTTAATCTTTTTTATGTTTAATTTTGTGCATTAAATATCTTTAGATATAACTTAAAAAAATAGAATTTTAAAAAAAGTTTATGATCCAAAAGGGATTTTGTTGAATTTTTTGATAAAATGTTTTTAAAGTTATTATTATTTGAAAAATAGTAAAAAAAAAACTAAATAAAAAAATTATTTATTATATCACACACGCAAATCGTCGGTGCACCGACCTCTGTAGTGTGGATAGGAATTTTGGCTCAAAATAATGATCCAATCCCTGTAGGTTCTTCATCTTCTTCAGCTGGCTCTTCCTTCTTTTCTTCTTTTTGTTTAACTTCATGAGCTCCTCCAGCAGCAACCGGAGCAGCCATTACTGGAGCTACAGCAGCAGATTTAATGATGGTTTCAATGTCTGTTTCCTTTAATCCAGCAACCAATTTAGTAAGTTGTGATTTATCGACATCTACACCAGCTGCTTTTAATACTTTTTCTAAATTCGCTTCAGTAATCTTTGAATTTGCTTTATGTAACAAAAGCGCAGCGTATATACTCTCCATAATTACTATTACCTCTTTTTTAATATTTTAATTCTATTTTAATTATCTTCTTTTTTTTAAAAAAAATTTCTATTTATTATCCAAATAAGCTTCCAATCCCAACTTCTTCTTCCTTTTTTTCTTTTACTTCTTTGTCTTCCGTTTTTAGAGACTCTTTAATTGATGGTTGTAAACCTTCTCCGAAAATTATAGCACTAATAACATTAGCATTTAATATAGCCTTTTTAATATACTCATCCCTCATTTCTTCGAAATACATGGGTAATTCTAATAGAAGAGCAAAAGCTTCTCTGTTGCCTTTTTGAATTAAAGGTATGATGGTATCTTTATCAATTATTCCTAACTCCAACGCAAGCTTCTGGGCTGTGAAATAAGCTAATACTACATCTTGTTGAAATTTTTCGGTATCCATATATATAATTTCTTCAGGAAAAATTTCTCCATCACTCCATGCATAATCGATCTTAATTAAGGATTCTATAGGAGTAATTCCCAATTTCTTCAAAACTGCAGCCTGCTTTACGTTTACAAGATCTCCGGCTTTATGAGTTCTAGTATCTTCTCTTATCCAAATAGTATCATTTTGAATTCGAGTAGGTAACTTTAAGATCATATTTAATTCTGATATAACTTGCCCGGTGGGCAAACCTGTATCCCCTGCAGGAACCCAAATATCTACTGGTGTGATCTCATTAGGTTTAGCGGGCACCATCCATTCATTTTCATTAAAAGTCTTTTTTAACTCAAAGATGTCCATATTAGTAAAACATAAAGCTGCTTGTCCTGGAAGATTGCTTTCAAACTCATCAAGATTTTGCTTTTTAGATTCTTTTTTAAATTGTTCAATAGCTCTTTTCTGAAGATTCTTTTTTGACATTCTAATAATAGCTTTACCCCGCAAAAGTTTACGAGTTTCTTGAATCTGTTTATCATTTAATTTAGCAACTTCAATTACAGCTACAATCTTATATTGATTAAATAAATCAACTAACTGAGAAACTTCGTTTAATTTCCATTGAGGGATTTTCTTTTTCCCAATCATATTTTTACACCTCTATCCTCCTTAAGAATTGTTCATCAATCTTTATAGGATGTCCCATAGTTGTTTTTAAAAACATAGATTTAATATTGTTGTATTTATGTGGCATATAATCTGCCACATATTCAACAACCGTTTTAACATTCTCAAGTAATTTGGTTAAATCCATAGATTTTTTCCCTATCTTAACCTGAATCTGAGGTTGTTTTTTCAATTGAACTCTTATTACCTTTAAATATCTCTCCGTAGCAATTTTTATATCTTCTGGATTTGATATGATTCCATAACCACTTGGAAAAGGTTTTGGCATCTTTCCGAGAGGTCCTAAAAATCTTGCGAGATAACGTGCAAGATTTGGCATCATTTTATCTTCCACAATAAAAAAGTCATACTTCTTAACGAATTTTTTTTTATACTTTTTTTCTTCGTTATTCAACTTAACCAGCTCTTCATTATCAAGAGTATCAAGGCCAAGATTTTTAGCTACTAATAACATTTCATCTGAAGCAATTACACATATACTTGGTTTTTCTTCATTTGTTAAATTAAAAGGCAAAATAATTTCTTTATCGATTCGTTGTTTTGGATCATTCAGATTTATATCCTTAAGATTAATAATCAAATCAACACTTTCATCAAATTTTCGAACTTTATCTTTGTAACCTTGTTTTTTAATAACAGAAAATCTTATAGCTGCATTGAGAGATCTTTTCAATAATTTATCATCAACTTTCATAATTTATAACTCCCCCTTAATTCTATCGTCGTATTCTCCTTCTTCTATTCTTTTTTGTATTATACGTGGATCTTCTCCCTCCACAGTTGCCCCTATTGATAAAGCCGTTCCTAAAACAGTTTTTACAGCAGCTTTATAGGTTATATCTAAGAGAGTATCCTTTTTTGCTTCAACAATATTTAATACTTGATCAATTGTTAAATTTCCAATTTTATTATCTGAACAAGAAGAACTTCCCTTCTCAGCTCCTATTTCTTTAAGAAGTAGAGACGCAGTAGATGGTGTTTCTACATAAATTTCAAATTGTTTTGTTTCTGAATTACATTCAATTCTCACTGGGACGGTTAAACCTTTAAAGATCATAGTTTTTTCATTGACAGCGTCAACCACATCTTTTATATTTATTCCTGTTGGTCCAACAGCAGGGCCAATTGGAGGTCCACCTGATGCGCTACCCCCCGTTACAAGAGCTCTAACTATGATTTTACCTTTATCACTCATTCAGTCGTTTTCATCTCTAATATTTTCTATTTTAATGTATGTATTAAATAATTTAAGAACAAATCTTACCTTCTTTCAGATTCAATTCCAATATATTACCATATTGGAGCCGCAGAAATTTGCGTTCTAAGTCTTAAAAAAGATAATTTTGAACTTAGTATTAAAGGAAGTGAATGAAAATTAAAAAATTTTATTAAAAATATTAAATAAAATTTCTAAAATGGTAATTAAAAATTCAAATATTATGAAGGAAAAATGATAGATCGTAAATTTATTGGATATGAATTTGCACCCAATGAAATAAGAATATCCCGTTGGAAAATCTCTCAATTTGCTAACGCTATTAGAGATTTTAATCCATTATATTATGATATAAAATATGTACAACAAGAAGGATATAGAGATTTATTAGTTCCTCCCACTTTCTACACAACGATGACATTTTCAGATCAAAATTTTTTTCAAAAACTAGAGATTGATTTTAGGAAATTACTAGATGGAGGAAGGGAATTTAAATATTATTCCCAATGTTATGCGGGTGATTCGATTGTATATCAAACAAGAGTTGATAATATTGTAGAAAAAGAAGGGAGTAGAGGAAAAATGGATGTTGTTACAGCAATTACAACTGGAAAAAATAAAGATACTAATCATAATATCTTTGACGCAGTTATTACCTTAATTGTATTTCATTAAAGCTAAAAATTTTTTAAATTAAGATTAAAGATAAAAGTGAATTTATATAATGATAAATAATATTTTAAATTTTGAGGATGTTTCAGAAGGTATGGAAATTCCAACCATAGAATTTGGACCGATAACTCGTCAACAATTAGTAGATTATGCATCTGCTTCAGGGGATTATAATAAAATTCACTATGATGAATCTTTTGCTAAAAAAGCAGGTCTCAAAGGCTGCATTACGCATGGCATGCTTTCAATGGCTATTACAGGGTCTTTTATTACAAATTGGGCTAAAAGGGCAACCTTAAAAAATTTTAAAGTAAGATTTTCTGGAATAACAAACGAAAATGATATATTGACAATTAAAGGAAGAGTTTCAAAAAAATTTGTCCAAGATAATGAGCATCTAATTGAAATTCAGTTTCAGAGTTTAACTCAAGAAAAAGTGGTAATAATTATGGGCTCTGCTCTAATTTTATTAAATTCAAAATCTACAACATAAACGGCGACCATAATCCAAATTATGTTTAAAAAATTCTTCTGATAAAATATTCATTACTTTCTCATAATTAAGGTTGGAATGATATGCAGAATTTACTTTTTCTGCTATTTCTTCAATCTCTACCCCTGGAGTCGAAATTAATTTAAAAATTTCTTTTTTTATTTTATCAGATATTTCTTCTGTCATTTAATAATCAATACTTTTTTCTCTACAAAAAATTTACTCTTTATTTTTAAACAAAAATAATGCTGTGAATTTATGATAAGAATTATATTTCTTATAATTTTTTATAAAAATTAAATATCTCTCAAATTTCTTCCAATATTACTTTATGGGTTATTGTGCCAATTTTTTCAATCGATGCTTCAAGAATATCCCCTGGAAGAATTGAACCTATTCCACTAGGAGTGCCGGTTGCCACAATATCTCCCGGAACTAAAGTGACATATTTAGAAATATATTCCAATATTTCAGGAATCTTGAATAACATATGTTTAGTGTTTGAAAATTGTTTAATATTTTCATTGACTTTTAACTGTATATTAAGATTATGAGGATCTGCAATTTCGCTGCAAGGGACGATCCTTGGGCCGATTGGTCCAAATGTATCAAAATTTTTACTGCGATACCAAGGTAAATTAATCATTCTATCACTTTTTTGCATTGATCTTGCTGTTATGTCGAGAAAAATAGTGTATCCTCTTATATAATCGTAAGCTCTTTTTGCTGAGACATTCTTGCAGGTTTGAAAAATAATAAAAGCAAGTTCTACTTCATGGTCAACTTTATTATAATCTTTGTTGCTAGATAATACATTTGGATAGATAATGTTGCCTCCATTAGTAACTAACGTGTTTACAGTTTTAGCAAAAAAAACAGGCTCAGTTGGGATTGGAGAATTCGTTTCTTTAATATGATCTAAATAATTCCGTCCTAAGCAAATAATTTTTGTAGGATTAATATTTGTTTTACCAATTTTCATAATTTAATTCAATTCCTTTTCTAGTATTACTTCATTTGTAAGAGTTCCAATTTTTTCTATTGAAGCTTCTATTAAATCACCTGGTTTAATGGGACCAATTCCCCCTGGAGTTCCTGTAGCTATAATATCGCCTGCTTCCATCGTAAAAAATTTTGTAATATATTCCATTAGATCTGGAACCTTAAATAATAGATTTTTGGTATTTGAGTTTTGTTTTAAATTTCCATTCACTTTTAATTTAATCTTAAGATTATGTGGATCGCCTATTTCTGGATGCGTCAAAATTCGAGGTCCTATTGGAGCAAAAGTATCGAAAGATTTTGAGCGAAACCAAGGCAATTTTGAAAGAATATCTTTTATCTGCATTTTACGTGCAGTAATATCATTAAATATAGTATAGCCCAAGATATGCTCGTAAGCTTTATTTAGCGATACATTCTTACAAGTGTCTTTAATAATGAATGCTAACTCTACTTCATAATCAATTCTATTGATTTTAGGATTATTATAAAGAAATGTTGGATATATTATTGGTTCTTTATCTTTTATGAGACAATTCAAGGTTTTAGGAAAAAAAACGGGTTCCTTTGGAACATCTAGTTTTGTTTCTTCAATATGGTCCATATAATTTGTTCCAACACATATAATTTTGGTGGGATTGATAGTAATTTCTCCGATTTTCATCTATGAATTAAACTCCTTATTAAATAAATTATTTATATTAAACCTTTTCGATCAATATTGTTTAATAAAAAAGCCACACTATAATGATCAAAATTTCAATTAGGTTTTAAAACTATTTAATTTTCAGAAAAATTTAAACTCTAATATAGTTATAATATGTAATTGTAAAATTAGCGAGGTAAAATATGACCTTAAGAGACACAAAATTAACATTAAAGATTGCAATGACTGCTATTTTTATTGCGGTTGGTGTGGTTCTAAGTTACCTCAATCCTTTTGGGTATTTTTACATTTTTGGAACAAAAATTAACCCATTTGCCCATCTCATCAATTCTATCACAGGAGTTTTGATTGGGTTAATTTTTTCCTGTATTACAGCATTAGGAATTGCAAGTATAAGATTTTCATTATCAATTGGGACTATACACGCATTTCATGGAGGAATTGCTGGGGCTCTTGTAGTTGGAATGGTAGCATATATATTAAAAAAAAAGAAACCGAAGTATACAATTTTTGCTGCTTTATTTGAACCAATAGGTACGGTTTTTATAGGAGGTTCTATTGGCTATTTAGTGGCTCCAATTGGCGAGACAGCAATTATAGGTTTATTAACATATTGGTGGTTATTCTTTTTAAGCTCAGTTACAGGAAGTATTTTAGGTTTCTTAATCTTAATAATTTTAAAAAAAGCAGGTTATACCTGGGAAGATTTTAATTAATTTTTTAATTATTTTTATTATAGTTCTTTATGAATTTTCTAAAAAACTTTAATTTTGATAAATTCATAGGTACTCATACCTTATTATATGGAGAGACGGATACTAAAAAAACATTCTATACAGCAGAATTTATCAAATTTCTTCTTGAAAAAAAAGAAATTGATCCAAAACAGATTAGTATATTAGACTTTGGACCAAAACTATTATACTTAAAAGGTTTGAAGATAGGGGGGAGAATTCGAGATTATTACCCTAAATCTGATTTATGCAACAATATTCTTTTTGAAGGAGAAATAATACCTCCTCGCTTAAATGCAAAAAATAGAGAAGAATTATATCAAAATTTATGTTATAACTACAAAAGAACATCCAAAGCTCTTGAAAACTTTAATAAAGGCACTACATCTTTCCTTATAATTAATGATATCTCAATTTATCTACATTTGGGAAATAAAAAATATTTTTTAAATACAATTGATAAAACTAGTACTTTCTTTGGCAATACTTATTATGGTATTTCAATCAAAAGTAAAATTTCAGCTCTGTTAAGTTTGAAAGAAAAAAAAAGAATTGAATTTCTAATAAATAATATTAAGAACTCATACTTAACAGGATAAAATAATTTTATTTCTGGTAAATCGTCACTGACTTTTAAATTATAAATGCAAATCATATTTATCACCCTCAATAATTATTATCAATTACCAAATCAGGTTATAAAATAATAGATTAATATAAAAAAATAGATAAAGATTGATTAAAATTATGTTTAATTTAAGAAATAAAACCTTATTTATTACTGGAGCAAGTAGAGGTATTGGTAAAGCAATTGCAATGCGTGCTGCAAAAGATGGCGCAAATATTGCAGTTGTAGCGAAAACTAAAGAGCCTCATCCAAAGCTTCCCGGAACTGTTTTTACTGCAGTAGAGGATATTGAGTCTATAGGAGGGAAGGGTCTTGCTTGTATTGCGGATATTCGATTTGAAGAGCAAGTTAAAGCTGCTATCGATGCAACTATAGAAAAATTTGGTGGCATAGATATAGTCATAAATGATGCGAGTGCTATTAGTTTATCACCAACCCTAGAAACTACTATGAAAAGGTTTGACTTAATGTTTTCAGTTAACGTACGTGGAACTTTTCTATGCTCAAAATTATGTATTCCCTATTTAAAAAAAGCTAAAAATCCTCATATTCTTAATCTTTCCCCCCCCCTTAATTTAGATCCAAAATGGTTTGCTCATCATGTAGCCTATACCATGTCTAAATATGGTATGAGCATGTGTGTTCTCGGTATGGCGGAAGAATTTAAAA
>SMTZ1_10008554_pt1 | contig 10223 bp, 7 predicted proteins | sample DeeMarSWOR136_30_FD_25667 | JGI IMG/M metagenome (IMG submission 25667) | reverse complement strand
CGAGATCACGTCGTCCATTCTCTTAGTTGCATTTTATGTTTAACGTACTCTGGTTTGAGTAGCCCTGCTTATCAAAAACAAACAACAGACGTCCAAACCCATGAGGTTTAACGGTGGAATTATAGTACTCATTGACAGGTTCCAGCTCTGTCTCTTTCAGCTTTTTTCGCCAGAATAAATAGCTCCGAGCATAATCGATCATTTTAAAACGAACAAAACCAACATCATAAGGAATATTTGAATTATTTATTATGGTACATATAAGAAAAAGCTTATCCCTAATTTGTTTCATGTGATCAACCGCGAAAGTCACTTTTGAATTATTAACACTGTATGTATAGCGATTATTCGACTTGAAAAGATTGGCTAACAATGCCAGTGATTTTGGACTTAAGCTGGTGAGCGATTTACGTCGTGATGATGCTGCCCGCTTTTTTATCAGTTCACTTTCTTTTCCTATGCTCGTATCATCAATAGATCGATCATCGGGAAAAAATTCTTGAAGGGGATTTTGTTTCGAGGTAAGCCTGACTTCTAAGTCTGGTGTATCAGAAATTTGTAACAAAAGATTAAAAGACTCTGTACCAGCCTTTATGAACATATTGGTGGTGCCTTTATTGGTAAGCGGTTTGATCAATACATAATTGCCCGTACTTTGCACAGAAAATGCATCCACATTGCCTACGGTAACGAGCTCAGGTGGTACAGGACATACAATAACTGTTGCAAAACCCGGCGCGACTCTGACAACCTGGTTTGACTGGGCTGATACGATAGAAGGGCAGAATACCAAAACAATTAAAACTGCACATTTGAATAGGATTCTTTTCAAGCCTAACTCTGTTTAAAATTAATGATTCTTAGTCCGAATGGATTAGCTTCGCTGCGAGTGACAACATTGATGTCCAGATCAAAGGTGATATCCAAAGGCGACTGTCCCGGAAATATCTGTCTGCCATTGACCCTGGCTTTGAATGGATCACCTTGTTTTACTAATATTTCACTAATTTCAAATTTAATAGTTCCGTTGGTGCTCTGCACAAGTTTAGGGATTTCAGACTGTTTGATTGTATTATACATGACGTATTCCAGCTCTTCGGAACACATTTGCAGCGCCGTTTTAATATTGCTGTTGAAAGTTTCCCGGTTAAATTCTAACAGGTTTTTACCAAACTCGTAGCAGAATTTACGTACCTCATGGATCGAGCGCCCATCCTGGTAAGCATGAGTCGAGTAAGCATACCCGTCTTTTATGACAAAAGTCTGGGCAGGTCTGGTGAAACCGATATAACACAGGATAATCAGTATTAAATTCAAACCAATCAAACCAATTACCATGCGTTGCAAGAATATCTTGTTTTTCACCAGCTCACCATAAACTTCATAATATTTAGTTCGTTCTGACATAATTTCTAATCCTACCTATTACTTCAATTCATTTGCTATTTTTTTAACTTCAAAGTAAAACGCGAAACGGCTTTTAACGCCTGCCATTTCACCTTCACCTTTTTACTATTCACTTTTTACTTTTCCCTTTTTACTATTTAGTGTCTGTCTGAAAAGTATCAATTATTCTTAAAAGCTGTCATTCCGAACGAAGTGAGGAATCTGATTTTTACGAAAATATGGGACTTACAGATTTCTCCCTTCGGTCGAAATGACATAAAGTTATTTTTCGGACAGACACTATTTACTTTTCACTCTTTACTTTTCACTCTTCACATTGAACGAATTATATTCCTTCACCACCACTCTCAATTGTCGAACCTTCATGGGGCCAGAGATTGGTACTGCCTTCTCCGCCATCGGTTAGCGATCTCAACGCGGCTTCTGTAGAACTTGCTGTTGGGCTTTTGGTTAAAGCCTGGGCACCTGTAATTACACCAGTACCTGTCCGATTAGCAAGTTGTTGTGTAGCGGTGATACTAACCATTTTTAGTCGCTTCCAGATCGTAGAAATCACCACTCCGGCGGTAATACCAGTACCATAACTTCCTATATCAGCCGCCGCGCTACCGGCTTTGAAAATTCCCAGCGATAATTTTGGGATCAGAACAATTACCACGCAAATGATGACCCCTAAAATAAAAGACTCCCACAATACCGTCTTATCACCCGCAGCCAATGCTTGTTGAAAAGCAGAAGAACCGGTGAGTGTCTTTACCAACCGAAAAAGAATTGCAATTAAAACCGACCAGAAATTCACTGCACAAAAGTTAGCAAGCCACACCTTAAAAGTATCTCGAAATGTTGGGAATAGCGATATAACAATTGCCAGCGGTCCAATTAGATAGAAAAATATCTGTACGATGACCTGAATAATGACAAAGATTTCATAGACAATCATCACCAACATATAGGAAAGCGACGAAAGCGTTTCCAGGCTAAACAGGTTTAGCAACGATAATCGCAACCCGGGACCCTGTGGATTCGAAAAAAATGCTCCTAAATATTCCGTCATAATATTGCCCTGGTCCAGATCGAAAATGGCGCGTGCTAACAATACAAACAGCTTCCCCAACCAGATTGACCAGATGCGATACGTTGCCAATCCGATTGCCCCAAAGCCGACGACAAACAGGTGATAGATATTATCCTTGCCCTCTGTATCTGTGGACAGGCGGAATAGCATTGAAATAAAATAAACGACTACTCCAAGCGTAAAAATATATATGCATATCCGAATGATATACTCCACCATTTGGTGGACTGAATTAAAAAATACGGAACTGAAGAAGACTTCTAACATGATTGCCTCGAAAATATTATCGAATTTTCAATGTACTTATGGAGCAACATATTGAATAAAATTCTAAAGCCAAAAATCAACTATCTCCGACAGATAGAAACAATCCAACAGATAAGTTACTAAACACCATAAATTTTGCTCAGCGGTCAAAAAACATTTTTAACAGATCAACCGGCTCTAAACGGATTAGCTATTATCGAGCCAGCTTATGAATTAAATATTATTCGAACGGCGCCGAAATAATATCAAAAAAACCATACCGAATCCGAGATGTCTTATTCACTTCATTTTTCAATGCATTCCAGTTCACTTTCGACCGCAAGTAATTCAACTTTTCATCATACATATTCAATTCGCTCTCATTGGCTTTTTTAGAAAGGTCCAGGTATTTTTCATAATATGAATTTGAGAGATCACGGAGTTTTACCGCTTCCAGCAACAGTTGAGTTCGTTCGGCAGAGGTGTATTTATTTTCCTGGTTAGTTACCTGGCGATGTAATTCCACTGCCAGGGAATCATAAGTTTTTGCCAATACCTCGCATTTGAGTGCATATCCGAAAAGCGCCTGTGAAAAAGCCTGCTGTCCCACCAGCGCATTATGGCGGCGTTGTTCAGCATCAATGGGTTCTTCCGCGTCATTCACGGAAAGTGAGAAGCTTTCGTAAGTATCTTTCAATCTTTTCGAATTGTTAATTAATGCTTCCACATCCATCGTCGCCATATTCATATCGCCGCTCAGACTCGGAAACCAGTAATCGAAACGATCGGCGTTTATAATAAAATTAGAAAGCGCATAAGAATTCGTCAGGTCCAGGTTTTCAATGGCTTTGTAATCACGATAGAGGCTTTGACTGAACTCAATATCATTTCGCAGCAAAGAATAGGTATCGTAAAATTGCTTGATCTGCTGCACCAGCTTGGCAGTTTGCAGGCGCTGTTCATCCAGCGCTAAGGCATGTTTGGTGGCAATTTCCCGCAGCGTGTTCAATATTAGAGTATTGTTCGGGTCTATAATTTGGGCGTGTGCCCGGGATAAAACGATGTTCCACAAAAATAAAATTGTAGCAATTAATAAAATAGCTCTCCCCTTTCTTGATGATTTGATTTGCATTTTTTTAATCCTTATTTAGTTATACCAGAACTAAGAAGAAATGAATAGAAGGGATCGAACAGATTGAGCGGATTAAAACGGATTTTTTTATAATGATAACTAATCCATTTAAATTCGTTCGATCAGTTAAATCCGCGCTCCATTAATGCTTTGCCCATTATGCAATATCTTTTTTCCAATTATCCTATTACCAGATTATCCACCTACCTAATTACCCATTTACCTGATAATCTGATCCTCATACTCCGGCTCTTTATTCTTTGCCAACTGGTCAATCGCTTTTAGTAAATTGCCTTCATATTTATTGATGTTCTTTTCAAGTTCATTATTCTCTTGCCGGTTCGTTGTAAACAGATAGTGATCGTACCTGCTGGTGTCAATTTTCATGACAGTGAATCGACCATCCCGATCGAGAAAGAATTCACCGCGACGCAGGCTGGAAATCACTGCCAGCTCATGTTCGCTGTATCCAAATGCACGAGCCAATGACTCCTGCTGTTTGGGTTTATGGGCAAGAATAAAATGATTGAGCGCGTTATCTTTAATTGGCGTTGAAAAGCTAACTGATTCGATATCGTCAATCGATTGAGAAATAGCGAATATGCCCGCTCCCATCTTTCGCGATGTTCGAAATAGCTCGACAACCAGGTGTCCAATGGTGGAATTATCATCCAGCACTTTCCACAGCTCATCTGCGAAAATCACTTTCTGTTGTTCCAGGTTCCGCTCCATCAATTCCCACAGTAAGCCAGTGATAATAATGGCAATGATACCCTGCAAATCGGGATGGTTTTCCAATCCCTTTAAATCAAAACAAACCAGGTCTTCCCGAATATCGATCATCTCGTCAGCGCATAGAAACCGGCTGTATTCGCCGTGGGTATAGATATACATTTTTCGCGCCAGCAGCTTGACATCGACATAACCTTCTTCGTCTTTCTGTTTGGCAAAGAATTCTACAAATGTTTTCAAATTACGTTTTCCCTTAAAGTCCGCGACATATTTTTCAAGGACTTTGCTGATAAACGCTTGCTCGACTTTGGAAATAGATGTTTCTTCTCGTTCCAAAATCAACTTTTCAATGAACGCACGAAGGAATAGCTGTTTTTTTGTATCAAAATCATCGCCAATGAGGGCAAATGGATTTAACGGAATTGGATCATCAACATTCAGCTCAATGTAACGACCATTAAGCAGCGTGATCATCTTTTTATAGCTGCCGCCAATATTACCAACGCCACCAACATCCAGCCCAAACACCTTCACTCCTTGTTCCAAAAGTTGTAGCAACATTGCCTGCATGAGGTAGCTTTTCCCGGTTCCAGTCGGACCGATAATGATCGCGTTCCAGCTATTCAGGCGGGAATCAAAGTAATCGAACAGGACCGGCTCATTATTCCGATTTTTCACCACGACACCACGATGGTAGCCACGGTTAAAATTGCTGATATTGATAAATTGTGAAGCATTGGATGTTTTGACCAACAACCGGTGATAATTTTCTGCTGAATTTCCTGGCAGGCAACTGATGAATATCGGCAAAATATCCAGCGTTTCCAGAACCGCCTGGCTTTTATCAATATTGCTAAATGCCAGGTTGGCGCGATTAATTTTTTCGTTCAACCGATCGATATCTGTGTCATAAATAAGGACGTTCAGATTAACCGTCGCTAATTTTTTGTGTTTATGATAGATTTCATCTAACAACTCGTTCATTTCTCGATAGCGAACCTCATTCTTTCTGCCCTCTTTATTTTGAGAGAAGTTCATAATAAATCGGGTCAAATTAAATTTTCGAGAGAGCCGACTAACCTCCTTATCCATATTCACATTCTGACACGAAAAAATAACCCGATGCGGAAATGGAAGGCTGTGCAGCAATGGAAAAATATAGGGCAGGGGAATTCCGTTAATTTGATAATGAGACCTGGTGACTTCAGGCAATAAGCTTAACGACAGACATGCAACATACTGATTGCCAATTTTAAGATACCCTTTGTCGATGATATAATCCCGTAACATCAATTCATTATTTAGAGCAAGACCGCTAATGTCCCTGTCAAATTTTTCGTTCACAAAATTTATGGACTTAAACAAAATATCAGCCAATTCTGAATTTGGTAATCGGCGCAGTCTAATTCCAGTATTTTCCAGGTTCGATTTGATCGGTTTGATGTCATTTTCTTTTGCAGTCACGATTCGCTGGTGTTCAGTTTTGAATCGTTGAACCACCGCGCCATTTGATAATGAAATATTAAAGGGTGTCTTAAGCGAATTTCCTGCGTCGAAATCAATAAACAAATACATCTGGCACTTTAAATATTTATAGAATGAGAAATATTTGTGCCGGTTGAATTTAAAATAATTTAAAATTGGATCATCGGTATACAAAAAATCTTCTGTATATGGGTGATAATCAAACGTATAATAAAATTGAAGATTAACTTTTTCATCCAGGCTGTTCAATGCATTTTCCACTGTTGCAGCGATGGACTCATAATCACTGCCCGATAGTCCCATATTATCCAATGCTTCAATTTCAAATCCTGCTACAAAATTGCCATTTTTCTTGATAATAAAATTATCCAGAATATCCAGGTATGGTAAATATTTGGCTAACGAGGTTCGATAGCGATAAGCTTCTCTTTCTGTGAGTTTGGTATAATTCATTTTCTAAAATACTATTCTTTTAATAAATTAATTTCCGTAAGTTATAAAAAATAAATTCCAAGTTCCAGGCCCCAAATTCCAAATAAATTCCAAACTCCAAATTTACAATGGACAATGATTGGAAGGTTTATTACGATTTAGAGCCTTTATGTTTGGAATTTGGGTTTTTGTTATTGGAATTTGTTTGGAATTTGTTATTTGGATTTTGGAATTTTCTTTCATTATCCTTGATATATTTTTTTTCATCTAATCCATAAGATGACAATTGTCTTGGCCATATAAGTTTGGAAAAGACAAAAGATGCCAGTCCATAATCAAAATGCGATACCCGGGCAGCCAGACGAAATAGAGTGTATAAAAAAACTTCAATAATCAAAATGATTCCGAAATTCAATTTCAGCAATGTAAAAATTGGAAATAGAATAAGTGGCATACCGATAAGAATAAAAACTTCCAGTAGATTTAATCCTGCGATTTGTCCCCTGCTCTGAATATCACGATAACATTTTTCCATAGATGTCTTATTTTATATTTTGGCTAATGAAAATGGAAATATCCTCTCAAGGAATATTTAAGAATTAATAAAATGCTTACACCTTAATTCCCAAATAGAATTAATCCGTAAGGATTTTATAATTATAATTGTATCATATACCCTTGTTAATCTAACAAGTTCTATAGCAAATCCACACTAAGTTTAAAAATTTCTTAGAAAGAAGAGCCAGGAACCATTGAGATTAGAGCAGACACAATGAGTCGTGAGCCATAGATTACGATAGCCGCGAGAACAATTCCGATGAGTTGTCTTTTGGCTTTTTCATGTCTGCCGCCATCGCCACTTGCCATGTTAAATCCGGCGACAATCAAGGCGAGCACAAGAATGGGGGATGCCAATAACATTAAGGCATTGGTGATGTGTTGCAAGGATTGTAAAATTGTTTGCATTGCTATCCTCCGTACATTTGACCCAGAATTTTTATTACGACTAAGCCCACTAAACGCGCGAAATAAATAAAATAAATATCCTTGTTTAAACCAGTGTCTTTTCGCGTGCTTCGTGGGCTAACCTTTAATTTTACTTTTCTATCACAACATTTAACTAGTGTAGGTAAAACAATTGGTCTGAAAACACCCGATGTCTCACTCCGTTCGACAATTGGGGTTTTATGACAGAGATTAATTAATTGCCGGTAGAGCCTTCTCTCTGTCCACCAAATCTAATTAATTGATCAAATTTGAAATATCCAGTTTTAAGAATGGTTAAATATTTTGGTCGTCGAATGAACACCACGCATTTTCCGATCTCTAAGTGTTTTAAGAAATTGGGATCAGTGATATCAAATCCTTTTTTGTTGCCCTCTCCCGTTGCTTCTGCTTTACCAAATCGATTTAACATCATTTGAATACTCTCCGGACTTCCCAGTTGAAAACAACACACAATATTTGTATGTTCTGTTAATTGATCAATGAAAACTTTTGATAAATTGAGTTCAGGATTGTCCAGTTCTGCCAATGACTGGTTTGTGTAACACACACTTACGCCAACGGTTCGACTGGCTTCCAGCACTTTTGTGAATTGTGGACTAACAAATTTTGCCATTTCATCAATTATCAATAGTCCTTCTTCGGGACTGGTTTCGCCGCCACTCATGGCAATCTGTTGAAAACAATGACGGATGTCTTGTAAAATAAGTTGCCCCAAAAAGCGTATTGTGGTTTCATCTAGCTGCATCGGCAAAGTGAAGTAACAGTCCTTATGTTTATGATATATATCAACGATATCAATCTGGGGCTTATCTGTAATTAGCAATTTACCATACCCGGACTGAAACAGATCGCGCAAGATTCCAACAAAAAATGACGTGTTTGCCTGGAACGCGGAAAAGTTCATTAAAATTTCTTTTAACCCATTTTTCACATAGAAATCATTAACACGTTCACTTTGCTTTCCCACATAACCCCGAGATTGAAAATATTCCAATAACTCTCTCAAATTGAAAAACGATTTGGTCTCTTCCATCGCGCGCAGAAAAATTTCCAGCGCCGCGTCCAAACGATCGCGACTGGTGGGCGAATGTTCTGCCCAATTAATGCTCGACATTATTTTTTGCTTGACTTCACTTACGGTTCCCCGCAATAACGGGTTGTAAGTTGCTGAGCGTTCTGGATCGGCTGGGTTAAAGTAATATATATCCTGCGCTTGTGCCAGAGAGCTGGCAATCGTATAAAACCTGTCCACATTTCGACTGGATGCCTTGCCATCCAGTACAAAGGTGGCGACATTTCTCCGCATCTCTTGAAACCAGATGGGTTGGATAATGCTTTCAGTTTTACCACTTCCGGGACCACCAATCACCTGCACATGACCTTTTAACCAGCTCCGTTTGACAAAGAACGGCTGTCCTTTTCGGTTTAAATCGAGTCCTAAAAATACTTCATCATCCCGGGCGGATTCTGAGAATCGAACGATATTTACATCCCGAACGGCTTTGTCCCGCAAAGAAACAGCTTTATTGATCGAGGTATAAGTTTTGATCGACCGATAAATTAAATTGATCGTAAATAAAACGGGTATCAAACAACAATAAAATGATAAAAGAAAATCCCAAAATTGAATCGGTTGCCCCTGCAAATACCACATCGCATGAGTTACCTGCTTGCCGATAAAATTGTCGATAAATTTTAATGCTTTTATGAAATCATTTATAATAGCAGCAAACAACCAATGTAAATTCATTAAGCCATTTAAAAAAAGTTGGGCTATTTTAAAATGCTGACCGGTTTTGATTACTAAATATAGTCCCAGCAAACATAGCACCAAAATTTTTATTACCCGTCTTACCCATATTTTCCTTCGTGAGATCTCAAGTTTATATCTCTTAAAAATAAACGGTTGAAAAAAATATTCAAAAATTATATCAGCTAAAAACCAGGGAATCAGAAATGGCAGAGAGATTAAACTGAGTAAGAATTTAAAAAAGATCTTCAAAATGTGATCCTGTGGTTGTTGATTGTGCCATTAATTCATTTTTTGCTTTGCTGCCCTTCTGATTTATTAGTTTTAAAATTGGTCTCAAGTTCAGGTAGCAATTTCTTTGCCAAAAATTAATTTGTTGTAACTTCCAATTCTCGAATAAGTGCTGCTGCGAAAAATAATTAGTTCGGAATTATTATCAAACTCTGCCAATTTTCAAGATGAAGCAATCTATTGATTTTAAGAGGATTGTTTCATCTTTTCACTGCTCGTATTGCCTGGCAAATTATAGTTGGAAATTTGTTTGTTCAGCTACCAGTTTGATCGGGAAAATTATTTTTCTGACTTTTTCGATAATAATTGAAAGTGGTAAATTTTCGATTATCGATTTTTGACCAGATAATCAGCCAGCAAAGCCTAACTTTTTAAATTATTTATATATTATTTCTTTAACAATTGTGAACTACTGGTTTTTCACGAAATTGTAATTATCCCATCTTTTTAAAACCGAATGAAGCGCTGACGGATGTATAAATTAGAAGAAATAAGTTGCTTCTAAATATAAAATGTTTTATATATAATATCATCAAAAAAGAAAAAAGTCAAGTGAAAATTTTAACCTAAGTTATTCCTAACGCAGCGAAGAGCTGCAAACAAATTTTATTTCTCACGCAAAGACGCAAAGAACGCAAAGTTAATTAACCTACTTATTTTTTCCT
>SMTZ1_10013273_pt1 | contig 10225 bp, 3 predicted proteins | sample DeeMarSWOR136_30_FD_25667 | JGI IMG/M metagenome (IMG submission 25667) | reverse complement strand
CCATTTTAATGGCTGTTTTGATACCGGCGCTACACACAGCCAAGAAACAGGCGACTATGGCGAGGTGTCTGACGAACCATCGCAGCCTCACAGCGGGATGGATCATGTATGCAGATGACAATGACGATTTTCTCATGAGCAATGGCGCCTGCTACGAAACTACAACTGATAAAAGCCCTTGGGTTCACCGGCCGAAGGACTTTGCCGGAAACAATTTGCCCCAGCCTGCACCCGAGACCATTACTGATCAGGATAGGTATCGAGGAATACAACTTGGGACGATGTGGCCGTACGTCAAGGACGTGGACGTTTATCACTGCCCGGGTGATAATCGCCGAAGCACCAGGCGCCCCCCTCGTGATTGTTTTCGCAGCTATTCCATCTCCTATGCTTTTGGCCCTCTTAGCGAGGGAAATCTCCAGGGTCGTGGTGGATATCGCTACTATAGAAAGATGCTCGAGGTCAGGAATGCACCTCAATATTATGTCTTCGTCGAGGAGGAGCACAACGGTAGTCAATACGGGGAAAACGAAGGAGGTTGGCATTTGCCCATGGGAGGCAGCATGAATCGCCTGGCCAATCCCGGCAGTTGGTCCTTTTATGATCCTTTGGCTTCTTACCATATTAAGGCAAGCACTTTCGGCTTCGCTGACGGCCATGCGGAGAAACGGAAATGGATGGATAAACGCACACTCGAGTTTATCAGAGTCAATGCAGCAGATCCATCGGCTCATTCCGGCATAACGCTGGCATCGCCGGACAATGAAGACCTCCGGTGGATCGTTCAGCACTTCGTCTCAGTGAAACGTGTCGAATAATCGCACTGCTTTTTTTCCTTTACCTTATCAACATCCAGGTAGGTGTTTTTTTACTAATAATCTCAATTTTCCGTGGCTTTCCCATGTTCTGTGACTACGGACTCACTGCTCGGTTGTAGATTGGAACCGCGTTGATTAGCCCGAAGAAAGAGCTGGTTGGCGAGTAATCCTTCCTGAGATCGATGTAAAGGCCAGCGTCTGCAATCCCCATGGCTGACTGAACATCGTTGGCAATCCTGCATCACACCGCCTTGTTGCCGCTGTAGCAATTAAGCTTCTTTAGCAGGCCCATGAAATAACGATGGGCATCTATGTAGCGCTGGTCAATTGTCTCAAGAGTACCGAGCTTATGACCTTTTACAATGATCGGCGAGCACTGCTCGTGGGACAAGTAACCATTGTAGCCGATATCCTTACAAGCCTTTAGGAATACCTCCCATGGCAGCGTATCCTTAGGCCCGCCCGGCGTTACCTCCTCCCAACTGTAAGGAGCCCCACCTACTGTGGCAGATTTCGCCAGAGATATGGTATGTGAGTAGACCATAAGCCCCTTCATGCTGTGGACGGTATTCCTTACGAAGTCATGGTCGAATGACTCGAATAACGGCAAATCAAGCCCCACCTTCAAGCTCCCGACACTCACTTCTTCAATCATTGCCAGGGTTTCCTCATTGTTGCCCGTAATCTCAGGGTGGGTCTGTAGTGCCAGGTCAATACCCTTGTCCCGAGCATACAATGCCACCTCTGTAAGACCTCTCCTGACCTGATGCCAGGCCTCCAGGAAGTCCTCGTTTCTTGAAACTCTCCTGGAACGTGCTTCGAAAGCGGGGGAGCCGTACCCTTGGCTCGCATATGGATTCTGGAAATAGCCGTAGAATGCCGCAAGAATACGGACTACTTTGGCTCCTACGTCTTTCGCCAGGTCAATGGCTGATCTTACGTACATTATTTCTTTTTCCTGTGAATACAGAAGCACGTGGTTGGCTTCCTGGAAGTTCGTACAACACACAACGCCACCGAAGTCAAGATCAAGCTCACCGGCCAAATCCACAAGTTTCTTACGACGATCCTCGTCTATGTCCATGGGAAAACCCATAGGACGGTGGGCATAAATACAGATTGCATCATAACCGAATCTTGCTGCCCTTTTCATGGCCTCCTCAAGGTCAGCTTGTTCACCAGGAGCGGTAAAATAGCCACCATATCCGATCGAATCGAGACTTAATTTCATGATTGAAATATCTCCTTTCTTACGTTCAATAAGGCTTTTTGATTTTCTTAAATAATCACCTAACTGATTATTACACAATAACTTACTGTTTGAAAAGAAAAAACAAAAAACGATTTTTTTCTTTTCAAAGTATGCCTAACCTCAATTTTGCAGAACTCATACGTTCAATATTAACTGACTTAAGTAAAATCTATTATATTCGTACAGACCTGTCAAGGAACTGTCTCTTCCGCCCGCCTGCCGAGTGAATCCTCTGATTTCCCTTGAACGATACGGTTTTGGCGCGCTATAATCATCCCATCAGTGGAAATCAAATTTCCTATCAGTGTGCGCTCCCTTGCAGCGGAGTGTGGTTTGGTGATAATAACAGGCTGAGGCCGAAGAGACGTGTGGTTGGCATCTCGTGGCGCCTCCTATTAGGTGACATGGCTCAATCAGAAAGATCGAGGTGAATAATGGGTCTGACTTCTATTTTATCGACTCGAGTTCTCACGGTGTATTGCTCGACGGCCATTCGAATCGCGGCCTGGCTGCTGATCTTCTTGGAGACGACCTGCTGTGCAGGTTTACCCAAAGCCGAGCCCGTTTCGTTTCGGCATGTTGTGGTCGATGCCGCGGGGCCCGAGAACATGCACGTCAAAGCAGCCGGTGACATCAACGGCGATGGTTTCGTGGACCTTATAGTCGCCGGGACGGGAGGCGAACTTATCTGGTATGAGTACCCCAACTGGACCCGGCATTCGGTCAGCGCCGGTGACGACGGCTGGAGCACGGACGCAGAAGTGGGCGATATGGACCGTGACGGTGACATGGACATCGTCATCTCCGATTGGTACACTCACAAACGGCTCGTCTGGTTTGAGAATTTCAACGTCCGAGGCCGCCACTGGCGGATGCATCTGATCGGCGATGTGCGAGCACATGATATCGAACTTGCCGACCTGGACGGTGACAAGGATCTTGACGTCGTGACGCGGCAGCAGGGCGGAGACGGAAACGTCCTTGAGATCTGGCTTCAGAAGAGCCTGTGGAAGTGGGTCCACCGGCAAGTGGTTTGCCCGCCAGGCGAGGGGTTTGATGTAGCCGACCTGGACGACGACGGTGATCCCGACATCGTCACAGGCAGCCGCTGGTACGAAACGCCGTCTGATGTTGACAACGGTGAATGGGTCGAGCATGTATTCTCGACGGCCTGGACCCATAATGATTGCACAGTACGTGTAGCCGACATCGACGGCGACGGTCGCAAAGATGTGGTCCTCGCTCCAGCGGAGAAAAGAGGCGGGGTCTATCGGATTGCCTGGTACAAAGCTCCTCCTGATGCGAAATCGCCCGGATGGGACGAACATGTCATTGATGCGGAAGTAGAAACAGTCATCCACTCTCTGGGCACCGGCGATATCAACGGTGACGGGACGGTGGATGTGGTGGCCGCCGAGATGCATCAGGGCTCCGATCCTGATGAAGTGACAGTCTACTTGAGCAGAAATGGCGCTGAGGCGTGGATACCCCAGGTATTGGCGGGCTCCGGCTCGCACAGCATTCGCGTCACGGATATTGGCAGTGACGGGGACCTGGATGTGTTCGGGGCTAACTGGTCCAGGACACGCCAGGTCGATCTGTGGGAAAACCTCACCGCTCCGAAGGTCCGCCGCAGCAGGCCACTGCCTTTGAATAAATGGAAGTACATCCACATCGATGGCAGTCGCATCGGTAGGGCATTCGGCGTAGCGATGAACGATTTCACCGGCGATGGATACGGCGATATCGTGTCGGGGAAATACTTCTACCGCAATCCTGGCACTGACATCAAAACCTCTATAGTTCCCAAGGGCCATCCACGAGTTTATGTAAGGCCAAATGATATAGCAGAGATAAAGGCAAAACTACATTCGCCGGAATTTACAGTTTCCTGGGCAATTGTAAGAGAGAGCAGGCACCCACTTTGTCAGGCATTTGTCTATCTCACCACTGGCCAGAAGGAAAAGGGTCGTACCGCTATTGCAAATGCTCTACGTGAGCTTAAGAAGTGTATTGATGCTCGAACACCCAATAATGCTATGCATTGGGGGGCCTGTGTATATGATTGGTGCTATGACCTGCTATTACCGAAAGAGAAGAATCAGTTCATCTCAGAGTTTAAGCGTATCGCTGCTTCTCATCATCCTGGGTACCCAGCTAATCCAAAGGGCCACGCCGTAGTTGGTCATGGTACCGAAGGTTGGCTGCTTACGGACCAGTTACCGGCGGGTTTGGCAATCTATAATGAGTCACCTCAGATGTTTGATGCAGCAGCGCAATTGTTTTTTACCAAATTTGTACCCGTTCGTAATTTTCTGTATCCCGCCCACATGCATCACCAAGGTGATTCCTACATCGCCACCAGGTTCCAGCACGACTTGCTGGCGAGCTGGTTATTTCGGCGAATCGGTGCAGGCGACGTGTTCACACGACAGCAGCAATTTGTGGCCTATCAGCTTCTGTATCATCTGCGGCCAGATGGTCAGCAGTTCAGAAGCGGAGATACCTATGACTGCAGCGGCAGGAGCAATTCCAAGCGACGACTGATGCTTTTGGCCGGTACGTACTACGAGGATCCTTATTTGCTGGAGATGGCTGATTCGGATTTCTATAGTCGGCCATCATTTTTCGATCTGGTATTCGAACTCCTGTTTCGAAGAGCCGGCTTAGAGAAACGCCCACTTGGAGAATTACCTCTATCAAAATACTTCCCTGAGCCTATGGGTGAGATGGTTGCTCGTACCGGGTGGCGGATGGACTTAGATCCTGAAAGCAGAGACGCGGTTATCCACATGCGAATCGGTGAGTACTTCTTTGGAAATCACCAGCGCAAGGATTTTGGCACATTTCAGATTTACTATCGCGGCCCCCTGGCAATTGCCTCAGGTCTTTATCAGGGACAGAACCAGCCTTACGGCAGCCCCCATTGGCTACACTACCATCATCAGACTGTCGCCCATAACGGACTGCTGATTTATGATCCATCGGAGAAGATGGCAAAAGGTTCGGTTAATGATGGTGGCCAGCGATGGCCGAATAACGGGGCTGACCACCCCAGGGATTTGGATACTCTTCTTGGAAATGACTATAGGATGGGCAGAGTCACCGCCCACGAATTCGGCCCCAATCCCACGATACCAGTTTACAGCTACATCGCAGGGGACATTACTCAAGCATATTCTTCATCCAAGGTCAATAATGTCACACGCAGCATGGTTACTTTCAACCTGCGTGACTCAGTATGGCCATGTGTGCTTGTCGTTTTTGATCGGATTATCTCTACGAAGGCTTCGTTCAAAAAAACCTGGCTGTTGCATTCCATTCAAGAGCCAATGATACAGGGACGAACGGTAACCATAGCCCGAAACAGCAAAAACTACACAGGCAAAGACACATATGCAGGCAAGCTCGTCGTCGAAAGCCTGGTCCCGGAGAAAGTTAATATCACGAAAGTAGGTGGTCCTGGTCAAGAGTTTTGGATCGAAAGCATCGGAAGGAACTTCGCTACAAGCAAGGGCGGAGCCGCTGAGCCTGGTAATTGGAGAATTGAGATCTCACCCGAACAACCTGCCAAGTCTGATGCCTTCCTGCACGTATTGACTATGATGGATGACACTGTATCTAATGGGCCGTCCGTCCATAAAATCAAAAGTGAAAGTCTAATCGGGGTCCAAGTTCTTAATATTGCGGTTCTTTTTGGACGCACCGACGAATTACTTCAAAGAGCTGAATTTGTTCTCGATGGAACTGCTTTGACCAAGATGCTTATTTGTGGCCTCAAATCTGGATTATGGTCAGTTACGAGAAATGGCAAACATGTTACAATGGTCCGAGCAACGGATGAGGGCAAATGTATCTACTTGGAGGCTATGTCAGGTTCCTATTGTCTGGAATTACATATTGCAAAATCTACTACACAGGTAACAGGTATGGAGTATAACCAACCTGTACAATTAGACTCATATAGTGCGTCTCTATCTGGTAAAAAGATAAAAATCGACAAGGTGTGTCTTGGGGAAGATGTCTATAAAGTCCGGTGGCTTGCACACGAAACTTTTGATGAGGAGGAATCCCTACTTCACTGGTTTGTCGAAGGCAACAGTGATGTCAAAATTAACCAAGGCAGACTCTGGGTGCAAAATCCCAAACCTGAAAAGCCAAACGTAGCAACAATTTGGTACTGTCCTGAATTACCTGCTGACCTGATAGTGCGCTTTCGTGCTCAAGCAGTACAACCAGTTGAGAACAACGCATCCAATCTGAATATCTTCTTGCACGCGCGCGAGCTAAATGGCTCGTTAGCTTGCTTTGGTCGCTCAGGAGAGTATAAGGACTATCATGATTTTCAAAACTACATTATTACATTCGTCGGTGGATGCCGTCCCGGATGGAGTCGGCTACGCCGGAATCCAGGATTTCAACTGTTGCACGAGTCCGATATCCGTTCTGAGGTGAACCAGGAATATTCAGTTGCTGCCACTATCTGGAAAGGACGGTTGCGATACTATATAAACAATAATCTCGTACATGACATACGGGATCCACAGCCCCTTCCCGGCGGTAGATTCGCAATACGAACTTGGAGTACTAACGCCTGGTGGGATGATGTTGAATTTGGTCATTTGACCGCGTATTCTTATCAGATGGAATGAGTTGAACGAATAGTTAAAAGTATTGATAGTATCTATTTTGACAAAACAAAAGATAACAGACTGTATACTTGTTTTTTCACTCTTGTTTATAACGTCCATTTCTGAAGCTAACTTCAGCACAATCGGACAATTTCCAAGCGGAGTCACCCTTCATAACGACACCCTATATAGATCCGACGGCAGAGGAGATAACTGGTGCATCACATGGGCTGCGGATGACTCACAAATAACATCGATGTGCGATAGTAACTGGTTGAAAGGCAAGCAAAGTTATCATAATCATCTATATTGTATTATCGGTGGCTCTGATAATTTACAGAAGGAAGATATCAGCAAGAACGGAAGAGAGATGGTGTTATGTGCTCAGCAGGCAAGAATTGGCGTACAAAGATATCCTTCGGACAAAAGAAATTAAAGCAGTTAAGGTCTGGTGAGATATAGGCTTGAAATCAAGCAAGACTATATTACTTGACGACGAGCCATACAATCTGGTAGCATATGCCTTGCTGTCGTATGCGGCAAGGCCCGGAGACTCGGCACATGGTACCGCATGGGGTGTTGGCATTACCGGAGGTGCAAACATGACATATCTCAGAGATCACCGGTATCGATGGCATGTACTGGTCGCAATGTTCCTGGCAATCGGGCTGTTCGGGTGTTCGCTGCTGCCGAGGCAAGGTGCGGGCTCCGAGCCACCAGTGGTTCCCGCCGAACCGAACGAAGCTGCTGCCCAGTCGGAGAAGATCAGCCTTTCCCTGGATTTCGAACCCGGGACGAAGATCCGTTACAGGGTGACCACCGAGGCCGTTACGGCCATGGAAGGCGCGGAGACCGCGGTCCAGGACAACGACTCGACAGCCCCATTCCCGAATTTATCCGAATCGAGCGAAGTGGTCTTTACCCAGGAGATCTTGGGGCCGGTGCCTGAAGAAACGAACACGGTTGTTGCTCTGGTAACGATCGACCGGATCAGGTATGTGCGCACGTCCTCCGGGCAGCCCGATCTGGCGTTCGACAGCCAGGAATCCGCGGACCCGAACAATCCCTTTGCCAAGCTGATCGGCCAGACCTACACCATCGAAATCAGTCCCCTGGGTTACGTGCCCGGGGTATTCAATCTCCGTCCGGCGCGACTGGCCGTGCGGGGCCCTACCCCGGCCCATGCCGCCGCCCTCGATCTGATAAGCCCGCCAGCCATCTTCCGACGTCACGGATCCTTCAGCCTGCCCGGGCCGGACGTTGGGTTCTTGGCCGTAGGTGGCCGGTGGCGGGGCGTGCAGCAGGTCACCCTCAAGGCACCCGGCACGGACATGGCCCGGCTGGGAACTCACAGGTTCGACAAGATCTACCGGCTTCAGAGCGTGGAGCAGCGGCCCGTGGGCGCCGTGGCTGTGGTGGTCTTCGCGGGCTCACCCACACCCAGGAGGACCCCGGACGGCCGCCTGGCGGAGGTCCCGTTTCTGTCGTGTTCATATGTAGGGGGCGGGGAATTCAACTTGGATGCAGGCCGAGTCGAGGACTACTTTGAGCACCTGGAGGTGCGCATGCCATTGCCGGGAACCGGATCCCCGCCTGCCGAAGGCCCTGAAGGCCGCATCGTAATCGCAACGCGTTTCTGCCGGGTACAGCGGCTTGACCTGGACTGATACTACCCGGAAAAGAACCAGGATATCGGCCCGGGATCCTTTATGGGCCAACCCTGCTGAGAGGAGGCGGTCCCTCGGACGCGGGGAAACAAACTTGAGTTATCGGGGGGGAAAACACTTGTATTATCGGTAGTAAATGTGTATAATTATTCGCAGGGTGCCTGATTTCGGGTTTGGTGCAACCCGGCCCCCGCAGGAGAATTGGTGTGTTTGGAGGGTCTGTATGTATGGCCAATGTCGATGGTAGTCTCAGCGAGGTAACTGTCCCAAAATCAGTGGTTGAGGTATAACAAATAAGGTTTAAAATGTTTAAAGAAGGAGGAAAAACTATGTGTAGAAGATGTGTTCTTTTGTGTTTGGCCTGGCTGTGCCTGTATCTGACCGCGGCCCCGGCAGCCGCTGCTGAGGGCACGGATCCTGGAATGGACAACCTGGTGGCCTGGTGGAAGCTCGACGACGGTCCGGGCAGCACCACTGTCGCCGACTCCAGCGGCAATGGCCGTCACGGAAAATTCCCCTCGGCAACAGGCCATCCGGCGTCCGATGATCCGAAGTGGGTCGTTGACCACGAGGGAGGCATGTCTCTTCGTTTCGATGGGACGGACTATGTGAGATGTGGAGGGGGCAAGAACCAGGGACCGCATGCGGATCCGAACGACCTGGGCTCTTGCACGGACCCCCCAACCTGGGCCGACTTCGATGGCGAGTCCTTTACTATCGCCGCGTGGGTCAAGGAGATTAATTCCAATAACTGGGCCACATTCGTGGGCAAGGGTGAACGCGCATACAAGCTGCAGATGCTCTTCGCCAGAACCCTGGTCCACTGGGCCTATCCCCGCACCCCCGCTGGCGGCTATGCCGCGGGTGATGCGCAGGACAATGTGTGGAACCATATAGCGGGCATGTGGGACAACGACCAGGAGTACGCCAGCATCTGGGTCAATGGTGAGCTGGTGGGCACGAGGACCGACTGGGTCGATGTAGTGACGGACCCGGGGAACAACAACTACGATCCCGATGCTCCCGGCCGGCGCATTGACAGCGACTGTGAAGTGACGCTGGGTGCGCGCGTCAACGAGGATTGGGGCACGACCGGTGACGAGGACAACCGTCGGTTCAAGAAGTGCGGCTGCCCGCAGCCCACAGGGCAACCCTATGTAGGCACTGCCATGGACGGCTTGCTGAGCGATGTGCGTATGTACAATCGCCTGCTTACCGGTGACGAGATGCTCTATCTGTTCACCCTGGGTTTCGCCCAGGCCACCCGGCCGGATCCGCGTCACGAGAGTGTGCTCGACGAGGCCCCGCCGGTCCTGTCCTGGACGCCTGGTGAAGGGGCCACTTCGCACAAGGTGTACTTCGGCGAGAACCTGGCGGACGTGACCGCCGGCGCGGTAGGAACCCTGCTCGGCTCCCCGGATGGGAACACCTTGAGCCTGAACCAGTCGCTGGAACCCGGCAAGGTATACTATTGGCGGGTGGAAACCGTGAATCCGGATGGTACCGTGGCCGGTGACGTGTGGAGCTTCGAGCTCAAGAAGAGCAAGGCCTCGGCACCCAATCCGCCGGACGGCATGAAGTGGGTGGATCCCAACACCACGTTGACCTGGGAACCCGGCGTGGACGCCACGATGGCCGTAGTCTACTTCAGCGAGAACAGGGACGACGTGGTCAGCGGCCAGGGTGCCACGATGGTCGCGGACAACGAGCACGACCCTGGCCTGCTGAATCCACAGACCAGCTACTACTGGCGTGTGGATTCCCAGACTCCGGACAAGATAATCCAGGGCGATGTGTGGAGCTTCACCACCAAGGGTCCCGACGTAGGCGGCCTGCTGGGCAGTTACTTCAATAACC